>Ga0247721_100029_pt1 | contig 88655 bp, 97 predicted proteins | sample MSEWel2017_08_16_FD_189089 | JGI IMG/M metagenome (GOLD analysis project Ga0247721, IMG submission 189089) | Subsurface sediment microbial communities from gas well in West Virginia, United States - MSEEL Well Study Marcellus 3H_2017_08_16 | ecosystem: Environmental > Terrestrial > Deep...
CATGACCTGGAAAAGCATCCTGACCTTCTTTTAAGTATTTGCTGCGCCATTTGCACAACATAGGATAGGATACTCCCAAATCCAATGCTACTTCTTTCGATGTCTTATCTGTGTTCTCTGATAATTCTACTGCTTCTTGCTTAAAAGATTCACTGTAAACTCTTCGTTTCTTCATTTTGCACCTCTGCTTTTTTTATAGCATTGGCTTAACTTACTGTCTACTAAACTGTAGCACGTCCATTTGCCTTTGCCTTTACCTTTACCTTTATTTCTCCACTTCACCATCTCACTATTTCTCTATCTCCCTGTCTTGCTACACAACCAGTTTTTTTAATGATTATCCTGAAAAACAGCGGAAAAATTAGCGCTGATATAATGGAGGCAAGCACTACGCCACCGGAGATATCTTTTGAAAATACACCGAGACTTTCACCGAGTTTCGCAGCTGCTATTAGCAAAGTCAGAGAAAACGATGTGGAAAACGGAAAAATAAGTATATTGTTGAGCGGATGTTCCCCGAACAAAAAAACAAAACCGGCCAGCATCCTTGTCATAATAATAAACAGGCAGAGAAGCAGAGCATATTTAACAACAGTAAAATCCATTAATAAGGACGTTTCAAAATTCAGGCCTACATAGATAAAAAAAATGGGGATGAGAAAACCGTGTCCTATCATTTCGAAACCTTCCTGAATTTTTTCCCTTTCTTTGAACACAGCTGCAAAAAGCATTCCACCTATAAAAGCCCCGATTATCACTTCGATATTCAAAAAAGCTGCCAAAGCAACGAAAACAAGCATATTAAGGAAATTGCCTCTCAGTCCCGTTTCCGAAGACACTCCTGTTTTAGCCATAAAACTGAGTTTACTTGGAAACCACCATGTAAAAAGCTGCAATAATTTAAGAGTAAAAAACGCCACTACACAAAATGCCATTAGCTTAAATATGTGCAGTAAGCCGCCATAACTTATCCCATAATTATAAACGACCGTAAATGCTGTTAAAGCCAACAGACTGAAAACTTCACCTATACTCCCCAAAATCAAAAGTTCTTTACCAAGCTTCGTTTCCATCATATCAAGCTCGCTTAAAATGGGAAAGAGCAACCCAATGGAAGTAATAACAATAAAAAGATTAAAATAGGGAGGAAGGCTAAAAACATTTACAAATACCACAGAAAATAACACGATTACAAAAAAATGAGAGATAAATATCAATAATGTCTTATTAGAAGTCTTCTGCAGATCTTCAGCATCAAGCTCCAAACCCGCCATATACATCAAAACGATAAATCCCAGCTCCGCCAGGAAGTTAATTATCCCCATGGCATGGGGCTCAAAATGCAGAAAACTTCCGACAAACATCCCATATAAAAGCTCTGAGACGGCGGTTGGGACATGAAATTTTCTGGCAATAAAGGGCATTATAAACGCCCCAACTGATATAAGAAGGAGCAGCAGAGCTTCTTCTTTACTCATTTTCAACCTTCTGTGGTATCACAATTGAACTAAACTCTGAACGGAAAGCTGTATAAAAACCGACTTCCGGTTTTAAAAGAGAGCCTGCACTCCCTTTTTTAAAACTCGAAATATACAAAATTTTGCCATTTGTATTTCTTAAATATTCCAGCGTCTGCAAAATCGGATTGCCCTCCATTAGCTTATATTGGACTTTCTTTCTATACAGACTTCCGAAATCTTTTATCAGGTTATTCCGCTCCTCAAGCCTGCTTTCCTCTGTATCCCCCCTCATTCCCTTTGGTAATGTAACATAGATGACCTCAAAATCGATATTAAACAGTCTTGCTACTTCAACTCCTGTCTCCATAGGGTATACAGGATCAAAGCAGTTGAGTGAAATAACTACTTTCTCATATTTGAAACTGTTTCTGGAGATAAAAACAGGCTTTTCAGCAGCTTTGAATATCTCTCTTGCCCAGATATAATCAAAAAGATTATTCTTGTTAAAACTCAAAGTGTGTATACCAACATTTTCTTTGTTTTCCACAAACCTGATTTTGGATTTGTTTTCCTTTTCAATGTGATAGCTGAGTTTGCCTGTATCCAGCTTCTTTTTTATTTCATCAGAAATACGGGAATCCCTTATCAAAATCCTCAGATCATTGGTTCTTATTGCGGCATTCAGAAAAACCGCTTCCTCAAGTACCCACGGATGTCTCTTATCAAGTGCCACGGCCATATCTTCGCCATATTGTAACGGAAACTGAGGTATACCTTTTGAAAAAATCCCGGCCAGATTTTCAAGTATCTTAGGCTCACCGGCCACAACAATTCTATCCCCGACCTTTATCCTTGTTGATCCTGAAGGTATAACCAGTTCATTATTTCTATAAATAGCTGCCAGATGCCATTTTGAAGGGCGCAAATTTTTCAGTTTCCTGTCGGTAATATGGGATTTGGACATAACATTCAATTCTATAATCTCACCCTTTTTCTGACCGATATCAATAGCCCTGGAATAATTTTTATGGAGTTTATTCAGGATTACATTTATGGAAATATCCATCGGTTTTATTAAAGTAACGGTGGAATCTTCAAACTTCTCTTCTCCGTCCTTTTCATAAAGCAGAACAATTATAGGTATCTTCAGTTTCAGAATGTTTCTGACGATCCAGCAGACTTCAAGACTTAGATCGGAATCCCTGAACGTCACTATAACCGATTCTATCTCATCCGTATCCAGTTTTTTCCACAACACAGCACTTGTTGCATCACCTTCTGTCAACATTATATTTTTGCTTCGATTCTGAAGCTTATCTACTTTGTTCTTATCTTTTTCAATAACCGTTACTTCCCAGTGTTTTATTATTTCGTTTAAAAGATTTTCCTCAAAAAAACCCACTCCGCAAAACACAATCATTATTACTCCTCACTGAATAGTCTGAAGATTTATACTCAGGTTTATAAAAATTATTGAAAAAGCCGCAATATATGTTAAAGCTGTCTGATTTCACTGCTAAACCTTTAAACCGTGAATTAAATGTGCTATATTCTTATAACACATTCAGAGGAGGTATCTCAATGAAATCTTATCGTAAAGAGATATGGTTCAATACAGAAAACCGCATGGAATTTGTCAATATAACATCCGTTGTTGAAGAAGCTGTCAGAGAAAGTGGAATAAAAGAAGGATTATGCCTTGTCAACGCAATGCATATTACTGCATCAGTATTTATCAACGACAATGAGGGAGGACTGCACCAGGATTACAAAAGGTGGCTGGAAGAATTGGCACCGCACGAACCTTTAAGTCTTTACAAACATAATTTGACAGGAGAGGATAATGGTGATGCTCATCTGAAAAGACAGGTGATGGGAAGAGAGATCACAGTTGCAATAACCAAAGGAAAGCTCGATTTCGGTCCGTGGGAACAGATTTTTTACGGTGAATTTGACGGACGCAGAAAAAAAAGAGCTTTAATTAAAATAATTGGAGAATAATTAATGATTATACACGTTACACACAACGATATGGACGGTGCAGGCTGTTCAATACTACTGAAATCAGTATACAAAAACATCGATACATACTATCTTAACTATGATGACGTGGATGATTTTATACTGAACAATTTTGTACATTACGACCGTATCATTATTACGGACGTTTCCCCCGGCGAAGAACTTTTGAAACACCTTGTCAACAGGCTGGAAATCACTCTGATAGACCACCATGTCTCATCAGAAAATCTAAAGGATTACGACTTCACAGTTCATGAAATAGGCAAATCCGCAACTAAATTAACTTATGAATGGCTTTTGTCTAAAAATAAAAACGTCAAAAAATTTCATGACCTTGTGGAATGTATAAACGATTACGACCTCTGGCTTTTACAAAACAAAAACAGCCTGAAGATGAATATGCTCTTTTCTCTATTCGGTATAGACAGATTCGTAAAAAGATTTATCTCCAACCCTTCAACTGTATTCGCCAGCGATGAAAAATTACTTCTGGAACTTGAAGAGGAGAGTCAGAATAAATATTTTGTGAATGCAGAAAAGCACATCAAGATTTTCACTGACAAATGGGACAGAACTTTCGGATGTATTTTTGCAGAGAAATACAATTCAGAGCTGGGTAACTACCTGTTACAGAAAATGCAGCTTCAGTATATTTTTATCATAAACGCACAGAAAAGAAAAGTTTCTCTCAGATCGATCCCAAGTGTTTCCGTTAATGATATTGCCGAAGCCAATAACGGAGGCGGACATAAAAATGCTGCGGGATTCAGCACAGATTATGATTTCGGAATGACAGATTTCCTCAAAAAATCCGGAGTATTGAAATGAAGGCAGAGTTTATTACTTCTGCAGCTGATAAAGAGGGGTTCCCGAAAACAGATCTGCCTGAAATAGCCTTTATCGGCCGCAGTAATGTAGGCAAATCATCTATGATAAATGCATTGCTGGGGAGAAAAAAACTGGTAAAAGTGGGAAACACACCCGGCAAAACACGATTAATTAACTTTTTTAATATTGAAGATAAATATATTTTTGTCGATTTGCCCGGCTACGGCTATGCAAAAACATCGAAAGCCGAAAGAAAAAAATGGGGCAGGCTTATTGAAAGCTATCTGAAAACAAGGACCCAGATCAAAGCGTGTGTCCTGATCATAGATATCAGGAGAATCCCTTCCGGAGATGATTTTTTAATGATAGATTGGTTAAGTGATAACGAAATACCTATTCTGCTGACTGCTACAAAAACGGACAAAGTGTCACGCAACGAATTGGAAAAACAGATCAATAAAATAGCCGAAACCCTTTCGGTTACTCCAAATACTGTTCTCCCCTTTTCAGCAACAAGAAAAGATGGCATGGAGACAGTATGGGAAAATATTGAGTATGTATTGGAAGGAGAATAATGAAGAATCCGGGAAAAAACTATATTAAAAAGCACTTTTTAAAGCTTCTTGTCTCTGTTTTTGTTGTTTTTTTTATCATCATTGTCAATTTAAAAGCAGGTACGGAGAAAGTTTCTGCGAAAGTGCAATTTTTGGCGAACCAGGAATATCTGGGTGAAGTGGTAAGCAGTATAGAAAGGGCAGAGAAAAATATTGTGGTCTCCATGTACATGTTCAAAACCACTGATTATACGACACAGGATACCAAACATATACAAAACGCACTCATCAGAGCCGCGAAAAAAGGAATAGACGTAACCGTTATCATGGATATCGAAAAAGAGGAAGGTTTTTTAAACGAAGTTAACAGGGAAACAGCTGAAGAATTGGCTGAAAAAGGGATTGAGGTCATATACGATGCACCGGGAACAAGAACCCACACAAAACTCGTTGTCATAGATAAAAAAATAGTGTTTATTGGTAGTCACAATTTTACACACAGTGCTATGAATTTTAATAATGAGGCTTCAGTAAAGGTTATCTCAAAAGATTTTGCAGAAAAGGTATTAAATTATATAAACGGAATAAACCAATGATTACAGGGACCATAGTAAACACCATTGCCGTTACCGCAGGAAGCATAATCGGGATTACTTTTGGCAGCAGAATCAGAACCAGAACCAAGGATGCCGTTGTGAAGGCATTGGGGCTGGCTGTCCTGGTTCTTGGAATGAAGATGTCTTTTGTAAACCATGACTTCCTGCCCGGACTTATAAGCATCGTTTTGGGTACAGGGCTTGGTGAATTTCTTGACATAGAAATGAAACTTGACAAGACTGGCAAGTATCTGCAGAAAAAAACCGGCAGTAATTCAGGCACATTCGTATTGGGTTTTATAACCGCCACTGTACTTTTTTGTGTTGGCTCTATGACAATTGTAGGAGCAATCAAAGACGGGCTTAACAACGATCCTTCTGTTTTATATGTAAAAAGCCTGCTCGACGGAATATCTTCTATTATTCTGGCCTCAACCTTAGGTATCGGCGTCATTTTTTCCGCAATTTTTGTCTTCGTTTACCAGGGACTCCTCAGTTTGCTGGCATCAAAGGCCACGTTTCTGCTCAGCGAAGAAGTCTATGTAAACGGCATATCATTAGTGGGCGGTATTATTATTCTCGGCATAGGATTGAATATGCTGGAATTGACAAAAATCAAAACGGCAAATATGCTCCCGGCTTTATTTATCATTCCTTTTATAGATTTTATCTTCAAACTATTTTAAGCTGACTGACAGGAGGATAAAATGTATGAAACAGTAAAAAGCTGTATAAAAAAAATCAGGGAAACAAATCCACTCATCCATAATATTACCAATTATGTCGTCATGAATTCCACAGCAAATATTCTGCTTGCAATAGGAGCATCTCCTGTTATGGCACACAGCATTGACGAAGTGGAAGAGATCGCTTCAGCTTCATCATCTGTAATACTCAATATTGGTACAATTCAACACTCCTGGCTGGAATCTATGATTCTGGCAGGTAAAACCGCCAACAAAAACAGCATACCTGTAGTTCTGGACCCTGTTGGTTCCGGAGCAACAAGGCTCCGCACGGAAGCTGTGAAAAGGATTTTTGACGAAGTGAAGATAGATGTGTTCAGAGGCAACACTTCCGAAATAATGTCTGTTGTATCTCAAAAAATTCGAACAAAGGGTGTAGACAGTACTCTGTCTCTTAATAAAGAGCTGCAGGAAAGTATAAAAAATCTTGCGAAAGAGAAAAAATGTATAGTTGTAGCCTCCGGAGAAAATGATTTTATCACAAACGGCAGCGAATCCTGGTTAACGAAAAACGGCCACCCTGTCATGACAAAAGTAACTGGTACCGGATGCGGTCTATCGGCAGTTACGGGAGCGTTCTGCTCCGTACTAAACGAAAATAAACTTAAAGCCGCTGTAGCAGCAAGTGCAATCTTTTCAGCTTGTGGGGAAAAAGCATCAAAAATATCGGAGAAACCGGGAAGCTTTATGACTGCTTTCCTGGACACACTCTATACCTGCGACGATGAAGATATATTGGAAAGTATGAACATAGAAAAACGGGACACTGTCTGACTTTTTTAATAACTAATCAAAAATTGTCAGCTTCTCAAAAACTAACATTCTCTCATTCTTCTAAGTGCTGTTGATAGAGAAGTGGTGAAGTGGTGAGATAGAGGTAGAGGTAGAGGTAAAGGTTGAGGTTAAGGTTAAGAAAGTTGATCAGGTTGAAATGGTTGAGTAGTTGAGTAATATATTTGTGTATTGGTTGGGTGAGAATTCGACATTGAAGCCACCTCACACACATCATACGTCACGCATTACACATTACGCATCACGGTTTTAAAAAAACTTGAAAAAACTGTTGAAGTAATTTATAATCATCCTAAATTTAGTATTAGTGGTAAACCAATATTTTTGTGTTATAATTTAAAAAAAGGAGGTAATTTTATGGGAAACATTGGTGAATTTGTAAAAACAGCGGATTATAAGAGTGAGAAGCATGTACCTGTTATTGAGTGTCCGAACGGTTTGAAAAAAGGTGAAGCATCAGATGTGGTGGTAAGTGTGGGAAAAGAAATCGCACACCCTAACACTACAGAACATTTTATCAGCTGGATTGCTCTGTATTTCAAACCGGAAGATGGTAACATTTACAACCTCGGCAAAGCCGAATTCCTTTCCCACGGTGAATCCACTAAAGGTGCTAATGAAGGTCCTGCCTACACAGATCCTGTGGCATGTTTCAGAGTTAAACTTGAAGAAAAAGGAAAACTGATTGCAGTAAGTTATTGCAACATTCACGGACTCTGGCAAAGTGAAGCGGATGTGTCATTCTGATAATCAATGCGGGGGCAGTCGCCCCTGCTTTTATACAACACATCCAAGTGCAGCATTGTATTGATGATTTTCCAAAACGTTAATTTCCTTATCCAGCAGCTCTTGCAGAAAATATCTTACACCATGAAGGCTAACAACTCCTCCGGCGCCGTATATTTCATTTTTTGAAAAACGCTTTATTAAAGGTAACAAGCGTCTGGCAACAGACAAATTTACACCTGCGGATATCTCCGCCGTGGAAGCGCCTTCTGCAATTTTACCGATAATCTCGCTTTCGGAAAAAATAGCACAGGTACTGCTGAATTTACACGGTTTTTCGGTATAAGCGGCCATTTCGTTTATATCGATACGTAAGATATTGGCAGCATTTTCCAGAAACCTTCCTGTACTGGCGGCACACTTATCGTTCATAACAAAATCATCGATAAAACCGCCTGAAGCTTTTATCACTTTGCTGTCCTGACCGCCTATATCTATCAGGACAAAATCATCCAAACCGGTCTGCTTCCTGGCTCCCTTAAAATGAGCTTTTATTTCGGAAATAACTTCCGCATTGGAAAATGTCATCAGATTTCTGCCGTATCCCGTAGCTGTAATCTTAGAGCTGCCGTTATCCAATAAACTGTGCTCGATTTTAAGCTGGCCTGATGAATCCCTGCTTACATATTTTTTGTAAAAATCTATTGTGTTGTATTTATAAAAACTTAGCTCGCCATTATTTTCAATACAGATTTTTACAAATCTGCTGCCCAAATCCATGCCGGTTTTTGTCATTTTTTCCTTTCTTCAAGCATTTCTATAAATGATTCCAGTCTTATTTTTGTTCTTGCGTCAACTCCGCCCGGCTCATTGCCCTCAATCGTTATGACAGGAACCTCAACCTCCCGCTTGATAATCAAATCCTGCAGCTGTCTGTAGCAAAACGACTGTACATAATGAATAATGCCGTCCAGATTGCGCTCCTTGATTTCACGGTTGATATCTTCAATCCTGCCGGAAATGTCGTAAGGATAGGTATAATCCAGATATTTTTCCACAATATCGCTCTTTTCCGAAATAATTGAAAATTGGCGCTGAACTTCATTAAAGGCAACATGTACACCTTTGTACTCAAGGAATTCATACAAATCTGTAAAAATCGGCGGAACACCTATGAACCCGATTCTGAGATTACTTTTAATTCTTTCTCTTCTCTCTGCTTCGTCCAAAAAAGCATCCAGATTATCTTCAAAACTCACACAATCGCCGTTAAAATCCGTTGAGGATACAAGCCACAAATGATTTTCAAATCCGCTTACTTTATTATCAACGGTGAGTTCATCCAGCTTTCTCAACTTACTTCTGACAGTCTGTAAATTTTCCTGAAATTTCTGCACAGCATCAAGATCGGTACCAAGTTCAGTAGCTAAACGGTTCATCTCATCTTTTAGGAAAATATACCGCCTGCCATCTTCATACGGATAGCTGAATGTGGTAACGTCTACGCCTTCCGATCTGAAAATTTCGGTCAATGCATGATTGTTGCTGCAATCACCGCCCGTTACAGAGATTACTTTATCAACGCTGTTCTGCATAACAGAAGTATAAATACCCTTTATCCAGTTACAGGTATTCCTGGGGAGGCCCTCCTGCTCGGCAAAATCGATGAATGTGTGGGGATTATCATCCGTTATGAAAATATTGTTAAGATCAACAGGGAGATGGTTCGATGCAAATATTATTTCCACCGGAATAGTAGTGGTAAAACCGACTTTTTTCATGAGATACTGAAATCTATGTACCTTCTGATTTCCCTGTGGAGACCTTTGCGGTTTTTAAAATTGATATTATTGTTTTCAAAAAAATCATCGATTACATTGAAATCAGCAAGGTCTATCTGGCGTCCGTCCTCCAGGGCAACCCTGATAACTTTTGTTTCATCGTTTTCAGCAGCAATTTCACCCCTTAATTTTTCATCGGACTTCAGCAGTGTAATGTTAACAGACTTGCCCTTTTTTTCAAAATCGGCCTCATACCAGTTCATGTTGGGAAATACAGCCATCCATTTTGGTTCCATAACTAACCCTTTATAACACATATTGGTTTAATTCTCGCCGTTTTTTCGGCAATTTTCAGATTATGCACCACATCAACCACGTTTGCAACATCTTTGTACGCATCCGGCATCTCTTCCTTGAGTGTTTTTTTACCCCTGCTCATCACATAAATGTTTTTACCCTTTAACTCCATTGCAATGTTACGATCTCCGGCCATTTTGACTGCCTTTTTACGACTCAGTACCCTGCCGGCACCATGACAGGCCGAGTTAAAAGAAAGCTCCGTAGCATTTTCAGCTCCAGAAAGAATATAGGAGTATCTGCCCATATCTCCGGGAATGATTACAGGCTGACCGGATTTTTTAAGATGATCCGGCAAGTCTTTATGACCGGGAGGCAAAGCTCTGGTAGCTCCCTTCCTGTGGACATAAATTTCACGGTTTTGAGATTTTAAATCAAAAAATTCTTTTTTAACTATATTGTGAGCCACATCATAAATAAGCCTGTAAGTTAAATTTTTCGACTTTACTCCGAAATACTCCGCAACTGCTGAAACTGCCAGATTCATAAGGATTTGTCTGTTAGCCCATGCAAAATTAGCAGCACATGCCATGGCGGAAAGATATTTTTTTGACTCATCGCTGTCAACGGGTGCACAACTCAGCTGCTTATCGGAAACATCAATCTTATACTTATCAAGAGCCCTTTCGAAAACTTTGAGAAAATCGGTGCAAACCTGATGTCCCAGACCGCGCGAGCCTGAATGAATCATCAGTGTCAGTTTACCTTTTTCAAGTCCCCAAAGTTTTGCCGTTTCATTATCGAAAATTTCATCCACTGCGCCGATCTCAATGAAGTGGTTTCCGCTTCCGAGTGTTCCGCACTGATCTGAACCCCTTTCCATAGCCCTTTTTGAAACCTGCGAAGGATCGGCTTCCTGAATACATCCGAAGGATTCAGTATTGTACAGATCAGATTCGTTTCCGTAGCCACTGGCCACAGCCCACTTGGAGCCGCTCTGCAGCAGTTTTTTCATTTCTTTATTCGATAGTTTTATATTACCCTCTTCGCCCACTCCGCAGGGGATATTTTTATATAAATGCTTAACAAGAGACTCTGGGTTTTTAAGTTCCGATTTATGAATATCAAATGTAATCAGCCTGACACCGCAATTTATGTCAAATCCCACTCCACCGGGTGTTATTACGCCTTTGTCGGCATAAACAGGAAGTACACCGCCGATAGGCAGACCGTAACCGTAATGGATATCAGGCATAGCATACACTCCGCTGGCTGTACCGGGGAGCATGGCGGCATTCTTCAGCTGTGTAAGGCTCTGATCATTCTCTATATCTTCCATCATAATATCTGATGCGTATAAAAAAGCCGGGACATTCATTTCGGGATAATTATCTCGGGAAATTTTGTATATATTGTCGCGGATTTTGCTTATCTTCACGTGCACCTCACAGTTAAAAAATTTTATAAATATCAGCTTATAAAACCGTATTACCATACGGTCTTGGTCTTGGCACCGTCAACGAGAAGCGTAACTCCGCTTATGTAACTTGCAGCATCGGACAGTAAAAAAGCACCGGCTCTGCCGATTTCATCCGTTGTGCCGTACCGTCTCAACGGAATGGTGGACATTTCATTTTTTTTATGCTCTTCCAGGGGGATATTAAGCATTTTTGAATTTGTCTCATCAAGGTGCTTTACCCTTTTCGTGTCGATCCTCCCGGGCACTAAGTTGTTGAAACGGATATTTTCCGGACCGAATTCGAAAGAAAGGCTTTTCATAAGACTGGTTACCCCGGAACGCATAACGTTTGAAAGCAGGAGGGATTCGATTGGTTCTTTCACTGATGAAGAGGTCACGGCCAAAACAGAGCCCTTCCCTTTTTTTCTCATTTTAGGCAGCACGGCTTTTATCATCCTCTCAGCGCTCATGAGTGTTAATTCAAATGCATTTTGCCAGTCTGAATCATAAAAATCCAAAAATTTCCCGGCAGGCGGTCCGCCCGCATTAACAAGCAGGCCGTCAGGATCTCCCAGCTTTGCCGTTCCGAATTCTATCCACTCCTTTATAGACCTGGCATCTGAAGCATCCAGAAAGTGACCGACAATTCTGCCCTTTCCCAACTTATCCAATTCTTCAACGCTTTTATCAAAATGCCCCTTATCTCTACTACCTATTAGAACATCCGCACCTTCCTCAGCCAGAGCTTTTGCCACACCGAACCCGATACCCTTTGATGATGCTGCCACAAACATTGCTTTGTCCTTTAGCCCAAGATCCATGGTTATACCCCTATATTTTAGTATATTGAGACCTTTGAATAAGTACCCCACCCAGCCTCCCTTAAATTAGGGGAGGTGTTTATCTCCCCTCCTATCAAAGAGTTAGGAGGAGATTAAGGGGTGGTAAAATTTATAAGAATATATTATTCAAAAATCTTATATTATTTAAATATTTTACAAAAATATCATTTTACAAGTAGAAATCCGTCAAAAATAAAAAACGGTTCATCATAAAGAGGCATTTGAATAACTCAGATAATGCGGCTTTAGCCGGACAAGCATTTTTTTGAAATTCTGCATTCACAGGCCTTCGGGACTAACCGAGCACTTAAGTTTTAAGTGCTCGGAACTTAACTCCTCTCCTATCAAAGAGTTAGGAGAGGCTGGTGGGCCTGCCCTGCCTGCCCTGTTGAATATAGCAAAATTCACACAGGGTTGAATGCTGTAAGCAAATGGCTTAGCCATTTATTCAACTGGGGTGGTAAAATTTATAATGGTTCAATTATTCAAAACTCTCAATAGCAATTAGAGACCTTTGCACAACTTTATTTAGTCATGCTGAATTTATTTCAGCATCTAATTATATCAGTAAGTTATGAGACCCTGAAACAAGTTCAGGGTGACAATTATGGAATTATGCAAAGTTCTCAATTATGCATGTATAAGAGCGTAACAAGGATTAAACTATAGAAAGTATTTCTTCGGCAGCTTTTTTGGAAGGATCGATTTGGTCAAACTTACTGCTGACTTTTTTTATATCATTCTTATACTTATCGTAATTACTCAGAATCTGTTCAGTTTTGTTAATAATATTTTCTGCATTCATATCACTTTGCAACAATTCAGGAACAATTTCTTTGCCTTCTATAATATTAGGCAGACCGGCATATTTCGTTTTAACTAACATTTTGCCGATAAACCAGCTTAACAATCCAACCTTATACAACAAAATCATCGGTGTTTGATTTAAGGCAGTCTCCAGAGTGGCTGTTCCTGAGCACACCCATGCAAGTTTGGAATATTTCATCACATCGTAAGTACAGTCTTCTGCAATTGTGACTTTGCTGTTATCTGTATACTCTGCAATTACATCGGGATTCACACCGGCGGCCTTCGCAACCACAAGCTCAAACTTGTCTTTGAAGTGTTCAGAAGCCTTAATCATTTCCGGTAATAATCCTGCAATTTCACGTTTCCTGCTGCCCGGCAATAATCCGATAATCTCTTTATTTTCATCCAATGAAAAATACTTACAGAATTCACTTCTGTTCTCAAATTTGTATTTCATATTGTCTACCACAGGATTGCCTACATAGGTTACATCTATACCTTCGCGTTTAAATAGTTCCTCCTCAAAGGGGAGAATACATAAAACCTTATCGATGTATTTTCTTATTTTATGCACTCTGGAATAGTGCCAGGCCCAGACCTGGGGAGCTATATAGTAAACAACTTTACGCCCTTTTGCATGGGCTTTTTTTGCAAACCTCAGGTTAAATCCCGGATAATCCACCAATATAACCACATCCGGTTTAACTTCATCAAGCTTTTTATCAAGGGTTTTGAACATTCTGAAAATAAAAGGAATATTTGAAACGATACCATCCAATCCGATAATCGTCATTTGGTCTGTGCTGAAATACTGTTCCTGACCCAAAAATTTAAGGTTATCGCCGCCGGTACCGTATAATGAAACATCCGCCAGCTTCTGCAGCTGACGGATGAGATTACTTCCGTGTATATCGCCGGACTCTTCCCCGGCAATCATAAAAACTTTCATTTATGTACATCCGTCATCTAAATCAGAATATGTTAAAGGGAACTTATAGGAAAAAGAATCAGTACCTCCATATAATAGTTCTTCAGCTTTAAATTTGATCTTTACAATATAGTTATATGTATTGTTGTCCAACGTATTATTATCATAATACAAATCAGATTCGTTGTCAGATTTATCACTTTTATTGATAATTCTTACGGGTATATTATTTGTAGAATTCGGTTCGATAAAATAACTTACAGGATAATATTCTTTTGTGGGTACCTTAGGTGAAGCGTTATCATTAGATGTAAAGGACACGGTAACTTTGTAAACTTCAACCTCAGCCAACTCCAGATCTGACGGCAAATTTGGCAAAGCTTCAGACTTTACATTTACAATAATCTCGTCTTGCGTGAAAGTATAATTATCAGAGGTATTATCACAAGTGCCATCGTCATCGGAGTCTTTGTCGACACTATCTGCATCATAAGCTCCACCTTTAACACTACTGCCTGAAACATAGACTCTCACAGACTCAAAAGATGACCCGGACTTACCATCGCTTACTGAGCCGCATGCAAACACAAACGGTATAATTATTAATGCTAAAATAAAACGCTTCATAATATTCTCCTCCTTAATAACTATTCTACCACTTTCGGTGTTATAAATACCATTAACTCTTTTTTATCAACAATCTTTTGCTTAGACTTAAACAGCCACCCTAAGAATGGAATATTTTGAAAAAACGGCACACCCTGAACAGTACTCGTTTCCGAATTTTCATAAATACCACCTATAACGGTTGTCTCACCATTTTCAAGCAAAACTTGAGTGGAAGCCTTCTTTTCTTCAGTAGTTGCAGTGTTTGCGGTAACCTGCCCCAGTGTACTTTTTTCAACCTCTATGTTTAAAAAAATCATATTATTTGGGGTGATCTGAGGTGTAATATTAAGTTTTATGCCTACATCCACTTCTTCTGTTTCCGTATTGTCACCAGTGGGAACAATTATGGCTGTACTGCCGCTTTTGATTTCAGCTTCCTGGTTATTAAGAGTTGTTATTCTTGGACTGGAGACAGTCTTAACTTTATTCTGTGTTTCAAGAGCTGACAGCGCAACATCTAAATTGTAATTGCCCACAATACTCCCCAAAGCTAAAGACAGGGCTCCTGCCGGATTCCCCACAGGCAAATTAACCAGATATCCGCTTCCACTAGGACCCGTTGTTGCTGTATTTCCCTTGACATTAATTGTACCTGGAAAATTACTCGCAGTAGTTTCTGAATATTGTCCACCCCACTGAATACCAATATTCATGTTGTTTGTGTCAAACACTTCAACAATACGGGCCTCGATCTCCACCTGTGGTATAGGTTTATCAAGTTTTGCCAACAGTTCTTTCGCCCTTTTAATTCCGGAGTTAGTATCAGAAATAATAAAACTGTTGGTTCTTTTCTCCACCTGTATTTTGCCTCTCTCAGAAAGTACACTTGAAATTATACCTTTATACTCTGACGCATTGGAATAGTTTACAGACACTATCTCTGTATAAATAGGTTCAAATTTTTTCTGTTCTTTCTCCTGCTGTTTTGCCTGAAGTTTAGCCTGTTGCATCTGTTGATAACGCTCTTTTGTAACTACCCATGTAATATTATTTTCTTTTAATTCCATCAGATTGCTTTCTTTATAAATCATATCCAGAGCATTCCTGTAGTCCACTTTATCCAGATAGAGAGTTACTGTCCCCTGGACATTCTTGCCGAAAACCAAATTTTCAGCCCGCCCGTAATAAACAAGTCTTATCGCCTCTTTAACGTCCATATTCTTAATATTAATGCTGACGAGGTCTTCTTTTTTAGTCTCTTTTTCAGTCTTTTCAGCATTATCTTCTTCTGCTGTTTTGACCTGCTCTTTCATATTTATATCGGCTTTGGAAAACTCATTATAGCTGCCGGTTATAAGTATTCCTTCAGGCATTTTATCAACTTTTGCGTAAATATCCCCGTTAGGCTCCACAATCAAAGAAGTCTTTCCGTTTATCTCAGCAACCTTAACTTTCTTAAAAGGCTGATTATCAAAAGATACTACATTCTTTACTGAGTTTAACAGTTTTAGAGGTGCATCAAAGGTAAGTACAAGATTACCATCAATAACCTTTTTAGTGAAAGGTACGTCATTTGTCAGTTTCAATACAATACTTTGGTAATTATTTACAAAAATGTTGTCTATAGAAACGATATATTTAGCTTCCTCAGGCACGTCGGAAATATTATTTGAAACGACCAGTTTGCTGCCGTTCTGACCCACAAAAATCGGCATGGACTTGGCTATTTCAAAAATAAATCTCATTTTTTGTGGAGGATAATAGCTGCCTACTTTAACGGATTCTATAGGGCCTTTTCCGGGATAAGCCTTTCTGTCAAGCTCACTTTTTACATCAAACAGATCCAGATAAAATCTGCCGTCATCAAGGTAACCGTAATCATATCTAACTATACCGTCTACCCCAATATTAACGAGCAGGTCAGATTCGCTGGATTTATTATTATAACTTTCAACATATTTTGCTACTTTATGTTCGGACACATTGATATTTCCAGCATCCATGCCACTTTTACCGATAACTTTTTCTTCCGTCAAAGGTTTAAAATTTACTGCCAACTCCTGTGTACTTTGATTGAATGAATAGCTGACATCCTGCTTTAACTTTACTTCAATTGTGGCAAAATTAGAGGAAGGTATAAGATTTACACTTTCCACTATACCGGCTGAATAATTATATTCCATCAGCTCAGCTGAAAAATCGGCATTTTCCACCATTGCAATTATTTTATAAGGTGTTTTGGAGTAATATGTATTAAATAATGCTTCGCCGTCTGTAGTAATATTCATTTCATAGTTATTATTGTTTTTATCGACAGAAATATTCGTAACGGTAACTTTTTGAGAACTCTCGTCAACCGTCTTAGCAGGTTTCTGAGCACATGAGACCAGCAAAACAAGCACAGCAAAAACAGAAATCAACTTAAGTGCATAAGGTATATGCAAAACGCCCCAACGACTATTTTTAGAAGTGATGGACGAATTTATTTTTCTACTGATAGTGGATTTCATATTGCTTCCTCCTTAGACTCCAACGTTAGTTCTTTTATAACACTACGAACATTCCCAAAAATATCCTGCTCTCTCTGTCTTATACGCATTTTATTTGCAGAAATGTCAATAATGACACCTCCGTTTTTACCGATCTTATCCCCTGTTTTAACATAATAAGTACTTCCTTCTGCGCTAATAACAGCTATTACCCCTACATCTCCCTGTAATGTTCCCACAAGAGATATCTTTTCTAGAGTAATATTTCTTAACGGATTTGCAGAAAATTCCTCTTCCTGTTTAGATTCTTTGTATATTTCCACAACTGATCTAAACGGATTTTTTTGAAAGGAATACTCCAAAGGTACGTATTTGTCAGCAAAAAGTCTCTTAAGCTCTTTTCCCTGCTCTTGTATATTGTTCACATCAACTTTTACAGGCTTAACAGGCTCTTCTTTTTTAGGTGTAAATTCTGTTTTTTCAGAAAAACCGGGGATCATATCGCATGCTGTGAACAAAAAAGCAGAGAGTAATACAAAAAAATAAACCAAATATTTTTTCCACATATATGGCCCCTTTAATAAACTACTGTATCTTATGTGCATTATCAATTCCCCTTCGGGACATTAAACATATACGAATTCAACCCCAGATTAACATTTAAAACAATTTCCCCTTCTTTATCTTTAATTCCTTTAATCTGCAAATTTCGTAAATTTATAATTTTATCAAGATAATTAATCCTGTATAAAAAGCTTATCAACTCCACATATCCTGCTTCGACATTCATATTAAAATTAACTGAAGAATGAAAATTATCTATACGATTCTGTCCTGTAGGCTGAAATAGCAGAACCATAACTCCGTTTTTCTCTGCCAGTCCGACTATTTGATCATACAGTTCGTTATAGCTTCTCTCGTTTGGCAAAACTTCCAATACCATATTAAACTGCTTATTAAGTAGCTCGACTTCTTTTTTAAACTGGTCATAACTTAAAGCTATGGGCTTCAACCTTGAAACTTTAAGGCTCAGTGAATCGTACTGTTGCTTAAGCTGGGTAATTTTTTCCACCCTGGGCTGATACATAAAATAATAAAATAAAGCAACTAAAATGACTATTAACAATACTTCAACAATAATCCTGTATCGCAGTGGAACTTTTTCTAAAAAACGCATAATCACGCCCCACCCAAACGCACATCAGCAGTAATGCTGAAGTCATTTATATCTATATTTTCTACAGTCTTTTTTTTCACGACCTGAAGATTAACATTTGTAAATATTTTTGATTTATACAAGTTTATAATAAATTCATTCACAGATGCCGTTCTCAACGAAGAACCGGATACATTGATGCTGTTGCCATCATAACTTATAGACCCGACCCAGACATCTTCCGGCATAGCCTTTTCAAAAACGGTTAAAATTTTGTAGTAACCTTTCTGATCCTGTTTAAGTCTTTTAACAATGTCAATTTTCCTCTGTAATTCCTGTTTCTGCTGTTTGAAAGCATCAACTTCTCTTTTTACCTTCTGTAATTCCCTGTACTCTTTGTTCAGCTTATCAATTTCTGTTTGGATCAGTTGTGTTTTACTGTTGAGCCCCTGCACAACAAGATTAAAACTAAAAACTAAAGCAGCGATAACAATAAGAAACAATAATAACTCAAAATAAACAGGACGAAACTTCTTCTTTTTACCTGCTAATAAATTAACTTTTATCATTTGTCACCCGCCTTTCGTAAAGCAAGCCCTACGGCAACATTAAATAAATACATGTTCTGATTAAGATAATCAAGATCCACCTTCTTATCCACTTCTATATTGGTAAAAGGGTTAAAATAATTTACATCCAGAGAAGTTTGCTTACTTATATTTTCCTTGACATTATATAAATTGGAACCTCCACCACAGATATAACATTTTAATACATTCTGATGGCTGCTGGTATAAAACATATCGAAAGTACTTTTAATTTCTGAAGCCAGCTGATTCCCGAATTCATCAAAAACGCCCTGCAATTCTTCATTGAACTCAACAGCTTCCTCATCCATCAGCATAGCAGTGGCTTCTTTTTCGTTAACGTTTAACCTTTGTTGAATAAGCTCAACACAATCTTTCACCCCAAAGTTCGTTTCTCTGGAAAATTCATACAAACCGTTCTTTATAAATAAAATTAGCAATGAAGAATGACCGATATTAATTATGGAAGTGATATCGCTGTCCGTGCCGTAACCCATTTCAAAAGCATTTATTAGTGAAAAGACTTCCAAATCAATCAATTCAGGCTTCAGTTTTGCTGATTCCAGCACACTGTTCATATCAGCTATCAAATCCTTCCTTGCAACAGCCAGCAAAACATCAGCCTGATCGACTTCCTGATCTTTATTTAAAATTTCATAATCTATATTGACTTCATTAATATCCATTTGAATATACTGTTCGGCTTCCCATCTAAAAACTTCATCGAAATTTTTGGCATCTATAGAGGCAACAGTGAGCCGTTTTGCAATAACTGCATTCCCCTTTAGAGCGGCTGCAACTTTCTTATGGGAAAATTTGTTATTTTTGAAAATTTCCACTATCGAATTAACAACTTCTCCATAATCAACAATTGTACCTTCAGATATAACATCCGCAGGCAGCTCCTGATGGCTGATATTACTTAAGACATAACCATCATTTTTTCTCTTCAATTCCAATACTTTTACAGAGTTGCTCCCGATGTCAACACCGATGAGATTTTCTTTTTTACCAAACATGACAACTCCTAAATATGCAATTTTCTATAAAAACAGCTCCGTCTACCGGTATGACACGCCGGGCCTGTCTGTTCTACCAGGTAAAGGAGGCAATCTCCATCGCAGTCCAGATATATTTCCCTTATTAACTGAATGTTACCAGAACTTTCACCTTTTTTCCAAATTTTTTTTCTGCTTCTGCTATAATAATGTGCATAGCCTGTTTCTTCAGTTAGTTTTAAAGCTTCTTTGTCAGCATAAGCCTGCATAAGAACTTCTTTGCTATCAGCGTCTTGAACAACTACAGGCAGCAATCCGTTCATCTTTTCCCAATCAATCAAATCTATCCCCTTTATATTAATAAAGCTGCAAATAAACTTATATAAATTTTAAATTAATAATTATTTTTTCAAATAATTTTGGAACAATTCTTCAAACACCCTTTTTTCTTCCTCTTTGGTTAATTTAAGTCCCCTCATCTTCATTCCGTGTACAAGCTTTCTCCATTCTTCTTTGGTCCTCTTTTTCTGATAAATTCTTTCCGTCGAATGACAGGTGCCGCAATGCTCTTCGATGACCTTATTTTTTTTGTAATCAGCACAGCCAGCAAATGCTATAAAACTAACAAATACGAGGCAAAAGCTCACCAACCGGCATCTCGACATTTCTAACTCCCCCTATAGGTGTTTTAAGCATTACTTTTTTCTCATTGCAAGTTTCCCCTATCAATGCTGCATTTACTCCAACTTTAACACTTCTGAGTCTATCGAGAATTTGAGAAGCCGAGGCCGACTCAACAATCATAAGGGCAACCCCTTCGTTGGCAACACTCAATGGATCAAAACCTAAAAATTCACAAAGGTATTTCACATCATCACGCAGAGGGATTTCGGTCTCATTGACCAAAAAACCAAGTTCTGTTTTATCGGATATTTCATTCAGTACTGCTGCTACCCCTCCCCGTGTAGCATCTCTGGCAAATTTTATCCCTTTATAATCCGATGCTTCAAAAAGCGGATTTAAATCTGCGCAGTCCGATTCAATTTCACTCTCAATATTAAGCCCTTCCCTCTTTGACATAATACACATTCCGTGCCTCGCTATATCTGATGTTAATATAACTTTATCTCCCGCTTTTATTTCACTGTAATCATTGAGTTTCTTTTGCACAACCCCAACACCGGCAGTATTTATAAAGGGGGATTTCAACCCTGATACAGAAACTACCTTCGTATCTCCGCACACTATTAAGACGCCAGCCTCTTTTGCAGCTGCTCCGGCAGATGCAATAATTTTCTCGATATCAGAAAATCTGTATCCTTCGGGAATAATTAGTGAAAATGATAAAAATTTCGGTGTGGCTCCGGAGACCGATAAGTCATTACAGGTGCCATATACTGCCAGTTTGCCGATATCCCCTCCGGGAAAAAACTCTGGTTCCACAACAAATGAGTCGGTGGTAAAGGACAATTCCCCTTTAATATCCAGGTATGCGGCATCGCCTAAGTTTTCAAGAATATTATTACCAAAATGTTTGCAAATTATATCCTTAACAAAATTGTTTGTTGATTTCCCTCCGCTTCCCAGAGCCGATGTTATCTTTTTATCTTCCATTTTATTCAGTATCTCCCAATATTATCAATTAAATCTGTAGTATGCAGCACACGCCCCCTCTGAGGAAACCATGCAAGGCCCCACCGGATTTTCCGGAGTACACTGCAGTCCGTATAAAGGGCACAAGTTTGGTTTTATATATCCTTTCAGCACATCACCGCATCTGCATCCCTTCTTTTCACTAAACTGAGATACTTTCACATTAAATTTCTCTAATGAGTTGAATGAACTGAATTCCTCTTTTAAACCTAAACCGCTGCCTTTCAGATCTCCAAGCCCTCTCCAAAAAGCAGAACACGGTTCAAATACAGTGTCTATAATTTGCAACGCTTTTTTGTTACCGGCATTATTTACAACACGTGAGTAATTATTATATACGCAATAATCTCCACTGTTTACCTGTCTGACAATATGCAAAATTGAGGAAAGGATGTCCAAAGGCTCAAAACCTGTAATCACAGCAGCCTTCCCCCTTTGTGCCAGAGGTTGAAAAATTCCCTTGCCGGTTACAACTGAAACGTGCCCAGGGCATAGAAAACCCTTTATATCAAGTTGCGGATCATCCAGAAGGTAACCCAAAACTTCAGGCATGGTTTTGCAATAAGGGAGTATGGAAAAGTTTCTGACTCCCATATTCTTTGCCTCCAGCAATGCCAAAGCAATTGCAGGGGCAGTTGTCTCAAAGCCTATGCCCACAAAAACGAATTCCCGGTCAGGCTCTCTGGCTGCTGTTTTTACAGCATCCAACGGAGAAAGCATCACGCGAATATCTTTCCCTTCCGAACGTAAATCAATCAGATTTTCACCACTTGATCCGGGAACCTTCATTAGATCACCAAAAGTCAGTAGGGAAATATCATTATTTTTAACAATTTGAAAAATTGCATCAATTTCCCCCTGCGATGTTACACAGACAGGGCACCCGGGGCCGGAAATCAGCTCCACGTTTTCAGGCAGTACGCTTCTTATACCGTATTTGAATATAGATACAGTGTGCGTTCCGCAAACTTCCATAATACTGTATTTGGATTCTGAAGTAGCTACTTCTTCTATTTTTTCTATCAACCTGCGGGAGAGTTCAGAATTGCGGAAATCAGTAATCAATTTCATCAGCTATCTCCATAATGGTTTCAAGAGTTTTTCTGGCCTCTTCAGGATCCATTTTGGAAATGGCAAAGCCGACATGCACCATAACATATTCACCTATTAGAGCTTCTTCCGGAAGCATCATCAAAGATACTTCCCTTTTTGTACCGCCTATGTCCACAACAGCAGAAAATTCATCTTTCTCAACAATTTTTCCGGGAAGTCCCAGACACATAATTCACCCCACTCTATAATACCGATTTCTATTAATAATACAAATTAAAATACCGGCAAAAAAGCCTCCTATATGAGCCCACCAGGCTATTCCACCTCCGGAGGCAACTGCAGCCTGAGTTGAACCACTAATGAACTGGATAAAAAACCATATCCCTAAAAAAATGATCGCAGGTATATCCACTATTGTAATGAAAAATATAAAAATTACCAGTGTTTTGACAGTGGCATGAGGATATCTTATAAAATAATAACCCATAACACCTGCAACTGCACCGCTTGCTCCTATGGTGGGTATTTCAGAATTCGAAAACATAACAACTTGAGTTACGGCAGCAGCCAAACCGAAAATTATATATATAAAGAAGTATTTTATATGGCCCAGATCGTCTTCTACATTGTCACCGAAAATAAACAAAAAGTACATATTGCTGATCAGATGAAACCAGCCTCCGTGCAAAAACATCGAAGTGAAAAACGGATAGATTTTCTCACTAAAAGGCACAATATCAAAAGGAGCAAAAACTTTCAGAGGAATAAGACCGTATTCAAAAATAAAATATCTCATCTCACTGCCCAATGAAATCTGATAAAAAAATATTATAATATTAAAAATAATAAAAAATGTATTAATATACGGTTTTCTCAAGGCTTTGATTGAATCACTTAACGGGAACAATTGCCACCCTTCTTCTTTTTAAATAATTCTAATGACTTAAAAGATATTTTACAATAAAAAAGCGCTGGCAACCACCCAAAACCTATGCATTTATATAATTGAGACCTTTGCATAATTCCATAATTGTCACCCTGAACTTGTTTCAGGGTCTCATAACTTACTGATATAATTAGATGCTGAAATAAATTCAGCATGACTAAATAAAGTTGTGCAAAGGTCTCTAATTTTGCAGTATCTTAAAACAATAGCCGGATTTTCACGAATGAAGAGATCGATGTTTGAGGAACGTACTGCCAGTTACCGGTCACACCCTGTGAATAGATTTTTTAATTGATTAAATATCTGTTAATAATAACAATTATGAGTGAAGGGTGTGATCGGTTACAGGCAGTAGTTACGAGTTTCGATCTCGAATATGAGTGAAAATCCCGCTATAACTATAGCTCATTAAAAAATTAGATGGGACAAAAAAAGCGACCCTGAGGGGTCGCTTATAAGTTATTTATGGCAAGTGTTGCAACTGGTTCCCCTCGGAACTCTCTCCTCTTTGTGGCAGGGAAAGCACAACTCCCGATGAAACGAATTATTTATACCCGAAAACTTTGTAAGCTCTGCTTTAAGGGTTCCGGCTTCAGGCTTATCGTGACATTCAGAGCACTCGAAATTCTGATAGTGCATCTTATGATCAAAGATAACAGGTTTTTTAGTGTTTTCAATATTATGACGCTCAGCAAGATTTATTTCATCCGGAGCAATCGATACAAGCTCAGGTGGATTTGAAACTTCTTTCTCTTCTTCCGTCTGTTTTTCGGCCTCTTTTTTTCCTATCGTTTTGCCTTCTTTTTTACGCTCAATCAGACTCTTGTAACCGCCTTTTGCGCTTTCTTCATCATAATCATGGATTTTTTCGATAAGTGCTTCAGCTTTATCCATCATCATTGAAAAGTAATCGGGGTTGTGCACGCCGGAAGATCCGTCCATCTGCATGGCTCTGACCAATCTCTTCAGATCAAGGAAAAGTTCTCTTTTTCCTTCCGGCATCTCGAGCCTTTCATGTAAAAGCTCTTTATAATCTTTCTCAATTTTGCTCAAGCGGCTTTCAAACGTATCCTGGAACATTACCATCAAATCACCATATGATGAATCATGGCATTGAACACAGGTTTCTGTTGTGGGCCTTGCGTAAGGGTCGGTATGACAGTCTGTGCATGCAAGGCTTTCCATATACCACTTAAGATTATCAACACCCTGTTCTTTTGCAAACGTACCTGCTTGTATATTTACCTGAAGTTTATGGCATTTTTCACATTCCATATTTTCAGGAGCTGAAATGTTCGGATTTTTCACTCTTTCATTATGATGGCATTCAAAGCATGTACTCATTTTCGGCAGGTTATGAAGTTCGCCCTTGTGAGCAACACCGAGGTGACAGTCAACACAATTCAGGCCGACCTCTTCAATGTGGAATTTGTGATTAGGCTTTACGCCCACATCAACACCCTCTTCCATAATATCAGGTCTTCCGAATGATTTTCTGAAACCGGGATTGTGTACCGAATCAATAAGACGGAAATCTATACCCACATTCATAAGCCTGTTATTCCAGTGCTTTTTGTTAACACTGTCTGTATGGCAGTGCATGCATGTTTCATTTGGTACAAGTTCTGCTGCATACTCTTTATTAGTTGCACCTTCCATCAGTATTTCCATTTTATGTTCCTGGGATTTGAAAACCTCACCATACACATCTTTCAAACCACCCATTTTTGCTTCCATATATCCGATAATTCCCGGGTCACCGTGACAGTCCAAACACTCCACTTCAGCTGTGGAATGAAGACTCTTCTCCCAGGTATAATATTCTCCGAGCGGCCCCACTTTCTCCGCGGGGTGGCAGTTTTGGCAAAATTCAGGCTTCGAAGTATAGTGTAAAACTTCAACATTGGCAAAAGTAAACCCTACGATAATTACAATAATAATAGCGACGAATAAAACAGGATCTTTTCTGGTGAAATCTTTAAGTTTCTGCCACATAGTATCCTCCATAAAAAAGGAAGGGGAGAAATCTCCCCTAAAAATTGTTATACAACAAAAAGAAGTATCAAACTGACTACAAGTGCATAAATTGCCAAAGATTCGATCATAGCAAGACCGATGATCATAGGAGTAATGATTTTACCAGATGCACCGGGATTTCTGGATATACCTTCAACAGCCTTAGCTGTGGCATTACCCTGACCTATACCGGTACCATGTGCAGCAATTCCTATACCCAGGCCTGCGCCTAGATAAATTGCCCACTCAGCAGATGATGCTCCTCCGTCAGCAGCAAAAGCGCTCGCTGAGAATGCTCCCATGATCAACGCCACGTTGATCAGAATACGTAATACTTTAGACATACTACTACCTCCTACGGTTTATGTTGCTTAATGTGCTTCTTCAAGAGCACCACTAATATAAATCATTGTTAACATCATAAAAACATATGTCTGCAAAACGGCTACAAATATGCCGAGAAAATATATGGGCAGAGGTACCAGAAAGGGCACCAGCATAAAAAGAACCATAAGCAGCACTTCTTTACCAAAAATATTTCCAAAAAGCCTCACAGAAAGAGAAACGGGTCTTGAAATATGACCTATGACTTCAATTATTATCATGAGAGGAGAAAGCCACAAAATGGGCCCCATAAAATGTTTAATATACCCTGCTCCGTGTCTTTTAATTCCTATAAAATTGTAAGTAACAAATACTATTAATGCCGGGGCAAGCGTGGTGTTGAGATTTGCAGTGGGAGAGCTGAAACCCGGAACTAAACCCAATACATTCGAAAAAAGCACATATAAGCCTATGGCAAAAACCAAGGGAAAATAAGGTTTTCCGTCTTTGCCCATAATATCCATACACATATCGTAAACACCGTTAACTGCCAGTTCTATAGTGTTCTGGCTTCTATCTGGTACCATTTTGTTTTTCCTGGAAGCAATAAGTCCGATTATTAGTGAGATAAGAATTACTACAAAAGTCATCAAAACATGAAGATATTTGGCAGTAATTTCATGCGGTAAAAAGGAAAATATATTAAGTGGGTGTTCCATCAGTATCCCTCCTGAGTTCTAATATTCCACCTACGGGTATAGATATTGCGTTTATCAGTAAGCCGGTAAGCAAACCAATATAGCTCACTTCAAAATTTTTAAAAAAAGCGAAAAGCAGTACCCCTGTCAGCAAAAGTCTGAACTGAGAATTAAAAACCAAGGCCTTTACATATCCCCCGTTCAGAGTGCTCTTCAGTTTAAAAGCAAGTCCTATAAAGTTGCCAAACGAAACAGCCCAGCCTGCTGCAAGGCTCAACGCAAAAGTATCGCTGTAGAAAATCTTGAATACTGTATACAAAATCACAAAAAAAATCAATGAGATTATTACGATTTTTTTAATTCTCATCGTCTTTATCGTTTTTATCATATATATCCGTCTTCTTTAAGAAGTAAATCATATTCTTAAAACCTGCAATTATTCCCAAAATCATAAAAATAAGCGTAAGCCATGGTTTTGTACCAAAATACTTATCGAGATACACCCCCATAAGTGTTCCCACTACAATAGCAAGCCCCATGGAAATACCTATGGTGCTGACATTCAGCCATTGTTTGGAATTTTTATCAAATTTTCTTTTACCCATCAATTTTCCTTTTTTAACATTATCTTGAAGCAAGTCCGTAAGCATCGTCGATATCTATTGTAAAAGCCACGCCGGTACCGGGTTCTTCAAAATTGATAATTTTATCCAAACCGTTCATAAAGTCTTCCAAAAGTTCATCATCCACAGTGGTAAAAACAACCTTATTGGAGGCTTTACTTCCCACCATAAGTTCCTTAAAAGCAGCAAAAATAGGAATATCGTAGGTAAGAATCTTACCCATTCCTACCGAATCCATCACTGTACCGCCCTTCACATCTTTCTCCACGAAGTATTCAATAACCTCTTCTAAAAGATCGGTCTTATTCAGCACAATAAGGACAAGCTTCATCTTATTTTATAGATCTTTCAGGGCGTTGTAATGCGCTTTAATAGTATATTCAATATCTTTATCCGAATGCTTGGAGGAGACAAAAGTAGCCTCAAACTGGCTTGGAGCTATCGTTATACCTTGTTTTAACATACCGTGAAAAAACTTTGCAAACTTATCCGTATCGCTAGATATAGCCTCTTTGAAACTGGTTACCTCACCTTCTGTAAAAAACAAACAACCCATCGACTCTATGGTATTAAACGCATAATTAACGTTAAGTATCTTACAGTTTTCACGCATCCCCTGCCAAAGTTTTTCTGATTTCTCGCCTAATTTTTTATGAAACCCCGGGGCACAAACTTTTTCCAGTGTTGCCAGACCGGCAGCCATAGCCAGAGGATTACCGCTAAGTGTTCCAGCCTGCGTAACGGGTCCGGTCGGTGAGACCATCTCCATAATTTCTTTTTTACCACCGTAAGCTCCTACAGGAAGACCGCCTCCTATAATTTTACCCATAGTGGTAAGATCAGCATCAATACCGAAATATCCACCGGCTCCTCCTGGTGCAAGCCTGAAACCTGTTATCACTTCATCGAATATAAGAAGAATACCTTCATTTTTACAAAACGTTTCCAGATCTTTCAAAAACCCGTCTTTTGGTAAAACAACACCCATATTACCGGCCACAGGCTCCACTATGACTGCTGCAACTTCACCTTTATTTTCTTTCACCAGTTCTTTAACCGAACCGATATTATTATATTCAGCCACCAGCGTATTTTTTGCATAATCATCCGGAACACCGGGGCTGCTGGGCTGACCGAAAGTCAGTGCCGCACTGCCTGCTTTAACGAGCAGACCGTCGGAATGACCGTGATAACATCCTTCAAATTTTATTATTTTATCTTTTTTGGTATAAGCTCTTGCCACTCTTATCGCAGACATTACTGCTTCCGTACCAGAATTCACCATTCGAACCATATCCATAGAAGAAACGTTTTCCACAACCTTTTTTGCCAGTTTCAGCTCCAACTCAGTGGGCGCACCGAAACTTGTACCATCTTTGGCTGCATTTACCACTGCATTGACAACATCTTCATCTGCATGACCAAGAATCAAAGGACCCCAGGAACAGATGTAGTCAATATATTCTTTATCATTAACATCATAAACTTTAGAACCGTGGGCTTTTTTAATAAAAACCGGATCTCCGCCGACAGAACCGAAAGCTCTTACAGGACTGCTTACTCCACCCGGGATATATTTTTTGGATTCTTCAAACAGATTCATATTTCCCCCTTTTCTAATTTTTCAAACTCATCATACTTATAAATTAATTCTTCTTCAAGAGAATCTATATTTTTATTTACTTCGGATAGACGTTCCCACTCCGTTTCCAGTTCATTACGCTCTGAATAAAGCTTTTCAAGCTGCTCTTCTATCTCTTCAATCACCTCTTTAGCCCGCTCCACTTTAAAATTGTTAACCCGCTTTTTTTTCGCATTACTTTTTTTGCTCTCCAGCTTACTCTTCTCATTAAGAGGCTGATATTGCAAAGAATATTTTCCAATAACATCATCAATACTACCATAATCCTCAAAAACACCCGCATTATTAAATACTATATACTTATCCGCAATACCTTCCAGAAAATATCTGTCGTGGGAAACAAGCAAGACTACACCGGGAAATCGCACAAGTGATTCTTTTAACGCTTTCACACCTTCGATATCCAGATGATTCGTAGGCTCATCCAATATCAGAAAGTTGGCACCTTTTAAAATAAGTTTAATAAAACAAACCCTGGTTTTCTCACCGCCGCTGAGTACTTCGATTTTTTTGTTCATATCTTCACTTTCGAGCCCCAGCCTAGCAGCCGTACTGATTACATCATTAACATCAAGTTCAATGCTGATATTAAGAAGCTCTTCCATAATTGTATTATCCAGATTCAAATCTTGAAAATTCTGATCCAGATATCCTGTCTGCACTCTGCTGCCCAGAGAAAAATCTCCGGATAGCTCTTTCAAACGACCCACAATCACTTTTAAAAAAGTCGATTTACCTGTACCGTTGGGACCTATTAATGCAGTCTTTTCACCCTTGTACAGTTTAAAAGAGATATTTTCTTTTATAATATCATTGCCATAACCTATTCCAAGCTTATTAACATTGAGAACTTTTGCATTTTCTTCCCTGTTTTTCCCTATATCAAACGATGCCGTATTGTTTTTTTCAAGTGCAAAAAGGCTCTTTTCCTTATTTTCAAGCTCATCAAGCATTTTTTCTCTCATTGTGATTTGCTTAGATTTAATACCTGCTCTGTATTTTCTGATAAACTCTTCGAGCTCCTTTTTTCTATTATCAATCAATCGTCTCTGCTTACGACCCTTTTCAATCTCGATATTCAGATGCTTTTCAAATTCTTCATAGCTCAAATTAAAACTCATAAGATTTTTATCAGCCAAATAGAGAACACCTGTTGCTGTATTTCTAATAAATCTTCTGTCATGACTCACAAAAATAACCGTTTTATCAGTATTTTTAATAAAGTTTTCCAGCCATATAATCATGCCGATGTCCAGATGATTTGTAGGCTCATCCAGCAGTAAAATATCACCTCTGCCGGCCAATACCCTTGCAAGTTTTCCTCTTACCTTCTGACCGCCGGATAATTCGTCAAAACTTCTCTCCCACTCCGATTCTGTAAAACCAAGACCTTTAAGTACCGTCCTGATATTAGCTTTATATTCATAACCGCCTTCTTTTTCATACTTTAGCATTAACGAATCCAGCTCATCAGGTGTCAGCTGTTTTTGCATCTCTGTTTCCATTTTTAAAAGATCACTGTAATCATCAAGCATAAACTTGAAAAGTGTCCCTTCGAAGCCGGTTTCCTGAGTAATCGAACTGATTTTTGAAGATTTGGCCAAAATTATATCACCGGAATCTGCAAAAATTTCTCCTGAAATAACTTTTAAGAGAGTGGATTTTCCGCTACCGTTTTGGCCGAGCAATGCAACTTTCTGACCTCTGTTCACAGAAAACGAAACATCACTAAAAACAGGATCGGCGGCATAGCTTTTGCTGAGATTTTTAACATTTAATACATTCACGAATCAGCCCCGATAATACATCTGTTCCATCACAGTCTTTTTGCTGACATATTCCAAAGCAGAAATTCTAATATAAGCTTCTTTTAATGAGGAAGCCAGGGCAAACACACCATGCTCCCTCACAACTACAAGAGAACTTTTTCTTGAGGCTGACGCTACATTCTCAGCCAGCTGCAAACTACCGCTCCTGCCTTCAACAACCGGCACACAAGACAGAAAAGGCAAAACCTCTGCAAGTTGAAATGAAAGATGTGATTTATATTTTGCAAGAATGACGGTATACATACTATGAGCATGTATTATGCTTTTAAACGACGTTTTTTCATATATCTTACGATGAACACACAACTCGGAAGATGCTTTCTTGTCAGCAAATGATTCTTTTTTTATGTTAAGCTGCACGATATCTTCCCGTCTGAGATTATCCAGCATAGCCCCCGAGGCTGTTATATACAACAAGTCACTCTGTATTAAAGAGATATTACCGAAAAATGAGGTTGTCAGCCCCTCATCCACACATTTTTTGCCGTAAAAGGCAAACTGATCTTCAACTCTCATAAAAATCCTCTATAATTTTACAATTTCATTGGCATGAACAGTTTCTTTAATTCTGTTAGTTGTATAAAGAATGCCTTTACCCTCCCGGGCGTAAAATTGCATTTTGGCAGCGATAAAATCAATGCTTTTGCGATCAAGAGATGTAAATGGTTCATCAATAAAAAGCAATGTATGTGAGACCAAAAGCGACATAATAAACATCAGCCTTTTTTGCCCTTCGCTTAAAAACATGGGCGAGACTGTTCGTTTGCCTGTTAGTCCGAGATTTGTTAAAACTTCTTCAGTTAACTTAATATCCGAAGTTAGGCTTGTAATTTCTTTTTCAACTGTTGAATGATAAATAAGATGCTCAGGAAATTGGAGACACGCACCTATTTCATTCTTTTCAATATATTTTTTGATATTACCGCTATCAGGCTGTATAAGACCCAACAGTGTTTTTATCAACAATGTTTTCCCGGAACCGTTGTATCCGTAAACACATGTAATTGTACCTTTTCTGAGCTCAAAAGAAATATTATCAAATATTTCTTTTTCACCAGCAGACAAACTCAGCAAATTAGCACAAAAAAGCATATTACTCTCACAGGTTAATTATCACTTCTGACACTTCATCCAGAATATTTTCATGTGTTGCAATAACAAACCCTTTGTTACCGGATTTCTCCACTATCGTTTCATATACATTAATCATTTCTTTATCATCAAGCATCTCAAAGGGCTCATCTATTATAACAACATCTTTACCGCTTTCAACTGCAATCAGGACAGATAATTTTTTAAGCTGACCGCCGGACAGTTCATCGATATCCAGCTTATGATAGCTTTCGAACAGCTCCGGATTCAACCCTGCTATTTTAATTTCATCCCCGATATTCCCCATTACAAAATTGAATTCCGGATTGGCGTGAACAAAATATTTGGTACTTTCGTGTTCGCGGTATTCAAGAGAAACCGTGCCTGAATCAGGCTCAAAAATATCTGCAATTAGCTTCAAAAGTGTTGTTTTGCCGGAACCAACCATTCCCTTAATAAGACAGATACCGTTAAAGGATTTAGAGAAATTAATATCCTCCAAAATTGTTTCATTGTTTCTGGAAAATTTTAGATTTTTGGCTTCTAAAAAAAAAGGGGGGCTATTAACCCCCCTTCTCATATCTGTTTTATTCATATACTTTTATTCACTTTTTTCGGCAGTTCCCTCACCTTCCGATGATTTCTCCGAAACTGTAATATCCTCTACAAATTCTATTATTGCAGAATTAGCGTTATCACCTTCCCTGAAACCTGTTTTCAGTATTCTGGTGTATCCGCCCGGTCTGTTTTTAAATTTAGGGGATATCACATCAAAAATCCTGTGCACCGCTTTTTTATCCGGGAGTCGTCTTAAAGCGTGCCTTCTGGCGGACAAATCACCCTTTTTGCCAAGTGTGATCAGCGGCTCTACAAATTGTCTGAGGGTCTTTGCCCTGTCAACAGTAGTTTCTATTCTTCCGTGCTCCACTAAAGATTTAGCCATGTTTCTCAACATAGCGTATCTATGCGAAGTCGATTTTCCTAATTTTTTTCCGGATATTCTGTGATGCATTTATTCCTCTCCCTCAGATTCATTTTTCTCGGTATAACCGATACTCTCCAAATCCATTCCTAAACTAAGTCCCAATTCACTTAAAACTTTTTTAATCTCTTCAAGTGATTTTCTGCCGAAATTCTTGGTTTTTAACATTTCAGCATCTGTTTTGGAACATAACTCGGCTAAAGTCTTAATTTCAGCATTTTTAAGACAATTATATGCTCTCACTGACAGCTCAAGCTCTTCTATACTTTTATCCAGAAGCTCAAGGACTTGTTCATTCTTTTCGTCTACTACCTCTTCCTCTTCATCGTACTCAGGCTCCTCGAAATTTATAAACAACTCCATGTGATCTTTTATAATTTTAGCCGCAAACGCTATAGCATCTTCAGGGTTAATCGAGCCGTCGGTTTCAAGTTCGAGAATAAGTTTATCGTAATCCGTACTGTGACCTACTCTTGCATTATCGACAGTGTAGTTAACCTTCCTTATAGGGGCAAATACAGCATCGACAGGGATAATATCAACCTCATCGAATTTTTCTTTCATATCCTCAGCAGGAACATACCCAACACCTCTTTCAACATACAATTCCATATTCAGCGTTACTTTCGGATCGGTAATAGTTGCAATGTGCTGGGTTTTATCCAGAACTTCGACGTTGGGATCACCTACAATATCAGCAGCGGTAACATTACCCTCACCCTTTTTCTCTATTCTTACTTTTCTCTGTTCATGGGTATGAAGTTTAAGATCAAGTGATTTCACATTGAGAATAATATTCACAACATCTTCAAGAACTCCGGGAATGGTTGCGTATTCGTGGTTTACACCATCAATTTTAAAGCCCACAACAGCACTTCCTTCAATCGAAGAAAGTAGGACCCGTCTTAAAGCATTGCCCACAGTAATACCAAAGCCTTTTTCATACGGTTCTATTGCATATCTACCGTATTTTTTCGTAACTTTTTCCTGTTCAATTTTTCTTGGCTTTATAAGGCTTCTAAAGTTCATAACGATCATTAAATAATCCTCCAATACTAACCTATAGTTACTTAGAGTAAAGCTCGACAATCAGGTGTTCGTGAATGTCATAGGCTATATCATCTCTTGTGGGCAACCTGTTAACAGTGGACTTGTATCCTGTTTTGTCAACTGTAACCCATTCGGGAATTCCTCTGCCTTCTGCCGTTTCAAGTGATTCATTTATCCTGGGAATCTTTTGGCTTTTCTCTTTCAGCTCCACAACATCACCGGGTTTAACCTGAAAAGAAGGAATATTGATTTTTTTACCGTTTACAACAAAATGGTTATGATTAACAAACTGTCTGGCTTCATTTCTGCTGCTTGAAAAACCTGATCTGAACACGACATTATCCAGCCTTCTTTCAAGTATCTGAAGCAGATTTTCACCGGTAATGCCTTCTCTCTGCACAGCTTTTGCAAAATAAACCCTGAACTGTGCCTCTAATACACCATATATTCTTTTAACCTTTTGTTTTTCCCTTAGCTGCGTTCCGTAATCACTGATTTTTTTACGCATCTGTCCGTGCTGACCAGGCGGATATCCTTTTTTCTCGAAACCGCACTTATCTTTAAAACATCTTTCACCTTTCAAATACAGTTTCTGCCCTTCTCTCCTGCATAATTTACATACCGCTTCTGTATATCTAGCCAAAGCTAACCTCCAAACTATACTCTTCTTTTCTTTCTGGGTCTACAACCGTTATGTGGCACAGGTGTTGTATCCCTGATCACTGTAATTTTAATACCTGCAGACTGAATAGCTCTGATCGCATTTTCCCTGCCTGCTCCAGGCCCCTTAACATTAATCTCAACTTCCCTCATTCCGTTATCAAGAGCCTTTTTAGCGGCTGATTCAGCTGTCAACTGAGCAGCATAAGGGGTGGATTTTCTTGAATTCTTAAACCCTTCTCCGCCGCTGGCTGACCAGCAAACAGTACTGCCGTTAATATCGGAAAATGTAACAATTGTATTGTTAAACGTTGACTGGATGTGCGCTACACCCTTGGGAATATTTCTTTTTTCTCTTCTTTTTCTTGGCTTAGCCATGATTCCTCCACTCTAATGCTAAACTTATTTTCTTTTTATACTGCCTCTGCCTGCCATGCCTCTTCTTGTGCGGGCATTACTTTTGGTAATTTGGCCTCTGCAAGGCATATTGTTTTTATGTCTGTACCCTCTGTAACAGTTAATTTCCATGAGGCGTTTAATATTCATAGCCTTTTCTTTACGCAGATCACCCTCAACCATCAGATTAGAATCGATAAATTTCCTGATTGCGGAGATTTCCTGTTCATTGAGTTCGCTAACCCTTTTTGTGCGGTCTACCCCGGCTTCTTCAACAATTCTCAATGCAATACTTGGGCCGATTCCGTAGATGTAGGTTAAACCAACTTCAACCTTTTTATTATTAGGTATGTCAACACCAGCTATACGTGCCACTAATTGCCTCCTTAACCTTGTCTTTGCTTGTGACGGGGATTTTCACAGATAACTCTAACGATTCCCCTGCGTTTAATGACTTTACACTTTTTACATATCGGTTTTACACTAGCTTTCACTTTCATTACTGACTCCTTACTTATTTGTGCCTGTAAGTAATTCTTCCTCTTGACAGGTCATACGGGGAAATCTCTACGGTAACTTTATCACCCGGTAGGATCCTGATAAAATGCATACGCATCTTACCTGATAAATGAGCCAAAACTTCATGCCCGTTTTCCAGCTCTACTCTGAACATTGCATTAGGCAGTGCTTCAAGCACTGTGCCTTCAAACTCGATAGTGTCCTTTTTCCCCATACAAATTCCTTAGTTTGTTAATATTTCCGGCCCGTTATGGGTTAGTGCCACAGTATTTTCATAATGTGCGGCAAGCCCCCTGTCTTTTGTCACGACTGTCCAGCCGTCATCAAGGGTTTCAACCTCATAATTGCCTTCAACAACCATAGGTTCTATTGCTAAAACCATGCCAGCCCTAAGCCTTGTGCCGCGGTTAGGTTTCCCATAATTTGGTATTGCAGGTTCTTCATGCAGATCCCTGCCGATTCCGTGCCCGTAATAATCTCTTATTACATTAAATCCATTTTTTTCAACATAAGCCTGTACAGCATGGGAAATATCCAACAATCTTCCCCCGATTTCTGCCTTATCGATCCCTTTAAAAAAACTTTCTTCTGTTACATCTATCAATTTCAACGCTTTGTCACTTATTTTCCCAACAGGATATGTCCTGGCAGCGTCTCCATGAAAACCGTCTTTATAAGCACCAACATCCACACTGATTATATCGCCTTCTTTAAGCGCATAATCTCCGGGTATACCGTGAACCACAACTTCATTTACAGATACACACGCCGATCCGCTGAACCCCCGGTAATTTTTAAACGAAGGTTTAGCTGAGCGGGAAATTATAGTATCATTGACATATTTGTCAATAGTTTTTGTGGTAACCCCGGGTTTTATAATATCGTATAAGCCGTTAAGAACCTCTCGTACAATTGCTCCGGCTTTTCTCATATATTCAAGTTCATTAGTAGATTTCAATATAACCATATATCAGCTTAATATATCTTTGATATTCTTATAGACATCATCGGGAGATTTCTCCCCGTCTACAGTTGTCAATATATTTTGTTTCCCGTAGTAATCCTTTAACTGCTCTGTCTGATCGTGATAGACTTTCAGACGTTTTTTTATTGTTTCCTCTTTATCGTCATCCCTTTGAATAAGCTGAGTATGACATTCATCACAAATCCCTTCTTTTTCCGGAGGATCAAAAGAGATATGATAAACCCTGCCGCATTGGGAACAAAATCTTCTGCCGGTCAGCCTTTCAATAATTTTCTCATCATCAACTTCCAGAGAAATCACATGTGTCAAAGAGATATTAAGATCGTCTTTAAGCATTTTATCGAGGGCTTCCGCCTGAGGTATCGTTCTGGGAAAACCGTCAAGGATGAAGCCGTTCTGACAATCTTTTTCCTTCAAACGCTCCTTTACAATACCGATAATAATATCATCCGGCACCAGTTTGCCTTCATTCATATACTCCTTGGCAAGTTTTCCGAGTTCACTTCCCTCTTTTACAGCACTTCTGAGGATATCACCTGTGGAAACCTGTACAATGCCAAAATCTTTTATAATCTGTTCCGACTGTGTACCTTTACCGGCTCCCGGAGGACCCAAAAAAACCATATTAATCATGCAAAACCACCTCTTTTAACTTTTCCCCTCTTTAAAAAACCATCGTAATTATGTGTTATCAGATGAGACTCAATACGCTGAATAAGGTCAAGCCCCACGCCTATTACAATCAGAAGACTGGTACCGCCAAAATAAAACGGAACATTAAACCAGGATATGATAAACTGAGGCAGGATAGCCAAAACAGAAAGATAAAGCGCTCCAATGAATGTCAGTCTGGAAAGAACGTAATCGATAAAATCAGACGTTGCTTTTCCTGGCCTTTTGCCTGGTATGACACCACCGCTCTTTTGAATATTGTCAGCTACATCATCGGGGTTAAAAATTATAGATGTATAAAAATAAGTGAAAAATACAATTAGTACTACATACAAAATATAGTAGACAGGCGATGAAGGGGAAAACCATACACCGATCTGAGCAAAAATTGAATTTTGCGAAAATGTAGAAAGAGTGCTGGGAAATGACATAATAGATGCAGCAAAAATAATCGGAATAACGTTTGCCGGATTTAACTTCAGGGGCAGGTAAGAGTTGGAGACGTTACCGCCTCTCGTTCCGGCTCCGGCTTTACGAACATACTGAATCGGCACTCTTCTGCTGGAAATTTCCACATACACAATAGCTGCCGTAACACCAAGTATAATTGCTAGCACTACAATCAGAGTGATAATTTGAAGCTCTCCCGTCTGCATCATTCTAAAGGTATTTGCCACTGCAGCAGGAAACCTCGCTACAATACCAGCAAAAATTATAAGAGAAATACCATTTCCGATGCCTTTTTCTGTTATCCTCTCGCCCAGCCACATTAGAAAAACAGTACCCGTTGTCAGCGTCAGAGCGGTCACGAGTCGAAACCCCCAGCCCGGAAACATCACAACGGCCGAACCTGTGGGAGAGCTCATGGCTTCCAGCCCTATAGCAATACCAAGCCCCTGCACGGCACTGATACCTACAGTACCATATCTTGTATATTTGGTTATTTTCTCCTGACCTTCTGAACCCTGTTTTTTCAGTTCAGCCAAGTGTGGAACCACAACCGTTAGAAGCTGTAAAATAATTGAAGCGGAAATATAAGGCATAATACCAAGCCCGAAAACGGTTAAACGACTGAGAGCACCGCCGGTAAACATGTCAACCATCCCAAGAATGTTACCGGACTGTTGTGCAAAAAACTGCTGCAGAGCATCAGAGTTTATCCCTGGTGTGGGTACATGTGTCCCGATTCTATATACTATTAACAAAGCAAGTGTAAATAATATGCGCTTTCTTAATTCGGGTACCGCAATTATGTTCTCAATCTTTTTAAACATTAATAACCTCAATAAATATTATATTTCCACATTTTTTACGATTCCTGTTACCTGCTTATCCTGTTAGCTGAGTTCTCCGCCTGCTTCTTTAATTTTTTTCTCTGCAGATCCGGATACTTTATCAACATTAAATGTCAGTTTTTTAGAAATATCACCTTCACCGAGTATTTTTATAAAATCTTTATTACCTTTGATAAGTCCTTTTTCAACAAGTGATTCTTTGTTTACAGTTTCCCCGTCAGTATACTTGTTATCTATATCTGTTAAATTTACAATCTCGACAGTTTTAGCGAATCTTGAGTTATTAAAACCTCTCTTGGGCAATCTTCTGGTAAGGGGCATTTGACCGCCCTCAAAACCTGGCCTCACGCCTCCTCCGGATCTTGCTTTCTGACCTTTGTTACCTCTGCCGGAAGTGGTACCGAGACCGCTGGAGCCTCCCCTGCCGCGTCTTTTTCTGTTTTTATTGGCTTTTTCTGCCGGTTTCAAGTCGTGTAAATTCATTTTGACACCTCTTAAATAATTTCCTGTACAGTTTTTCCTCTTGCTGCGGCAACTTCTTCCAGAGTTCTTATACTTAAAAGCCCGTTTAATCCTGCATAAAGAAGATTCAAAGGATTTCTGCTTCTTGTGGATTTGGCAAGTATATTCTGTACACCTGCAAGCTCAAACAGCGACCTTGTAACACTTCCTGCAATAATACCTGTACCAGGCGCAGCAGGTTTCATAACAATTTCGGCCGCACTATATTTTCCTATCGTTTCATGAGGTATAGTTCCTTTTACCACGGGAACATCCACAAGATTCTTCTTAGCATCATCAGAAGCCTTTTTTATAGCATCGGGTACTTCACGGGCCTTTCCCTGACCTATGCCTACTTTTCCGTTGTAATCGCCAACTACTACGATAGCAGTGAACCTGAAAATTCTACCGCCTTTCACAACTTTTGTAACCCTTCCTATGTTTACAACTTTATCCACTAACTGATTATCATTTGTGCTCAATGTATCCTCCTTGTTTAAAATTCGAGGCCGGCCTCTCTTGCTGAATCAGCAAAGGCCTTAATATTGCCGTGATAAATATACCCGCTTCTGTCAAAAACAACCTCTTTGCAGCCCTTTTCCCGGGCTCTTTCGGCAATCCTTTTGCCTACTTCAGAAGCAGACTGCTTATTCGCATTACCTTTGTTGTTCTTTTCTATACTTGATGCCGATGCCAAAGTCACACCGCTTTCATCATTTATCAATTGCGCATAAAAATATTTGTTACTTTTAAATACGCACAATCTTGGTTTATCAGCCGTGCCTGATATTTTCTTTCTTATCCTGAAATGTTTTTTTCTTCTGACTTCACTTCTGCTTAACTTAGCCACTTCTCACCCCACTATTTTCCAGATTTGCCGGCTTTTCTTATGATGCGCTCATCTTCATATCTAATGCCTTTACCTTTATAAGGTTCAGGCTTTCTGAGTTTTCTGATATCAGCCGCAACCTGGCCGACCTGCTGTTTGCTTATTCCTTTAACAGTGAGCTTCTGATTACCTTCGACAGCAAACTCAATACCCTCAGGCGGATTTACTACTATAGGGTGTGAATACCCCAGTGAAAAATCCAGACTATTGCCTTTCAAAGCAACCCTGTAACCTACGCCATCAATGACAAGTCTTCGCTGAAAACCTTCGGAAACACCGACAATCATATTGTTAATCAGTGTGCGGGACAAGCCGTAAAGGGATCCGCTTTTTTTGCTGTCATCGTTAATAGAAACCAAAATACTGTTGTCTTCGAGATTAACATCAACGAGAGGGTGAATTCTCTCAGAAAGCTTACCCTTAGGTCCGTCAACAGTAACAACATTATCTTCAACACTAACCTTGACACCGTTTGGTATCTCTATTGGTTTTTTCCCAATTCTAGACATAATTTATACCCCATTTACCAGATTTGACACAGATATTCACCGCCAATTTTCTCATTAATACAATCTTTGACGGTTCTTAACCCATGGGAAGTGGAAACGATTCCTGTGCCCAGTCCACCAAGTACAGGCTTAAGATTTTTTGATTTTACATATTTTCTTCTGCCCGGTGTGCTGACCCTCTTAAGGCCTTTGATAACCGGATCACCCAATTCGGAATATTTCAGAAGGATATTAATTGTGCTGATATTTTTTTCCGTAACAACACGATAGTTCTTGATATAACCTTCATTTTTCATTATTTCCAGAATTGATTCCTTTAGTTTGGAATGTGGTAAACTCACCTGCTGGTGATTCACCATATTTGCATTTCTTATACGTGCCAGCATATCCGATACTGGATCAGTCATCACCATATTTCATCTCCTTTTTTCCGGTAATCGATATCCAAGCTGTTTACCAGCTTGCTTTTTTTACACCAGGTATCATTCCCTCATTTGCCAGCTGTCTGAAACAGATCCTGCACATATCAAACCTTCTTATGTAAGATCTTGCTCTGCCGCATATGGGGCACCTGCTATATTCTCTTACCTTAAATTTTTTCTTTCTCATTGCTGAATAATATTTCGATGTTTTTGCCACAATTTCCTCCTAACTTTCTGCAAATGGCATTCCGAATGCTTTTAGAAGTTCCCTTGCTTCTTCATCTGATTGTGCTGTTGTGCTTATAATAACATCAAAACCTCTGATTTTATCGATTTTGTCGTAATCGATCTCAGGAAACACAATCTGCTCTTTCAGTCCAAGAGCATAATTGCCTCTTCCGTCAAAAGACTTCGGATTAACGCCGGAAAAATCTCTTACCCTTGCCAGGGCAACATTGATCATGCGATTTAAAAATTCATAAGCTCTTTCGCCTCTAAGAGTAACTTTGCATCCTATAGGCATACCTTCTCTGAGCTTAAATCCGGCAATCGATTTCTTAGCTTTAGTAATAACCGGTTTTTGACCGGCTATCATTGTCATATCACTAACAGCATTTTCCAGAATTTTAGGATTACCAATAGCTTCTCCTACACCCATATTGAGAACAACTTTTTCTATCTTAGGTATTTGCATAACATTTTTATACCCGAACTTATTTTGCAGGTGCGGAATCACTTCATTTCTGTATTTTTCTCTCAAAACAGACATCCTATACCTCTCTATTAATCTTTATCGACAATTTCGCCGCAGGACTTGCAAAACCTTTGCTTTTGTCCGGATCTGAGTACTTTAACACCCAGTCTCACTCCGGTATCACATTTTTTGCAATAATACATTGCATTTGAAATGTCTATCGGCATCTCTTTCTCAATAATACCGCCGTCGGGATCCATAGGATTCGGTTTTGTGTGTCTCTTAACAACGTTGACATCTTCCAGAAACAATTTTCCGTTTTTTTTGTCAACTTTAAGTATTTTAGACTTTTTGCCTTTATCTTTCCCTACTTTAACGACAACGGGGTCTTCTTTTTTAAGTTTATATTTTACCAATGCCATTACTACCTCCTAAAGTACCTCAGGAGCCATGGAGACTATCTTCACAAATCCCTTAGCTCTCAAATCCCTTGCAACAGGGCCAAAAACACGTGTACCAAGCGGCTCGTTATTTTTGTTGATCAAAACGGCAGCGTTATCATCAAACTTGATATAGGTCCCGTCTGTGCGCCTGTTCTCTTTTTTTGTTCTTACAATTACAGCCTTCACAACAGAACCTTTTTTCACATTACTGTCAGGAATTGCATCTTTTACACTCGCAACAATGACATCACCAATTCCGCCATATCTCTTTTTCGAACCACCAAGCACTTTAATACACTGTAGCTCTCTAGCACCAGAGTTATCTGCCACTTTTAGATTAGATTGTATCTGAATCATATTTATACCCCTAAACTATTTAACTATTATCTGCAGCCCCAATCGGACGTTCTATCAATTTCACAAATCTCCAGCGTTTGGTTTTGCTGAGAGGCCTCGTTTCCATTATTTCCACTATATCACCCAGTTTACACTCATTGTTAGGGTCATGAGCCTTAAACTTTTTGCTCTTTTTGACATACTTTTGATACCTGCTATGAAGTTTAAGCCCTTCCACTTTAACAACAATTGTGTTGTCCATGTTATTGCTGGTAACGACGCCTTTTCTTGTTTTTCTTACACCTCTTTCCTGCATCTTATACCTCTGCTTTTTTCTCTTTTAGGATTGTTTTCAATCTGGCGATATCTCTGCGTGTCATCTTAATTTTCGACGTATCTTCCAGCTCTCCGGTTGCCAGCTTAAATTTAAGCCTGAACAGATCCTCACTGAGTTTTTTTTCCTTATTTTCTATTTCATTAACTGTCATTTCTCTAATTTCTGAAGGCATCATTCTTCGCCTCCTTCAACCTGGGATTTTCTAACAAATTTACACTTAACAGGTAATTTGTGGGAAGCTAGTCTAAGAGCTTCTCGTGCCTTATCTTCGGATACTCCACGCACTTCATACAATATCGACCCCTCTTTAATGGGAGCAACATAAAATTCCACAGCACCTTTACCTTTACCCATTCTTGTTTCAGCTGGTCTCTGAGTAATGGGTTTATGAGGAAAAATTCTGATAAAAACTTTACCTCCCCTTCTCAGGGATCTGTTAATTGCAATTCTGGCAGCTTCTATCTGTCTGCTGGTAATCTTCCCTTTCTGGGTCGCCTGCAAACCATATTCTCCAAACTCTATCGAATTGCCTTTAGTAGCTTTTCCCTTTATCCTGCCTTTGAACTGTTTCCGGTATTTTAATTTTTTTGGCATTAACATGATTAATCTACCTCTGCACTACTATTATTCTTGGCTTCAATTATTTCACCCTTAAAAAGCCATACCTTAACTCCGATAATTCCATATGTGGTCAAAGCTCGGGAAGAACCGTACTCAATATCTGCCCTAAGCGTTTGAAGCGGAACCCTTCCTCTTATATACCACTCGGTTCTCGCCATATCCGATCCGGCAAGCCGCCCGGAGGACATAATCTTTATTCCCTGAGCTCCGGATTTCATCGCCTGAAGTACGGCTTTTTTCATTGCCCTACGGAAGGCAACCCTTCTGACCAACTGAAAACCTATGTTGTCAGCGATCAATTGAGCATCGGTTTCAGGTTTTTTTATCTCCCTGATACCGATCTGTACATCAGCAGCAGTGAGTTTATTAATCTCTTTTTTAAGTTTTTCTATTTCAGACCCTTTCTTACCTATAACAATCCCGGGTCTGCTTGTGTTGAGGGTTATTTTAAGCTTCGAGCCCATTCTTTCTATATCAACTGAAGACACTCCGGCCTGTTTTAACCTCTTCTTGATGAAATCTCTGATTTTCAGATCTTCCATTAAGTTTTTTCTGTATTCTTTTTTACCTGCATACCAAACGGATTTCCAGTTTTTGTTAACACCGAGCCGAATTCCCACAGGATGTACTTTCTGACCCACTATTTCACCTCCACTATTCCGACAAAACAACTGTTATGTGACTGGTCCTTTTACGTATCATAGTCGCCCGGCCGTAAGCTCTCGGCATATATCTTTTCAGAATGGGACCACCGTCAATTTTGATTTCTCTTATCTTTAATCCGGAAACATCTCTCACGCCATGATTTTCTTCAGCGTTTGAAACCGCAGATTTTATAACTTTTGTTATATCTTTCGCCGCTTTTTTCGGTGTAAAGTTAAGAATATCTATTGCGGCATCTGCACTTTTACCTCTTACCAAGTCGGCTACGAGACGAGCTTTTCTGGGAGATACTCTTACATACCTTCCTTTAGCTTGAACATCCATGATCATACCACCTATCTCTTAACTTTTTTATCATCTTTTTTATGGCCGCGAAATGTACGCGTCAAAGCAAACTCACCAAGCTTGTGACCGACCATATTCTCAGTTACATACACAGGGATAAATTTGTTACCATTATGTACGGCAAATGTCAAACCCACCATTTCAGGCAGAATTGTACTTCTTCTTGACCAGGTTTTAATAACCTTTTTATCCCCTTTTTCCTTTGCTGCGTTCACTTTATCAAGCAAATGATCATCTATAAACGGTCCTTTTTTGAGGGATCTCGGCACTTTATCCTCCTTTATTTACGCCTTGAAATAATATATTTATTTGTAGGCTTGTTACTCTTTCTCGTCTTATAACCCTTAGTGGGCTTACCCCATGGCGTAACAGGATGTCTGCCGCCGCTGCTTCTTCCTTCACCACCACCGTGAGGATGGTCGATCGGGTTCATGGCTACACCACGGACACTTGGACGTATTCCGAACCACCTGTTCTTTCCGGCTTTACCTACAGACAGATTTTCGTGTTCTGGGTTACTAACCTGGCCGACTGTTGCTCTGCAACCGGCATTTACTAGTCTGATTTCACCGGATGGCAGCCTGACGTGGCAATACCCTTTTTCTTTTGAAAGAAGCTGGGAATAAGTACCTGCCGATCTTGCCAACTGGCCACCTTTTCCCGGTCTCAGCTCCACATTATGAAGCACTGTTCCAACGGGAATTTCCTTTAACAGCAGTGAATTGCCGGGCTTGATATCAGCAGTTTTGCCACTTAAGACATTATCACCGATTTTAAGTCCGATAGGGGCAAGAATATATTTTTTTTCACCATCAGCATATACAACCAGCGCAATCCTTGCACTTCTGTTCGGGTCATATTCTATTGTTTTAACAACTCCGGGAACATCAATTTTATTCCTTTTGAAGTCAATTACTCTGTAAAGCCTTTTGTTTCCACCGCCTTTATGCCTGACGGTTATCCTGCCGTAACTGTTTCTTCCACCTTTTTTAGCCAGAGGTTTAACCAATGATTTTTCAGGGTCTCCAACAGTTACATTTGAATAATCATCATTGGTTCTGAACCTGACACCAGGTGACGTTGGTTTATATTTTTTAACACCCATAACATTCCTCTCTTAAACAAACTCAAGCTTTTGATCTTCTTCTAACATAACCACCGCTTTTTTCCAGTCGTCTCTCCTTCCGAGAGTAAGGCCAAAACGCTTCTTTTTGCCTTTAAAATTCATAGTCTTAACGTCTTTTACCTTAACTTCGAAGAGTTCTTCCACAGCCTCTTTTATCTGCACTTTGTTAGCCTGTGGGTGAACAGAGAACACAACCTGGTTCTGATCTTCTTTTAAACTTACAGCCTTTTCTGTAATCAAAGGCTTTTTAATCACATCATAAACAGATATCATTTTTCCAATACCTCCATAACTTTTTGAAGGCATTCCTGAGACATTAGAATATTTTCAGCGTGTACTACATCATACACGTTAATTCCTTGCACATTTAACAGCTTTACATAGGGGATATTTCTAAATGCTTTTATCAGTTTCTCATCGTACTCGGTGAAAAGAATAAGTACATTCCTTTCAGCATTAAGTTTTGTCAATATTTCTACAGCTTCTTTAGTTTTGCTGTTTTCAGTAGTAAGTTTGTCGAAAACTTTAACGCTACCATCTTTAAGCTTTAAACTAAAGGCAGACTTTAAAGCCGATCTAATCTTCTTTTTGGGCATTGTGTATGCATAACTGCGGGGTTCGGGACCAAACATAGTGGCACCGCCGACCCAGAGAGGGGATCTGGATGAACCGGCTCTTGCTCTTCCCGTCCCTTTCTGTCTCCAGGGTTTTTTGCCTCCCCCGGATATGTTCGCTCTGTTTTTTGTAGCATGAGTTCCGGCTCTTCTGCCAGCAAGCTGCATTTTAACAACTTCATGTATGAGCCAGGGTTTTTCCGGATAATCCATCAATTGTTCGGATATATCCAATTCGTCTACCTTATCTACATTCGTATTTATAACATCCAATTTGCTCATAATGACCTCTAATTACTTTTTTGTTTCTTAGTAGATTCCCTTAGGAATACAGTGGCATTTTTATGCCCGGGAACCGATCCGGCTACTAATATAAGATTTTTCTCCGGCATAACTCTGACAACCTTGATTCCCTGTATGCTAACTTTTTTACCACCCATTCTTCCCGGCATTTTTCTGCCTTTAGGAGTTTCCGCAGGCATTTCACACATACCGATAGAACCGGGTTCACGGTGGAAATTAGAACCATGGGAAGCGGGACCTCCGCTAAAGTTATATCTCTTCATAACGCCCTGGAATCCTTTCCCGATAGACTTGCCCTGCACATCGATAACATCACCCTCAGCGAAGGCATCCACTGTAACTTCCTGACCTATCTTGTATTCGTCAGGATTTTCCACTTTTACCTCTTTGAGAACCTTAAACGGATCAAGATTGTTTTTCTTAAAATGACCCAGCATAGGTTTCGTTACATTCTTAATTTTCTTAACTTTCTGATACCCCATTTGTAAAGCATTGTAACCGTCATTGGCTACGTTTTTCTTCTGTATTACTGTGCAAGGGCCTGCCTCTATAACTGTAACAGGAATTACTCTGCCTTCAGGAGTAAAAACTTGACTCATTCCTATCTTTTTACCTAATATTGCCTTAAACATTGACCTGCCCTACCTTTTATAGTTTTATTTCAACATCCACACCTGCTGATAATTCCAGCTTCATCAGTGCGTCTATAGTCTGTGGGTTATGCTCGAAAATATCAACAAGTCTCTTGTGTGTCCTGATTTCAAACTGGTCTCTAGCTTTTTTGTTAACATGCGGAGACTTCAGAACCGTAAATTTTTCCTTTTTTGTGGGCAAGGGTATAGGCCCCACAGTTTGTGCCCCTGTCCTTTTGGCCGTACTGACTATATCCTTTACTGCTTTATCCAGTATTTTGTGATCGTAGCCTTTTAACTTTATACGTATCTTTTGTTCAGCCATTATATACCTCTATTACTCCACGATTTCTGTAACGACACCGGCACCTACTGTCCTGCCGCCTTCACGAATAGCAAATCTCAAACCCTGCTCCATTGCTATCGGCTGGATTAAATCCACGTCACAGCTTATATTATCTCCGGGCATTACCATCTCTACTCCCTCAGCTAATGTTATTACCCCTGTCACATCCGTTGTACGGAAGTAAAACTGGGGACGATAACCGCTGAAAAATGGCGTATGACGACCACCCTCTTCTTTTGTCAATATGTATGCCTCGCACTTGAACTTACGGTGAGGGGTTATACTGCCGGGCGCTGCCAATACCTGACCACGCTCCACATCGTCCTTCTTGATGCCTCTCAGAAGTACACCTACGTTATCTCCGGCTTCACCTTCATCAAGGATCTTACGGAACATCTCCACTCCCGTAACTACCGTCTTACGTGTGTCTGTAAGACCTACTATCTCTATCTCATTCTGTACTTTTACCTTACCGCGCTCTACTCTGCCTGTAACAACCGTTCCTCTGCCTGATATAGTAAACACATCCTCTATCGGCATCAGAAAAGGCTTGTCTATATCACGCTCGGGGGCAGGAATAAAATCATCCATCGCCTGCAGTAACTCCCAGATCGGCTTCGTCTTCTCTTCATCTTCCGCATTCTCCAAAGCCTGCAAAGCACTGCCCTTGATAATCGGTGTATCATCTCCGGGAAATTCATAAGTGTTTAGAAGATCACGGATCTCAAGTTCTACAAGCTCCAACAACTCTTCGTCATCCACCATGTCACACTTGTTCATGAATACTACTATACTCGGTACACCTACCTGTCTAGCCAAAAGAATGTGCTCTCTTGTCTGAGGCATTGGACCGTCTGCTGCACTTACTACCAAAATCGCACCGTCCATCTGGGCCGCACCGGTAATCATGTTCTTTACATAGTCCGCGTGACCGGGACAGTCTACGTGTGCATAGTGACGACTGTCGCTCTCGTACTCAACATGGGCCGTCGCTATCGTTATACCACGCTCCTTCTCTTCAGGGGCTTTGTCTATATTACCAAATTCAATATAATCTGCGTACCCCTTTAAGGACAGCACGTGTGTCATCGCTGCTGTCAATGTCGTCTTACCGTGGTCAACGTGGCCTATCGTGCCTACGTTTACGTGAGGTTTCTTCCTTTCGTACTTTTGCTTGGACATCCTTTCCTCCTGACTCTATACTCTTGATTTAGCAATTTCTTCAGCAATAGACGTAGGTACTTCCTCATAGTGACTAAACTGCATTGTATAAGTCGCTCTGCCTTGAGTAAGAGATCTCAAGTTCGTAGCATAACCGAACATCTCTTTAAGCGGGACATAGCTGTTTATCACCTGAGTATTGCCTCTGGCATCCATACCTTCAACTCTTCCTCTGCGGGAGTTTAAATCTCCCATAACATCACCCATATACTCTTCTGGCACTACAACTTCAACTTTCATTACCGGCTCCAGTATAACAGGGGATGCTTTTTTCATACCATCCTTAAAACCCATCGAAGCCGCTATTTTAAATGCCATTTCTGATGAATCAACCTCATGAAACGAACCGTCGTAAAGCCTTACTTTAACATCGACAACGGGAAAACCTGCCTGAACACCGGCTTCCATCGCCTCTCCAATACCTTTTTGCACTGCGGGAATAAAATCTTTAGGAATAGCTCCACCCACAATCTTATTTTCAAACTGAAAACCTTCACCGGATTCAAGTGGTTCAAGTTCCAGCCATACATGACCATACTGTCCTCTACCACCGGACTGTTTTATATATTTCGCTTCCTGCTTCACAGACTTTTTAATAGTCTCTCTGTACGCCACCTGAGGACTTCCGACATTAGCCTCTACTTTGAATTCTCTCAGCAATCTGTCAACGATAATATCCAAATGCAGCTCACCCATACCTGATATAATTGTCTGACCGGTTTCGTCATCTACCTTAACTTTAAAAGTAGGGTCTTCCTGAGCAAGCTTTGCCAGAGCTGACGCCAGTTTGTCCTGATCACTCCGTGTCTTAGGCTCAATAGCAACTGATATAACAGGTTCCGGAAACTCCATAGATTCGAGTTCCACAGGATTTTTCTCATCACAAAGCGTATCACCGGTGGTTGTAAACTTCAAACCAACAGTGGCACAAATATCACCGGCAAAAATTTCTTTAATCTCTTCTCTTTTATTTGAATGCATTTTCAGAAGTCTTCCAACACGCTCCTTTTTATCCTTGGAAGCGTTGTAAATATAGTTTCCTACTTCAAGACTTCCTGAATATACCCTGAAATATGTCAACTGTCCCATATAAGGATCTGTTGTTATTTTAAAAGCAAGAGCGGCAAATGGATCATCATCCACCGGTCGTCTGACAACTTCTTCCTCCGTACCCGGCTTAAATCCTTTAATAGGTGGTACATCCATCGGTGAAGGCATATAATTTACAACAGCATCTAGCAAAGGTTGCACACCTTTATTCTTAAAAGCACTTCCACAGAAAACGGGGGTAAATTCGAGATTGTTCGTCCCTTTCCTTATAGCGGAAACGAGCTCTTCTTCAGTTATCTCTTCACCTTCAAAATATCTTTCCATTAAATTTTCATCCGTTTCACAAACCGTTTCCACAAGGCTTTCCCTGTACTCTTCGGCTTGATCAACATATTCAGACGGAATATCTATATAGTCGTACTTGGCTCCAAGTTCCTCGCCGTGCCAAACGATACCCTTCATTCTGATAAGATCAATAACACCTTCAAAAGAATCCTCTACACCGATGGGCAGCTGGCAGACCAAAGGTTTCGCATCCAAACGATTTCTTATCATATCAACAACTCTAAAATAATCTGCTCCCACTCTGTCCATTTTGTTTACAAACGCAATACGCGGAACTCCATATTTATCAGCCTGGCGCCAAACTGTTTCTGACTGAGGCTCAACACCACCTACTGCACAAAAAACTGCAACAGCACCATCCAGGACTTTAAGAGACCTTTCTACCTCAACAGTGAAGTCAACGTGCCCGGGAGTGTCTATAATGTTAATTCTGTGATCATCCCAGAAACACTGAGTTGTCGCCGAAGTAATCGTAATCCCACGCTCTTTCTCCTGCTCCATCCAGTCCATGGTTGCAGCACCGTCGTGAACTTCACCAATTTTATAATTCACACCTGTATAAAATAATATTCTTTCTGTTGTTGTTGTTTTACCGGCATCAATATGTGCCATAATACCGATATTCCGCTGTCTTTCGAGCGAATACTTTCTAGCCACTAATACCTCCTTCTACCATCTGAAATGAGCGAAGGCTTTATTTGCTTCAGCCATTCTGTGAGTATCTTCTCTTTTCTTGATTGATACCCCTTTACTATCGGCTGCATCCATTATCTCAAAAGCAAGCCTTTCAACCATAGTTTTTTCTCTTCGGGATCTTGCGGCTTTTATCAGCCATCTTATACTTAGAGCCTGCCTTCTTTCAGCCCTGACTTCAACAGGGACCTGATAGGTAGCCCCGCCCACTCTTCTGGATTTAACTTCCAGCATAGGCTTTATGTTATCAATAGCTTTTTTAAATACATCCAGCCCTTCTTCCCCGCGTCTTTCTTTTATCATCTCCATTGCATCATAAAATACTTTTTCCGCAACGGATTTTTTACCGTCATACATAAGACTGTTTATAAACTTGGTAACCAAAGCTTCATGAAAGATGGGATCGGGAATTATTACTCTTTTCTTCGCTACTCTACGTCTAGCCATAAAAACACCTTCCTACTTTGGCCTTTTTGCGCCATATTTTGATCTGCTCTGCTTTCTATCAGCAACACCGGCTGTATCCAGAGCACCTCTGACTATCTTATATCTTACACCGGGCAAATCCTTAACCCTGCCACCCCTCACAAGCACAACTGAGTGCTCCTGAAGATTATGGCCTATTCCCGGAATATATGCTGTAACCTCGGCTCCGTTGGTAAGCCTCACCCTTGTCACCTTTCTCAATGCAGAGTTAGGCTTTTTGGGTGTTGTGGTGTAAACCCTTACACAAACCCCCCTTCTCTGAGGATTGTCTCTTAATGCAGGAGATTTTGTTTTCTTTCCCACTTCTTTTCTGCCTTTTCTCACTAACTGGTTCAAAGTTGGCACCTAAACACCTCCAAAAGTTGAAACGTTTGTATTTTTAATCCCTTTTATGTTCAAGATAATCTGCCATTTTATCACTGCAGCCTTACAAAACACATAAATATACTTATCTCAAAATGAGCATCAGATATTATCAACCGTTTTTACTAATGTCAAGTTTTATTATGCGATTTTATCAATATATCAAAAAGGCGGGAGAAAATCTCCCGCTTATCAGTTCTTCATAAACTTAAATTTTTCAGACTTAATATGCTCGGAACCTGTACCCGCGGGTATAAGTTTACCCATAATCACATTCTCTTTAAGCCCCCTCAGGTTGTCGGTTTTTCCGGAACAGGAAGCATCGGTAAGTATTCTGGTTGTTTCCTGAAAACTGGCAGCAGATATAAAGCTTTCAGTATTCAGGGCAGCCTTTGTGATACCTTGCAGTATCGGCCTGCCTTTAGGGGGTGTAAGCCCTTCAGCCAGAAGATCCTGCTGAACTTTAGAGAAATCAGCTTTATACACCTCTTCATTCGGCATAAATTCAGAGTCACCTGGATCTTCAATTAAAATTTTCTTCAACATCTGTTTTGAGATGACCTCAATATGTTTATCGTTTATTGTAACACCTTGTTTTCTGTAAACTTCCTGAATTTCATTGACAATATACTTCTGCAACTCTTCTTCACCTAAAACCGACAGAATATCATGAGGATTAACGAGACCGTCAACAAGCGCTTCACCTGCCTTGACTCTGTCTCCCTCTCTGACATTAACGTATTTCTGTATCGAAATATTATAGTTCTTCCTATCGCCTGTTTCCTCATTTTCAATAACAACTTTTCTGTAGCCTTTTGTGCTACCTTCTATTTTCACCACACCGTCTATCTCAGCAATTATACCTGGTTCTTTCGGTTTTCTGGCCTCAAAAAGTTCGGCAACCCTGGGCAGGCCTACGGTAATATCTTTGGTTTTTTGGGTTTCTCTGGGTATTTTAGCTACAATATCACCGGGATATACATCATCCCCTTCTTCTACTGTTATCATAGCTCCAACGGGGAGAATATACCTCTCCGAAGTTTTATTTTCTTTGTTTTTAATTGAAACTCTGGGCTGTTTTTTATCCCTTGTATTACTGATTACAACCTTCTGAGAAAGTCCGGTAATCGGGTCAATATCCTCTTTTAGGGTTTCCCCTTCGATAATATCCCCAAAAGCTACTCTACCTTCCCGCTCCGTCATAATTACAGCTGCAAAAGGATCCCATTCGGCCAGCAGTCTGCCCTGATTAACAGTTTCACCGTCTTCCACAAGGATTTTCGTTCCATAAGTAATATTGTATTTTTCAACTACTCTGCCGTCTTTATCAGTTATTTGAATACTGCCGTTTCTGTTAAGAACCACATTCTGCTCGTAGCGGTTTCTTACAAGATTGATGTCCACAAATTTCACTGTACCGCCGAATTTTGCATTGATACCGGATTCTTCTGCAGAAGCTGATGCTGCACCGCCAATATGGAACGTTCTCATCGTCAGCTGTGTACCCGGTTCGCCGATCGATTGTGCCGCAATAATACCGACAGATTCGCCGACTTCCACTTCTCTCCTTGTGCCGAGATCCATTCCGTAACAGTGCTTACACACCCCATAATCCAGCTCACAGGTTAGCACTGACCTTACGATTATCCTGTCAATACCTGAGCGCTCAATTTTTTCTGCAATTTCTTCAGTTATAAGTGTATTTGCATCTACAATCAGCTCATCAGTTACCGGATCATAAACATCCTCAAGCGTGTATCTTCCGTATATTCTTTCTTCAAGAGTTTCAATAACTTCACTGCCTTCCATAAGAGCACTTATCTCTATACCTTTAATAGTTCCGCAATCTTCATCGGAAACTATTACATCCTGGGACACATCCACAAGTCTTCTTGTAAGATATCCTGAATTAGCAGTTTTAAGAGCGGTATCAGCAAGACCTTTCCTTGCACCGTGTGTCGAAATAAAGTACTGAAGTACAGTAAGACCATCTCTAAAGTTGGAAATAATAGGCGTTTCAATAATTTCACCTGAAGGTTTGGCCATAAGTCCTCTCATACCTGCAAGCTGACTTATCTGTGCTTTACTTCCCCGTGCACCGGAGTCAGCCATTACAAATATAGGGTTATAGAATTTTTCATGTTTATCTTCTGCACTTTTATCCCCGCCAAGGTTAGCCAGATTGGTCATAAGTTTGTTGGTGATGGAATCGTTAGCACGGGACCATATGTCAATTATCTGGTTATAGCGTTCACCAGCTGTCAGCGCACCTTCACGATAATGCTCCTCTATATCCATAACCTTTTTAAAAGCTTCATCAACAAGCTTCTGTTTTTCTTCAGGAATCACGAAATCGTCCACACATATTGAAAATCCGGCTTTTGTGGAATAACGGAAACCTAAATCTTTTAAATCATCCAGAAATTTAACCGTATAATAGTTCGCATGTTTTTTATAGACATAATCAACAAGCTTTGTAAGCTCCTTTTTGCCGAGAACTTTATTTACAACTTCAAAGTCAAGCCCTTCAGGCACAACCTTAAACAGTATAACTCTGCCGGTTACTGTATCGTAAAGTTTATCATCTATTCTGACCTTGATTCTGGCATGCAGGTCAAGCTTGTTCTGATCATATGCAACTACAACTTCCTGAGGCGATGAAAATACCTTGCCTTCACCCTTTGCATTGTCCATACCCCTGGTCAGGTAGTATATACCCAGAACCATATCCTGCGTGGGAACAGAAAGAGGTTTTCCATGAGCGGGTGAAAGCACACTGTTAGTGGAAAGCATAAGTGTTCTTGCTTCCAATTGTGCCTCAAGGGACAACGGAACATGAACTGCCATCTGATCACCGTCAAAATCGGCATTAAAAGCCGGACAAACCAGAGGGTGCAGCTGTATAGCTTTACCTTCAATAAGTTTAGGTTCAAAAGCCTGAATACCCAACCTGTGAAGCGTAGGTGCCCTGTTAAGCATAACGGGATGCTCTGAGATAACCTCCTCAAGAATATCCCACACTTCAGAACGTTGCTCTTCCACCATTTTTTTAGCCTGTTTAATGGTGGCGGCCAAACCTTTTTCCTTTTCCAGTTTATAGTAAATAAAAGGCTTGAAAAGTTCCAGAGCCATCAATTTCGGAATACCGCACTGATGCATCTTCAGATGTGGGCCTGCAACAATAACCGAGCGACCCGAATAATCAACCCTTTTACCCAAAAGGTTCTGTCTGAATCGTCCCTGCTTACCCTTGATCATGTCGCTAAGAGATTTTAGAGGCCGCTTATTGGAGCCCCTGATAACTCTTCCTCTTCTTCCGTTATCAAAAAGAGCATCAACCGATTCCTGAAGCATCCTTTTTTCGTTTCGGATAATGATTTCAGGCGCATTTAGCTCCATAAGCTTTTTGAGCCTGTTATTTCTGTTAATTACCCTTCTGTAAAGATCATTCAAATCACTGGTTGCAAACCGTCCGCCGTCCAGGGGAACAAGAGGTCTCAATTCAGGCGGAATAATAGGCACAACATCCAGTATCATCCACTCAGGCTTATTACCACTCCGCCGGAAAGCTTCCATGATTTTAAGTCTCTTGGCAATTTTGAGCTTTTTCTGCATACTCCCTGTTTCTTTAAGCTCAGTTTTCAGCTCAATTATGGAGAGATCAAGATCAACCTTTTTAAGAAGATCCTTTATGGCTTCAGCTCCCATTTTGGCAACAAAAGAGCCGTGACCGTACTCTTCCACCATTTTTCTGTATCTTTCCTCACTCAAGAGCTCTTTCTCTTTTAAAGGCGTTGATTTCGGATTTATTACAACATACGACTCAAAATATATTACCCGCTCTATGTCTTTAATATTTAAATCAATCATTGCTCCGATACGGCTGGGAGATCCCTTAAAAAACCATATATGGCACACCGGGGAAGCCAGATCAATATGCCCCATGCGCTCACGTCTTACTTTGGACTGGATAACTTCCACTCCGCACTTTTCACAGACAATACCTCTGTGTTTCATACGCTTATATTTGCCGCAGAGACATTCCCAGTCCTTAACAGGACCGAATATTTTTGCACAGAAAAGCCCGTCCCTTTCCGGCTTAAAAGTCCTGTAATTTATTGTTTCTGGTTTCAAAACTTCACCGGAAGACCAACTTCTTATCTTTTCCGGTGACGCGATTCTCACTCTTAAAGCATCGAAGAAAACCGGGCTTTTTTCATCCTTGTTAGGATTAGTTTTAATAGCTGTCACTTAGCCCTCCATTAATTTTCTATTTCATCAACTTCTTCTGTCGTTTCCTCTTTATCGAGCTCTTCTTTTGTCATTAGCTCGACATCGAGTACCAGACCCTGAAGTTCCTTTATCAGAACATTAAAAGACTCGGGCATACTTGCCTCAAAGTCCAGATTACCGTTAACAATTGCTTCATAAACCTTTGTTCTTCCTTCAACATCATCCGATTTGACAGTCAGCATTTCCTGCAGCACATGTGCAGCACCGTAAGCTTCCAGTGCCCACACTTCCATTTCACCGAGTCTCTGTCCGCCGAATTGTGCTTTACCTCCGAGAGGCTGCTGCGTAACCAGAGAATACGGACCTGTTGATCTTGCGTGAATTTTGGTTTCCACAAGATGATGAAGTTTAAGTATATACATTACACCAACGGTAACTTCCTGATCAAAACGTTCACCTGTTCTGCCATCAAATAGAACTGTCTGTCCGTCTGTCTGATATCCGCTCTTTTTCAGCAATTCCTTAATATCTGATTCATTGGCACTATCGAACACCGGTGTTGCAATATGCAATCCAAGTGCTCTTGCCGCCCATCCCATGTGTGTTTCCAGTACCTGTCCAACGTTCATACGTGAAGGAACGCCAAGCGGATTCAATGCAACTTCAGCAGGAGTACCATCGGGTAAAAACGGCATGTCCTCTTCAGGCAATATTCTGGAAATAACACCTTTATTACCGTGTCTGCCGGCCATTTTGTCGCCCACCATCAGCTTACGTTTCACTGCGATGTAAACCCTGACCGACTTTAAAACACCGGCAGGCAGCTCGTCACCTTTTTCAACTTTCGACTTCTGGTCTTTAAAATCTTCCTCAACCTTTTTAATGCGATCGAAATATATAGCATTTATCTGCGACAACTTGTTCTCAAAGTCGTTCTTTTTCTTTATGGGCAGCATCACGAGTTCTGAATAGTCAAGTTTGTACAATGCTTTTTTTGTAAGCTTACTGCCGGCTTCAAGGCTTACACTTTCCGTTTCGAAAGAATCCTGTAATGTTTTACCCTGCAGCAAGTCGATTATTTTGTTTCTTCTTGCCACCTCAAGCGATTCCAGTTTCTTTTTGTAATCATATTTTACCTTTTCATACTCTTCATGCTCTATCTCTTCGGTTCTCTCATTCTTTTCAACTCCGCGTCTTGTCATGCACTGAACATCGACAACGGTACCGTTAATGCCGGGTGGAACCTTCAATGAAGCATCCTTAACGTCTCCGGCCTTTTCTCCGAAAATTGCCCTGAGCAATTTTTCTTCAGGGGTGGATTGAGACTCTCCCTTGGGAGTAACCTTGCCCACCAGGATTTCACCTTCACTAACCTGGGCACCTGTTCTTATAATACCGCTTTCATCAAGATCAGCCAGCGCTTCCTCGCTCACATTTGGGATATCCCTGGTGATTTCTTCCGGCCCCAGTTTGGTATCTCTGGCATCAACCTCGTATTCCTCGATATGAATGGATGTGAAAGCATCCTCTTTAACGAGTTTTTCCGAAACTAAAATTGAGTCTTCATAGTTGTAGCCCATCCATGGCATAAACGCCACAATAATATTCCTGCCCAGAGCCAGATCACCTCTGTCCGTTGCAGGACCATCAGCGACAGGACCGCCTTTTTCAACATAATCGTTTTTATTAACAATCGGTTTGTAATTGATACAAGTGTCCTGATTGGATCTTCTGTATTTTACAAGCTCATAAACGTCTATCCCGAAATCTTCGTCCTTTTCATAACGTATAATAACTTTCTCAGCATCAACGTAATCCACATACCCTTCATTTTTAGCAGTTATAACGGCTCCGGAATCTCTGGCCACTTTGCTTTCCATGCCTGTACCGACTATCGGGGCATCTGTTCTGACCAGTGGTACCGCCTGACGCTGCATGTTCGAACCCATAAGAGCCCTGTTAGCATCATCATGTTCCAGAAACGGAACAAGGGCTGTGGAAACGGAAACTATCTGCATAGGAGCAACATCCATGTATTGGATATCATCCTTGGGTGAAGTTACCGATTCCCCTCTGTATCTTGAGGCCACAACGTCTCTGATAAAATAACCTTTTTCATCCAGAGGAGCGTTAGCCTGTGCAATGCAGAAGTCCTCTTCTTCAATTGCAGACATGTACACAACTTCATCCGTTACCCTGTGATTTTCAACCTTTCTGTACGGCGTTTCAATGAACCCGAATTCATTTATTCTGGCGAATGTTGTCAATGATGTAATTAAACCGATATTAGGTCCTTCCGGTGTTTCAATAGGGCAAATTCTGCCGTAGTGGGAAGTGTGCACATCTCTCACTTCAAAACCGGCTCTTTCTCGGTTGAGTCCTCCGGGACCTAATGCCGAAAGTCTCCTTTTATTTGTAACCTCACTGAGAGGGTTTGTCTGATCCATAAACTGCGAAAGCTGATAACTTCCAAAAAATTCTTTTATGGAAGCTGACAGAGGCTTAGCGTTAAGTAGATCCTGAGGAGATAAGTCCTCTATGTCCTGTATACTCATCCGCTCTTTTACGGTTTTTTCCATTCTGGTAAGGCCGATTCGTATATGATTCTGCAGCTGCTCACCCACAGCTCTGACCCTTCTATGACCGAGGTGATCGATATCATCGACCTTATCAAGCCCCTGCCTGATATTGTCCAGAACCCTTACCGTCTCAACTATATCTTCAGGTGTCAGTGTAGTTGTATCAAGCGGGGTGTCGAGTTTTAACCTTTTGTTAATTTTAAGCCTTCCTACACGGGAGAGGTTATAACGTTTTTCATTAAAGAAGAGATTATCAAACAGATTTTGTGCTGTTTCAAGTGTCGCCGGTTCACCGGGACGCAACTTCTTGTAAATTTCAAGAAGGGCCTCTTCCTGTGTCTTAACTTTATCAGCCGCTAAAACATCTCTTATGGCACTGTCACTTGATTGTCTGTCAATACTCAATACCCTGAAAGTATCTATCTCATTATCTTTCAACTTTTCAATGATCTCATCACTAATAGGGGTATTTGCTTCCACAAGGATTTCACCTTCATTATCAGCAATATCTTCGGCTATAAATGTCTCTTCAATATCGTCTAACGTTATCGGTATATATTTGATTCCTGCTTTGATAAGTCTTTTTCTTGCTGCTTTGGTAATTTTGTAGTTAGCTTTTACAACTACTTCACCGGTTTCGTCTTTGATTTCCCTGCTGTTTCTTCTGCCGATGATTTTTTCCCGGTCAAAATCCTTAACCATACCATCATCGGTGAAATGTATCGTTTCTTTATCATAATAAGTCCCGAGTATTTTCTGTTCGTCCAGACCGAGAGCTTTTAGAAGTACGGTCACAGGAATTTTCCGTTTTTTATCAATCCTGACGTACATCACATTTTTGGCATCAAATTCAAAATCTATCCAGGAACCTCTGTAAGGGATTATTCTCGAGCTATATAAGTGCTTTTCAACAACACTTTTACCGGCCGTAGCATCTTCAAAAAATATTCCCGGTGAGCGATGAAGCTGGTTTACAACAACCCTTTCCACACCGTTGATAACAAATGTACCTCTTTCTGTCATTAATGGAATATCACAAAGATAAACTTCGGCTTCTTTGGCCGATAAAACTGATTTTTCATTGGTTTCTTCATCTATATCATAGTTCACCAAACGAACTTTTACTCTAAGTGGGGCAGCATATGTTGTTTTACGCTGTATTGCTTCTGATGCCGTGTATTTAGCTTTATCAAGAGCATAGCTAACATACTCTAAAATAGACGTTTCATTGAAATCGGTAATTGGGAAAACTTCCCCGAATACCTGCTCCAGACCTTTTTCCAATCTTTCATGCGAAGGCATATGCTCCTGAAGCAGTTGGGCATATGATTCCTTCTGGACCTCGATTAAGTCGGGTAAATCTACCACCTGTCTGATTTTTGAAAAATTTAATCTTTCGATGGAATTTGAAGATTTTGTCATGTTTTCCACCTGCCGGGAATTATATTTTGATTACAAAGAGCAATTAAGGGCGCAGATGCGCCCTTAATAAGTATGTTGTTTTAATTTGCAAAATCGTTACTTTATCTCTATTCCTGCGCCAACTTCCTCAAGTTTTCCTTTGAGCGCTTCTGCTTCTTCTTTGGTAACACCTTCCTTAACAGGTTTAGGTGCACCATCTACAAGGGCTTTGGCCTCTTTAAGTCCAAGTCCGGTTATCTCTCTGACAGCCTTAATAACCTGAACCTTTTTATCTCCTGCTGAAGATAAGACAACATCAAATTCAGTTTGTTCAGCAACTTCTTCAGCAGCCTCACCGCCTGCAGCCGCACCGGGTGCCATAGCCATAGGTGCTGCGGCAGAAACACCAAATTTGTCCTCAAGCTCTTTAACAAAGTCAGCCAGCTCAATAACAGACATATTTTCGATAAACTCTACTACTTGTTCTTTTGTGATAGACATATTACTATCCTCCATAAGTTAATTATTTTTCTTTTTGATCCTTAATAGCATTAAGTACATTCAAGAAGTTCCTTGGAACGTTTGCAAGAAGGGAAACAAAATTTCTTGCCGGCGCTGTCATGCTTCCTAACATTTTCGCCAACAATTCCTCTCTCGAAGGTATATCAGCGAGGGCGATAATATCCTGATCACTTAAAACCGCTCCTTCAAAATACCCACCTTTGATGTCGAAAGAGTCATACTCCTTGGCAAATTTTTTGAATTCTTTGGCAACTGCTGTTGGTTCTCCCTTAACAATGGCGCAAGCTGTAGGTTGTACAAGATGCTCATGAAGTCCTTCAATTTTCTGTTTTTCCAGGGCCAGTTTCAATAGTCTATTTTTAACGACTTTAAAGTTGCTGTCTAAAGATTTTATTGTACTTCTGACATCTTCCATCTGGGGAAAGTTCAATCCCTTAAAGTCTGTAAGGAAAATTGCAGAAGCTTCGGATATTTCGGTTGAAAGTTCTTCTACTAACTGCTCTTTATCACTTCTTCTCAATTTAGTCCTCCTCTTTCCGGCCGCATCTATAACAACCGGTTTCCGCAGGATTTACGTTTGCACACCTGCTTCTTCAACCAGAATTACATTCGTTTTTACAGTTTTAGTTCTCCAAGCAGTTGTTGTTGATCAATTTTAAGCCCCGGTCCCATAGTTGTGGAGATATAAACTCCTCTTACATATTGTCCCTTGGCAGATTCAGGCTTTGCTTTTACCAGCGAATCTATTAATGACTTAAAATTTTCAGCCAACTGTGTGCTTTCAAAACTTTTCTTTCCAACCGGGGCATGTATTATTCCGGCTTTGTCCACCCGGTATTCTATCATACCGGCTTTCAGATCACTTACCACTTCTTTAACATTATTTGTTACTGTGCCCACCTTTGGGTTGGGCATTAATCCTCTTGGCCCTAACAACCTACCTAACTTACCTACGCTTGCCATCATGTCGGGTGTTGCAACTACTTTGTCAAAGTCAAACCAACCTCCCTGAATTTTACTTACCAGATCGTCGTCGCCTACATAATCAGCACCTGCATCTTCTGCCTCCTGGGCTTTTTCCCCTTTTGCAAAGACGAGAACTTTCACAGTTTTACCCGTTCCGTGGGGTAAACTTACTGAACCCCTGACCATCTGGTCTGCATGCCTTGGATCAACTCCCAATTTGACAACAGCTTCCACCGTTTCGTCAAAATTAGCAAAAGCCACTTCTTTGAGCAAGCCTAAAGCTTCCTGCAATTCATAGCTTTTAAGTCTGTCAATCTTAGTAAAAGCTTCTTTATATTTTTTCCCATGTTTAGCCATGACTACTCCTTGAATTTAAAGTTCTACTTCCACTCCCATACTTCTTGCAGAGCCAGAAACTATTTTCACAGCCTGATCCATATCGTTAGTATTAAGGTCTGGCATCTTGATCTCTGCAATTTTTTTAACCTGATCTGCAGATAATTTACCTATCTTTTCAAGCTTGGGACTGCCGGAACCCTTATCTTTATTCAGCTCCTTTTTAATAAGCATGGAAGTAGGTGGTGTTTTTGTAATGAATTTAAAAGACCTGTCTTCATACACAGTAATAATCACAGGAATTATTACATCCCCCTGATTTTGTGTAGCCGCATTAAAAGCTTTGCAAAACTCCATAATGTTTACACCGCGCTGACCCAGTGCAGGACCAACCGGTGGAGAAGGGTTAGCTTTTCCCGCGGGTATTTGTAATTTTATTTGACCTAATTCTTTCTTAGCCATTGCATTTCCTCCAAAAATTTAGCCCACACGTTTAATTTGTAAATAGTCGAGCTCAATAGGTGTTTGTCTTCCGAAAATACTTACTATTACCTTAACTTTTTCTTTCTCCGGGTTAACCTCATCCACTACACCGTTGAAACCTAAGAAAGGGCCGTCGACAACTTCCACGGTATCTCCTTTCATAAATTTGGCGGCCATACGTGGAGCTTGTGATTTTGCCAGATCAATCATGGCTTTTACATCCTGTTCCGGGATAGGAACGGGATTTATTCCACCTACAAAACCGGTAACCTTAGGTATTGATTTAACTTTATGCCAGTTTGTGGTGTTCATCTCCATATGAACAAGTATATACCCCGGAAAAGTTTTTTTCTTACTTATTTTCTTCTTTCCCTTTTTGAGTTCAACTACGTCTTCTGTGGGTATAAGCACATCATCAATATTATCGTATAGATTTTCATTCTTTATTTTTTCTTCCAGCAGCTGCTTAACTCGCTTTTCAAAACCGGAATATGTGTGAACAACATACCATTCTTTAGCCATCAAACTACCCTATCAACAGATTGAAAAGTCTCGAAAGTCCGGCGTCAACTATTCCCAAAAATATGGAAATGACAATTACAAGCACAATTACTACAGCAGTTGTACCAATAGTGTCATCTTTGCTGGGCCAGGTTACTTTCTTTAACTCTTCTTTTACTTCGGTTAGAAACGTCGTTATTTTTCCCACAATGAACTCCCAATACAAAAAGGATATGGCAGGCCAGGAGGGACTCGAACCCCCAACCCCCGGTTTTGGAGACCGGTGCTCTGCCAATTGAGCCACTGGCCTACTTATATCTTATTTGGTCTCTTTATGAAGTGTATGCTTTCTGCAGTGTTTGCAATATTTACTGAATTCCAGTTTACCTGTGGTCGTCTTTTTATTCTTCGTCGTATTATAATTTCTGTTTTTGCACTCAGTGCAAGCCAATATCACAATATCTCTCATGCCTAATTACTCCACGATTTCTGTAACGACACCGGCACCTACTGTCCTGCCGCCTTCACGAATAGCAAATCTCAAACCCTGCTCCATTGCTATCGGCTGGATTAAATCCACGTCACAGCTTATATTATCTCCGGGCATTACCATCTCTACTCCCTCAGCTAATGTTATTACCCCTGTCACATCCGTTGTACGGAAGTAAAACTGGGGACGATAACCGCTGAAAAATGGCGTATGACGACCACCCTCTTCTTTTGTCAATATGTATGCCTCGCACTTGAACTTACGGTGAGGGGTTATACTGCCGGGCGCTGCCAATACCTGACCACGCTCCACATCGTCCTTCTTGATGCCTCTCAGAAGTACACCTACGTTATCTCCGGCTTCACCTTCATCAAGGATCTTACGGAACATCTCCACTCCCGTAACTACCGTCTTACGTGTGTCTGTAAGACCTACTATCTCTATCTCATTCTGTACTTTTACCTTACCGCGCTCTACTCTGCCTGTAACAACCGTTCCTCTGCCTGATATAGTAAACACATCCTCTATCGGCATCAGAAAAGGCTTGTCTATATCACGCTCGGGGGCAGGAATAAAATCATCCATCGCCTGCAGTAACTCCCAGATCGGCTTCGTCTTCTCTTCATCTTCCGCATTCTCCAAAGCCTGCAAAGCACTGCCCTTGATAATCGGTGTATCATCTCCGGGAAATTCATAAGTGTTTAGAAGATCACGGATCTCAAGTTCTACAAGCTCCAACAACTCTTCGTCATCCACCATGTCACACTTGTTCATGAATACTACTATACTCGGTACACCTACCTGTCTAGCCAAAAGAATGTGCTCTCTTGTCTGAGGCATTGGACCGTCTGCTGCACTTACTACCAAAATCGCACCGTCCATCTGGGCCGCACCGGTAATCATGTTCTTTACATAGTCCGCGTGACCGGGACAGTCTACGTGTGCATAGTGACGACTGTCGCTCTCGTACTCAACATGGGCCGTCGCTATCGTTATACCACGCTCCTTCTCTTCAGGGGCTTTGTCTATATTACCAAATTCAATATAATCTGCGTACCCCTTTAAGGACAGCACGTGTGTCATCGCTGCTGTCAATGTCGTCTTACCGTGGTCAACGTGGCCTATCGTGCCTACGTTTACGTGAGGTTTCTTCCTTTCGTACTTTTGCTTGGACATAGTACTCCCTCCATTGTTTTAAAGCCCACGACCGGAATTGAACCGGTGACCTCGTCCTTACCAAGGACGCGCTCTAACCGACTGAGCCACGTGGGCATTTTTCTTTTATACAAACAAAAAATAGACGAAGGCACACTTTTACTACCTCCGTCTGATCTTCTCAAATTTAAGCGGGCGACGGGATTCGAACCCGCGACCCTCAGCTTGGAAGGCTGATGCTCTAGCCATCTGAGCTACACCCGCATTTATGGGGAGAGGAGGATTCGAACCTCCGAAGGCAAACGCCAGCAGATTTACAGTCTGCCCCCTTTGGCCACTCGGGTATCTCCCCTTTCAAAAGCTGGCGAAGGGACTTGAACCCCCAACCTACTGATTACAAGTCAGTTGCTCTACCAATTGAGCTACGCCAGCAATAAGTAGCGGATGTGGATAGTATCCAAATTATTTTTTTTTGTCAAGTTTTTTATACATTTTTTCCAAAATTCCCCGGAACGAGCTATCACACTCTCATTAAAATAAAAAACCTATCAGTTGGGAACAACAAGAACATTCCCCGGCATTAATTTTGCGCTCTCCAGTCCATTTGCTCTCATTATTTTATTTACAGAAGTGCCGAATCTGTTTGCAATACCCCATAATGTATCACCACGCCGTACTACATATTCGGCACTGCCATTTTTGGCCACCCTGACATAATCGAAATCTGTTCTTCTGGAGACAACAAGGGCATCACCGGGGTGTATAAGACGGGGATTTATTCCTTTGTTCATAGCCAGAAGGTCGTTAAGCGACAAACCGAACCGGTGTGCAATATCGTAAAGATTATCCCCTTTTTTCACAATATAAACATCCGGGAAATAAGGCCTGACTTCACTGAGAAATTTATCATAATATCCGGCAGTATAAAGTTTTTTATTCGGGACAAAAACAATTCTGTCATATAATATCCTGTTATAATTAATACCATTCAAACGTTTAAATTCATAAACAGATGTATTGAATTTATTGGCAATTTTCCAAATCGATTCATTCTTGTCTGCTCTGTAAATTTTCAGACCGAGAAAATCCTCCGGTGAACCATCAGCAAGAGCAGTTTTCACAATGCTGCCTTTACCATAAGGTACTCTAAGTGCGAAACTGTCTGTTGGTGGTGTTATAGGTCTTTTGAGTGAAGGGTTCAATTCTTTCAGCTTATCCACCGATATATCAAACCTATCGGCAATAATGTATAGATTGACCGGTTGATTAAGAACAATCTTATCGTAAACAAGCGGTGATGTATCCGGCACTTCAAATCCATATTTGACATAATTATTGTAAAGGATTGTGAGGGCAATAAATTTGGGAACATAATTTTTCGTTTCCCTGTATAAAAATCTGTGTTTTTTCAACTCAAAAAAGTTTTTGGTATTATAACGTTTTATCCCCTGAATGACTTTGTAGTAACCTCCGTTATAAGCAGCTATTGCAAGAAACCAATCCCCAAGATTTTCATACAAATACTTTAAATGTTTAGCCGCAGCCTCTGTTGATTTTTCAAAATCCCTCCTTTCATCAACCCAAGAATTATTCTTCAGACCGTAAATTTCACCGGTGGATTCGATAAACTGCCACATACCCCCGGCACCGGCATGGGAATAAGCACCGACATTAAATCCGCTCTCGGCAAAAGCCAGGCAAGCCAGATCAAGCGGTACACCGTGCTTGAGGAAAATATCCTGCACTATATACATATACTTGTATGACCTGTTCAACCATTTCTGGAATGTCTGGGGGTAACGTCTGGCATATAAATCTAAATAAAATTCGACCTTCTCAGTAACCACAATGGGAATATCATATTTTGATTTCTCTTTAACCGCAGGGTCAATATCCAGTTTTTTATCAAAAATACCGGCATTTTTTATCGAAAATTCGGCTTTATGCAGATTTTCCAAACTAAAATCCGGCAGAAAAGGTTCATTTGAATTATTAGCTGCTTTTGATACATTATCAGATCCTGATTTTTGAGAAACTTCAGAACCTGCCTCTTTTTTAAAAATTCGTCCCTGAGTAATAGCCGAACAGGATATCAAGAAAGTAAACAAAAAAATAAAATAAAGTCCTCTAATCATAAAAGACATATATATTCTCCGATTTTCATAATTGCTGCAAACATTTAGATACGTATTTTAACTGATTTGGCATGGGCTGTGAGCTCTTCACTGTTCGCAATACCCATCACATCTTCAGCACATTCTTTCAAAGCATCCCTGGAAAAATTTACAATACTGCTTCTTTTGAAAAAATCATATGCCCCCAAAGGCGAAAAAAATCGAGACGAACCTCCGGTTGGCAGCGTATGATTAGGCCCTGCGATATAGTCCCCAACAGCTTCAGGGGTATAATGCCCCAGAAAAATTGCTCCGGCATTACGCACTTTGAACATAAGCTCATAGGGATTTGCCACACACAATTCCAGATGCTCAGGTGCGATCCTATTCGAAATTTCTACAGCCTCATCAAGGTTTTCAACCCATACAATGGCACCAAATTCCTTTAATGAAGCTTCAGCTATATCTTTTCTTGACAATTCAGCCAACTGCTTTTTCAATTCAACATTTACTTTTTCAGCCAATAACTTTGAATCGGTAATAAGAACGGAAGAAGCCATCTCATCGTGTTCAGCCTGACTGAGCATATCTGCAGCTAAAAAGCTCGGATCGGCCGAATCATCGGCAATTATTGTTATCTCACTGGGGCCGGCAATCATGTCAATATCCACAAAACCGAAAACAAGCTTTTTAGCCAGCGCAACAAATATATTCCCCGGTCCTACAATCTTGTCCACTTTTTCAACCGTTTCACTCCCGTATGCCATAGCTGCCACTGCCTGCGCTCCGCCTATTTTGTAAACCTTTTTCAATCCGCCAAGATACGCCGCTGCCAAAACAGTCTCCTGAACTTTGCCATGTGCAGCAGGAGTTGTCATCACAATATTTTCCACACCTGCAACTTTTGCCGGGACACTGTTCATTAAAACTGATGAGGGGTAAACTGCTTTTCCGCCCGGAACATATATACCCACATTCTGAATAGGGGTAATTTTCTGACCGAGTACCACCCCATTATCTTTGTTAATCAGCCATGTCTTTTCCATCTGTTTTTCATGATAAAAACGGATGGACTCTTCAGCCTTTATTAGTGAATTTTTCAATCCGCTCTCCAGATTTTCAAAAGCTGACTTCAATTCATCCTCGCCTATCACATAGCTTTCGTTCAAATCATGATTGTCAAACTTCATTGTGTAAAACTTTACAGCTTTATCACCGTTGTCTTTCACATCCTTAAGTATATCCATTACTATGGATAAATATTTTTCGTCAAAAAGTTCTCCCCTGTTAAGGATTTTGTTAAGTTTATCGCTGTTTTTGTCAATTATCATACACCACCTGCCGGATATTTATCGGTTTTTGGACAGAAGCTCGTCCACAATATTCACAACATCTTCGGAACGCAACTTCTCATTTTCCGTAAAAGAAGAAACCCCCGGAGCATCAGTATGACCTATAACCACCTCAAGATCGGCGTCAAAATCTTTTTCTTCGCAAACATTCTGAAGAATTTGCTTAAATTTATAAACAATATTATCATAAACCGAGTCATCGCTGTGGGGCATAATAAGATAAAACACATCCCTGCCAAATCTGCCGATTATATCACTTTTGCGAAAATTTTCATACATCAGACTGGCCAAACACCTTACAAAATTATCCCCCGCCCTATAGCCGTATTTATCCACAATCTTTTTAAGATTATCTATTTCAAAGAGATAAAAATCAAAAGGATAATCGTAGCGTAAATATCTGTTAAGCGCTTGATTAAGAAATTCGTACATGGCAAGTGTGTTATAGGTATTGCTTATCATGTCAACACGGGACTGTCTGTAAAGCTTTAGAGAGTCATAAATTTTCCCAAGAGAAACTGAAATCTTAAAAGACAGATCTCTGATAAAATCGAAACTACTTTCCCCATCAAACCTTAAAGGGTCTTTGCTGTATAAATTAAGACTGCCGATAATTTTATTATTTTCAATTACAGGTGAGAAAAGGTATGAGCCGAAATCATCGTTTGCCAAATCAAACTCTTTTATCATATTGGTTTTACCTGAATCACAGTACGGCCGTTTTTCAAGGTAAAAGTATTTGAATGTTCTGTCTTCAGTAAAAATAATATTATCCAGATAATTGACTTCCCCGAAAACGTCCTCTTCAAAAACCTCGTTATTTATAAAAAGCAACGCTTTATCTAGAGAAAAAATTTCTTCAAGGTATTTTAACGGCTTTTCAGAGTAATCGTCAAGGCTCTCTGACATCAAGAAAGCATATTCGACAACTTTAAAACCTTCATATTTGGCTTCATTTTCCTTGACCAGACCCAGGATACCTTCAAGTTCACTTTTCAGTTCACCGTTTTCTTTCAGAATATTGTTTACTTTGCTCATACCTCATCCTTTACAAAAATAATAACCATTTTATTTCAATGCCCCCAAATCTTTGCCGATTTTTCCTTTTACACTCATATTGACATCCAGGTGAACGATTTTCTCCATTATATCTTTGAGTTTTTTAAACACCCTCTCCACCTCTTTATCTTTAACCTCAAAAATTAATTCGTCGTGTACCTGAAGTATAAGCCTGCCATCAACCTTTTCACTGTCAAGATATGCAAACGTATCAACCATTGCTTTTTCTATAATATCTGCAGCAGATCCCTGTATAGGTGCATTTATTGCAACCCTTTCCGCTCTGTTACTCAGTGCTTTGTTCTTACTTGAAAGCTCTTTGACAAAACGCTTTCTGCCAAAAATTGTCTCGGTGTAACCCTGTTCTCTGGCACGATTGAGAGCATTTTTGATATATGAATCAACCTGAGGGTACAGTTTAAAATATTTATCAATAAATTCTTTGGCTTCCTTTTGATTTACGCCGGTGTCTCTGGCCAAACCGTAAGGGCTCAGTCCATAAATAATCCCGAAATTCACCGCTTTTGCAATTCTTCTTAAATTACTGTCAATTTCCTCCTCGTTAACGTTAAAAATAGAGGCGGCGGTTTTTTTATGTATATCGGCATCTGCCTCATAAGCTTTCAGTAGCGTTTTATCACCGGACAAGTGTGCCAGGAGACGCAGTTCAATTTGGGAATAGTCGAAAGAAATAAGCGAATAACCATCTTCCGGTATAAAAGCCGATCTGATTCTGGAAGCAACTTTTCCCCTTTGGGGTATATTCTGTAGATTGGGATTTGACGAGGACAGACGCCCCGTAGCAGTACCAACCTGGTTAAATGTGGAGTGAACACGCCCTGTTTCAGGATTCACATAGTCGCCGAGCTTTCCCGTATAGGTGTTTTTTAACTTGGAATATTCCCTGTATGTCAGGATCAGCTCCAGAAGGTCGGCATATCCGGGATTCATTATAATCAGATTTTTCAGCGATTCTTCATTGGTGGAATATCCCGTTTTTGTTTTTTTATAAGGTTTTATTCCTAACTCTTCAAACAAAACTTCAGAAAGCTGCTTAGGCGAATTAAGATTGATTGCTTTATTTAAAATGGAAAAGATTTTTTCCTCTATTTGGTTTAATTCATTTGCAAGTTCCTCATCGACTTCTGTCAATTTTTCTCTGCTGAGTTTGATGCCGTCAAGCTCCATACATGCTAAAACCTCAGCAGTCGCGACCTCGATATTTTCATACACATCCTCAAAGTCATTCTCTTTAAATTTTTTATAATTATTTTCCGACTGCTCGTTAAGCCTTTTCAGAAATGCACTGACATCCTCTTCCTTCTGTTTTTTTATCCCGCCGGAATCCGGATCATTAAGCCAGGAAATTATTTCCAGATCTAGGACATCTTTTATAGGGGATTGAAGATATTTATATATGTTCTTGTAAGAAAAAACGTATTTAGCCTGAGAAGCCTTTTTGTAATTCTTTTCTTCATTGAAATTTTGAGAATCAGCCGTATACAACGAGCCTTCCACAAAAGCAGCCAAATCAGGCTTATCGACATCATCATTGCCCAGAGTTGCATTTTCCTCTTTACCGAACACCCTCTGTTTTATCTGATTCAGCTCGTATTTTTCCAAAAATTCAAACAGATTGCTTTCATCGATCGATTCATTTTTGTCAAATTCAATTTCAGTTCTGATGGGCTCAGTCAGTTCTTTACTTAAAAAAGCGTCTTCTCTGTATTTTTCCAGCTTATCTTTCACTGAAGATTTCAAGTCGTCAAGATGTTCATAGATATTCTCCAGACTGCCGTATTTTTTAAGCAACGGTGCTGCAGTCTTAGGCCCTATTCCTTTAACCCCGGGAATATTGTCCGAAGTATCGCCCACAAGCGCCAGGAAATCAGGAATCTGTTTCGGAGTAACTCCGAATTTATCAATTACTTCTTTTATACCGATTACCTTATCATTCTGATAATCATAAATTTTCACACTGTCATTTACAAGCTGATATATATCCTTATCTTTGGTAACAATATAAACGTCATCCTCACAATCCTCAGACAGTGTGAAAATAATATCGTCAGCCTCAACCCCCTCTTTTGCAAAGACACTTACACCAAGCTGTGGAATAATATCTTTAAGTATTTCAATCTGAGGGATAAGATCCTCCGGAGCGGGCTGTCTGTTTGCTTTATATTCCTCGTCCAAGCCGTGACGCTCTGTTTTACCTTTTGAATCAAAGGTCACGATCATTTCATCAGGACTGAGATCTTCCTTAAGGCTCAGCAGAATATTAAGAAAAGTATGAACCACAGATGTCGGTACTCCTCTGCTGTTAGTTAGTTTGGGTGTTTTATAATAAACCCTGTATGCAACCGAATGTCCGTCGATAATTACACGCATAAATCAACCTTTTCAAAACGTTTTCTATATAAATTTTACAACATCTCAGAAGAATTTAAAAGACAATTTTTCAAACTGAGATAAATCCAAAAGTATTGACATATTCATCTGCCGGGGATAAACAAAAATTACATAAAAATGTGATAAGAGGGTTATATTATGTTAGAACGTTTATTCAAGTTTTCCGAAAACAACACCAATGCAAAAACCGAAGTTATCGCAGGAATCACAACCTTTATGACTATGGCTTACATCATTTTTGTAAACCCTGCAATACTTTCCAAAACCGGAATGGATTTTGGAGCAGTAATGGTAGCAACGGTTATTGCTGCAGGTTTCAGTACCATTTTTATGGGGCTGTTCGCAAATTATCCTTTTGCACTTGCACCCGGTATGGGGTTGAACGCTTATTTCGCGTTCACAGTTGTCGGACAGATGGGTTATTCCTGGCAGACAGCTCTCGGGGCGGTTTTTATCTCAGGTGTAATATTTCTTATTCTTACCTTTGCCAGGATAAGAGAAATCATTGTCTACTCCATACCCGAATCGCTTAAATTAGCTACAGCAGGTGGTATTGGTCTTTTTATAGCACTGATAGGTTTAAAAGAAGTCGGTATTATTATCAAAAATCCTGCCACTCTTGTCGCACTCGGTGATATGACAGCGGCATCTGCAATAATGACTATTATAGGAATAATTATCATCGGAGCACTTATTGCCAGGAAATTAAAAGGTGCAATACTTATCGGCATACTGATTATATGGATTATAGGACTTCTGGCGGGTCTGTCTGAATTTAAAGGTATAGTAGGAATGCCTCCTGATATATCTCCGGTATTTTTTAAGCTGGACATTTCCTCAGCTCTGGATATCGGTTTTTTCGGCATCGTTTTTGCATTTCTGTTTGTTGACCTGTTTGACACAACGGGAACATTGGTTGGAGTTGCAAAACAGGGAGGATTCATTAAAAAGAACGGTGATTTTCCCCGTGTCAACAAAGCATTGTCGGTGGACGCCGTAGGTACCTGTTTCGGTAGTGTATTGGGTACCTCCACTATTACTACCTATATAGAAAGTGCTTCAGGGGTCGCAGAAGGCGGGAGAACCGGCTTAACATCCGTTGTTGTGGGAATTCTCTTTCTCTTAAGTATGTTCCTTGCACCGTTAGCCGAATCCATACCGGCATATGCAACTTCACCGGCGCTCGTCATTGTAGGTGTTTTCATGCTGAAAACAGTCACAAGAATAGACTGGGAGGATATGACAGAAGCACTTCCGTCATTTATGGTAATCATATCGATGCCTTTTTCCTACAGTATTGCAACAGGTATTGCCATGGGATTTATATTTTACCCCATAACAAAGACTTTGGCAGGAAAAGCTAAGGAAGTTAAGCCTACCGTATGGATTTTGGCGCTCATTTTCATAGCAAGATTTGTATACCTGGGGACTGCTTAAAATATGAAAACACTTTTTGAAAACGTTTTTATTCCCGATTTTGACAAAAACGTATTTTTCAAATCGAATGTTTTGGTTAATAACGGCGTTATTGCAGAAATCACTGGCTCCAGACCTCATGCGGACGAATATTATAACGGTGACGGTCTGTATATAACGCCGGGATTTATGGACTGCCATGTTCATATTGAAAGCTCTCATCTTACCCCTTCTGCTTTTGGTAATATTGTAGCAAAACAGGGCACTCTTCATGTGATCACCGATAATCATGAAATTGCGAATGTCGGTGGGATAGAAGCAGTTAAATATTTCATGGATGAGTCAAAACATTCCCTTTGTAATATAAAGTTTGCCGTTCCTTCATGTGTGCCGGCAACACCTTTTGCCACATCCGGTGCCGAATTAGGTATTCATGAAATATCATCTCTGCTTGAAAGAGAGGAAGTAGTCAGCTTGGGTGAAATGATGAATAACCCCGGGGTTATTCAGGGCGAGGAAAAATTTGCCGCATCAATCGCAAGAGCTAAAGCTTTGGGTAAGGTCATTAACGGACATGCTCCCGGATTAAACGGAGATGATTTGCTAAAGTATGTTGCTGCAGGTGTAATGGACGATCATGAAAGCGAATCCTATCAAGATATAAAGACAAAACTTGGGGCCGGACTTAAAATATTCTTAAGAGAAGGCTCTGCAGAACATACCGATAACGAAGCTTACGAACTTATAAAAGAATATCCGGATGATATAATGTTCTGCACGGATGACAAATCATTAAATCATATTATGAGGGACGGGCATATAATTTATAATGTAAACAAGGCTTTGCAGCTTGGCATACCGCCTGTTAATGTCCTGAAAGCCGCTAGCAGGAACGGCCTCAAATATTACGGGCTAAACAAATATGCTGGCATCAGTCCGGGAATGTGTGCAAGCTTTATCATTGCTGATATCAGTAATAACTCTTTTAAAATAAAGGATATTTACGTTGACGGCAAAAACATCTCCCATTTCACACATGAGAATGGAAAAACTCCTGTGCCTGACAAATTGCGAAACTCGATGAATATTGCCATCCAATCCGAAATTCCCCAAATTCAAAATGAACAGGCATGCATCCGAATAAAAGACGGAAGCCTGATAACAGAACATTTGGTTGATTCATCAGAAATATATGACTTAAATAACGATATACTGAAGTTATGTGTTTTCGAGCGATACGGACACGGTAATCGTGCAGCGTCTAAAATTAAAGGCTTTAATCTGAAAAAAGGAGCCTTTGCTTCTTCCATTGCTCATGACTGCCACAATATCATAGCAGTGGGCACAAGTGATGAAAGTATCTTAAAAGTGGTAAATGCCCTTATTGATAACGGAGGAGGCTTAGCCGCTTTTGATGGTGAAAGCCTCTTAACGCTGCCTCTTGAAATCGGCGGACTTGTCACGTCCAATGCCCCGGATATTGTAGTGCAGGATTTAGAGCATATCAATAAACTGATAGCAGAAATGGACTGTACTTTGACAGATCCGTTGGGAACACTCAGCTTTATGGCACTGGAAGTCATTCCCCACCTAAAATTAACGGATAAAGGCTTGTTTGATGTGGACAAATTCCGTTATTTTTGAAAAATGCCGTGATGGGTGACACGTGATGCGCTAAGCGTAATGCGTAATCAGTAATGGGTGATGGGTGAGTTCAACGTTCAAAGTTCAAAGTTCAAAGTTACTTAGCGCTTAGCACTAACAAAATGTCATAGCTCTTAAAAAAATGGGAGGTGGCAAATATATATTTTTGCAAACAAAAAAACCGGAGCTTTTGCTCCGGTTTTCCTATATCTATTTCAGGTTCTTCGGAATAAGAACCGTTCCTTTTGCGATTTCGTCATTTATACTGCAGTGACCGTCATAGCAGGCATCCTTGCCTGAAAGCACTGTCTCATCAACATCAAAATAATATTTTTTCACATACCCGTCCAAATCTTTTTCAACTATAGCTTTTGTAGATAAGTAGTTATTATGATACCTGGCATTTACAAAAATTTCCACAGAACCCTGAGCCGGTTCTTGGTAAGAAAAGGCCGTTTTATTAATATTTGGATTACTTTCTTTTCTCACATATCCGTCAATTTCATAAAAATCCAGTTGAGGATAACCGTTTTGACCTGCTATATGCTCGTTCCAGAACTCCGAAGCAGATTCAGGCAAGTCCACTCCAAGCAAACCGCCCATCTTGGATAAAATCTCAACATCAGAAAGTGCTGAATACTTATGCTCATGTACAACATCAGTTTTGAATATCCTGCCGTCCAAAGATGTGTAACTGCTTTCATTCTCAAGAGAAGTGAGTGCCGGCAGTATAATATCGGCATTAGAATTAAATCTGTTTTTATAAATATCCACAGAAACAAGCATATCAAGATTTGTAATCGATTTATTTAAAGCTTTATATGCTCCGTATGTGTCGGAAGGATAAAAGCCAACAGCCAGCACTGCCTTAATTTTAGAATTTACCATATCTTTATTCAGCTTTGCAGGTGTATATCCGTTATCCAGAATCCCCGAATTAAAAAGGGCGGTAATATTTGTCTTGTCGCTCACGAGAAAGAAATTTTCCACTTTATCGGAACCCACATAATCGTAAAAAGCATAAACACTTTCCGGCTGCTTCTCAGCCGAAATGTATTCATTACCGACAATAAATGTCACCCTTTCTGCCTGTTCTATATACTTCCTTATACTGGCGGGAATATCTTCCCTGTCCGTCTTTATATTTTCAAAAATACCTGCATAATCACCGTAGTCAGCGAGGAGACTGGCATCTGTAAAATAATCGTACTCATATTTTTGGGCACCAATCGTAACCAGTTTTGCATTATTGTGAATGACAGCGTTCATAACATTCCATTTGACACCTAATGCCTCGTTGGCCAAATCTGAGCCTAGAACAAAAATCAGATCGGAATCTTTTATTCCTTCAAAGCTCCCTATATTTTCATAAGTGCCAAACTTTTCCTTATGCAGCTTATAAAAATTACCGTTTTCAAACTCAACATCGGAGACAACTTTACTTATATTCAACTCATCCGAAAACTTTTTATATCCAAACAAAGCCTCATTACTGAGTCTGCTGCCCACAAGCAGGGCGATGGATTCATCCCCGTAGCGTTCTTTAATATTGTTAATTTTGCTTTTTAACTCGCCCAACGCATCATCCCAGCTTACTTCGGAAAACTTGCCGGAATTTTTCATTAACGGCGTTTCAACCCTGTCTTTATGTTCCGGGTGTTTAAATGCATATCTCCCCAGTGAGCAGATAAAACTGTTTTCAGTGGATCTGCATCTAAATATTTCATTGTCATGAATATCCACTTCAACCTCACAGCCCACCGGACACAAGTTGCAAAATGTGTTTTTCATATCCAAATCCCAGGATCTTACGCTGTGTTTATAAGGTTTATCCAGCAACGCACCAACAGGGCAATAATCGACACAGAGCCCGCAGAAGTCACAGTTGAGCTCTGCGCCGTCGGTTGTGTTTATTATGTTATTAAATCCCCGCTCCTCTATCTTCAGGGCAGAACATCCGGTTATTTCATGGCAAACTTTCACACACCTTTCGCACATTACACACAGATTTGTATCATTTATTATAAAATTCCAGTCAAAAACCGGCTTATCGGGCTTTACGGAAGGAACACTTTCTTCATTTATACCGAATTCGTACGCCATATCCTGCAACATACATTCCCCGGCCTTATCACATATAGGGCAGTCCAGGGGATGCTTTATCAGAACAAAGTCCATCATTCTCTTTCTGTCTTTTATTACTTTTTCGGTATCGGTAAAAACTTTCATACCGTCCATAGCATAAGTGACACAAGCCGCCGAAGGCTTATCTATTCCTTCAATTTCAACCAGGCAGAATCTGCATGCACCGGTGGGAGTGATTTTATCCAGATAGCACATTACGGGAATATAAATATTATTCCTTTTGGCCACTTCAAGTACAGTATCACCTTCGTTAAAAGGGTATTTTTTGTCGTTAATATATATTTCAGGCATAAACAAACCCCAAACTATTTATTTTCTTCCAGCCCAACCATGGCCATTCTCATGCATCTCATACAACGGGTAGCTTCCGTATAAGCCTGCTTTTCACTATAAGGTTTTTCTATTTCTCCAAAATGGGCAACCCTCTCTTCAGGGGACATTTTTTCCTGATGCACTCTGTCTATAGTAGCGGGGTCACAGAGTTTTTCATTTTTATCAAAAACTTTACTATCATAAAGGGTCAGTTCAAGCTTTTCTTCATCAGTCAGATATACATTCCCTTCCATCATATATCTGTCCATCATTTTCGCCGCCCATCTGCCGGCACCTATTGCCTTCACAACGGTATTCGGTCCCCACTCGCAGTCACCTGCGGAGAAAACACCTTCTACATCAGTAATATATAAATCATCTTTGACTTTAATCGTATCCCACTTTGTAACATCGATTCCATCTTTTTCGCTTAAAAAACTCAGATCGGGATATTGTCCGATCGCCGGGATTACAGTATCAACCTCCAACACAAAATTTGAACCTTCAATAGGTACGGGGCGCCTTCTTCCTGAATCATCCGGCTCGCCCAGCTTCATTTTAATGCATTCAACACCGACGACTTTCCCGTTTTCAGCCAGTACCTTAACAGGATTTGCCAGAAAATGGAAATTGACACCTTCTTCAATAGCATCCTCTATTTCGTAGTCCTCAGCAGGCATCTGCTCTCTTGCCCTTCTGTATATCAGACTTACCTCTTCGGTATCCATGCGAATTGCAGTTCTCACACAGTCAATAGCCGTATTACCACCACCGACAACCAGCACTTTTTTCCCAATATTTACTTCTCTTCCGGCTGCAAAGTCGTTGAGGAAATAAATACCGCCTGCAACCACTCCCTCATATCCTTCTTTTTCACCTTCAACGCCCATATCACGGCTTTTCCAGGCGCCAATCCCTATTAAAACCGTATCGTAATCCGCTTTCAAATCATCCAAAAATATATCTTCACCGAGTTTCGTGTTGTATTGTATTTCCACGCCGAGAGATTTTATTATATCAACTTCTCTTCTAAGCAAGTCCCTGGGCTGTCTGTAATCAGGTATTCCTCGGGCAACCATGCCGCCTGGCTCGCTTATCATATCGTAAATTTTTACAGAATGTCCCAGCTGAGCCAGATAATACGCTGCAGTCAGTCCCGCCGGACCGGCTCCCACAATGGCAACCTTTTTACCTGTTGGTCCCCTGTATACCGGGATATCGGGATTTTTGTGGTGGTAATATTCATAATCCCATGGAGTACGCTTCAAAACCATTATGTTAACGGGGTCTTCAGTGAGCCCCCTTCTGCAGTTTTCTTCGCACGGATGCGGACAAACTCTCCCACAGACGCCGGGTAGGGGCATGGTTTCTCTGATGATAGCCAGTGCTTCCAAAAATCTGAAATCCTTGATGGCCTCAATAAACTGAGGTATCTTCACATTAGCCGGACATCCGGCTGTACATGGAGCCGTTAAATGACGGACATACTTGCCGGTTTCAGCTTTGGAGTTATTCTCAGCTTCATCGGCAAAATTATCTATAAATCCCAGAACGGGAATCACAGAAGTTGGAGCAACGGTACATTTCGCCGAATCGTTAATGGAAACGCATAAATCCCGCAGAAGATTCAGCTTTTCGTTGCTAAAATTTTCGCGGAGTTTAAAAAGTTCTTCAGAAACAATTTTTGTACCCACTCTTCCCGGGAAACATCTTCCACAGCATCCATAGGTACTTATTTCGCTCATATATTCTGCCAGAGCGTTTAGAATATCCGTTTTTTCATCAAAAACAAGAAATCCGTCCCAATCAACAAACGTCCTTAATTTTGTACCGTTGAAGTCTTCATCGATTTTCACAGGAGCATCCGTCCATTCCTCTTTAGGCTTGTTCCTGTTATCTATTACCTCACCCTTGAAAAAACCATACAAAACTTTAGCCATTGCCCACTCCAATATTTCATTGTGCTTTTGTTACACCAACGGTATACTGTATACAGTCGGCTATAACATAAAAATATAACGTTGTCTATATTTTTATTACCATAAGTACTTCATTATTAAATACCAGTCAATGCACAAAAATTAAGATATTGAAGGCTTTGAATAATGTGCTTTTTTATGTTTTTAGTAGTGGAACTTTACGTGTCAGCCATCAGGCTGAGTCCCGCAGATTTCTAAACACCAAAGTTGCAATCAATAAAAGAATAAATTCGATAAGGATACACTCACCTTTCGGAAGTGGCGGTTCAGCACCGCCCGGAAACAATGTCTGTTTCCAAACCAAAACCTGCATCCGACATTCGTTAAAAATGGAAATAGAAGAGCTTTGAGTAATTTAGTCATTTTTTATTTTATCAACCCCTGTTAAATATCAACTACGCTGATAGACCGAACTGTTGTAATTGATAAACGGTAAACTTTGAACATTATGTTAACATTCGGTCGAAAACACAAAAAACTGTCAAGCATCCGCTTTGTGCGGATAAATAGAATGTTAAACATATTTACCAGTCTAAAAGACTGTTGCTATCCGTAGGCATCCTTCCGAGCGAAGCCGAGGAATCTCTGACTTAAAATGATATAGCAAACAAATATTAAAGTGTGCTTACCAAAAAAACCTATCTAATTTATACTTTAATAACATATATTTACTTAAATTTACTCACTAAAAAACCAGGATTAAAGTTTTTATCCAATAGATGGTCTTTATAATGTTGAATATTCTTCCGCTTCTTCAGTAATGAAAAAAATAATCCGGCATTAGAAATATCCCTCAATAAAACAAAACCATTAATCATATTATCTTTTATATAAATTTTACGAAGAACATCTTTATCCTTATACTTAATCTCTTCTCCATCAAGTTCCCCAATAACCATTAACTTATAACTTAATTCTTTCAAAGAATTCATACTAAACTGTTTCTCGTATTCTTTTTCTGGTCCTAAAATATTAAGTGCTGCCCTTTGCCCATGATTAACTGCTACTGTATGCAGACCATGGATAGTCATCTCTCCGGTTAATAAATCTTCTGTCTGAGCAACATCTCCACAGGCGTATATATTATTATAATTGGTCTGCAGATAACGATTAGCAGGTATTCCCCAGCCATCATTTTCGATCCCGCTATCAAGTATAAAATCAATGTTGGGTTTTACCCCTGTAGCTGCAATATAAAAATCAGCTTTTAATTCCCGCCCATCGGTGGTAATGAGCCCCTCTACTTTCTCTTCACCAATGAAGCGATTGCCTTCCGTATTCAGCATTACATTGACACCTTGTTTTTCTAAATCATCAATTACATAAGCTCCGGTTTCTTTATCCAATAACTTTGGCATAATCCAGCCACGGCGATTTAAAATGGTAGGTTTAACCCCAATCTTAACAAGACATAAAGCAATCTCAACGCCTATAAATCCACCGCCTACTATTACTGCGGACTTATTTCCGTGACCGGCCATATCTTTTATTTTTTGCGTTCCAAAAATGTTTTTGAAATTAGTGATGCCTTCTTTATCCGCTCCCTGAACTACGGGAGGAATGTAGAGTTTACTACCAGAAGCTATTAATAGTTTGTCAAAATTTATTTTTCTGTTTTTTTCTGTCATGACATACTGCTGATCGGGATCTACGGCAGTCACTTTTTCTCCAAAAAAACAATTACACCCATACCTGTCGCAGACATCCCGGCCATGCCAGTAGAGTAAATTTTCCTGATCTTTAATCAAAAACTCTCCTAAAGCCGCCGGAGAATAGGGTGGTACATTTTCTGCAGATAAAATATCTATAGTTCCCTTAAACTTTTTTTTACGCAAAGTCATGGCAGCAGTAAGTCCCGCCGGCCCTGAACCAATAATCACAACATGCATCAAACTACCCCCCTTTCTTATCCCGAACAGCGATTAATGTCTCATATAAATTTTTAGCAGCTTGCACATAAGGTGTATTTTTTTCTAACAATACAGCCACATCAGGTTCATTGCGATAAACACTGTCATCAAAAGGTAAGTAGTGAATGTAATCAAAAATTTCTCTTTTTTCGCCCAGTCTCTTCATTACTTTATCTTTATCATTTTCTTCACGTACTTTATTGACTACTAAGTGAATATTTTCAATTCCCAATTGATCTGCCAACTGAGCTGAATGTAAAGCAACCTGAACTGCGTTAAAACTGGGTTCAGTAATTATTACTGCACTACGAAAACCTTCTGCAAGTGATCGCCCGAAATGTTCAACTCCAGCCTGAGTATCCATTAAAATAACTTCATCTTCTCTTAGCTTTATATAACCTACAATTGAATCCAGTAATAAATTTTCTGGACATAAACAGCCTGTAGCAGCCTGAACTACACTCCCAATCACTAATAGGTTGATTCTATCTTTAATATTCATACCAAATCTGTTAACCACATCTGACACATCAGGGTTTAAATTGAGCATTGCCCCCCAATTTTCTCCCGGCCTGGCTCCTGTTTTTTCTTCAATATAATCGATATTCTCAGATACTGGGACTATTTCATCAGCTTTTTCTTCTGGGAAACCTAATGAAAAGGCGAGATTTTGCTGGGGATCTTCATCTACTGCCAAAACTTGATAATTATCCTCAGCAAATAACTGTGACAAAAGAGCGGTAAGGGTGGTTTTCCCTGCTCCACCCTTACCGGTAATCACAACCCTGAAATCATTAACAGCTTTATCAGATTCTAATCCTTCCGCTACTGATAAAATTTTTCTTCTTCTTTCTTTTTCCTGCTCTATCGTTTTTTCTCTGCTTTGGCTCATATACCCAATTCCTCACGCTTGCTCATAATATGACTTTCGAGCATACGGGCGGCTAATTTTGGGTCCGGTTCAACAGCAAACTTGGCCTTAACAACACCTTCCAGTCCATCCGTTAATAATTCAGTAACTTTTTGACTGCCATGAATATTAGGTGGTAATCCTACTACGGTAAAAAAACCAGAGGCAACAAAATAAGAAGCAATTGTTAAAGCCTTTTGGGCATACCATTCCGGAGCTGCGCCAGCAGCAGGTAATTGATCAATTCTTACATCAAGTGCATTCGCTAATTCACCTGCTAAAGCAAGAATGCGGGAACAATCAACACAAGACCCCATATGTAGAATCGGTGGCATATTTAAATTTTCGCAGACCTCACGCAGACCATCTCCGGCCATTTTAGCTGCATCGGGAACTAACAGCCCTGCTTTTCCGGATGCTACAGCAGCACAACCGGTTTCAACCAGCAAAATATCTTTTTTCATCAATTCTTTAGCCAAGTTAACATGACCATAGTCATGCTGAACTTTTGGATTACTGCAGCCTACTGAACCTACAATTCCTTTAATCTTTCCGGCAACAATTGCATCTATTAACGGTTTATAGCTGCCTCCCAATGCATCTTTAATCGCTTCTACAGAAAAACCGGATACCATTTCCATTGGCTCACAGGGTATTTCCACCTGCTGAGGATTTCTCTCTTTATAAGTATCTATAGCCAGTTCAACTATCTCGGTTGCCGTATCATAAGCACTTTCAGCATGAAATTCTTTATGTACGGCACCAGGCACTTTTGATTTTTCACTGGTGGAAACAATTTTACTGTGAAAACAGTTTGCCAGCTGCGGTAGAGAAGGAAAAATACACTGATAATCTATGATCATTGCATCTACTGCTCCTGTAGCAAGCGCCAGCTCCTGATTGAGCATATTGCCCGCCATCGGTATTCCTTTCCGCATCATCAGCTCATTACCTGTGCAGCATAGGCCAACTAAATTAATTCCATCAGCCCCGGCTTCTTTAGCCTTATCAACAAGCTTCTGATCCTTAGCTGCTTTAACTACAACATCTGATAAAATGGGGTTATGACCATGCAATACGATATTGACCATATTTTCTTTTAAAGTTCCCAAATTCACTGTAGATTTTGTTACCTTAGGAGTTCCAAATAAAATATCTGAAAGCTCAGTGGCTATCATTGACCCACCCCAGCCATCAGACAGCGCTGTTCTTAAACCATGGAGAAGCATATTTGCATAATCTGCGCCTACCCCCATATGAACACGATGCATCGATTCAACTACTTCACGGTCAACTCCCCGCGGCATAATACCTGCTTGTTCCCAAATTTTTCTCGTTTTTTCCGGTGCTCGATCTGTAAAATCCAGTTTATTTTTGACCATTCCAAATTCGGCTAAAAATTGTTCGCCGATTTTTTTTGCTATCTCGTCATTAGAGTGACCTTCCGTTTCTATTCCAATTTCCTGAGCTACTTTTTTTAGTTTTTCTGTATCTAAAAATTCATAGCCCTGGCTTTTGCCATTAGCTGTTCCATAAAACGTTTCCAAAACTTCACGACCGTGATCAGAATGTGAGGCTGCGCCGGCAGTGATATCATTAAGCAAATTCCGGGCTACAATTAAATGTGCATCCGCTCCGCAGACCCCCCGCTGTGGTCCGCCTTCAAACGGATCTACCCGACAGGGACCCATTTTACATGAGTTACAGCATACACCTAATTGACCGAAACCACACTGTGGCTGCTGAGCTTCCAATCTGTCCCATGCAGTCTCAATATTTTCATTTAACGTTCTTTTCATTGTCTGTTTTTCATCATTATCAAATGTTCTCGCATCTACTTTTCTGTTTATTTCAGTATTCATACGCTAAAACCCTCCTTTTTTTCGGATGATGGCAATGGCCCTAATTGAACAACCTTTTCCTGTAATTTATTATAAGATTTAATATTTTCAGGTGCTTCTTTGTAAGTACCTTTTCCTATTACTTGACTGGTTATATTTTTAAATAATTCTGTCTGTCTGACTTTGATAATTTGATTTATCTCGGCATAAACCAGCGCGCCGGTAACACAGGCTTCTACACAGGCGGGATTCTTGCCTTCCGTCAGTCTTTCAGGACATTGGTCACACTTGTAAGCTTTGTTATTACCATGCTCTTTTGTCGGTTGGTAAGTAATGGCATCGTATGGACAGACCATTGCACACATTCCACAAGAAATGCATTTTTCTACTTCCACCTGCGTCGAATTAAATTCCGAATCACGATAAATTGCATTAGTCGGGCAGGCTTCTTCACAGGGAGCAGGATCACAATGCTGGCATTTATTAGGAAAAGTCATCAGGTCAACTCCCAGACCTACTTTAATCCTGGGTTGAGACATTGGCTCATCTTTCAACATTAAATATAAATCTTTGGCTGAAGAATGTTCTACTGCACATGCCATTTCACAGTGCCTACACCCTACACATCTTCCCACATCAGCAAATACTACTTTCAATTTTTACCCCCTTTGGCAATAACAATTTGTAATTGCTATTTATTGCCTGTTAATAGCATAAATTATTATATTTTATGTTTATTTTCAATAAATATAAATTACCTCTCCACATTTTTTTTTGTCAAGCACAGTTTCTTTTTGGACAATTATTGATAAACTCTTTATAGAAAACGCTGATCCTTCCCTGAAAGAACAAATAAACAGCACTTTTATCTTCTACAAAATTTCACAAACTAACCTCACCTACACTTACGAAGTGTAGGTGAGACGAAGCAATTAAATGTGATACAGTAATGCTTGACGAAAAAGGTTAATTACACTATAAATTAAAATTATTACAAACACAGGAGGTCGTTATGGCAATCTATTCGTGGAAACCATCGTTAAGTGTCGGGATTGACGAGATCGATTCTCAGCACAAACAATTGATACAATATATAAATGACCTTTCAGAAATTATAGACAGAAAAGCTTCTCAGGAAGAGGTCAGAAAAATATTCGATGCTCTTTTTGAATATACAAGAAATCACTTTTCTCTTGAAGAGAAACTTATGGAAAAACACGGGTATTCGCTTTATGAAGCTCATAAGAAAGCACATGACAATTTCTGTGAAAAAGTTATGGCCTTTTTTGAAGATTATTCGAAAGGTAAGCCTGTGGGTGAAAAGTTAGTTACCTACCTGGGTACCTGGCTTCTCACTCATATTGCTAAAGACGATAAAGACTATGAACCGTTTATGAAGTCTGCTATGGAAAAAGAAAGTAAATCAAAATGGTATCAAAGTCTCATTAAGAAAATATGGAAAAAATAATTTAATAGCATAATTACTGTTTAATACTTCATAACTTACGTGTACTTTTTTAAATTTATTGCAAAGTCTATTATTAAGCGGTTTGCCTGTTCATTCCTTCATATAAAAGTTTCCAAAGAGCTGAGCCATTTTCAGGTTATTTGGATAAGTGGTTTTCCTATAACTTCAAAAGAACATGGAAATAGCCACTAATATAATAATTGTAATAAAAAACGGATCATAAAATTTATCTAACGTTTTTTTGTTTATCCGCCTGCCCAATACAGGCCCCAGCACTCCACCGGTTATAGTACCGGATGCAAGCAGAAATACAAGAAGCCAATTCAAGTTCCCAACAGCACTATGGCTGATTACTCCTGTAACAGATATGAAAAACAGTATCATGACTGATGTGCCGACCACCTCTAAAGAGGAAAGACCTAAACTGTACAGCCCTGCTAGAATTGGAGGTGTACCACTTACCCCCAGCATACCTGACATTAACCCGCCAAGTAGCCCGAATACCAGTCCTTTTATTGTAAACAGCCATGAAACAGGATCAATTTCATTAGTATTGGATTCTTCAAGCTGTCCCTTTTCCGCTATTTTTTCTTTTTTGAGATGTTTTTTCTTTCGTGAAATAACCATTCCAGCTGCCATGACTAGGAGAAAGACCCCAAATATTGTTTTAAGAACTTTTACCGGAATAATTGTGACAAGGTAGGAGCCGGCCACTACTCCGACAATTCCGCCTGCAACAAGTATAAAGCCGGTTTTCAGTTTTACATTTCCTGCCCTGTAGTGGCTTATTGAAGCCGCCAGGGTCGTCGGCATTATTGTTGCCAAAGATACGGATACAGCCTGGTCCATTGATATACCAAACAGCCCTGTCAGCATTCCAACATAAAATATTCCTCCACCTCCACCCATTAAAGAAATCAAAAACCCTATGAGAATTCCTGCTACAGGTAATAGATAAATCGGCAAAAGCACTATATCCCCCTTGAAATCGCCAGCTATTTTTCAATAGTTTTGAGGCCAACACAATAAAAAATATGAAAAATAAGTATAATTTATCTGTCCTGTTTTTCCACAGGAAAAATATTAAAGCTAAACAATACTCTTGAAATTGATGACAATATACTTATCTTTTTATCCTAAAGGATCATAAAACATAGCGAGGTGAAAAATGACAACAAATAATCTACCACAGTTTAACGGAGAAAATCCAATTCGCTACAAAACACTCGGCAACTCGGGTCTGTTTGTATCTGAACTGTGTCTGGGTGCCATGACCTTCGGCGGCGATGAGGGCATCTGGGGCAAGATTGGCAATTTGCAGCAGGAACAAGCCGACGAGCTGATTAAGATCGCCCTGGAGGCGGGAATCAACTTTATCGATACCGCAAACGTCTATGGCTTTGGTGCCAGTGAGCGCATTGTTGGCCAATCCCTGAAAAATTTAGGCGTTCGCCGCGAGGATGTGGTAGTAGCCACCAAAGTGCTCGGACCCATGGGGGATGGTCCCAATGCTCGTGGTGCTTCCCGTGGACACATCATGAGTGAATGTAAGGCAAGCCTGAAGCGTCTGCAAACGGATTATATAGATCTTTACCAAATCCACGGTTTCGACCCGGCAACGCCGATCGAGGAAACACTGGAAGCACTGAATACCCTTGTACAACAAGGCCATGTGCGGTACGTGGGTCTGTCCAACTGGGCAGCCTGGCAGGTGATGAAGGCCATTGGTATTACCCGTGCCCGTAACCTGTGCCCGATCGTGTCCCTGCAAGCCTACTACACTCTTGTGGGCCGCGACCTTGAACGGGAAATAGTCCCAATGCTGAAATCTGAAAAGGTCGGGCTCATGGTATGGAGTCCATTGGCTGGTGGCTACCTGACCGGCAAATATGATGGGCAGGACGTCTCCAAGGATGGCCGACGTGCCAAGTTCGACTTCCCACCTGTAGACCGTGAGCGTGGCAGCAAAGTCATCAAGGTTATGCGGGAAATTGCTGAAAGTAAGAAGATAGAAGGTCAGCCTGCGAAAGTAGCTCAGATCGCTCTGGCGTGGCTGCTGCATCAAAAGGCTGTGACCAGCATCATCATTGGCGCCAAGCGGTCTGACCAGCTCAAAGAGAATATCAGTGCGGCTCAAATTCGTCTGTCAGATGACGAGTTGACAGCTCTGGATGAGGTTAGCCGTCTGCCTGAAGAGTATCCTGGCTGGATGTTAAAAATGCAGGGAGAGTATAGGGATCATATGCAGTAATAAGTGCTGGAATAATGATTTCTTGCTCAATCTTCAAAAAAATATTTTCATAAAACGGGCGGATCAAAGGTTTGATTGCTATTGATCCGCCAACTTATAACAGAAGTAACAATGTCATCAATTGGTAAGCATAGTTTATCTTTCCCTATTTTTACCCTTTATATAACATACGTTTAATATAAATAAAAAAACCCCCCGGATTAAGGGGGCTTGGATTAATCCATAGCAGGCTTAGGGGTATCTTTGGTTGAACCGGGCAGGATTGGGTATTCGATCTTAGGTTGTACACCTGTTGTTGTCTTCAGGAAAGCTAAAATGGATTCCACATTATTTTCCGAAAGTTCTATACCTAACTGAGCAGAGCCCATTATTTTAATAGCTTCTTTTAAACTCCAAACCTTGCCTGAGTGAAAATAGGGTTCTGTAATCGCTATATTTCTAAGTGAGGGAGCCTTGAATACATATTTGTCCTTTTCTGTGTTTGTAACAGTAAATCTTCCTTCATCATTCTGTGTAATTCTTTTATTAGGCCTTTCAACCACACCAAAAGTATAGTAGTCAAGTCCACCCATATTGACGCCATTATGACATCCGGCACATCCTTTGTCCATAAAGGCCTGCAAACCTTCTTTTTCTTTATCATTTAACGCACTTTCCTGACCTTTTAGATATTTGTCAAAGCGTGAATCCGGTGTTTGCAGTGTTGCTTCAAAAGCTTCAATAGCTTTAGCCATATTGTCGAATGTTACGGGGTTAGAATCATCTGGAAATGCTTTTTTGAAATACTCTACATACTCGGGAATACTTTTAAGCGTTTTGACAACTCTTTCGGGGGTATTGTTCATTTCGACACTGGCTTGTACAGGACCTTTGGCTTGTTCAGCCAAGTCTTCAGCTCTTCCGTCCCAAAATTGCGCCATATTAAAAACTGAGTTAAAAACTGTCGGCGCATTTCTTGGACCTTTTTGCCATCCGTGCCCCGTTGAAACTTCGTGATTGTCATCACCACCAAGACCGATGTTATGGCATGTATTACAGCTTATCAAACCACTTTTTGAAAGCCTTGGATCAAAATAGAGCAGTTTTCCCAATTCGATTTCCTCATAGGTTACAGGGTTATTATCTAGTTCCGGTACCCCCATGGGTACAGGCTCAAAAGACTCATTTGCCCGTTTCATCAGTGAGCTTTGAGCAAATCCCAGGCTGGCAGCAAGAACAAAAGCAAGTACAGTAAAAATAACACGTTTCTTCATGTTGACCTCCTTAAAAATATTATCGGTTACAATGAAATTATTCAGTAGCCTAATTAAAATAATTATAAATTCGCAACTTTGTACTGTCAAGCAAACTTTGGCTTTTATTATCAATTCTCAAAAACATAATTTAGCTTAATCTACTGATAATCATAAACAAGTTGAGATGAAGCAGGCACCTCCTTCACTTATGCACATAAAGTGCTATGCTATTGGTAAGGAACCAAACATAAAAGTTAAAGGAGGTACCCTATGGCACTATACGGAGGTTTTGACTTGCATTCAAGCAATAATTATTTAGCAATTATTGATGAGAATGACAAACGTATTCTCAAAAAGAAGCTGGACAATGATCCTGATTTAATTATTTCAACATTAAAGCCGTACCAAAATGAGCTTAAAGGTGTCGTTGTTGAATCTACTTTCAACTGGTACCGGCTTATAGATCTTTTGATGGACAATGATTTTAAAACACATCTGGCAAATCCTTCCGCTGTTAAAAAATACGAGGGATTAAAGCACAGTGATGACAATGATGATGCATTTTGGCTTGCTCATCTTTTAAAGCTGAACATTTTACCCGAAGGTTACATTTATCCAAAGAAACAACGTCCAATACGGGATTTACTCCGGAAAAGAGAACAACCCTTTATTTGAAATGCTTAATTCTGATGACTCTCTGTCACTTTCAGGAGTTATTAGTAAAGAAAGCATAGATCATCTGTCAAATCAAATACGGCAAATAGAAAAGAAAGTAGAAAACTCGATGGAGCTTCACAGTTCATTTATCAAATTGCAGACTATCCCCGGTGTAGGTAAAACATTAGCACTCACGATTATGCTGGAAACAGGTACGATTGAAAGATTCA
>Ga0247721_100030_pt1 | contig 87994 bp, 80 predicted proteins | sample MSEWel2017_08_16_FD_189089 | JGI IMG/M metagenome (GOLD analysis project Ga0247721, IMG submission 189089) | Subsurface sediment microbial communities from gas well in West Virginia, United States - MSEEL Well Study Marcellus 3H_2017_08_16 | ecosystem: Environmental > Terrestrial > Deep...
TTCTTTCAAATTTGTAGTTTATTTTGTTCATTGCAAGTCACCTTTTTGGTTGTGATTTTTGTTCTCGTAAAACCTTAATCTACAACAACTTAAGGGTGGCTTGCAACTCCTAATACAATCTTAAAGATAATATTTGTCCCTGCTACCCTTCAATCTTTAATAAGCAGTGGTAATAGCGGGATTTTATTGGTGAAATAGCGCAGTATTAGGATGGAGAAATGGGGAAATGGAGAGGTGGAGAATTAGGGAAGAGTTGAGACGTTCAACGTTTAAAGAAATGGTAGATAGAAAAGTAGAGAATTAGTGAAATGGGGAAATAATATTTGGACGCCATCTCAATAACATCAACTACCTTTAACTACTTCAAAGTTTCGCACTTGTACCTATTGCAAGTCTTTGCGAGAAGTGATAACGACGAAGCAATCTCTTTTTATATTATTTTGAGATTGCCACAAACCCTGTTTTCACAGGGTTTGGCAGTGACATAGTGAAGTACGAAACTTGAAAAATACTTCCAACAACCTCCCCTTCACGCATTACTCATTAGCTGTTTGGTCTCATGTATAAAATTGCAAAAAAAGAATTGAAAAATTAGACTAATTACAATATACTAAAACAAACTGTACGTTCGGTATGTAACTTTTCATAATATTTTCGTGTCTTTCGGAGAAAAATGTGAGCACTAAAGGTAATATAACAAGAGATAAAATACTTGATTCTACTATCGAATTGATTTTTCACAAGGGAATAGAAGCAACAAGTGTTTCTGATATTATAACTAAAATCGGGATGTCAAAGGGAAGTCTGTATTTTCATTTTTCGGACAAGCAAACTCTGATATCGGAAGCTTTAAGCAGGTACGAAAAATCATTCTTTGAATTTATCAATGTGTCGCTGCAAGGTAATTCTCCTGGTGAAAAGATTGAGAATTTCTTTGAATCTGTAAAGAGCATGCACAAAGCAAAAAATTATTCAGGCGGCTGTTTGTTCGGTAATACAGCATTGGAAATGGCGGATAAAAACGATGCTTTATCACAAATGGTTAAAAATTCTTTCAATAAATGGATTTCTACGCTCAGCAGCATAATTAAGGATGCTCAGAAAACCGGTGAAATCAGATGTGACATGGATTCACTGACACTGGCAGGCTTTATCGTTTCATCTGTGGAAGGCGGAATAATGCTTTCCCGTCTGGCAAAGAAAGGAGAGCCACTTTCTCAGACAATTTTCGCTTTAAAAATAATGCTTTGCTTAAAACAAAACGGGGAATAAGGGGGTTTATATGGTGTTTTACTTGCTTAGAAAAAACGCCTTGAGCAAATGAGACCTGCAATTTAATTTGTAATCTGCACTAATGATAAGATAAAATATATTATGAAACATCAAACAAGGAGGAAACGATGAAAAAGACAGTATTGTTAATTGCACTCTTGATGGCAGTAATTTTTGTGATGTCATGCGCAAAAACCGATATGCCGAAAACGGAACCGGCAAATGTGTGGAACTATTTGCAGGATCAGAATTATACGGATTGGCAGTTGTTTCCCGGAACAACAGAATTATATCCCGGCCAGTCTCCTCACGGCGCATTCCTAACATCTTACATTAACAAGAAAGCTGCAAAAAGTGTTAATAATGATGAATTTGCTTACGGCTCAATAATTGTAAAGGAAAATTATACTCCTTCAAAAAAGCTGGCAGCCGTTACGGTTATGTACAAGGTAAAGGGATTCAACCCTGAGGGAGGCGACTGGTACTGGGCAAAATATTCTCCAAAAGGTGATGCACAGGCAGTTGGCAAAGTAAAAGGTTGTATACAGTGCCATTCAGCTGTGAAAGATAGCGACTGGGTATATCTGAAATCAGAAATGTAAACGATTTTTCAAGGGCGGAAAGGTATTCCGCCCTTTATTTTTCGGGGGTTAATCATGCCACATCTGCAATTTGAATTTAATTTTGCTGCAGACGCAGAAAACAAACAGAAATTTTCCTCAAAAATCATGAATCATTTTTCTGAAATAATGGATACCGGTACAGATCACATAGGTGTCACAATAAGAGAATTCCAAAATAACGGTCTTTTTCTGGGCAGAGTAAAAAATCCTGATGAACTCATAGCCTTTGTAAATGCAGACATAAGAGAGGGGCGGCTGTATGAACAAAGAAGGAAACTTGCTTTAGCTTTCATGAAGGAAATAAATGAATTATTTGACGTTCCTTTGTTCAATATGTATGTAATTTTCACCGAGCACAAGGGAGAAGACTTTCACCTTTACGAAAGAGCTCTTAAATCATGGAAAGAGGGTGAAGACCCGCTGAATGACTAACCAACACATGATATCCTTTCAACTGGCTTGCCGACTGCATACCCCTGAGCATAATCAACACCCAGCTCTTTCAATTCGTTATAAATATTGGTATTAGTCACAAATTCAGCAATTGTTTCAGCATTAATGCTCTGTGCATAACTTACAATCGACTTTACCGTTTTATAAGATTTGCTCGATTTAAGAAGGTTTTCTATAAGGCTGCCGTCAATTTTGATATAATCAATATTTATCTCTTGATGCCTGCTGAAATTGGAATAACCGACACCAAAATCATCAATGGCAATTTTAAAGCCGAGTTCTTTAAGGTTAATAATTTTTGATTTCAAATTGTAGATTTCCTCATTCTCCAGAATTTCCAATGTCACTCTTTCATGATCAATATTGTTGATTTCACATTGACTAAGTATAAATTTTTCAAACTCCTCATCAGCCAAATCTTGAGAAGTTATATTAACCGAAAAACCGGTTTGCAGATTCCTAAAAATTTTACAGCTTTCTGTTATAACAATTCTGCCTATGGCAGGCAAAAGACCGAGCTGCTCTGCGGAAGTCAAAAACATCGAAGGAGATATAACATCATTTTTTCCTACCATCCTTATAAGACATTCATATTTTAGTATTTCTCCGGTTCCGATTTTTTGGATTGCCTGATAATAAGGTTTCAGAACCATATTACTCTTACCCTGCAGTACACCTTTTAAAATATTCGACCATAAAATGTTTCTTTCATAAAATTTTTCTACTTCTTCATTAATCTGACAATATGATATCTTCTTTAAATTCTTATTTTTTGCTTCCCTTAAAGCAATATCCATTCTGTTAAATAGATCACTTCCTATATTGTCACCATAAAAATTGTCATTATGCGAAATGCCACATATAAAGGACGGGGTTACATTTAAGCCATTAATCCGGATAGGGGTTTCACTTATAAAATCTTCAAGCTTTTTGACAAGCATATCTGCAAAATCGAGAAGTTTTTTCTTTGCAGATGTTTTATCCAGGCATGCTGCAAGAGCAAAAACATCGCTGTGGAGTCTGTAGACATGTGTATTGTCAAAAAACAAAGAGTTAGCAAATCTGGATAACTTTCTCCCGAAACTTACAAGAAAATTATCGCCCGCTTCATTTCCATAACAAGTGTTTATCTCCCCGAAATTTTTAATATCAATGCCCAACAGTATAATTTTTCTGCATTTGTAAGCATTCAGCTCACTTATTAAACTGTTCCTGTTGGGGAGCCCTGTCAAATCATCCTTTAGAATCATAACCTTATCTTTTGTGTATTTTAAAAAATATTATATCAAACACAAATTCGAAAATCAATGTATTTTAACTTGGCGCCCTCTCCATTTCTCCACTTCCCCATCTAACTCTCTCACTACTTCCTGTCAGTAAGCAGCTTCCCTCCGATACTGGTATTGTCCTGTTTGTTTTCTTTCATTAAAATAACTATACTCTCCTTCGGCAGAGAATACAGCTCTGAAGCCGCCTCTGTAACTTTCTCCACAAAATCTCTTTTCTTGGATAAGTCATCGACTTTAGGACCTTCTACACTTATTACCGGCATATGATACCTCCTTACTTATATATTTTATTTTAAAGCAACTGCAAGTAATAGTACAGACAAAGCATACTTATTACTTGAGTTATATCTTTTCAAAACTTCAAAATTATGAAAAACAGCCCAGTAAATATCTTTCTCCCCGTCTTTCAGACGTATAAGCTTTGCTTTATGCCCTGATAATCCGAACGGAATGCTGACACCTTTATCCTTTAAGCTGGAAATACTCATCCATTCACCAATCAGCTCCTCGCGTCCGAAAGCAACCGTTACAGCGGTGGGATCGGAATAGTGCCACCCGTGCTGTTTGAGGAAATTCGCCACGCTTCCTATTGCATCAGACATGGAATTTACCACATCAACCTTACCGTTTTTATCAAAATCCACTGCATATTTCAAGATATTTGAAGGCATAAACTGAGGATATCCTATCGCACCGGCATATGATGATCGTATCTCTTTGGGATTCATATTATTTTTATAAGAATAAACCAATAGATTTCCCAGTTCATATGTAAAATATTCACTCCTCCTTTCATAATTCATTGCAAGTGTATACAAAGAATCCAAAGCATTAAATTCCGGAGAATATCTGCCGAAAAACGTTTCCACGCCCAAAATGGCTGCAATAATTTCAGAGGATACATAGAACTCGTTTTCAGCCCTTTCGAGCTCCTCTCTGTATTTTCTGTAAAAATCTTTACCCAGGGATATTCTCTGATCATTTACAAAAATTTTCTTATAAGCTCCCCATTCCTTTGTCTCTGCAGGTTTTGAAATCAAATCTGTAACTTTGCCAACAATTTCTGCTTTTGATAAATTTTCTTTCACATAGTTTTTTGGAAGGTTAAACTTATCAGCAATCTTATCATCCATAACCAAAGCATGGGAAAGAGATAAAAAACATAAATAAAAAATCAAAGTAAACATTAATTTCGACATAGAATTAATATATTAGAATCACCCTGAATCTTCAATGGAAGAAAAAAATAATTTGGAATTATAATAGATATCGCGTTATAAAGTCTTTAAATTAGTGCTATATTTTGTTAATATTAATTAGGTAAGACTTTTGAATTATTCAAAAGTCTTATATTTGTTTGCTATATCGTTTCTTATGGTAGAGATTTCTCCCCGCCCGTGGGCGGAGAGAAAGAATGCCTGCGGCTAACATCAATCTTTTGACTGAGATAAATATGTGTAACTTCCTATTTATCCGCACAAAGCGGATGCCATGCAAATAACTGTCACTTCGACCGAAGCGGAGAGGTCTCATTGTCAAATAACGCTATAGATCTCTCGACTCCACTACGTTTCGCTCGAGATGACACATCGGTTAGTTGTCATCCCCTGCCCTGTTAAATGCTGCCAAAGGCAGCCCATCGGAGATGGATTTAACAAGGCAAGCGAAGCCGAGGATATCCCTCTATATATTAGTAATTTCTCGGAACCTGAAGCATCTTGTCTATTGATGAATAAGCCCTGTTTCTAAGTGCAGGATCAAGTGTTATCTTATACTGCTCATTAACCAATGCGTCGTAAACTTTTTTCAGATTCGTCTTCTTCATATTTTTACATCTAAAGGAATCATATGCGAAATAAAACTCTTTATCCGGGTTTTCCTTTCTAAGTCTGTATCCCACACCCTCTTCGGTTCCTATGATAAACTTTTTGTTATCAGTCTCTTTAGCATATTTGTATACACCTGATGTTGAACAGATATGATCCGCCATATCCACAACTTCAGGAGGACACTCAGGATGAGCAACAAAAAGAGCGTCAGGATGCTCTTTTTTCAACGCTTCCACCTCTTTTTTGGTAACTCTTTCATGAATTGGACAAAAGCCTTCGTACAAAATTACTTCCGTATCCACAAATCTTGAAACATAATGCCCGAGATTTTTATCCGGTACAAAAATAACCTTATCCGTATCCAGAGATTTCACAACATTTACAGCGTTGGCGGAAGTACAGCATATATCACTCTCAGCTTTAACTTCAGCCGATGAGTTTACATAGCAAACAACCGGCACACCCGGATACTCCATTTTCAGCTGCCTCACCTTATCACCCGTAATCATATCTGCCATAGGGCACCCTGCCTCAATTTCCGGAAGCAGAACTACTTTTTCAGGAGATAAGATATGAGCAGTTTCCGCCATAAAATGAACGCCGCAAAAAACAATGGTATCCTGTTTAACCTTGGAAGCCTCTATGCTTAATCCCAGAGAATCGCCGGTAAAATCGGCAATTTCCTGAATATCGTCGATCTGATAGTTATGAGCAAGTAAAATTGCATCTTTTTCCTTAAGAAGTTTTTTTATTTCTGCTTTTAAATCCATATTACTCCCCGTAATATTTTTTTATCTTCTCAAAATGTACAACTTTTTTTGTCGTTTTATCTATGGAAAAATTAACCGCATTAAAGAGCAAAGTTCCTTTTTTTTCAACATCAAATTTAGCCGGCATTGAATAAAGAAAACGCTTCATTGCCCTCTCATAATTTGTCCCTATTACGGAATCGGCACTGCCGCACATTCCCACATCACTTATATAAAAACTTCCTTTCGGCAACGTCCTGTCATCATTGGTCTGAACGTGCGTATGTGTGCAGCATACAGCGGCAGCCCTTGAATCTGTATAAATTCCGAACGCCATTTTCTCACTCGTGGCTTCACCATGAAAATCAACCAGATGAACTGCATCCGGCTGTTTTTCATAAAGGCTGTCAAACGATCTGAATGGACAGTCGGAAACAGGCATAAAAACACGCCCCATAAAATTTGAAATGCAAACACTTACACCTTCTATATCAACAGTTTTAAAACCGACTCCCGGCACACCTTCAGGATAATTAGCCGGCCTTATTACACTTTCATATTTGTCTATCTCTTTTTCCGTATCCTTTTTGTCCCAAATATGGTTACCGCTTGTCATAAAATCAATGCCCAGTTTTTTCAGCTCTTTATAAACGTTGAGCGTTATTCCGAAACCGCTGGCAGAATTTTCAACATTGGCAACAACCAGGTCAAAAGAACCTGTTTCCCTGAGTTCATTCAGAGCCAGGGAAACAGATCTGCGTCCGCTCCTGCCCACAATGTCTCCGATAAACAAAACATCAAGAGTTTTATTATTTTGCATACTCTACAGTTCTCGCCTCTCTTATAACCGTAACCTTGATCTGACCTGGATAAGTAAGTTCCTCCTCAATCCTTTTAGCTATATCTTTAGAAAGAGTAACCATTGTGTCATCGTTAACCCTGTCCGGCTCAACAATGATACGCAGCTCCCGTCCAGCCTGAATGGCATAAGCCTTACTGACCCCTTCAAAGCTTGAGGATATTTCCTCCAGTTTTTCAAGACGTTTTATATATGACTCCAGCACTTCCCTTCTCGCACCAGGTCTGGAGGCTGAAAGTGCATCAGCAGCCTGTATCAGAACAGATTCCGTATACTTAAACTCTTGCTCGCCGTGGTGGGAAAGAATAGCATTGAGAATCCTGTCGTCTTCCTTGTATTTTTTAACAATATCAACACCCACTTCCGTATGTGAGCCTTCACTTTCCTGATCAACAGCCTTACCTATGTCGTGCAGCAGTCCCATGCGTTTTGCCATCTTTTCGTCCAGTCCCAGTTCTGCAGCCATAATCCCTGCTATCTTGGCGACCTCGATTGAGTGATTTAAAACGTTCTGGCCGTAGCTTGTCCTGTATTTAAGCCTTCCGATAAGCTTTAAAAGATCTGAATGGATATTATGTATCCCCAGATTAAATGCTGCCTCTTCACCGACTTCATAAATATGTTTTTCAACTTCCTGCTTACTCTTTTCATAATGTTCTTCGATTCTTGAAGGATGAATTCTTCCGTCGGAAATTAGTCTCTCTAAAGTAAGTTTTGCAATTTCCCTGCGGAACGGATCGTAGGAGGAAAGTATTACTGCCTCGGGTGTGTCATCCACAATTATATCCACTCCCGTTACACTTTCAAATGTCCTGATATTTCTGCCTTCTCTTCCTATAATACGCCCTTTCATTTCATCCGAAGGCAGATTGACTGATGACACGGCAATTTCACTCACATATTCGGGTGCGCATCTCTGGATGGAAGTGGCGATAACGCTTTGGGCTTTTTTATCAGAAGTACGCTTCACTTCTTCCTCAATTTCCCTGATTTCACGTGCCGCGTCCACTTTAGCCTCTTCAACCATTTCATGCCTAAGCAGCTGTTTGGCCTCTTCCCTGGTCATACCCGATATCTTTTCTATCTCCTGGATCAGCTGTAACCTTATGTTATCCGTTTCAGCCTTTATTTTATCAACTTCAGCAATTTTATTTTCATATTCCTTTTCCCTCTGGAGAATCATCTCTTCTTTCTTATCGGCCAGTTCGACCTTTTTATCCAGTGCTTCTTCTTTTGTCAGAATTCTTTTTTCCTGAGCCTGTAATTCTTTCTTTCCTTCTTTTATTTCATTTTCAGCTTCCTGTTTCCCTTTAAAAATGATTTCCTTTGATTCCAGCTTAGCTTCTTTAATAATTTCATCAGCTTCGCGTCTGGCCTTATTAAGTATCTCCTCGGATGTTTTGCCGACTTTGGAATTGTCAGATTCAATTTTCTTTTTCACAATAATAGCACCGGCCACAAAACCTACAATAAGGGCTACTACGCCAATCAAGATGTATAACCAAACCATTATTTCCTCCTGTATATATTTTTTTCTGTAATCACCACATCAAGTGGCACATCATGTTCTTCTGTTTCAATCCTTTCCACTACCTGGAAATCATATGCAAAACCAACCTTTAAATCAAACAAATAATTTTTTAAGAGCTTATCATAATACCCTTTACCGAATCCGATTCGGTTACACTTCTTATCAAAAACCAGAGCCGGCACTATTGCAACATCAATATGCTCCGGTTCATCTGTTAAAGAGTCGGGCTCTTTAATACCCAGATTGCACGTTTTTAAAAACTCCCTACCTTCATATCTGCCGATAAAAATTTCCTCAGAACACATCCTGGGAAGATAAATCTTTTTACCCCTTTCATGCAGATAGTTAAAAAGGGATTCCGTTTCAATTTCATTTCCGAAATTGCAGTAAAAAAGAAAACTTTCCCTATCACCGTAAAGCTCAACAAATTTTTCACACACCTTTTTACTGGCATTACTGACAAAGTCATCATCGAGGTCATTTCTCATCTTTTTAATGTGCGTCCGCAAAATCGACTTATCAGCTTTCATAATTTTTAATCCCCTTCCATAACCTTTTAAGCCTTTGGGTTATCTTGCTTTCAAACCCCGATTCGGATGGATTATAAAAAATTTTTTCATTTTTCATATAGCTTTGAGCCACAAATTCACCGTAATCGAAAGGGTATTTATACCCTGTAGGATTATGACGGACATTTTCAGGCGGATACGGATTGGAAGTTCTTAAATATTCTTCGGCCTTTTTCCCGGCTGTGTAAGCCCGGTTGCTTTTCGGACAGGAAGCCAGATAAGCAACTACATGTGAGAGAATAATATCTCCCTCCGGCATCCCCACTTTTAAAAACGCCTCGTAAGCGGAATTTGCAAAAATAAGCGCATCGGGAAAAGCATTACCTATATCTTCGGAAGCTGAAATAAGAAGTCTTCTGAAAACACTTTCCGCATCAACCCCGCTTTTCAAAAGTTTTTTTGACCAAACAAGTGCTGCATCAGGATCGCTTCCCCGGATACTTTTTATCATTGCCGAAAGCAGATCGTAGTGTTCATCCTCAGAGTAACTCATCTTCATTATCAAATCTTCCACTTCGGAAACATCCAAAAACATCACGCCGTCTTTGATGGGCGAAGTCATTGCAGCGATTTCCACCATATTAAGAAATCTTCTGGCGTCTCCGTTTGAGGCTTCACAGAGCCTTTTAAACACTTCGTTGTCAACTTCTATGTTTTCAATTTCATACATTTTTTTGATTTCAGCACACGACTGATCAAAAACGGATTTCAGAGCATCTCTGTCTAAAGGCTCAAAGGTAAAAAGCAGACTTCTGGATCTCAGGGCGGGTGTTATTTTAAAATATGGATTTTCGGTGGAAGCACCTATGAGTTTTGCATGTTTTTCATCGATAAGATCCAGAAGAAGATCCTGCTGGACTTTGGAAAACCTGTGAATTTCATCGATAAAAATCAAAACCGGCTTGCCATAGGATTTTGTGGAATCCACAATATTTTTCAATTCAGAGGAGCCTGATGAGGCCGCATGTAAACGGTAAAAGGGCAATGACAGAACCTCACCTGCTATCTTGGCAAGACAGGTTTTGCCTGTCCCCGGCGGTCCCACAAAGATGAGGGATTCAAAGCTTCCCTCCGAGATAATTTTGCGCAGAGGGGCATTGTCCGACAGCAGATGACGCTGTCCTTTTATTTCGTCAAAATGTTCAGGATATATCCTATCAATCAGTCTAAATTTCATAAATATAAAAAAAGCCCCCGCATGTGCCGTGCGTGCAGTCCATTTGCAGCCCTGGCTAACCAGGTGGGGAAAATCACGGCTGCTTTAGGCTTCCCGCTCAAAGGCGGGCTTGCACACCACAACCAGTATCAATTCCCCTATTTTAGAGGTGTTGGCTCCAAATTTTCTACACTTTCACGGGCACCGCAGGGGCTACCCTCTATCCGATATTTACTTCCAGTTCGTCAAGTTTCCGCTCAAGTTTTTCAATAGCTTTTTTACTTTCGCTTATTTCCTCTTTCAGCATATAATACTCAGCAGCTATATTAAAAGCAGCCATCACTGCAATCTTAGAAGTAGTTAAAACATGGAGGTTTTTCTCTATCTCTTTCATTCGCAACTCAACAAATGAAGCTATATCTTTTACGTACTCTTCGTCACCTTCAGTTTTGATTTTATACTTATCTCCGTAAATATAAACTTCGGAAACATTCAATTGCCACACCTCTTAGGGTAATCTACCCAACAGATTTTCAATTTTTTCGGCTATTGCTTCTCTCTCATTTTTGTACTTTTCATTCTCCTCTTTTAAGCTTTCTAATCGCTTTTCAAGTTCTTCATTTTTCGCTTTCAACTGCTGGTACTCTTCCAGCAGAGCTTCAATTTTTTCTGATAAACTGTTTATATTTTCTAACATTTCCATACTTATCAATACAACATTTACCCAAAAGTGTCAATGAGTCTATTTTTATAAGAGCAGTGAGATAAGGAGAAACCGTGAGGCGTGATGGGTGAAGCTAAAGCGTGAAGTGGGGAGATAGTGAGATGGGGAAGTGGTGCTAAGTGTTAAGTGCTAAGTTTTAAGTACCATCTGTATAAAATTTTTATATTTAACAGTGAAGTTAGAACAGGCTTTTCCAATTAGTAACCATTAATAACAAAGAATAACTATTTACTTACACTTTCTCTAACATTGAACGTTTGGCATTACCCATAACGCATTACTGCTTTAAGCATCACGGTTTCATTATCTCAACTCAGCAGAGTACTTCTCGGTCAGTCCTTCTATTATTTCCTCAAGAATCTTATTTGTTTCCTCATCAGTGAGCGTCCTGTCCATTGCAGAGTAAAATATTCTGAATGTCAGACTGAGTTTATTATCACCGATCTTATCACCCTGATAGATATCGTATAAAACCGCGTCATATACAAGGGGACCGAAATTCCTGATGTATTCAAGTAAATCGCCGGCATTTACGCTGCTATTAACGACAACCGATAAATCTTTATATACAAACGGGTAAACTGAAAATTTCTCATAATGAAAATCGTCCTGCACCTTTTCATTAATCAGTTTTTCCAGATAAATTTCACAGAGGTAAAGATCTTCCTGAATATCTTCCTCTTCGGCAATATCCGGATGAAGCTGACCTATAAAACCGTAAGTCTTCCCGTCAACTTTTATTGCAGCAGATTTGCCGGGATGAAGAAAGTTATAAGCTTCATTTTTTTCATATTCAGCGTTGATTTTAAGTGATCTTAAAAGATTATCCAAAACACCTTTCATATAATAAAACGTATCCACACGGCTGCCGGTATTCCACGACAATGGAAAGAAAGAGGTTGTGGCACAAAAAGCCAGTCCGGAAAGCTGCTCAGGAATAGATCCGTTTCTGTTGATAAATGTCTTTGCGATTTCAAATAAACGGATATTCTTAAACCCCTGGTTTATATTCTGCTTTGCCGCAGCAATTACGCCGGGAAAAACATATGTCCTTAACGTATCCATGTCTTCGGAAATAGGATTTAAAAGCTTTACAAAATTATCCTTTTTATCAAATCTGTTCAAAAAGCGCTCACTCATAAACGAGTAATTTATTACTTCGTTGAAACCAAGTGTTTTAAGGCTGCTTTTTATATTTTTCGCATTTTTGAGAAAAGGCTCCGGAGGTACACTATCAGCTGACAGTCTGGGTATTGTAGCTTCAATATTGTTATAACCGTAGATTCTTGCCACCTCTTCTGCCAAATCCTGCCATCTTTCAATATCAACCCTGTAAGGCGGAACATCAACGGTTAATTCTCCCTGTTTGGCTTTAACACCAAAACCAAGCTCTTCCAGTATTTTCACCATTTCTTTTTCAGAAATCTTTGTTCCAAGCAGTTTGTTTATCTTACCAACATCAGCATTTACGGACAGCAGAATATATTCTTTATAATCATTGGAAAGAACACCGTCAGCCACATTCCCCTCAGCATTTTCTTTAAGCAGCGAAGCAGCATAATCCACCATTGAGAGTGTATTAACTCTGTCTATTCCCCGCTCATATCTGTAAGAAGAATCCGTTTGAAGGCCGAGCTTTCGTGCGGTCATTCGTATATTTTCCGGCTTAAAGTAAGCACACTCCAAAAATACATCTTTCGTATCATCATGAATTCCGGAATATTCACCGCCCATTACACCGGCAATACCTATAGGCTTTGATTCATCTGCAATCACCAGCATACTTTCATCGAGCAAGCGTTCTTTGCCGTCAAGAGTCATTATCTTTTCACCCGGCTTAGCCGTTCTGACTATTATTCCACCTTCGATTTCTCTCAGATCAAATGTGTGTAAAGGCTGACCATATTCAAACATGATGTAATTGGTAATATCGACAATATTGTTGATCGGTCTCACACCAACAGCGCGCAACCTGTTCTGCATCCATAAGGGCGAAGGTTTTATTTTAACATCTTTTATAATTCTGCCCAGATATACCGGACATTTTTCTTCATCCTCAACCTTTACATAACTGTAATCCGTAGCATTAAGTGATTTATCACTCTTAAGCTCATATGAATTTTCTTTTATTTTCCTTGAGTAAAGCGCAGCAACTTCTCTTGCCACACCCCTTACACTGAGACAGTCGGCTCTGTTGGGTGTAATACTGATATCAAGTACATAATCACCTAAACCGAGCACTTCATTGATGTCTTTGTTTACAGGCGTGTCTTCAGGAAGAGGCATAATCCCTTCACTTTTTTCTTCAAGATTCAGCTCAGCTGCAGAGCATATCATGCCGAAAGATTCCACACCTCTCAGTTTTGCCTTTTTAATCTTAAATCCACCCGGCAAAACTGCTCCGACTTTTGCAAAAGGTATAATCTGCCCTTCAGTCACATTGGGCGCACCGCAGACCACATTATATATATTTTCACCGTCTGAAACTTCGCAAACGGAAAGCTTGTCAGCATTCGGATGTTCTTCCACTTTCTTAACAGCAGCAGTCACAACATTTTCAGCCGCTTCTAATTTCTCCACGCCTTCGATCTCCAAACCCGACATGGTTAGCCTTTCTGCAAGTTCAAAGACTTCTATCCCGGAAATATCTACAAAATCATTCAGCCAGCTTAAGCTTACTTTCATTATCTACCTCTAAAACTGTTTTAAAAATTTCAGGTTATTATCAAAGAAAAGACGTAAATCATCTATACCGTATCTAAGCATAGCAATCCTTTCAATTCCCATTCCGAAAGCATATCCGGAATATCTTTCCGAGTCATAATCAACTGATTTGAAAACTTCCGGATCCACCATGCCGCAGCCAAGTATTTCAAGCCACCCCGTATTGCCGCAAACGCGGCACCCTTTGCCGCCGCATATAACACATCCCATATCCACTTCCGCACTGGGCTCGGTAAACGGGAAAAAACTCGGTCTGAACCTCACCGGCACATCATCACCGAACATCCTTTTAACAAAAAATGTCAGCGTACCTTTTAAATCCCCTAAAGTTACATCTTCGTCCACCAGCAAACCTTCCACCTGGTGAAACATAGGTGTATGGGTAACATCACTGTCGCACCGGTACACCTTTCCCGGTGCTATCACCTTAACAGGCGGTTTTACCCTCTCCATCGTCCTGACCTGTACAGGAGATGTATGTGTTCTCAAAAGTAAATCATCGGAAATATAAAAGGTATCCTGCATATCTCTGGCAGGGTGCTCTTTGGGAATATTGAGAGCTTCAAAATTATAGAAATCGCTTTCCGCCTCAGGGCCGGTTTCAACTTCAAACCCCATGCTTACAAATATATCGACAATTTCATCATATATACGTGTTACCGGATGAATGGAGCCGGCCGTAAGAGGAAATCCCGGCAGAGAAATATCGATGGATTCCGAACTTAGCTGTGCTTGCTTTTCTTTGAGCTTAACCTCTTTTTCCTTTGTTTCATATCTGGCTTCAAAATCCTGCCTTATTTCATTAATTTTTTTACCAAGCTCAGCCTTTTGCTCGGCGGGCACACTTTTCATCTGTTTATTAAGGGAGGATATCAGCCCCTTTTTACCCATATATTTTACTTTAACGGCATATAAGCTCTCAAGAGAGCCAGCCTGACTTATTTCTTTCTCATACCCTTTTACTTCAGAGAGATCAAACTCCATCGCTCACCTCAAAAGACTTTCATCACAACGCTTATAAAAAAACATAAAACTGAATCGTTTTTAACGGTAAAAATAAAGGGGTGCTGCATGCACCCCTGATAATTTTAAGCGGAAACTTGTTTTACAAGTTGCTCAAATTCCTCCGGATTGTTGACAGCCAGCTCTGAAAGAGCTTTTCTGTCGATTTCAATATTGTTCTTTTTCAATAAGGAGATGAGCTTACTGTAGCTCAAACCGTGCTGCCTTGCGGCCGCATTGATTCTTACAATCCACAATCTTCTGAAATCCCTTTTTTTCTGTTTACGTCCCCTGTAAGCGTGGGCAAGGGATCTTTCACCCACCTCACGTGCTTTCTTGTAAACACTGTGGTTAATACCCCTGAAGCCTTTCGCCAGCTTCAGCCATTTTTTTCTTCTCTGGCGAGTTTTAAATCCGCCTTTTGCTCTTGGCACAATTATCCTCCTTTAATTACGTATAAGGTAAAAGTTTTTTAATGTTCTTGGCATCTTGCCCTTCCAGGATGCCAGGGTGGCGTAAATCGCGCTTTCTCTTAGCGGTCTTTGAGGTGAGGATGTGCCTCAATCCCTGCTTTTTGTGTTTCACTTTGCCGGAAGCCGTAATTTTAAAGCGCTTTGCGGCTCCTCTGTGACTTTTCAACTTAGGCATTGCTACCTCCTAATTCTCGTTGGACGGTCCTATGACCATCGTCTGCAATCTACCCTGCATCTCTGGTTTCTTTTCTACAACACAGAGATCACCGAGCTCCTTGACAACCCGGTCAAGCAGCTCAAGCCCGTGGTCCTTATATATCATTTCCCGACCTCTGAATCTGACCACGACTTTAACTTTATTTCCTTCAGATAAAAATCTTCTTATATGTTTCATTTTTGTATTGTAATCATGCTCTTCGATTTTAGGCCTGAACTTGATTTCTTTAACTTCAATCTTGTTTTGCCTCTGTTTTTTGCGGGCCTCTTTGTCTTTCTTGGCTTTTTCAAATTTAAATTTGCCGTAGTCCATTACTTTGCAGACAGGTGGTTTGGCCTGCGGTGCAATCTCGACCAGGTCATATCCGCTTTTACTCGCAATATTAAGAGCTTCTTCCAGAGAAACTATGCCTTTCTGCTCGCCATCTTCAAGAATAAGTCTCACTTCACTGCCGGTTATCTCTTCGTTTACCCTTTCCTTATCGGCCTTTTTCGCTGCTATAGATCACCTCCACAAATTTGTGCTTTTATTTTTTTCAAGTTCATTTATTACACCAATATATTCACTAAAATCAAGGTTATTTTTGTTTTCACCGTTCCTTAATCTAACAGATACAGTATTATTTTCAACTTCATCTTTACCGATTATTAACATATGAGGTATTTTTTCCAGTTGAGCTTCCCTGATCTTATACCCTATTTTTTCATTTCTGTAGTCCGTGTCAACCCTGAAACCCTCTTTTTTCAAGTTTTTTACAATACTTTTGCAGTAATCCAGCTGATCATCGGATATATTCAGAATTTTCACCTGTGCAGGTGCTATCCAAAAGGGAAAAGCTCCGGCATAATGTTCTATTAAAACGCCGAAAAATCTTTCAAGAGAACCGAGGAGCGCTCTGTGAACCATAAAAGGTCTTTTCTCCCGGCCGTCGGAATCCACATATGTCATATCAAATCGTTCCGGCAGATTAAAATCGAACTGAATCGTGGTCATCTGCCATTCCCTGCCTATGGCATCCTTAACCTTCAAATCTATTTTAGGCCCGTAAAAAGCGCCTCCTCCTTCATCCATTTCAAAATCGATTCCGGATTTTTCAATAGCCTTGGTCAGAGATGATGTAGCTTTCTCCCACATGGGATTATCGCCTACACTTTTTTCAGGCTTGGTGGCAATGTATCCCTTTATAGAAGAAAAGCCGAAAGCCTTCCAGATATTCAGAGAAAATTCAAGAACCTCACTGATTTCATCCTCAATCTGTTCACTTGTGCAAATAATATGTGCATCGTCCTGGGTAAAACCGCGCACCCTGAGCAGCCCATGCAGAACACCTGATCTTTCATAACGGTAAACTGTACCCAGCTCAGCCCATCTTAACGGAAGATCTCTGTAAGACCGTGTTTTCGTCTTATAAATCATTATATGGAAAGGACAGTTCATAGGTTTAATAAAATAATCCTGACCTTCTATATCCATCGGAGAATACATATTGTCCGCATAAAAATCCAGGTGCCCTGAAGTTTTCCATAAGTTGGACTTTCCTATATGCGGCGTATAGAGAATATCATAATCATTATTAATATGCTCATTACGCCAAAAATCCTCTATTACAAGTCTCATTTTGGAGCCCTTGGGCAGCCAGCATATGAGACCGGAACCTATTTCATCAAAGGAGGAGAACAACTCGAGCTCTTTTCCAAGCTTTCTGTGATCGCGTTTTTTTGCTTCCTCAAGACGCTGAATGTATTCATCCAGTTCGCTCTTTTTGAACCACGCTGTACCGTATATTCTTTGAAGCATTTTATTGTTTTCGTCGCCGCGCCAGTATGCGCCTGCAACTGATAAAAGCTTAAAATGCTTTATTTTTGAAGTATTATCCAGATGCGGACCTCTGCATAAGTCTATAAAATCACCCTGTTCGTAAAGGGAAACAACTTCTTCATTCAGCTCAGAAATTATTTCCGACTTATAGTCTTCACCCATTTCATCAAAAAGCTTTACCGCTTTATCTTTAGGCATCTCTTTTCGTCTTATATCAATTTTTTCATCGGCAAGCTTTTTCATTTCTTTCTCTATCGAATCCAGATCTTCCGGGGTAAAAGGATTATCTATGTCAAAGTCATAGTAAAACCCGTCTTCAACAACAGGGCCGATAGTAACCTTTGCCCCCGGGAACAGACGTTTTACGGCATGTGCCATTAAATGAGCAGTGGAATGCCTCAGAATCTCCAAAGCTTCCCTGTCATTTATTGTAAATATTTTCAGGCTGTCTCCGTCGGAGAGTTTATAATAAAGGTCTACCTGTCTGCCGTTTACTTCCCCGGCAATTGCATTTTTAGCCAAACCTCTGCCGATTTTCTCTGCCACATCAAGGACGGATGCACCTTCTTCAGCTTCAATAGAACTGCCATCCGGCAGATATATATTCATTTATCACCTCGGTTGTTCTCATCAAAATATAAAATAGGTTTTATACAGCATTATTGAGCACTTTGTCAACTCTCAGTTGCTTGCAACCTACTAAATTTACGCATTTATGCAGTTTAACAGTACCTTTAGTACCATTCTGAAGACTGGTAAATATGTGAAACACTTTAAATCGATAGCGGGATTTTCGCGAATGAAGAGATTGATGTCTGAGGAACGTACTTCCAGTTACCGATCACACCCTATGAATAAACCTTTTAACTGTGTAGATATCTGCTAACAAAAACAATTATGAGAGGAGGGTGTAGGCGGTTACTGGCAGTAGTTACGAGTTCCGATCTCAAATATGAGGAAAAATCCCGCTATTGACATAACCCTTAAAAAAAATGGGAGGATGGCAGTCGGTTGAATTTTAAGGGAATGTATGTGTTTAAATACTCAAAAAATCAAAATTTAACAAATTATCCACACATTCTATCTCACTCTCTTCCTACCTCTCTATTTCTCCACTTCCCTACTTAACCAATCCTCCACTCAACCACTTAACTAATAATCCTCTTTTTTCAATTTAGCAAAAATCCATTTATCAAATTCCATCAAAACCAACAGCCCCACGGCAATAAGCAGCAATACAATCCAGGTGTTTATATCCACCGGCTGCACATCAAGAACCTCCTGCATTACAGGAATATGCATGCTTGCAATATGTACCAATTGAGCAAAGAGAACCATCGGTATCAAAAATTTATTTTCAAAAACTTTGATTTTCCAAATCTGCAGCGTTTCAGACCTGCTGTTAAATACATGAACATTTTCAAAAAGCACCATAAGAAGCAGGGCATAATTTCTTGACTCAAAAACAGGATATCCGCTTGAATAAAAGAAATAAAAGGCACCGAAAGCAACCAATCCCATATACAACCCCGATATTAAAACCCTTCTGATCATAATTGAATTAAAAATACCTTCATCAGGAGAGCGTGGCTTGCGCTTAAGTACACCCGGTTCACCCTTTTCAAGTGCAAGAGCAACGTCCTGTACCCCGTTGGTTACCAGATTAAGCCATAGTATCTGAAGTGGAGTAAGGGACATAGGTGTATCAAACACAACGGAGAATGTAACCAGTATTATCTCAGCGGCACCCGTGGAGATAAGAAGGAAAATAATTTTCCTGATGTTATCATACGCTATTCTGCCCTCTTCTATTCCGTTCACGATGGACTGGAAATGATCATCTGTAATAACGACATCTGAGGATTCCCTGGCCACATCAGTTCCGCTTTTGCCCATACTGACACCGACATTGGCGTATTTCAGAGCAGGGGCATCATTGACTCCATCGCCGGTTACGGCAATGAAATGCCCGGCATCCTCGAATATTGACACAAGTTCTTTCTTCTGCTCCGGACTTATTCTGGCAAATACTTTTTTGGTTACGACTATGCGCCTTTTCTCTCCAATATCCTCTATTTTGGCTAAATCATAACCGTTAATTACCTCATCAAAGTTTGAAGCAATTCCCAGTTCTTCGGCAATGGTATAAGCTGTAGCCGGATGATCGCCCGTAATCATGATGACCTCGATTCCTGCCTTAAAAGCGTCCTGTATGGCTTCTTTCACTCCTTCTCTCAGCGGATCGATAATCGCGACAAACCCCAAAAATGTCATTTTCTCCAGATCCACTCCATCCTCTGAACTTTTTTTGCAGGCAAAAGCAATCATCCTATACCCTTTAGCTGCCCACGAATCCACTTCATGAAGAATTCTTGTTCTGTTTTCATTACTCAAAGAACAAAACTCAAGGATGTTTTCTGCAGAACCCTTGGCAAAATGGTATATTTCCTTGTCAATTTCCGTGGATGCTGCAGCAAACCCATTAATAGGCTCATAAGGGATTTCGTCAATTTTCCTACATCCGTAAAGCTCTTGAAGATATTTCTCATCATTTTCCTTTATAAACTTCAGCAAAGCCACATCCACCTGATCACCGAAAAACTCCCATTCTTCATTCATGACAGCGGAAGCTTCATTGCAGAAATAAAAGGATTGCCTTGCCTGAAGGGAAATTTCATCCCAATTAAGACTTTCGCCTTGGGGATTAATAAAATGCTTGACGGTAAGCTCGTTTTTCGTCAGAGTCCCGGTTTTATCGCTTGCTATCAGTGTACATGAGCCCAGACTTTCTATAGAAGCCAGTTTTCGGATAATAACGTTACGTTTGCTCATAGCAATCCCGCCCGCCGTCAAAGCTATTGAAATGGCAACAGGCAGCCCTTCGGGAATAGCAGCTACTGCAAGAGCCACAGAAAAGAAAAACAGATCGGTCATCCCCATACCCCGCATCATGCCAATAATTGCAAAAAGAAGAATTACCCCCAGAATAATATAAACAAGATGCAGCGAAAATTTTTCCATTCGAGTAATCAATGGCGATTTACCGCTTTCTGAAGATGCCAGAAGGGCGGCAATTTTACCAACTTCCGTGTTTTCCCCTATATCACTGACAACTCCGGTGGCTCTGCCAGCAGCCACATAAGAGCCGGCAAAAAGCATATTTTTCCTGTCGGCAACAGGAATAGACTCATCATCATAAACAGCGTCAGGATCTTTTTCCACCTCTACGCTCTCACCTGTGAGCAGCGATTCATCAATTTTCAGCTTTCTTTCCTTAATCAACCTGATATCAGCAGGCACCTTAGAACCCGATTCCAAAAATACAATATCGCCCAGCGTTATGTTTTCACTTTCCACGGTAATTTTACTTCCGTCCCTTAATACCTGACATACTGTTTTTACTTTGTCTCTGAGAGCAGTAGATTTTTTCCAGGCACTGAACTCCTGAAACGTACCGATTAAAGCATTTATCATAAGAACGGCAAATATAAAAACCGCATCAGTCATATGACCTATCGCAATACTGACAACAGCAGCCAGAAGAAGTACATAAATCAACGGGCTTTTAAACTGACTGAGGAATATTTTTATAATGCTTACTCTTTTTTCCTCAGGCAGCTTGTTCAGTCCGTATTTTTCCACTCTTCTCTCAGCTTCTGAAGAACTGAGCCCTTTGACTGAAGAATTCAGCTTCTTGAAAGCATCTTCTTTAGAAAGCAAAAAAGCCTCCATTCCGCCTCCTTGAATAATCTCTTATTCAAATTATAACAGATCGTTAAAAATGATTCATTTCTTTTTTGAAAGTACAAGGCAGGAATTTTAAAAAAAATGCATATGATAAAAAATAAGCGTTGCACTCTGGGAAACATTGAGAGAATCGATTTTGCCATACATAGGGATATAAAACCTTTCATCGGCTCTTTTAAGAACATTGGGTCTTATCCCCTTACCTTCGGAGCCCAAAATGACGACGGATTTTTCAGCAAAACTCACATTTTTCAAGGCAAGAGAAGCATTAACATCAGCAGCATATACAAAAAAATTTTCCTTCTTTAGCCTTTCCAGCAAACGGGCCAGGTTAACCGCCAAATACAAATTTACGTGGAAAATACTGCCTGCGCTTGCTTTAACAACCGCCGGAGTGATGCTCACCTGGTTATTTTTAGCGGCAACAAAATGATTTATCCCAAAACAGTGGCCTGCACGTATAATGGCCCCGAAATTCTGAGGATCCTGGATATGATCCAGAACCACTATTTTAAGTGAAGAAACATCTGTATCTATCTCATACTCATCTTTAAATTGAAGATTTGATTCAAAAGCCACACCCTGTGCTTCAAAACCGAATTTTTCGTTGAATTCAGCATTTTTTAAAACAGTAAAAGGGATTTTGTTTTTTTTCAGAGTATTTTTATACTCATCACTTTCCTTTATATATGCTTTACTGATATTGTCTGTTTTTAACGCTTCCAAAAAAGGATTTTTTCCGTAAACAATCACATCCGGCTCCTGTTATATTCTGATATCTTTGAATAAATACCCCAGCTCAACCTCCCACAATTTAAGGAAATAGCTTTATTTCCCCTCCTGTCAAAGAGTTAGGAGAAGTTGGGGAGCCTGTCCGGTTGAATAAATGGCTTAGCCATTTACTCAACCGAGGTGGCAAGATTTATAATATTCAAATGATTCAAAGCTCCCGAAGCTTTCATTTTATTATAACGGATTGCGATACCAATGATTCCAATCTTCACATTGATATGTTAAGCCCGCCATCTACTGGCAAAAGTGCCCCGATGATATATTTAGCCTCGTCTGATACAAGAAATGATACGGCCTCTGCCACATCTACAGGTTCACCGATATGGCCTTTGGGTATCCTATCATTCTCAAAGGGTCTGTTTGCGTACTCCTTATAACCCACCGGGCTTCCTACAAGCCCTGAACCTACAGCATTTACCCTGATGTTAAAAGGGGCAAGATCTATTGCGGCACACATGGTAAGGTAATTTATCCCTCCCTTGGACACCATGTAGGAAAATTTATCTTTTGTCCCCCTTGAACTGGAGACAGTAACGTTCACTATACAACCGCCTCCCTGAGGTTTCATGATCTCAGCAGCCATTTTTGTACAAAGGTAGTAACTTCTGAGGTTTGTATTGATGGTATACTCCCAGGTATTTAAGTCACAATCTAAAATTGATTCATTTTTTGTGTATGCAACATTGTTGACAAGAACATCCAGTCTGCCAAATCTATCCTTTATAAAGGAGAACAAACTCTCAATGGAAGTTGCATCAGAATAATCCACCCTGAAATAAGAACCTTTCTTGGGCAGATTCTCTGAAACCGCCCGTGCTTCATCCTCATGCCTGGAAGTTATGATCACATGATATCCTTTTCCTGCCAACACCTCTGCTGTGGCCTTTCCTATGTTATTTGTAGAGCCTGCTACAAGAGCTATCTTTTCCATATCATCCTCCTTTATTCTACTGCGTTTATTGCCTGCACATTGTTTCCAGAATAGTGTATAAATCCTCTATAATAAGGAAACATCAATTTTTTAATTCTCGTCATTCCCGACCAGTCGAGCCCCCATTTCAAAAGCCTTCCCACAATCGATGGGAAACACTTCCTTCAGTCTCTTGGCTTTTTTCTCAGGGTCAAATCGTGTTGCAACCACCTTTGAGTAGTCCTCAAACTGATAGGTATCATAACTGCACAGTGTCTCTGTAGCTCCAAATATCCATTCCAAAATCATTCCAGTGGTGCTGATGTGATGATCAAAGCCCATTTCTTTTGCCATCTCCTCGGTCGCACCCAGGGTGTAGATAAAACCGGTCTTGATTTTTTTGGGAAAAAGTGAATCAGGTGGATCGGTATAGGGGAGAAATTGAAAAACCAAACGTTCCAGGAACGATCTCATCTCTCCTGTTGATGTTCCCAAATAGATCGGTGACCCAAAGATAAGTGCCTGAGCATCCAGAACCTTTTCGAATATAGGTGTCAGGTCATCCTTTACCGCGCATCTGCCGTAGCTCTTCCCGTTTTTCAACTTGCATGAGAAACAGCTTATGCACCCTTTATAATTCAGATCATACAGATGGATGAGCTCGGTTTCGGCACCTTTTGAAGATGCACCGTCCAATGCTTTGTCAAGCAGTGTTGCTGTGTTCCACTTTTTTCTGGGGCTTCCGTTGAATGCTATAATTTTCATAATAAAACCCTCCTATGGATAGAATATGACATATTAACTGTGTTATTAGCTCCACCGTTACTTACGTGGACTCTTTGCCTTATGCTGCTCAAAAAGGTTGTATTCTGTACCTTTATTAGCATGCCATATCTTCTTTTCCACCTCACAGTAGGCGTTAACCGTATCATAAAAAATACTGCCAGACTTGCCATCCCTGTGCAGTACCGCTGGAAACATAATGCGACTTTTATGCCTTGCATACCTCTCAGCTATTAACTTTGTATCAATAGTTTTCTCTTGTTTAACTGTTTTTGACATTAACACATCATCCCGCCATCAGCTGTCAGAATCTGACCGGTCACATAATCTGAATCTTCTGAAGCAAAAAATACAAAAGAAGGGACAAGTACTGTCGGATCAGACAGATGGATAAGACGCTCTCCTTCATCTCCATAAAATTCAGACAGGGAATCGGTCATGCGTGTCTTTGCAACCGGCAGTATTGCATTTACCTGTACGTTATCTTCTAAAAGTTCTTTGGCTGCATTTTTTGTGAAAGAATAAATACCACCTTTAGCCGATGCATAGTCAGCTACACCTATTGACCCTCTCTCTGCTGCTGGGGCGCAAAGGTTTATTATTTTCCCACTTTTTTTATCTTTCATGAAACGTCGCACTGTTTCTGTAGTACAATAAAAGGTTCCGTACAGATGCGTTTTTATAACTGCATCCCATTGTTGTGGAGTTATCTCAAGAAAAGGTGTGGGTTTTATTATGCCTGCATTATTAACCAATATATCCACACCACCATTAACTTTCTCTACTTCTTCCATCAGCCTTTCAACCTCTGTGTAATTTCCCACATCAAAGAGCCCACCATTTACCGTTGTCCCTTTGCTTTTGCAGCTCTCCATGACTTCATTAAGACCTTTTTTATCTTTATGCGCCACAAGATAAAGATTGGCACCCTCTTTTGCAAAGCCCTCTGCCACTGCTTTGCCGATACCTTTTGAAGCTCCTGTAATAAGCGCAACTTTATTTTCTAATTTCATACTTGCCTCCTAACATTCAGATTATACATACAAACCCTATTTATCTAAAAAAATTCCAAATCCCGATCTAATACACGACAAATCACACCGGTTTTTGTCGATTCCCCTAGTTATTTTTCTGCCTACGAGCGCTGTCACTTCCAATTCAAATATAGAAAATAGAGATGCGTGAGCCAAGCATAGACTCAACTCACGCAACTGTTTCATACCATCAATCCGGAGCTCACTACCGCTTAACCGCACAGGTTTAATGCTGCAATACCGAACAACTCATTTAATGAAAGCACAAGCCCCCGGATACACTTACCGTTTGCCCAGTTACAAAGGCAGCATCATCAGAGGCAAGCCAAGCCGCCGTTCCCGCCAAGTCCTCAGGGTATTCAAGCCTTGGAATAGCAGAATTTTTCGCAAGCTCCTCACTCATCTGATCAAACTCATGCTCCTGAACCGTTTCGCTTTGCGTCAATCCCGGAGAGATAGAATTCACTGTAATGCCGAATTTACCCGCTTCTACGGCGAGCAACCTTGTAAAGCCAATGACTGCAGCTTTGGAAGTAGGGTATTGAACGCCGTTGCCACGCCCAATATAAACCGTGTCAGAGGATATATTTATGATACGTCCCCAATTTTGCGAACGCATGTCCGGGAATACCTCGCGTGCGCACAGCCACACCCCTTTGACGTTTACCGCCATAACTCTATCCCAATCGGCTTCGTCCAATTCATAAAACGGCCGTGCAGCCCGATCTAACCCTATATGGCGCAGCATGATGGCCGCATTGTTAACGAGGATATCAACCTTGCCGAAGCGCTCGCGCGCTTTAGACACCATATCTTTTATCTGCTTGGCATCAGAAACATCGCACACAATCGGCAATACCTCGCGATCTTCAGTTGCAATTTCTTCAGCCGCTTGCTTTAAAACATCCTCAGTAGTCCCGCAGATTACAACGTCGGCCTTTTCCTGATAAAGGCGCTTCGCAATAGCTTTGCCGATCCCGCGACCGCCCCCTGTAACAAGGGCGACATGACCTTTTAATCTTTCACAACTCATTGTGATTCGCCTCCTTTTAACTATATCTTCCACATTAATAACTTATTTCCACTATTGGTAATATAAGAAAACATACTTGTGTGTAAAGGATATTTTACTACAAGATGTGGGGTGTGACGTTAATGACCGTCCTACGGGCCCATTGTGACTTCCGTATAATTATATTACAATAAATTAAATCGGATTTATATCTGCTATGTAAATAAGCAGAAACACAGAAATTATTATCAAATAGGGAAAATTTTTCGGTTTTATTCGCTCTGTTAAATATCAGCTTCGCTGATTGCCTACGGCATTTAACGGGGCAGGGGTGACAAGTATCAAATGTGTCTAGCATCCGCTGCAGACGGATAAATAGGATTTTACACATATTTACCAGTTAAAAGACTGGTGTTAGTCGCAGGCATTCTTTCAAACTAAGTGAGAAACGATATAGCAAACAAATATGCAAGTGTGCTTATTCTGATTGCATAAGCAGCTAAATTACTCTAATATCACCTGCTATGGAATTTGTAAACAACATAAAAAACGGCCTGAGAAACGGTCTGAAAATAAGCACAAAGATTATTGTTTACATGCTGCCCTTCTACGTTATCGTGGATATTCTGGAGCAGAGCGGCTATTTGAGCAAAATCAGTCTCGCTTTTAAACCGATAATGGGAGTACTGGGTTTGCCCAGTGAAGCTGCTGTTGCAATCATATCGGGAATGCTGCTTAACCTGTATCCGGCCATTGCCGCCATGGCTCCGCTGTCACTCTCAATAAAAGAAATCACAATTATAGGACTTTTTCTTGGAATAGCGCACAATCTTGTTATAGAAACGATAATTCTCAGCCGCTCAGGTGTCAAAGCTTATTCCGTGGTAATCCTGAGAATTGCAACTGCTTGCGTAGCTGCCATGGGGGTTAATATCTTATGGACTTAAACATAACACAATCGGTAATCGGAGCATGTCTTTTAAGTCTGAAAATATTTGTTATTATTACGCTGCTTTTAATTGTATATGAATTTTACGAAAATTCACGCTTTTACAATTGGACAAAAAAAATTCTCGACAGACCGATGCAGACAATCGGGATATCGTCCAATGCTTCAATTACTATGGTGGTGGGCATAGTTTTAGGAATTGCGTACGGAGCTGGAATTCTGCTGAAAAACGTCCAGGAAAGGAAGATGAACAGTAAAGATATCGCTCTGACATCATATTTTCTCGCCGTCTGTCACGCAGTGTTTGAGGATACACTCCTTTTTGTTGCAGTCGGAGCAAACGGATTTATTATAATCGGTGTGCGTATTTTTCTGGCTGTTATTTTAATATTTATTTTAAATAAATACATCTTCAGAACAATGGCTGAAAGTAGTGAAGTAGGGAGATAGTTAGATGGGGGAGTGGTGTATTAGTGTACTGGTTATTGGTTGAGTGGACAAACGTTGAACTTTGAACCCATATCAAAATCCACATTTGAGTCCTTTGAATAATTCAAAAGGGTCATCCCGTAGCTTCAACCTTTAGGTTGAAAAATTTGTGCAAACAACCACTTGTTTCGGGATCTCTTACTATCAACAAGTTATGAGGCTCTGAAACAAGTTCAAAGTGACAGAAGTATGTCTATTCAAAAGTCTCCCTTTCACATTAATCAATATTGAAATCCTGCCATCCAGAGAGGCAGTCTGTTGCCCAACGGGATGTCTAAATCGTCAGATACGATATACTCAGCATTTTTTCGTTTTTTGTTTCTGCCGCCGATTTCAAATTTTTTATTATTTACAATATAGTCACACTCGTTTTCATCATCACTTGCGTATAACTCGTACAATTCCTTCATCGACAACACAAAAAAGGCCTCTCTTACATTGCCGATATCTCCTCTAAAACAATGGTAACAGGAAGGATCAGATAAAAAAATTTTTGACCCTTTTGAATAGTTATGTTTATTTTTTTTCCGGACAATGTTAATCAGCTCCGAATGTTCCATAACATATAGAATATCATATAATTTTTCTTTACCTATTCCCCATTCACTGCACATTCCTGAAACATTTATAGTAGGTACAGGTGAAATCAAAAGATGTCCGATAATGGCATTCATTAGCCTCAAATGGCTGTCCTGGATAGATTTAACATAAAAAGGTATGTCACTATAGAGAGATTTTTCAATCAGATTTTTTAATCTGGAACAGTATTCGCCCTCAAAAAAAATAGGTCTTATTCCAAAATCGAGATAATCATTAAACAATTTTAAAATATTGAGTTCGCTTATATCTGATAAAAAAGATTTTTGAAAATTAAAAATATCAATTTTGTTTGTTAATTTACCTGTAATTAAATACACATATTCACGAAACGAAAGCATGGGAATCCGGTACTGCACAAATCTTCTGGATAAATCAGCGACAGATTTTTTCAGCATAAGATTGCTGCTATCACTGATCCATATATATTTATCAGGGTAATCATCAAAGAGAGCTTTTACATTCAAGCTCCAGCTGTTTGAATGGTGAATCTCATCAATAACAATGCCCTCATAACCTCTCTTAAATATTTCCTGCACAAAATCGTACAGAGGGAGGGATGAAACCAGAGGATTATCCGCACTGAAATACAGGAAATTTTTGTTCCGAATTTTATCAAGAAGAAATGTAGTTTTTCCCACTCCCCGTTGACCGTAAACAAGAGCTCCCCTTGTGTTATCAATATTCAGTTCTTCATAGAATGGTCTTTTTTTGTCAGGAAGACTTAGCTTTAATCTCTCGAATGTAAGTTCGCAATTTTCCAATACCCGATCAAGAACGTCACGCACCGAATTCTCCTATTTTCGTATTAACATAGAACGAAATATCCAGAATATAGTTCTATAATAGGTCTAATATTGGTTATTCGTGGTATTTTGTCAACCATGAAGAACTATTATTTGCAACATCCAAAGAGTTTCTCCTCTAATAAACCGTAATACGTGACGCGTGTGAGATGATTTTAATGTCCAACATTCAAAGTTCAAGGTTCAATGTTGAATACTTACTCAACCAATACACCACTCAACAAATCACTATTTCCCAATCTCACTAACTCACTATCTCTCCACAACGCATCACGCATTACGATTCCTACAGATTTTCAATAACCCTCTGCAGTTTAAAATAGTTAAGAAAAACCTGTGTTTTAGCATTTATCACATTATATTTGGCGCGTGAAAGATAATAAATAGCATCCAGGATATCGGTGGAGGTAGCCACTCCCTCTTTAAAAGAAGCTTCCGTTACCCTCAGATTCTCCTCAGCTTCTTTAAGACTGGTTCTGGCAACACCAAGGTTTTTCAAAGCAACGGTTTTATCTTCGAAAACATTCTGGAGTTGATTTTTAAGGTCAAGTTTCAACTCCATTACATCCATTTTGGATTTCCTCATTTCAAGCTTTGCTTTATTAATATTTGAATATTTCTGAAAACCGTTAAAGATGTTAAAGTTGACATTCACCTGCCCTCTTATCTCGTCATCCTCATTATCACCATAAGGATTTACAGAATCAGCTGCATTGGAATACCTCAACGACAAATCAACCTTAGGATAAAGGGAACTTCTTGAAGCATCCACACCGTATTTTCGTGCCTGAACGACTGTTTCCAAAGCTTTCAGCTCACTTCTGACGGCATACATTTCTTCTTTATAAAAATCATATTTTTGAAATTCAGGAATTGCTTCCAATAACTGGAAGTTGATATCCTCAATATTTATATCAGCATTAACTTTTCTGGATAATGTGTTGAGAGATTTAACCAGCTCCGCCTGTGCTTTCAACAGCTCCTGTTTTGCGTTATCCATTTCCACTTTTATTTTCAACACTTCACTCCACTTCATCACTCCGACATCGTACTTCAGTTTTGCATCTTCATATTTCTCTTTATAAAGTTTATAAGCGCTTTGCCGGACGTCAAGATAACGCTGGTTCCTGTAAACATTGAGGTAAGCCGCGGCAACATCAAGTTTAATATCCTGTCTTTTAGACTGCAGCTCAAACATACTTACGTTCTTCATTTCTTTCGCAGACTTGAGATTATATTTGTCCCTGAAACCGTCAAAAAGATTGTAACTTAAGGAAACATATAAATTGCTGTTTTCACTGTTTTCAAACATGGCATCTTCATCAAGCTGATTGTACTGATAACCGGTATCGGCGGAAGGCATAAACTCACCTTTCTGATATCTCACATTTTCAGAAGATATTTCGGCATCAAATCTGTATTTCTGCAAAACAGGTCTGTTTTCAACCGCTTTCTCTTTCAACTCGTCAAGGCTCAGCGCAAAAGTATTCACCGCCGCCAACAATATTATCAATACAAATATTTTTTTCATCACTTACCTCTCATAGAAAATTTCTCAACTTGTTATTTTAGGTTTCGCACTTGCACCTAAGCGACGATCTCCGTCTTTCAAGTCATTACGACCGAGCACTTTAGTGCGTTAAGTGCACGCTCGCAATGTCTCATGCATCTTAATGAGAGATTGCTTCACTCCGTTCGCAATGACCGAACCAAATACAAAACTCAAATCATTATAACTAAATTTCTATAGCCTATTTTCAACTTTATCAACTCTCTCAACTACTTCAACCACTTCAACCATCTCAACCTTTACCTCTACCTTATCACTCACTTTCCCCTTTCTTATGCCCGATAAAAATGCCCAGCAGTGAAGGAATGACAAAAAGCGTAAAAACTGTTGATATTGCCAAACCACCCAGCAGTACACTTCCTATACCTCTGTAAAGCTCCGTTCCTGATCCCTGTGCGAGAACCAGCGGCAGCATGCCGAAAAATGTTGTCATCATACTCATAAAAATCGGTCTGATACGTGTTTCAACAGATTTTATAATAGCATTCAATCCGGCCATACCTTCATTATTCATATTATTAAGCGTCTGGTAAACAATCAGAATAGCATTATTAACAACTGTGCCCACAAGAATAATAAAACCCAGCATTGTCAGCACATCAAAAGCCTGAGGAGCAATAAAAATATTAACAAGTTTCAGCCCGACAAAACCGCCGGCTGCAGCCAGAGGAACAGTAAAAAGGATGATAAATGGATAAAAGAAATTCTCAAATATAGCCGCCATCAACAGATAAACAATAATGACTGCCAGCAGGAAGTTACCGGAAAGAGACTGTAATGCTATTGCCAGCTTATCTGCCTTCCCGCCTAAATTGGTGTTTAATCCTGAAAGCTCACCTTTTTCTTTCATAGGCTGTATTATTTTCTGCGCAATTGTGTCCATAGCCGTTTGGAGTGGAATATCTTCCGGCGGTGTAACTTCCAGAGAAATAACCCGGCTTCTCTCAAGATGGTTAATCTGGGTAACACCTTTTGTATACTGAAGATCGGCCAGATCGCTTAATTTAACCAGATCACCGCTTCTCGTGGCAACCGTGCTCTCCATAATTTTTTCCGGAGAATTATATTTATCTTCCTCACCTGTAACAACCATATCAATTGCTTCCTCACCGCCCGGCTTATAATCTCCTATTTTGTGTCCGTCCATCAAACTGTCTACAATAATACCAAGATCACGCTCACTGAAACCGTTGGCGGCCAACTGTTTTTGCTGAGGAACAATATTTGCCTCAGGGTAACTTATCTCAAGGGATGGAACTGGCCTGATTTGCGCATTCGGCATAGCCTTCGAAATCGCTCCGTAAAGCTTTCTGGCAGCACCTGTAATCTGCTGCAAATCCTTACCCATTACATCCACTTTGACGGTTCTTCCCTCGCTTATATCATTCTGGAATATCCCCACCTGCAAACTAACACCGTACATTCCCGGCATTTCATTTATTATCCTGTTAAACAGTGGGATCATCTTTTTGGCTTCTGTCTCGTGAACACTGGTAGCACCGAAAAGAGTTATCCTGTCAGCGCCGATATAAAAGATCTCATCAATTTTGGGAATTCCGTCTTTATAGTCCTGCTTAAAATATGGTGCCGTTTTCTCATAAATTGTATTCCCAATTTCTTTCTTCTTTTCATAAGACATTCCCGGAGGCGGAACAAGTATATTAAGAATAAGATTCTGATTACCCTGCGGCAGATATTCAGCTTTAGGCATGAGAAAATAGACGGTTATTATTGCCACAAGTGTAAGACTGATAACAGTTGCAAACCTTGTGAAATAATTTCTCAGCGACTGCTTGCTGAAAAACATTATAATATTTACAAAAAACATGCCGAACTTTCCGATAGCCTCGCCCTTTCTCTTTTTGTTCTTGGAGACCTTAAAAAACTGGTGTACTATGGAAGGAATAGCTATGACTGAAACAAGGTAGCTGAGAATAATGGCAAAGGTAATGGCTATGGCTATATCTTTGAAGAGCTGCCCCACTTCCTGCTGCATAAAAATAATAGGCAGAAAAACAACAACCGTTGTAGTGGTGGATGTAAAAACTGCACTCCATACCTCAACTGTACCGTCGTAACAGGCATTAAAAGGTTTTTTACCCATCTTTCTGTGTCTGTCTATATTTTCAAGTACAACAATGGCATTATCCACAAGCATACCGACGGCAAAAGAAATACCGGCAAGACTGACAACATTTAACGACCTTCCGAACGCATACATAAATATAAATGTACCGATGGCCGATACAGGAAGAGCAATAGCTGTGGTTACCGTGGAACTGAAACTTCTCAAAAAGAGTATCAATACAATGATTGCCAGTATACCACCTATAAGAATATTCATTTTGACTGTGTTAATAGCCGTATTAATGTACGGTGTCTGCTCGTATACGACTTTAAGATTTACTCCCCTCTCATGCAAAATCGACTCATTTAGTCTTTTAACTTCCTGTCTCACCTTTTTTGTAATCTCAAGAACATTGGAGCCTTTTTGTTTGGTTATGCCCATGACAATAGAGGGCTTTGCATTATGCATAATAGAATTGAGCTGTGGTTCATATCCCAGCTGTGTTTTGGCCACATCACTTACTCTGACCGTATTTACACCGTCACTGGTAAGAACAACACTGTTCGGGGCATCGGGATTTTCAAATTTACTTTTGGTTCTTATTCGGTAACTGTTTTTACCCACGCCCATAATACCTGCCGGCACATCATTGTTTGCAACAGCAACACTGTTAGCCACATCAGGAATAGACAAGCTGTTTCTGGCGAGTTGATCAGAATCAGTTACGATTTCCAAGCGGCTTGCAGTACCGCCAAACACCATAACATTACCAACACCTTCAATTCTGCTGAAATACGGTTTTATCTCATCATCAAAAAAGGTTTTGTATGTATCAACGTGTCTTTCGTTATCCGACATAGTCTGAACGGCCATCCATATAATGGGTGATCCCTGAGCTCCGGAAGCGTCAATAATTGGTTCATTTGCATTATCGGGGTAATCGGATACTTCATTTAATTTATTGGAAACCCTCACCATCGCCGTATCTATTGGCACATCAAGATCAAACGTAAGGGTAATTTCAGCCCTGCTGTTGTAACTGGAACTTTCCATAAGCTGCAGACCTCTGAGGTCTTTGAGTTTTTCTTCCTGCTTGTCTACAATTTCCACTTCCACTTCGTTTGGTGATGCGCCCGGCCATGTGGTGGTAACGGTAATCTTCGGAAGCTGAATATCAGGACTGAGTTGTACAGGGAGTTTGCCGATACTCAACAAACCGAAAAGTACAATGAGTAATATACCGACAATAACCGTGACGGGTCTGTTTATAGCAAACTTGATAATATTCATTACTTCTCCCCTGTTACCTTAACCGGCTGTTCCGGTCTGAGTCTGGAGTTCCCCTCAACAACAACCTTCATTCCGGGGACAATATGCTTTGTATCGGTTCCCACCATTTCCCCGAGATAACTTACAATGTTTATCGGAAGGATTTTGGCTTTGCCGTCTTTGATAGTATAAACAAAGTTTTTACCTTTATTACTGATAACTGCATCACGGGATAAAATCCGCAGCTTTTGAGGCTCACTCACCGGCAGATTAACATTTGCCGTCATATTGACGGGTAGTTTTGTAAAATAAGGGATATTAATTTTCAGATTAACATTTTTTGTCTTGGGATCGGCTATCGGATCAAGCCCTGCAGCCGTACCGGTGACATTTTTATCAAATGCAGTAAAATTTAGAAAAATTTCAGAACCTTCTTTAAAAAATTTCACATATTTTTCATTTACCGGCACCTGTACAATCACATCATTAGTCGCAGCAATTGTGCAAACAGTGTTCCCGGGAGCCATCCATGCTCCGTCAGCCACCTTTTTGCTTAAAATAATCCCGTCATAAGGCGCTTTTATTACACTTTTGTCCTTTTCCAGTATTAGGCGCTGCAAAGCCAGCTCTTGCGCCTGCTTTTCCTTTTTCATACGTTTGTATTCAAAAAGCAGATCTTCATACTGTTTTTCACTGGCGGCGTTATTCTTATAAAGTTTTTCATACCGCTGCAAATCCCTGTATACATTTTCAATGCGTACTTCCAGAACTTCAATTTCCTTTTTCTTCATACTTATATCTTTATCGAGAAAATCGGTATTAAGCCGCACCAGAACGTCACCTTTTTTAACAATATCGCCTTCAGTAAAAGTTGTATCCTCAACAAGACCGGAAACTTCAGAAGATAATTCAGTCGTGGTATCGTATTTGACCAGTCCTATTATATTTTCAGTTTTTACAATTTCCTTTTCCTTAACAGTGCTGACAACCACATTGGCAGCCTTTTGCCCATCCTGGGCAAAAGCCGTTACTGCAAGCAAACAGAATAAAAACAAACTACAGATTCTTTTCATCTTTCACCTCAATATTTTCTATATTGTTATACATTCTTTGCAAAATTTCCAAAAGCTCTTCTTTCTTGTTATTAGTAATACCGCTATAAATCATGCTGTTGTATTCAGGCATTATAGATTTGGCCGGCTCCTCCAGTTTTCTCCCTTTTTCCGTTAAAAAACATTGGTACATCTGCGGTCTTCGCTGTCAGTCACACATTTGACGAAACCGTGATCAATAAGTCTGCTTATGAGCCTTGCCGTACTCGGAGCATCCTTTATGCTGCGTCTTGCTATATCATGCTGACTGAGGCCGTCTTCATCCCATAAAATGGTAAGAATACCCACCTGCTCCGGTGTAATATCATATTCCGACCAAAGTTTTGTAAAAATCTTTTTCATGCCGAAAAACACTTTGGCCAAAGCCATAGAAATATCTTTTTCCAGTAAATTTTCATCCGTCATAGCAGAACCAACCTTGAGAATATTGAATAACTATTTCTTATAAATTTTGCCATCCTCCGCTCATAAACGGGCAAGCCAACCCCTTCTAGCTCTTTGATAGGAAGAGAGTTAAATTCCTCCCCTAATTTAGGGGAGGACAGGTGGGGTACTTATGCAAAGCCCCTATCTTCTGTTGTCGTGACAATAATTGCCGCGACAATAAATATAATAACATTAAAAGTCAAGCAACTTCTAATCGTTTTCAAAGAATTATATCTTAATTAACATTGAAAACTTCTAAAACTAATAGTATACTTGAAAAAATTATATTTACCAAAAGGAAGATTTTAATAACTATTCAAGTTTCGCACTTGCACCTTCTGCAAGTCTTTGCGAGGAGCGAATGCGACGAAGCAATCTCCTTGCTTTTTATATTTTGAGATTGCCACGACCGAGCACTTAGATTCTTTAGTGCTCGGTTTCGCAAGTATGCCTGCGGCTAGCACCAGTCTTTTAGACTGGTAAATATGTTTACATTCTATATATTCGCCAGAGGCGAATGCTAGACCAAACTAAGTGCGAAACTTGAGTAACTATTTAATTTACTTAGAAAAGAGGAAAAAATGAATTATAGCTCCAATTCTAAAGATCAAAAAGATAATAAGTTTTTCTTTTCAAAAAATATAACTTTGCTACTCATAACTTCTTTATTCATTTTTCTTCTGCCATTGGCCTCTCAAGCAGTTGAACTGGTAAATGAACAATTTACGAACAATATTGATGGTTGGGATGTATCTAATAATGGTAGAGTTCGTCAAGAGGAAGACAACAACAATGGTTATATGTTTATAAACAGCAATGATTGGGCTGAAAAAACATATAGTTTCGGATCTAATTATGCAAATCAGGATTTAGATATTAATATAAATTGGGACGCCGCAGGAGATTGGGAAGATAGTGGGAATTGGGAAGATTTTTTAGTTGTAACGGTTAATGGTAACGAATATCGTTTTCATAGTGGAGACTCTCCAATTTCTTTCACAGCACCAGCTAATTCAGATGGTGATTTAACAATTCACATTTCTCCCCAAACTACGAATAACGGTGAAGATGCTTATATTGATTGGATTACTGTAAATGGCACACCAATAAGTACACAATTAGAGCCTATTGCAAATTATTATTTTGACGAATGTTCAACAGATAATGGTTTTGCAGACACTAATAATAATTACAATGCCTCATCTGTAGGTACAACTAATATTTCAAATTCTGGAAAAATTAATAACGCCGTAAGTATTGAAGAAACTTCCGGAAGTGACACTGAAAGTGCTGTTGATACTACAATTGACATAGACAATGATGTTGGAAGCAGTGGTTCCATATCTTTTTGGTATAGCTCAAATACAAGCTGGGATGGAGGTGGTATTCGTACATTGTATGATGCAAGTTCAAATGATAAATACTTTTACTTAGTATTAGGTGATAATGGACGTTTATATGTAGGATTGGAAGACTCTGATGACAATGATTTTCGATATAATACTGACGGTTTTGGTTTTGAAGCTGACGAGTGGATACATATAACTGTAACATGGAACTTAAGTTCTGAGTATATAAGAGTTTATGTTAACAACAGCTTAGAATTAAATCAGGACATTGGTGATAGTACTAATCAAATGGGAAATTTAGATACCCTATATATAGGTGATAACAGAGGAGATTATATAAGTGCTCATGAACCTAATAATTATAATGGGCAGTCAGCTAACGGACGCTTTGATGAGCTTAAAGTTTTTGATAATGTATTAAGTGACACGCAAATTCAAGAAATTTACGACAATGAATCGGCAGGCTTGAATTATGATGGAACTTCAAGAACCCCAGTCTCATGCGGAACACCTGCCCCTATTACAAATTACAGAATGGATGCATGTTCCTGGAACGGTACAAGAGGGGAAGTAAAAGACAACTCAAGCAATCAATTTGATGGTACAGCCCGAAATGGATTGACAACTACAGACAACTCCACTGCAGGAGGCGGAATAAACAGGGTCGGAGGTATATTTGATGGAGTGGATGATTATATTGAAGTACCGGATCTTTCCGCATTACAGTCGACTGCATCTCTAAGTTTTTGGATAAAAACAAGTCAAACCGGCAATGATACAGCATGGCAGGCACCAGGTATTACAGGAATTGAAGATAGAGGAGGGGCTGACGATATTTTTTGGGGTTTTATTGATAATAGTGGTAAAATCACTATTGCTGTAGGCAATGATCCTGGCGTAGCATCTAATACCACTATAAATAATAACACTTGGCACCATGTGGTTCTTACAAGAAATGCTAATACAGGTGATGCAAAAGTTTATATTGACGGAGTACTTGAGACTACTGGAAATATGAAAAGTGGATACATTGGCAACAGTTTCTCCAGTATTGGCAAAATTGAAAAAACTTATGGATTACCTTTTCAAGGTTATTTAGACGAGTTAAAAATATATGATAGAGTCCTTACTGATTCTCAAGTTTCTAATATTTATAATAACGAAAAAAACGGAAACAATTGGGACGGGACTAAACGGACAGGTTATTTATGTTCATTAAATGTTCAGGCTGGAAGGGTAACTCTTAATAATACCGCCAGCAACCCGACATTTAATTCTGTATGTTTTGACAAACCATTTAACTCCATACCGGTAGTATTCGCCCTGCCCACAAGTAAAAATAATGACCCTTCCTCATTAAGAATAAAAAATGTGACCAATAGTGGTTTTGAAATAGCTTCTGTAGAGCCAAATTCTGAAAACGGTAAAAGCCCATCTTCAACTGTTGATTTTTTTGCAATTGAAAAGGGTAAATACAGGCTTTCCGATGGAACAAGATTTGTGGCCGGATCAATAAGTACCTCGACTGTACAACACGGGGGCGGTGTTTCCGGCTCCACCGGATGGGATACAGTATCATTTACAGAACCATTTACTAATACACCTGCGGTTTTAGCAATGATCCAGACAATGAATAACGAATCAAGTAATCCTCCGGGTGAATCGTCGGTCCCCTGGCTGACAAGCGCTGTAAGTGGTGTAGGACAAAGCAGTTTCGATATTGCTTTGGAGAGATCTGAATCTTCAGCAGGAAGTATTAATTCTCAGGAAACAATAGGATATTTTGCCATCGACTCAAATAGAAGTGGTCAACTAACACCGCAAATAAATTTCGAATCTCTTGTAACGAATAGAAATATTCAAGGATGGTCTAATGGATGTTATAATGCTGCTTTTAACGAAAATTATACTAATCTCCCAATTGTAATAGCCACAAAAAATACCCGTTATGGGGGTAATGGGGGCTGGCTCCGTCGATGCAACTTAAACACAAATGAAGTTGGTTTAACTGTTGATGAAGATCAAGACGGAGACAATGAAAGAAATCATACTACAGAAAAAGCGGGGATTTTAATACTATCCGGCACATTCGGCACCCATGAGTGTGGTGGTACTCTTGATCATATTCAATTGGAGCATGACGGAGTAGGTTTAACCTGCCAGCCTGAAAATATTACCGTAAGAGCCTGCGCTAATGATAACTGTTCCTTACTATATCAAAGCCAAACAACATTCGATCTCACCTCAACAGACAGTGCTACGTGGGTAAATGGAGCATCAAAAACCTTAACAACAGTAACGGATACTTTCAAACTCAGTGATTTTACTGCGGATAACACAACTATCGGAGCACAAAATATCAACCCCACTCCCACAGGGACACCGCAAATAAAGTGTTTAAATACTGTTACGGGTTTAAATTCATGCGACATTACTTTTTATAATTCCGGATTTATTTTTGATATACCGGACAATTATTCATGCAAACCACAAAACAACATCTCTATTAAAGCCGTAAGAAAAGATGATCAGACTCAGAAATGTGTTCCTGCGTTTGCCAATAAACCTATCCCGGTTGATTTTGGATATAACTATGTTAATCCTGCTAGCGGAACAAAAGCGCCATCGATTGATAACAAATCTTTAGATAATCCACCAATCGATCTTTATTTTAATGATAATGGAAGTGCCGAATTTGATTTCAAATATAACGATGCCGGTCAGATAGGTATATCTGCATCCTTCGACAATGCAACCGTTCAGGCAGCCGGAAGTGACAGCGTAGTATTAAAACCTGTAGGATTTTATGTACACACTGATAATTCCAGTTGGCAGGCGGAAAACGGGGCAAACAGCTCAGTATTTGCAAAAGCCGGTGAATATTTTAACTTAACAGCAGAAGCCAAATGCTGGGAAAGCGACTCTGATACAGATTTCTCAAACAATCCTCTCACTCCAAACTATCAAAGTGATAATATTAGCTTATCACATAATCTGTTAGAACCTGCCGGTGGCAACTCAGGGAATATAGGAATCTCTTCGCTGGATTTTACCGATGGTATTGCATCTGCCGATAACCAAACATTCAGCGAAGTAGGAATAATAAATTTTGATCTGATGGACAACGATTACCTTGGCGCAGGAACAATAACCGGAACAAGTCAAAATATCGGCAGGTTTATACCGGATCATTTTAATATTACAACAACAAACGGGGAATTGGATTATCAATGTAACAGTTTCACTTACACAGGACAAAAAACAAACTATCTCGTTAATCCTAAGTTTGACATAACAGCTCAAAACAAAGATAACAATACCACCCAAAACTACAAAGGCAATTTCTTCAAACTTGAAAAATCAGGTATCGAAATAACAAATCCGACAGCAGACGCTAACCAACCGGGTGAAGATGGAGTAAATAAAGTCAAGGTAAGTGTTGAAAGGGATGATGTATCTTTAAATCCTAATAATGACGGAACCGCTACATACACCTTTGGCAATGACAATATCACATATGTAAAAGACAACAACTCGCAAATAATTCCGTTTGATGCTGTAATAAATTTTGAAATAAACAGTATAGTTGACAACGATAGCGTTTCCGCCGTTAATTTGCCTGATAACATATCGGCGAGCGGCACTGAAATCAGGTACGGTCGAATGGACATTCTGAACAATTACGGCCCGGAAACAGAACCTTTAACTTTGGATGTAAGAACAGAATACTGGGACGGGGATTCATGGGAATTAAATGATAATGACAGCTGTACTCAGCTAACTGACAGTGACTTTGATCTGGATAATTATACGGTAAATTTAAATTCAGGAGAAACATCTCTTTTTGGCATTGCAGATATTAATAGTGGATACGGCTCATTGTCCCTGACAGCTCCAGGTGAAAACAATAACGGATCTGTTGACATCAATCTTATAAGCTACCTGTATCTACTGGATAACGAAACAGTTGGAACTGCGACTTTCGGCATATATCGAGGCAGGGATAGTATAATAGAATGGAAGGAAGTACCGGCGGAATAGTGAGATAGGAAGGTAGAGAAGTGGGGAAATGGAGAGGTAGAAAGGAAGAGAAATAGTGAAATGGTGAGGTAGTGAAATAGATGGATAAACCGCATAAAAAATTAAATGCATGGCAAAAATCTGTGGAATTTTGTGTAAAACTTTATGAAATTACAGAAAAATTTCCGAAAAGTGAGTTATATGGACTCACAAACCAGATAAGACGTGCAGCTGTTTCTGTACCATCAAATGTTGCTGAAGGCGCTGCCAGAAGTTCCAGTAAAGAAAGTTCTCAATTTTATAATGTAGCCCGTGGCTCGATCAGCGAAATTGATACACAGGTAGAAATAGCATCAAGACTAGGATTTATAGATGATAACGATAAACATATTATGATAAACAACTTAACTGAGATTGACAAATTACTTTATGGATTATGGAAAAAATCATGCGAAATAAAATGAAAAAAATACTATCTCCCTGTCTCCCTACCTCACGACCTCACGACCGCACTCCCTCACCATCTCCCCATCTCACCACCTCCCTATCTCACCATCTCCCTATCTCACCCGCTAAGCATCACGGCTTTACCCTGATTGAACTGGTTATAATAATAATTCTCGTAGGTATAGTTGCAATGGTAGTGGCACCTAAAATTACTACATCTGATATTGAAAAAAATGCGGAAGTTGTCCGGTTGATGTCTGATATCCGATATGTGCAGCATAAATCAATGGTGACAGGTGGAGGGAAAGGGATAGAATTTACTTCGAACGGTTATAAATTTGTTAAAATTAAGGATAAAGAAAATGTAAGCGGTCTGTCTGCTATAACTCCGCCCTCACAAAACCCACTTTACTTTGACTATCTGGGCAGACCTGATACTGACAATATTTCAACCAATAATAATATTGTCACAGATAAAATCACAATAACCATCGGCGGGAAAAATATTTATATAGCTCCCTATGCAGGGGGTGTCTATGAATAAAGGATTCACATTAATTGAGATAATTATTTTCATTGTTGTATTTTCTATAGGCGTTATGGGGATAATGATGCTGTTTTTTAACACACTCGGCAAAACATCCGATCCTACTTTGAGGCTAAGAGGGGTGCAGGTTGCCGAAGCCGTAATGGAGGAAATAAAGGGGAAAAAATGGGATGAATCTACTCCGAATGGCGGCGGTGATAATCAAAGCACTCCTTATATTTGCACAGAAGAACCTGTTGATCAGGAAGAAAAATTTGACGATATAGACGATTATGTAAAAGATTCCAACTGCAATACCACCACAAAAGTCTATTCAGGATATACCAGTTCTGATTTCGGTTTCGATAAACTGACCAGCGGTTTTGATATTTCTATAAAAGTCGGCTTTGCAGATAATTCTACAGGCGTTTATGATTTTGTTAACAGTCAAAGAAATTTTAAATTAATAGAGGTCAAAGTCACAAAAAGCGTACTGAATGAAACCTATACACTTAGGATGTTGAAGGGAAATTTTTAAACGCCGCAAGGCGTGAGATAGGAAGGTAGAGAAGTGGGGAAGTAGAAAGGAAGAGAAATAGAGAAATGGTGAGGTAGTGAAATAGATGGATAAACCGCATAAAAAATTAAATGCATGGCAAAAATCTGTGGAATTTTGTGTAAAACTTTATGAAATTACAGAAAAATTTCCGAAAAGTGAGTTATATGGACTCACAAACCAGATAAGACGTGCAGCTGTTTCTGTACCATCAAATGTTGCTGAAGGCGCTGCCAGAAGTTCCAGTAAAGAAAGTTCTCAATTTTATAATGTAGCCCGTGGCTCGATCAGCGAAATTGATACACAGGTAGAAATAGCATCAAGACTAGGATTTATAGATGATAACGATAAACATATTATGATAAACAACTTAACTGAGATTGACAAATTACTTTATGGATTATGGAAAAAATCATGCGAAATAAAATGAAAAAAACACTATCTCCCTATCTCCCTACCTCACTACCTCGCGACCTTACTCCCTCCCCATCTCACCATCTTCCCATCTCACGCGCTAAGCGCGGCGGTTTCACATTGATTGAATTGATAATAGCCATAGTTTTACTGGGCATTGTGGCAGGAGTTGGAGTGAATCTAATTATGCCGATATTTACCGGCTACGTTGACACACGGACAAAAGAATATCTGTTTAATGAAGTAAAATATGGTGTTCAGAGGATGGACAGAGAGCTGAGGATGGCTATCCCAAATTCTGTAGAAGTTATCGACAGCGGCAATGGAATACGATTTATGAAAATGTACAGCGGCAATTATTATGAAAAACCCAAGGGAAAAACTAAAAATTATCTGAATATTTTTGATAACTGCTCGGATATCCTGAAAACTTTTGATCCGGCCACGAACACTACAAATGATAACCTGACAGTCTATGTTACCAAGCCGGACAAAATATACAATACACCGAAATATTGGTATAAAGCTTCCGAGTGTTACGATGAAGACAATATTACGATAAATAATGATTTAAAAGCCCAGTCTCCTTATAACAGATTCTACGTTATTGATACACCGATGACTTTTTTTAAAAAGAGCAACAACAAAAATAATATTTATTTGAGCAGAGATTACGATTGGATAAATTATGATGGAACCGAAAATGATATATCGCAATATCAATATCGTCTCATGTCATATGTTAATGACATTGACTTTAATTATGAGCCGGGTATCCCGCAGAAAAGAAACGGTGTGGTGACGATTGCAATTACGATGAAAAAAGGAACCACCACCCTCAATTATAAACACCAGGTTCATATAAGGAATGTCCCATGATTAATAACAATAAAGGCTTTTCACTCCTTTTGGCAGTTTTTCTCCTCGTGATATTCGGATTCATAGGCGTATCTATTGTCACTATGTTATCGAATCAATCCGTGAGTTCTTCTGAGGAACTAATTTCCGCCCAGGCATTTTATCTTGCTGAAAGCGGTGTTGAATGGGGGATCAGAGAATCTATCACTGCAGACTCATGCGATATTTCAGAAACTAATGTAAAAATCAAAGATCAAAACGGATATGCAACAGTAAATGTCAGAAAAATATCTGACAATATATCCAACCAGCCGCCGGCAAATTATTCAGAACTTTGTGAATTAACATCCACAGGCCAGATTAATAGCATTAAGAGAAAACTCAAAGTCAAATTTAAACGATAAATGCCCAATCTATCTATCTCACCACTTCCCCACTTCTCTACTTCCCCATCTCACTACCTCTCCATTTAACCCCTTAACTGTTTTTCACTAAATATTGATTTGTCAGAAGTAATATATTAAGCTATAATAGTGATAAATTAAGAACTTAAGTTTCGCAGTTCGTTGGGTCATTACGAGGAGCCCGAGGCGACGTGGTAATCTCAAGCGTCATCGCGAGGGCGAAAGCCCGCGGCGATCTCATGTCCCGTAAGTGAGATTGCTTCACCGCCCACTGGCGGTTCGCAATGACATCACAGGCGAACGATAGACATAACGAAGTACGAAATTTGAGTTAATAGTAAATTACGAAAGGAATATAATGTACAGAGAATATTTCGGATTCACTTCAAAACCGTTTATAAATACACCCGATCCTGATCTTTTTTATTGCTCCGAATCCCATGAAAAAGCACTTGAAGCCATTACCTACGGGATACAGCAACGCAGCGGTTTTTTAAGCCTCATTGCAGATGTGGGAAGCGGCAAAACAACACTGTGCAGAGTGCTCCTAAAGAAAATGACTAATGTCAAATCAAGCCTTATCTTAAACCCCTTCCTCACACCGTACGAACTTTTGTGTTCCATACTGGAGGATTTTGGAATAAACATTCCCAAAAATGCAAACAAAAGTGCTTTGTACAAAATTCTTTCAAAATTTCTCATAAGCAACTACAAAGAGAATAAAAATGTTGTCATAATTATCGATGAAGCCCAAAATCTATCATTCGAATCATTGGAGATGCTCCGGCAGATATCAAATATCGAGCTGGAAAATGATAAGCTCGTTCAGATTCTGTTGGTGGGTCAGCCGGAACTGGAAACCCTACTTCGTCAAAAAAATCTAAGACAGCTCAATCAGCGCATAGCCGTAAAAGTAACGCTGGAGCATCTTAATAAAAACGAAACTGAAAATTATATCAATTTTCGTATCACGGAATCATTAAAATATAAGAAATATATATTTTCTAAATCAGCAATTAACGCCATTTACAAATATACCAAAGGAAACCCCAGAGAAATAAATCATATAGCAGATAAAGCACTCCTTTTGGCAGTTGCTGATAAAAAGAAGCAAGTTAATAAAAAAATTGTAAAATCGGCATATAAAGATTATAAATTTATTGTGTACACAAATTTATCGGCTTCGCCGATGCTAGTCGGTTCGCAGCGGTTCAGATTCAAAAGACCCCTGCTCTATGCATCCATACTGTTTATTCTGATTATCACAGCAGCCTTTATATATAAAAACTCAAATTTACCGGCTTTCGGCTCCGAAAAATCTGTAGACAAAAAACAGGTGGAAATGCAGAAATCTGCTGATTCATCACAGAAAGCAGTAAAAACAGAGAAACCTTCTAAAGCAGATAAACTCAGTAATAAATCGACAGAAACTGAGAATACAAAAAAATGTGCACGGCTGAAAGTAAATCTCAATTTCCGGGCTAAACCCTCTTTAAACTCTGAAATCATTAAAGTATTGTCAGAAGGCTCAATTTATGTTATCAATGATATCAGGGATAATTGGATTAGTATATCCGAGGGGAGCAGAAACGGCTGGATAGCTAATAACAATTCATTTATTGATATAAAAAAGTGTGGTGAATCTTGAGCGAAATCGCTGATGCCCTTAAGAAATTAAAAGATAATAAAAACAGCCGCAAACCTGCCGGAAGTTACTCTAAAAAATACAATTTTCCCCATTTTAACTTAAGTACAATTTACATTTTGGCAGCAGTCATCATCCTGATAATACCCGCCGGTCTGTATTATTACCATACCCAGGATATTATTGATAATATAAATCATACCAACATAACACCTATTAACGTTCTTCAGGGTAAATTCAACGAAAAACTTGCAGACTATCAGGAAAGTATGTCTAAGAAGAATACAAACGACTTTTACCTTCTGCTTCTTTCCGGAAATTACGATAAAGCTGAAGAAATAGCCGAGAAATCCGAAAATAATAATTTGCTTGCCATGCTTTACTTTTTCACAGGCAACCTTTCAAAATCAAAAATCATTTGTGAAAACATTCTGAACAGAAATCCGGAAAATCCCGAAATATTAAACATCCTTTCCATGATATATTTTGAAATGGGTGATTTTGAAAAATCAGCAGACATCCAGGCAAAAATCGAAGAGGAAAACTATAAGACTCTTTTGAACAAAGCTGTTATTTACGAAAAAATGGGCAATCTTTCACAGGCTCTGAACTCCTACAGCAAATCTTTGAGCTACATGGAACAAACGGATAAGTCGCTCGGAGAAAGTTTTCTGAAACGAACACTGAAAAGAAAAATATTTATGCTTAGTAAGAGACCGTGATGGGGAGATGGAGAAGTTGAAAAGTGGTGAGAAATGAAGCCTAAGATGGTTAACACACTTGTTATCGGTGACAGTCAGATTGACCACTGTATATTTACAAGCAAAAAAGGTGCTCTTTTATTGGAAGGAGTTTCAATGCATGACTTCACCTTTGATAATTTTGATGATTTTCCCCATATTATCAGTGATATAAAAGAAAACTCCGGCAAAAATAAATATCTTTATATTATTATCATTGCAAAAGAAATTATAAAAAATGTTAACGTATTCAAACAGAATATTAAAAATCCCCGATCTCAAATACTTAATTTTCTGAAAGAAGATTTCGAAATTTCACTTGCAGATTACTACATAGATTACATGATAGATCAGCAATACGAGAATAATGTTGCTTATTCAGCGGCAATCCCCCGTGCGATGTGTGATAAAATCATGGAGGTTATTTCCGAAGAGGGGTTTAAATCCCTTGGAATGGAAACGGATACCAACGCCCTCTTCAGACTGGGAACAAATGTACTTAGTAATAAAACCTTTTTGCACCTACACATCAGAGAAATAGACTGCACACTATACATCAGCAGCAACAATATTATACTTGTTGAAAGAGAATTAAACATCGGCATAAGGGAAATATTGTCGAATATACAGTCGAATGCAGGGGCGGATGCTGAGCAGGCCCGTCAGGCGCTTTTTGAATACGGCCTTAATGAAGAAAATGAAACGGAAGAAGATGAAAATAAATTTAAAGCAATTTCCGAAGCTGTGGATAAAATCAGTCTGGAAATTCAGCGGACAATTGATTATTATTTTCAGCAGGTTAGCGCAGATCAAATCCAAAACATACTGGTTACCGGAGACATATTAAAAGTCCCGCATTATGGGAAGTATGTGCAAAACCTTTTTAATATTGAAACAGTATGTTATGAAGCGTCAAAGGAGCTGACACTGGATATCGATGAAAAAATAAATTTTGATGAATTAAAATATATTACAGAGTCCATAGGTCTGGGGATGAAGATATTATAATATGAAGAATAACGAAATAAATCTTCTGCCTTTAAAGTATCAGTTTGATTATAATAAACATGTTGCCGTGAGAATATCAATCGCGGTAATTATGTGCAATATAATACTGCTTGGAGTCATATACTACTGCAATATAACGATAATCGACAAACTAAACGAAAACCTCGCCCAAAAACAGGCATACAATAACAAATTGGTAAGCCTGAACTCCAATTTCAGCAAATACGAACAGGTATACGAAAACAAAAAGAAAGAATTATCAGATGCTAAAGCAAAGCTTAGCGAGCTTATGGCTGATAATCAGAAAAACAATTCTCCTGTAATAGACTCATTAAGACTGTTTGAATTTATAAACAGAAATATCTATGTTTCATCATTCAGTTACGGCTCAGGTACATTCAATTTTAACGGTACCGCCGCAAATGACATGGCATTTTACCGTTTTTATAAAGATCTTGAACAGTCAGAAGTGGTTACGCGGGTTAATTTTCTCAGCCTAAACAGGGACAGTGACAGCAGGAAACTGAAATTCAAGGTAAAAATAACCATGGAGCCTTTTTATGAGCATTAACGTAAAGCTGAGGGATATAATAATTCTTGCTGTTCTGCTCATTAGTGGGCTGAATTATGCATTTTACAAATATGCTTATTCGGGTTTTATTCAGAAAAGACATGAATTGCAAAATAAAATAACACAGCTGCAGATAAACAATGCCGATGAAATAAGTAAATTTCACTCAAAAACGGGTATATTTAACAAAATTATAACTATTGATGACAATGTAAAAAATGTGAAAGTAAGTATAGCAAAGCTGAAAAAAGAAACACAGACAAAAGAAAATGTTTCTGATATTTTAAAGACAATGCTGCTGAGTACAAACATGAAAATGCAGAGCCTGAATGTGGCAAATGTAAATATTAAAAACAATCAGCTTATTCAGACTTTTAACGTAAAAGCTTACGGCAGTTTACAATCTATAGTGGAGTTTATGCAGAATATAGAAGATAAAGGCAACATCTTAAGCATTGAAAACTACTCCATAAGTTTCAATGAAAATAACATGAATTTCAGTGCTACGGTAAACGCTGTAAGTTCGAGAAATGATGATATATAATAGCAGTTGTGTTTTGTTTGGCATATTATTCAAGCTTCGCACTTGCACTTTTTACAAGTCTTTGCGAGAAGTGAAAACGACGAAGCAATCTCCCGTCCCGTTGGTGAGATTGCTTCGCTGCGCTCGCAAGAATGCCTACGGCATATTTATTCACCTAAAGGTGAATTCCAGACGGACAAACGGCGTCATTACGAGGGACGGAGTCCCGAAGTAATCTCATGTTTTTTATGAGAGATTGCCTCCCGCCACTTAGTGCGCTAAGTGGACAGTTGCAAGGATGCCTTTGGCTAGCACCAGTTTTATAGACTGGTAAATATGTGTAACATTCTATATATTCGCCAGAGGCGAATGCTAGACCGAACTAAGTGCGAAACTTGAGTAAGGCTCTTTGATCATATGCCAATAGTTTTTGTAAATCTGCTGAGAGGACGCGGTGAATTGAAATGAAAAGTTTTTGGACGCTAACAGCAATTTTGACATTAATTTTAATTTCGGCAAACAGCCCGTATGCAAAGGAATTTTATCTGAGTCTTCCTCTGCCGCCGAATACGCAGTATAACAATCTCAACGACAATACAATCAGACCTATGCCGCCTCAAAAAACAGCCGAAACAGCAAAAGCGGAAAAACAGGACACAAAACTGAACCTCCAGGGGATTATCAAAGTAAGCAATGATTATACAGCACTCATAAACGGGCGGATTCATAAAACCGGTGATGAAATTAACAGTTATAAAATTATTTCCATAGACAGTGACAACGTATTACTTTCAAAAAATGGAAACAGGGTGGAATTATATGTGGGCAAAGATTAAAATTTTATTGGTATTTTTTATTTTAATGATATCTGCAGCTTCTTTGTATGCTGAGAAAACTAAAAGCACAATGCAGTCCGAAAAACTAACTCAAAACGTTTCACTGAACCTGCGCGATGCCAGCATCAGAACTGTGGCAACCGTTTTGGCAAAAGAATCGGATTTTAACATTGTCCTGCCCGATAACATCCAGGGCAATATAACTATCATGCTTGAGGACGTTACGCTATACCAGGCTCTGCAGGCACTTTCCAGAAGTGCAAACCTCACCTACTCCATTGAAGATAACATCCTCTATCTGAATAAACAGAATCAGCCGGCAGGCAGCGGTGATATGGAAAATTTCTTCTATTATCCGAAATATATCAGTCTGGGCAAGTTGGCATCCGTATTGAAAAATTATCTTGGCCCACAGGGAAAAATTGTCGTTGACGATTTCAGCGGAGTGGTAATCATATCCGATACAGCAAAAAATCTTGATTTTATAAAAAGAGTTATCGAGAAGATTGATAAAAATATTAAACAGGTTCTGATAAAAGCAAAAATCGTAGAACTGACGAAAAGCGGAAGTCAGGATTTAGGCATACAATGGGGAGCAGCTATTAACAAAACTACGGGGAGCGATTTTCCTCACACGATACAAATCGGTGGTGGCGCCGCCACCACCACTACTACTACTACTAATACTAATACTAATGCTAATGGGGGTACAAACGGCTTAACACCTCCGGACTTATCCGGATATTTTGTCAATATGCCCGTATCATCACCGGCGGGTGCATTAAATATGATGCTTGGCAATTACGCAGGTTCTTTTCTCCTTGATGTTCGCCTACAGGCTCTCGAAGAGGCCGGAAAAGCAAAAGTCGTTTCCGAACCCAGAATAATGACAGTCAACAATCAGCAGGCACGAATAGAAAGCGGCCAGGAATACAAATATAAAGTTATTGATGAAAATAACGGAGATATTGATACAAATGTGGAAGAAGATGAGGCAAAACTAATTTTGGAGGTAAAACCGCAAATTACCCCTGATAACAAAATTTTAATGAATATATCAGTGGAAAAGAGCGAACTCGATTTCAGCCGGCAGGTTGACGGATACCCTATGAAATTCACACGCAAGGCAACCTCCCTGATAATGGTGGATGACGGTGAAACTGCGGTTATAGGCGGTCTTACACAGGAAACAACATCTCGAAGCGATACGTCTGTTCCTTTTCTCAGTAAAATACCGTTTCTCGGACTACTTTTTAAAAGCAAATCCACATCAAATGAAACCAACGAGCTGGTTATCTTTTTAACTCCGAAACTTGTTGATAATACTGAAAGCGTGGCTGAAAAACAGTGAATACCGGAATAGATTATGAAGTTCGTTTATAGAGGGACACTTGATAACGGAGAAGCTACAAACGGCAGTGTTGATGCAGTTGATGAAAACGAAGCTTACTCCAAGCTGGCCGACCGCGGTATCACTGTGGAAGAAATTTCCGTTTCGGTTTTCGGTGGACTTGACGAAAAATGGAAAAATCTTAAAAATAAATATAAAACAGTAAAACTTCAGGACCTAATAGTTTTTACCAGACAGTTTGCAACACTTTTTTCTGCCGGCATACCTATAGTTACAATTCTCGAAAGGTTACAAACTCAGACCCAAAGTAAAAAACTCGCCGAAAAAGCAAAAGATATTCGGGCTGACGTGGAAGCGGGATCACCTCTAAGCGTTGCATTCGGCAAACACAGAGATGTTTTTTCTCCGCTTTACGTCAACATGCTCAATGTCGGTGAAGAAGGCGGTGTACTGGATATCGTACTCGGCAGACTTACCACTATCCTGGAAACGGATCTTGAAACGAAAAACAGAATAAAAACGGCCACGCGTTATCCAAAAATGGTGATATCCGCCATAGTAGTGGCATTCGTCATACTGCTTACGTTTGTAATACCGAAATTTGTAGGAATTTTCAGAAAGTTTGATACGGAACTTCCGCTACCCACAAAAATTCTGATCTGGCTCAATTCATTTTTTCAGAATTACTGGTGGCTTCTTATAATAATCGCTGTGGGTTTGGTTTTTGGCTATAAAAAAGTAAAAAACACAAAACAGGGGAAAGATACTATCGATAAATACTCCCTTAAAGTGCCTGTATTAGGCGACCTGATGCATAAAATATATGTTTCCAGAATTGCAAGAATATTGGGACTGCTTTACAAGAGCGGTATCGGTATAATTACAAGTTTTGAAATTGTATCCGAAGTTACCGGAAACAATGTATTAAAAAATGAACTTCTTGATATCAGAGACAGGGTCTCAGGTGGGACTAACATAGCTTCTGCTTTTGTTGCTTCCCCCTATTTCCCGCCTGTGGTAAGCGACATGATTGCTGCGGGAGAGGAAACAGGGCAGCTGGACAATATGCTTTTTAAAATTTCCGATTACTATGACGAGGAAATCAACTACTCAATAAGCACTCTCTCTTCTGCTCTTGAGCCCATATTGCTTGTTTTTATTGCAGGTATGGTTTTAATCCTCGCATTGGGTGTATTCCTGCCGATGTGGGATATGATAAAAGTTTTTCAATAAATTTATGATAAATAGAAAAGGGTTTTCTCCTTACGAAACGGTAATTGTGATTTGTCTTATCGCTGTTTTTATTACAATATTTTACCGTTATTACAATCTTCTTGAAACCAGAAGTTTGTACACAACGGCAAAAATCGATATGCAGACAATAAAGCTCAACATTGACTTGTACAGAGCTTACAACAGCAAGTACCCGGACAATCTGTCGGTTTTAAAGAGTCAAAAATATTTACTGCAGAGAAAAACAGCGATACAAACAGATGTTGTAAGAGAGCTTTCGCCCGATAATCTTATCCTGGCAAGAAGTACTTTTGAAAACGGCAGACTTATTGACTCTTTCGGAAATCCTTATGTTTACGATAATAAAACTGGCAAAATTAAATTTTCAGATAAAACGAAAATAATAATAAAAACGATGAAGGAAGAGAAGTAGTTGTTTCAGAAGAGGTTGCAGGGGTAGTATGGGTAGTAGTGATGGGTGTTAGGTTTTGGGTTTTGGGTTATAGGTAAAGGCAAAGGTAGAGGTAGTAGAGGTTTACCCCTTTGAAGTCATAGCGAAGACGTGAGCCGCCCGTGACGATCTCCGTTCTTTAAGTCATTACGAGGAGCCGGTGGCGACGTGGTAATCTCAAGCGTCATCGCGAGGGCGGCAGCCCGCGGCGATCTCCGTTCTTCAAGTCATTACGAGGAGCCGAAGGCGACGCGGTAATCTCATGTTTCGTATGAGAGATTGCTTCGCTACGCTCGCAAGAATGCCTACGGCATATTTATTCACCTAAAGGTGAATTCCAGACGAACAAACGGCGTCATTACGAGGGACAAAGTCCCGAAGTAATCTCGAGTTCTATATACGAGATTGCTTCGCTACGCTCGCAATAACAGAACGAAGTGCAAAATTTGAATTATTAAATCAAGTTTCGCACTTGCACCTCCTGCAAGTCATTGCGAGGAGTGATAACGACGAAGCAATCTCTCTTTTTTTATTATTTTGAGATTGCCACAACCGAGCACTTAGATTCTTAAGTGCTCGGTTTCGCAAGGATGCCTGCGGCTAGCACCAGTTTTATAGACTGGTAAATAAGTGTAACATTCTATATATTCGCCAGAGGCGAATGCTAGACAGAACGAAGTGCAAAATTTGAATTATTAAGTTATCATAATATTATAAGCAAAATCAGGAGTTTAGCTTTATGAAACTGAAAAAAGTGAAAATAGGTCAACTTCTTATCGAGAAAGGTCTGTTGACGGAAGCACAACTGAAAGTTGCACTTAACGAGCAGAAAACCAGCGGTAAAAAACTCGGCGAAGTTCTCGTAGAGCTGGGGTATATCGACGAAGATACAATGCTCACCGCCATTGCCGAGCAGCTCGGTCTGGAAAAAATCACTTTAAATGATATTCAGGTGGACAGCAGTCTTAAAAAATATATGCCCGAGAATCTGGCAAGAAAATTCATGGCGGTTCCTGTAAAACTTGAGGGCAACAACCTCTATATTGCCACCAATAATCCCACAAACATTTTTGCAATAGACGAAATAAGCCGTGTCACCAAAAAAGAGATAACACCTTATGTTATACGCAACGATGAGCTGCTGAGTCTGCTTGAGCGTCTTTACGGTACTGAAGACAAACTTTTCAAAACCGCGGAGGCTGTTGAAAAAAGAATTCTTCAATCCGGCAAAGACAGTAATTTTCTTGAAAATCTGGCGGAAGATGCGCCGGTTGTAAATCTGTTCGACAGTATAGTGGGAAAAGCTGTTAACGAAGGAGCAAGTGATATACATATCGAACCGGACGAAAATAAGTTAAGGGTCAGATACAGAATAGACGGAATACTGCATGAAATCCTTTCTTTAAATAAAGTTCTCCACCCTGCCCTGATTTCCCGTATAAAAATTATGGGTGATATGGACATTGCTGAAAAAAGAGTTCCTCAGGACGGGCGTTTTAAATTAAAGCACAATTTCAAAGATGTGGATTTCAGAGTGTCAACACTGCCCACAAATTACGGAGAAAAGGCTGTACTCCGTATTCTCGACAGAAGCAAAGCCATGCTCAATCTCGACAAAATCGGCATCGATGATCATAACATGAAGATATATAAATCCATTATTGAGAAGCCTTACGGAATAATACTTATTTCAGGCCCGACCGGCAGCGGTAAAACCACCACACTCTATGCAACTTTGAATGTACTGAATTCCATTGACAAAAATATTGTCACCGTGGAAGATCCAATAGAATATAATTTTAAGATTATCAATCAGGTTCAGGTGGACGAAGCTGCAGGTGTAACATTTGCAAACACCTTGAGATCAATACTAAGACAGGATCCGGATATTATTATGGTAGGTGAAATCAGAGATAAGGATACAGCGGAAATATCCATCCAGGCATCCTTAACAGGGCATCTTGTACTTTCCACTATCCACACCAACGATGCCATCAGCGGGATCACCAGACTTATAGACATGGGCATAGAAAATTTTCTTGTTTCAACGTCTGTAATCGGCCTGGTTGGGCAAAGACTCGTCAGAAAAATCTGCCCGCACTGTGCGGAAGAATATACACCAACAAAAGAACTTTTGACCAGGATAGGTTACGATGAAAATTCCGATGTAAGATTCAGCTACGGGAAAGGATGCGATAAATGCAGGAATACTGGTTACAGCGGCAGAATCGGGGTTTACGAAGTTTTAAAAATCGAATCGGGTCTAAGGGAATTGATAAATAAAAATGCTTCTAACGATGAAATACTGAAATACGCCAAAAGCAAAGGTTTTAAAACAATGTACGAATCCGGACTGGAAATGGCCGAAAAAGGAATAACGAGCTTAGAAGAAGTCCTGCGTGTGACGACGATAGCGGAGTGATAAAAAGAGAGATAGGGAAGTAGAGAGATGGGGAAATAGAAAAAAGCCGAGATGCTTTAGGTATGGGTTGTAAAGGTCTTAATCTTTGATTAAGCGGCGGGGTTGTAGACATTAGAAGCTTAGATTCAAATGTATTTCACATTCACTTTCACGTTTATTTCCACTTTCACTTCCACGTTCACTATGTTTTTTTAATATTTTGCAAAAAACTATTGCAAAAGAGTTATTTTGTTTTTATAATCATTTCAGTTTTTGCTGACAAAAATTAACAGCAATATAAATTTTGAAATAAAATGGAGGCATTTTATGAAAGGTAATTCAAAAGGTTTCACATTGATTGAACTGGTAATTGTAATTGTAATCCTCGGTATCCTGGCCGCAGTAGCCGTACCCAAGTTCGCTAATCTGCAGACAGATGCCAAAAAGTCAACTGTTAAAGGTATTGGCGGCGCTGTTAAAGCTGCAGCTAATATCGTAAAAGCCAAATGGTTGGTAGCAGATAATGCAAGTTTAACTTCTGTAGATCACGATGGCATTACTGGCACAGATAACATAACAGTTGTACTAACTACTGGGTATCCTACAGCTAATGCAAGCGGGATAGCAAGAGCTTTGGATTTTGATACAGACAATTTTGATAACACAACAGTTAATGGCGGTGGATATATATTTACTTATTCCGGAACAACTGCACCAAACCCTGATGGTAGCGGTGATGAGGGTTGTGGAGTTTTCTATAATCTTGACGCTGATAATAATACAATAATAAACATTGAAACTGGTGGATGCGAATAATAAAGATATAGAAATCTAAAAAAAAGCGGGGTGCTACCCCGCTTTTTTTATGTCTTTTAAAAGCCGTGACACGTGATGCCGTAATGCGTAATGCGTAATGCGTGATGGGCTAAGTTCAGTGTTAGTGAACGTGGAAGTGAAACTGAACGCAAAATACAATGGAATCTAAGTTTCTAATGTCTACAACACCGCTCTTAATCAAAGATTAAATGGCGGGATAAACTATAGACCTTTAAAACCATTATAACCCCCTACTACTTTTAATTATTTAATTTCCCTATCTCACTCAAGAGCTCTTAATAATGACTTTAACTTTCACGTCATTGCGAACGGAGTGAAGCAATCTCGTATATAGAACTCGAGATTACCACGTCGTCCGCTTTTAAGCGGACTCCTCGTAATGACGTCGTTTATCCGTCATTGCGAGGAGTGGCACGACGAAGCAATCTCCCAGACGGGACATGAGATCGCCGCGGGCTCCCGCCCTCGCGATGACGTTTGTGGTCATTGCAAGGAGTGCCAGCGACGAAGCAATCTCGTATATGGAACTCAAGATTACTTCGGGACTTCGTCCCTCGTAATGACGTCGTTTGTTCGTCATTGCGAACGGAGTGAAGCAATCTCTAATACAAGACATGAGATCGCCGCAGGCTGCCGCCCTCGCGATGACGCTTGAGATTACCGCGTCGCCTTCGGCTCCTCGTGATGACGTTCCTATACGTTTTAATGAACAGCTTTTTTAAATATGATATAGTTAAACATGGAACAAAAAGGCTACACTTATTTAATGTCAAATAAAACTAATACGGTTATATATACCGGTGTAACATCGGATTTAGTAAAAAGGGTGTACCAACATAAGGCTAAAACAGCAGACGGTTTTACAAAAAAGTACAATGTGGTGAAATTGGTATATTATGAAATTTTTGAGGATATTAAAGAGGCAATAAAGCGAGAAAAGCTGATAAAATCAGGCAGTCGTAAGAAAAAAATCAAGTTAATTGAAAGTATTAATCCTGAATGGATAGATTTGTATAATGAAATTGCAGGATAATGGACATGAGATTACTTCGGGACTTTGCCCCTCGTAATGACGCCGTTTGTTCGTCTGGAATTCACCTTTAGGTGAATAAATAGAATGTTACACATATTTACCAGTCTAAAGGACTGGTGCTAGCCGTAGGCATTCTTGCGAACGGAGTGAAGCAATATCTTCTATAAGATACGAGATTACCGCGTCGCCTTCGGCTCCTCGTAATGACTTGAAGAACGGAGACCGCTATGGGCTACCGCCCTCGCGATGACGTTTTGTTCGTCATTGCGAGGAGTGCCAACGACGAAGCAATCTCGTGTATAGTACTCGAGATTGCCGCGTCGTCCGCTTTTGAGCGGACTCCTCGTAATAACCTAAAAAAACATGGCAGAACCGAGCAATCTTTCAAATCCTCCACTCAGCAACTCAACAAATTACTATTTCCCCACCTCACTATCTCACTCATCACGCTTCACGGCTCCAAGCCTTAAAATTTAAAAGAATTCTTGAAACAAATAATTTAATATATAATATTTAATAAACACACATACAATGGAGCATTCAATGTCTGATAAAAACGATGTACAGGAAAAAATAGAAACCAAAAACCTTGTGCCGGATATGTATCACGTTATCTTACTAAATGACGATATTACAACGATGGAGTTTGTTGTTTTCATACTTGAAAAAGTTTTTGAAAAGGCACATTCTGAAGCCGTAAATATAATGCTCAGAGTTCATGAGCAGGGTGAAGGTGTTGCCGGAACATACGTAAAGGAAATTGCTCAAACAAAAGCTTCACAGGTTATGAATATGGCACAGCAAAACGGATTTCCCTTAAAATGTAAAGTGGAGGAAGCATGAATATAGCTCTTAATCAGGTGGTCAATGCCGCATTTGCAGAGGCGGAATCGACAAACTGCCGTATAGTAACAATCGAACATTTAATTCTGGCCTTATCAGAAGACTACTATTTAATCGATTTCTTCAATGCAAACAACATTGAACTGTATGAAGTAATCGAAGTAGTCACGGAATATCTTGAAAAATACGTATCGGAAAAACATGACGTTGCCGGAGAAAATATTTACGGAAGTGTATACCTATCCGCTCTGCTGAAATCGCTGCAGCAGAATAATTTTCTCGAAAGCTCAAACCCCCTTTCAATATTGATTTTGAAAGAGATATTGCAAATGAAGGACAGCTGGACTGCGCAGCTTCTGAAAAGCTTCGGAGTATCTCTCAGTGCTGTGGAAAATTACCTTCGCTCGAGAGCTCAGGCTGGTATATCAACGGATGCGGATCAGGGTGTCCAAAAAGAATTCATGGACGACTATGTTATAGATCTCGTTCAGATGGCCAGAGATGGTAAATTTGATCCGCTTATAGGAAGGGATTATGAAGTAGAAAGAGCGATTCAGGTATTAAGCCGGCGAAACAAAAACAATGCCGTCTTTATCGGCGAGCCCGGTGTGGGTAAATCCGCCGTTGTAGGAGGCATTGCCACCAAAGTGGCAGAAGATAATATCGATGATGAATTGGCCGGAAGCAGCCTGTTCTATCTTGATATAGGTGCCGTTGTAGCCGGTACAAAATACCGGGGGGAATTCGAGGAGAAACTTAAAAAAATACTGGCGGAAATAGAGAATAAAGACAAGCCGATTATTTTCATCGATGAAATCCACACAATAGTCAATTCCGGCTCCTCGGAAGGCAGCTCTATGGATACGGCAAATATTTTAAAACCGTACCTTGTCAAAGGAACACTTAAATGTATCGGAGCTACAACCTACGAGGAATACAAAAGGTATTTTGAAAAGGACAAGGCATTGGCAAGGCGCTTTCAGAAAATAGAGGTTGTGGAACCGACTCCGGATGAAGCCAAAAAAATACTGAAAAGCCTTATCGAGTATTACGAATCATTTCATAGGGTAAAATACAACGAAAACGCAATAAACAAAGCCGTGGATCTTTCCCACGAGTACATCAGAGACAGATTCTTGCCGGACAAGGCACTGGATATTATAGACGAAGCCGGAGCCTACGTTAAGCTTAATGAAACAGATAAAACAGTAGAAGAGCGGCATGTTAAAAAGGTGATTACAAGTATTGCCCGAATCAAACTTGAAGAAACGAAAGAGGATGAAATAAACAGCGTATATTATCTGAGCGATAATCTGAAAAAGGATATATACGGTCAGAGTCAAGCTGTAGATAGAATCGTTCAGATTGTAAAGAATTCCAAAGCCGGATTAACGGAAATCACAAAACCTGTGGGCTCATTTCTCTTCACCGGCCCTACGGGAGTTGGAAAAACCGAACTTGCAAGAAAGCTTGCCGAGCACCTCGGAATGAGCTTTACCCGTTTTGATATGTCCGAATATATGGAAAAACATGCCGTTGCACGCCTTATCGGCTCCCCTCCCGGATATGTGGGATTTGAGGAAGGCGGACAACTCGTGGAATCGGTCAAAAGAAATCCCAACGCAGTCATACTTTTTGATGAAATCGAAAAGGCACATTACGACATTTACAATATCCTTTTGCAGATAATGGACTATGCAACGCTGACGGACAATTCCGGTAGAAAAGCTGATTTCAGAAACTGTATAATCATCATGACATCAAACGCAGGAGCAAAAGAGATGGAATCTTCCAAAATCGGATTTGCTCATGCCGATGAAACGGGCAGCGAATCTATGGCTGCAATAAAAAATATATTCAGTCCTGAATTCAGGAACAGGCTGGACGGAATAATTACATTCAATAATCTGGGCATTGAGCAGATAAAACAGGTTGTGCGAAAATTCATAACGGAAGTAAATGCAATGCTTGCAGAAAAAGGCATACGACTGCAGATAACTGACAATGCTGCGGAATATCTCGGCAGGGAAGGTTTTGACAGCAAACTCGGTGCAAGGCCTATCAAAAGACTTGTAAACGAAAAAATAAAAACGCGCCTGTCCGATGAAATACTCTTCGGCAGACTCAAAGACGGAGGCAGCGTACTGATAGATTACGAAAACAACTCCCTCAACTTTAAAATAAATGATGTCTGGCTTAATTAAATTTCCCAACCCCTACCTTGCAGGCGATTGTGAAATTTTGCATATCGGGGGAGAACTGTCCCCTGACAACCTCATAAATGCCTACAAAAAAGGGATATTTCCCTGGTATTCGGAATACGACCCTGTTTTATGGTGGTGTCCTCTCGTCAGGCATCTCCTTTTTACAGACAATTTCCGTATTCCAAAATCTATCAGAAAAAATATAAGGAAAAAGGGCTATTCCATCACATTCAACAAACACTTTAACACGGTGATAAAAAAATGCGCTGAAGTTAAAAGAAACGGTCAGCATGAAACATGGATAACAAACGACATGATCGATGCTTATATTAAACTGCATAAACTCGGATATGCCTATTCAATAGAAGTCTGGCAAAACAAAGGCATCGTCGGAGGACTGTACGGACTTCAAATAGGTAATTACGTCTGCGGTGAATCGATGTTTCACGAAACGGATAACGCTTCCGATGCTGCACTGATAAAACTCCTGCAAACAGCTGAAGAAAAAAATATAGGATTTATTGACTGTCAGGTGACAAGCGATCATATTTTCCGTTACGGTGCTGCCCAAGTCACCCGCGAATTTTTCCTCAATCTTCTATACCGGGAGCTATCATAAATAATCCACCCATAGTAGTTCAAGGTTGAACGTTCAACCCCCCTCAAGCAAAAGATTAAGTGGCGGGATAAACCTCTACCAGACTTACAACCTTTAATACCTTTACAACTCCTACTACCCCACTGATAACCGTTTGATAATCATTGAACTTTCATTTAAAAGTATTATCATAATAAAAGCAGACAAAATTTACCTTATTAGGAGGCGCAAAATGGAAACAACCAAAATTGCAAAAACAGATATCGAAATGTCAAGAGTAGGCCTCGGTACATGGGCAATCGGAGGCTGGATGTGGGGCGGCACTGATGAAAAGCTGTCCATCGAAACCATCCACAGAGCTCTCGATTCCGGAGTAAATATGGTGGATACAGCTCCGGTATATGGATTCGGAACATCCGAGAAAATAGTGGGAAAAGCTCTGAAAGAATACGGAAACCGCGATAAAATTGTTTTGGCCACAAAAGCGGGGATGGAATGGAATGATGACGGTGTTTTCCGGAACTCTTCAAAAGAGCGCCTTGAAAAAGAAATTGATGATTCCCTGAAAAGACTGCAGACAGATTATATCGATATTTATCAGATTCACTGGCCGGACAAACTGGTAAGCTTTGATGAAACAGCGGAGTTCTTAAACAAGCTTTTAGAAAAGGGAAAAATAAGAGCAATCGGGATCAGTAATTATTCTGTGGAACAGATGGATGAATTCAGAAAAACCGCACCGATTCATACTTCTCAGCCGCCTTACAACATGTTTGAAAGGCAGATTGAGGACGACATACTGCCGTATTGTCTGGAAAACAACATTGTTCCTATTACTTACGGCGCAATTTGCAGAGGAATGCTATCCGGCAAGATGACTGAGGACAAAACATTCGAAGGCGATGATTTGAGAAAAGTCGATCCGAAATTTCAAGGTGACCGTTTTAAACAGTACCTCAGTGCAGTGGACAGACTGGATAAATTTGCCCGGGAAAATTACGGTAAAAATGTGATGGATCTTGCTATCAGATGGGTACTTGACAAAACAAAAATCGGAACAGCGCTACTCGGAGCAAGAAAACCGCAGCAGGTTGAAAATATAGAGAATATTTACGGCTGGCATATCGATGAAAGCGGAATGAAGGAGATAGATAAAATTCTTTCAGAAGAAATAAAAGACCCGGTGGGCCCTGAATTTATGGCGCCGCCGCACAGAAAATAATCTGACGTCATTGCGAGGACCCGTCCTCGGACGGAGACGAAGCAATCTCTCATAAGGGTCATGAGATTGCAGCGGGCTCCCGCCCTCGCGATGACTTTTGCGGTCATTGCGGGCGTAGCGAAGTAATCCCCTCTGACGTCATTATACGTTTTAATGACCAGCTTTTTCAAATATGATATAGTTAAACATGGAACAAAAAGGCTACATTTCTTTAATGTCAAATAAAACTAATACGGTTATATATACCGGTGTAACATCGGATTTAGTAAAAAGGGTGTACCAACATAAGGCTAAAACAGCAGACGGTTTTACAAAAAAGTACAATGTGGTGAAATTGGTATATTATGAAATTTTTGAGGATATTAAAGAGGCAATAAGGCGAGAAAAGCTGATAAAATCAGGCAGTCGTAAGAAAAAAATCAAGTTAATTGAAAGTATTAATCCTGAATGGATAGATTTGTATAATGAAATTGCAGGGTAGGGAACATGAGATTACTTCGGGACTTCGTCCCTCGTAATGACACCGTTTGTTCGTCTGGAATTCACCTTTAGGTGAATAAATATGCCGTAGGCATTCTTGCGAGCGGAGTGAAGCAATCTCTTATACGGGACATGAGATTACCGCGTCGCCTTCGTCCCTCGTAATGACACCGCATTAGTGAAATGGAGAAGGGAGCATTAGGGAAAAAAGCAGGTAAATGTTTAATAGGTTCGTCAAACATTCACTTTCACTAACATTGAACTCTATTATTGCCGCGCTTCCTGACTTATTCAATGGTTTTGGCTGTCTTTCGGGCGGCCTGTATCAACACACCAGATCTTCCCTGCTGATTTTTCTCACTTTTTCGATATCACTTCTGAAGACTTCGTCATCAGCAAGTTTTACTTTTAAAAGTTTGAGAATTCTTAAGGCAAAATCATTTTCAGCTAAACGGTAAACAACCCACCTGCCCTCTTTGGAATCCTCGATAAGCCTTGCATATTTGAGGTTTTTAAGATGAGCGGAAATCGTTGACAAAGCAACATTAAGAACCGCATTAATTTCGCATACGCACATCGGCCTTTCGGCCAACATCATAAAAATCCTCAGTCTGTTCTCATCACCAAGTGATTTAAAAAGAGTAGCAACTTCTCTCATATCAACTCAAGTGCAGTCAACTTCCACATTGCAAACTTCCGTAAGTTTTTTTAACATTTCAGCCACTGCTTCATCAACCACTTTGTAGCAGACCGTCGTTCCTTCACGCCTGCCTTCGATAATGCCTTTATTTTTCAGAATACTCAAATGCTGACTTGTCGTAGCCTGGGGAACCTGAAGACCGTTGCAGATTTTTGTTACATTACATTCATTCTCCATTAAACCAAGAATAATCTTCAGTCTAACCGGATGACCGATAGCTTTAAGCTTCTCAGAATAATCTTCCAACCACATTTTGTCCATTTGTCTTCCCTCTTTTGGTTATTTAATTCTCATATATGCATATATATTAACACAGCACATTAGTCAAGTTTATCTGCCTCTTGTTACCAGTATTATACCGAGAATAATGAAAAGAACACCGAAAACATTATACCAGTGAACATTCAGCTTTATTACATTCATTGGATTATATTTGTCGATAAGCAGACCGGCCAGAAGTTGAACACCTATTGCCGTGGCAAGTGCCGAGGCGACACCTGTAACATGGACAGAATAGGTTATTATAAAAACAAAACAGGCGCCAAGCATCCCGCCGGTGAGAAAAATCGGAGGAACCTCAAAAACATGTTTAAGACCGTTATCCCCCTTAATCAACACAGCAATGGCAAGAACCATTGTGCCCACAGCAAAAGAAATAAATGCACTTTCAAGAAAGCCAACATATTTGGCCAGCCTGGCATTAATGGAAGCCTGAAGGGATACAAATGTCCCTCCCACTACAAGAAGCACATAAACAAGATATTTAGACATATCAGCCCACCAGCCCTATATAAACGTCACATACATTGGTGCCTGTATTCCCCGTTTTTATAAGAGCGTCTAATTTTTTAAGTATAGTGTAGGAATCATTATTTTTCAGAAAATTCTGCAATTCGTCAACACTTGTTTTATCCAGTAATTCAGGCATTACTACAGCACCTGCGGCATCGGAATTTCCGTCGATACCGTCTGTGCCGATACAACCCAGAGAAACATTTTCAAGACCGGCCATTTCTATCAAACCGACCAGAGCCAGTTCCTGATTTCTGCCGCCTTTACCGTCCCCTTTAACTGTCACCGTCGTTTCACCTCCGGCAATAAAACAAAGGGGCTTAGACAAAAACTCATGGCTGCTGTGATATTTCAGAAGTGAAACAATAAAACCAGCTGCCGCTGATGCTTCTCCCTGCAGTAATGAAGTAAGAATTACAGGGTTATAACCTAAATCCTCCGCTTTTTCCGCAGCTTTCAAAAGGGCTCTGTTATTATTGCCCAGTATATAATGTTTTAATGATCTTCTGCTCTCTGTATTTCCTTCAAATTTCAATCTTTCAATCACGTTTTTTGGAAGTTTATTATAAAGGTTGTATTTATCAATAATTATATCAGTGGAAATGTCAGATGAGGAATCGTAATACAATGGAGCGGAACCGATATAATTAAGATCATCTCCCACCACATCAGATAAAACAAGAACGACACCTTCACATTTCAGATGGGTGGCAAGTCTGCCGCCTTTGATTTCAGACATCTCCTTTCTTATCGTATTAAGTTCGGTAATATCAGCACCGGCTTTCATTAAAATATCGGTGGCAGTATTTATATCTGAAATACTTATACCTTCTGCCGGATATTCTAAAAGCGATGATGTACCGCCGCTGAGAAGATAAATAACAAAGTCACTTTCTTTGCATGACTCCGCAAATTCCAGCATCTTGATTCCGGCCTCCACACTGTTCTCATCTGGAAGCGGATGGGATGACTTTAATACTCCAACACCTTCAATATCTTCATGGTAATTGGACACAATAAGGCCACCGGAAATTTTCGTTCCCAAAATCTTATTCAGCTTTTCAGCCATCTTTACGGAAGCTTTGCCGCTGCCAAGTACATAAACATCTGATTTATCGTTTAAATCATAAGAATCACCGCAAACATTCAAATATCTGCCGTCAAAATCCACATCATCAAAAATATTATTCGGTTTAGCGGAATTCACGGCTTCTTTCAGAATATTAACGGTATCTTCTTTTAAATTCATTTTATCCCTTCCAGAATGACAACAAAAGGAGCTTTAGGCATACTTTTCAATTCACCCGCAATTTCTTTTGTGTAACCCCTTATAACTTTCCCATCCTTCATCCCCAGATTATAAACTACGGCAATTCTCCTTTTAAATGAATAAAGCTCATCAACTAATTTTTTCATAACGTAAGGGCGTTCAAAAAGGACAATCGTATCTTCTGCAGAAAACAGTTTGTCAAAAAATTTTTTCCTTAATGACTTTTCCCTCGGAGGAAAACCTGCAAAATAAAACTTTTCCGCATAAAAACCGCTGATAGAAAGTGCTGTTGTAATACTGGAAGGCCCGGGAAATGAAAAAACATTCACACCGCGCTCATAACACATATCCACAAGATCATACCCCGGATCGGCAACACAAGGTGTACCCTGATCCGAGAAAAAACAGGATAAGCCGGCATTGCTTACTCTATTAACAAGAGAAACTTTGGATTTTAAATCGCTGTGTTCGTTCAGAAGGAAAAAATCTCTACCCCGGCAACCACTTCGGGCAAGTACTCTGTGTGCCGTTTTTTTCTCTTCGGCAATAATTATTTCTGAATTTTTAATTACACTCTGAAGTTCCTCATCTATTCTATCAAAAGCGACTGCAAGCGGCATCCCTGCAACACACAGTTTGGAATTCATAATTTACCTTATTTCCCCGATACTGTTCATATATGGTCTCAAAGCCTCAGGGACAACAACGCTGCCGTCACTTTGCTGGTAATTTTCCAGTATTGCAAGAAATGTCCTTCCCGCAGCCAGCCCTGAGCCGTTTAACGTATAAGGAAATTGTGTGCCTTTTTCCCCTTTTGTCTTATACCTTATCCCCGCTCTTCTGGCCTGAAAATCGGTAAATGTACTACAGCTGGAGATTTCTCTGTAACATTTCTGGCCGGGGAGCCAAACCTCAATATCGTAAGTAAATGCTGCTGAAAAACCCACGTCCCCGCTGCAGAGTTTCACAACCCTGTACGGCAGATTCAACTTTTTCAGTATACCTTCCGCATCTGCCAAAAGAAGCTCAAGTTCCTTTTCTTCATCCTCAGGTTTCACAATTTTCACCAGCTCCACCTTATTGAATTGATGCTGTCTTATCAGCCCTCTTGTATCCTGACCGTAAGCACCGGCTTCTCTTCTGAAACATGGCGTATATGCAGTCAGTTTTACTGGAAGTTCCTCATCCGTTATAATCTCGGAAGCATAAATATTTGTCAAAGGTACTTCTGCCGTAGGAATGAGATAGAGTTCATCTCTCTCGCATTTAAAAAGATCATCTTCAAACTTGGGAAGCTGACCTGTACCCTGCATTGTTTCCGCATTCACAAGAAAGGGCGGGATTACTTCAGTATATCCGTTTGCCGTCTGTTCATCCAGCATAAAATTTATCAAAGCTCTTTCCATTTTTGCCCCAAAACCTGTATAAATCGAGAAACGGGATTGGGCAATCTTTGCACCTCTTGAAAAATCAACAAGACTCAAGTCTTCCGCAATTTCCCAGTGGGGCTTGGCTTCAAAACCGAAATCAGGTTTATCTCCCCATTCATGATCAACCACATTTTCTGTATCATCCATTCCTACGGGTGTTTTATCCGACAGCAGGTTGGGTATACGCAGAAGTTTGTTTTTAATCACCATTTCTACATTTTTCATTTCTGCATCGTAAGCGGATATCTCGTTTGATACCTTTTTCATCTTTTTCGTTATCTCGGAAATATCTTCATTTTGGCGTTTGAGTTCGCCTATTTCTTTGGAAACCTCATTTCGCTCTTTTTTTAAAGACTCGACTTTCTGGATAATATCACGCCTTTGTCCATCCAGCATTACTATTTCATCGATGTCTATTTCTTCTCCCCTGTTTCTGAGGTTTTCTTTCACAATCTCCGGGTTTTTTACAATAAATTTCAGATCAAGCATCTATTTAACCTCCATCGCTCCTTCCAAAAGATATAAAAATGTCGACAAAATTTTGTTTTCACTGTCAATTTCGTAACCTTTTTTCCAGGATTCCAGTGCAAACCCTATAAAGCCCAACTTATAAAATGCTATCCCCTGGTGAATATAAGCTTCGGCATAGTCGCTCTTTCTGACAATTACCTGGTCAAATTCGTAAACCGCTTTTTCCATATCCCCGTAATCCCTCAGAGCAATGGCATATTCAAGCCTGATATCAGGGAAATCCGGACATAGCTGCAAAGCTTTTTGATATTGCTCTATAGCCTCTTCATACCAGAAAACACTTTTGTAAGCTCTGGCTGTTTCCGCATGCATATTGGCAAGTTTGCCAAGACAGTAGCTGTCTGCGACCCCTTCGTAATATTGAACACTTTTTAGCTGATTCATATATTTCAGTGCCTCATCAGATCTGCCGCAGTCGTTCAGAACCACTGCAAAATTCATGATAGCTTCAGTATAGGAAGGATTCAAATCCACAGCTTTTCGGTAGGCTTTAATTGCGGACTCCCTCTCGTCATGAAAATAATAAATGTATCCCAAATAGTTGTAAACATCGGCAAAATCATTCCGATGCTTTATAAACTCCTCAAAAATCTCCCTGGCTTCGTCATATTTTCCGGAATCAAAACAAGCCTTACCATCTTCATAATGTGTGTAAAGATTATTCATATTCTTCCCTTGTATTTTATATATGAATTTTGTCTTATTTACTTTTGGAATTTTTTAATTAATTCCACCATCCAAACATTGCTTCAAACTAAGTGCTCTAGCATATTTGTTTAGAATATAGTTAGAGATCCCTCGGCTACGCTCGGGATGACAGAACTTGTCACCTCGACCAAAGCGAGAGGTCTGTGTCAAACAACAAATACTTACCCCATCCTATCCTTCCCCTAACCCCTCCTATCTTAGTAGGGGAACCGATCTCTCCCCCTACTTTAGGGGGAGAGTAAGAGGGGGTACATTATTTCAAACAAATATGCAATTGTCTTTATTCACTGCTCATACTTTTTTGCAGCTTATCAAGCATTTCACTGACTTCAGGCATGTATTCTTTACCGTCTTCCTGTCTTAACACACTGTTCAGATAAGTAACTGCCTGGGTTTCATGTTTTCCTTTTTTAATGAAATATTCGCTCAGGCGCAAAGCTGCTCTCGGAAATACCTTGGTATTTTTATAATTTTCCACAATATTTTTCAACCTGGCAGCAGCCGCTTCTTCCTCGCCAATACGGAAATAAAAATCAGCAACATACATCTCTTTTCTGGCTAATTTATTGCGCAATTTGGTGATAAGTTTGTCTGCGTTTTTCTCTTTTGCAAATTCAGGATATTTCTTTTTCAGAGTCTCAAATTCATTCAAAGCTTTCTTGGTATTAGTCTGGTCTCTGTCTATGCCGGGAATCATTCTGTAATAAGAGGTACCCAGACGATAAATCACTCTCGGTTCCTCTTTGCTCCCACCATAAATATTAAGATACTGCTCATAAGACGGGATCGCCTGAGCATAATCTTCCATCATAAAATACGAATCGGCAAGAAATAGCTGGGCTTTTGCCGCCAATTCCGGTGTGTTCGCTTTCATAATAGTGCGTTCGAACAATTTAGCCGCATCATTATAATTTTCTTTGGAAAACTGACTCAATCCCCGCTGAAACAGCTCATTGGCAGTAATTTCCCCCACATTTTTGCCAGCACAGCTGAACACCATCAAACTCACGATAAATAATATTACTATTTTTTTCATAAATTTTCTCCGTCACGAAACTATTTTGCAGTATATATCCGGATATACAATTTTTTCAATACTACATTTATAAGGACCATATCCTCTGTCAGCTCTTCCGTCAATAAAGAAGGTTTTCCCGTCTATTTCAGGAGCCTGAAATATTGCTCTGCCTTCCGGAATAAACTCTATATCCTCACTTAAGCCTTCTGCAAATGCCAAAAATTCTTCATCTTTCATTTTATTCAATCTTTCAATGGTATTTTGCTCCTGTATTTTCTCAAGTTCTGAGATACGGTTTTCAATCACTTCTTTATTTACATAATCGGGCATATCGAATGCTTTTGTACCCTCTTCCGGCTGAAATCCGAAAAAACCGGCATAATCCGGAGCAAAATCCTTAACAAATCCCTTCAGTTCTCTAAAATCTTTTACATCTTCAGCCGGAAAACCAACAATAAATGTTGTACGGATAAAAGCCTCGGGTATTATTGCTCTTATATTACTGAAAACATCTTTAATCTTTTTGCTGTCGGATTTTCTCCGCATCCTGGACAATATTTTATCACTGATATGCTGGACGGGAATTTCAAAATATTTAACCAGCTTATCTATTTCAGAAAAACGCCTGATATCTTCTTCATTAATACCGTCCGGATTGAGATACAACAGTCTGATAAAAAAATCGCCGTTTAAATCGTTTAACTTTTCCACAAGCTGCACAAGCCTGCTCTCCCCGTATAAATCAAGTCCGTATTTCGTGGAATCCTGGGAGATGAGAATAATTTCTTTAACCCCGCTACTGATTAAGTTTGCAGCTTCTTTTATGATACTTTCTTCGGACCTGCTCTTTAAATCTCCCCTGATTGAAGGAATGGTGCAGTAACTGCACCTGTTGTTACAACCGTCAGCAATTTTAATATAAGCATAATACGTATGATTGGATATTATTCTGTCAAAGCCGTAAGAATGGCCATCACCTGTATTTAAACCTGAATCTTCCAGGATAAAATCACCGGCTTCTTTTAACGTATGAACACCTGTATAGAAATCTACTTCGGGAAATTCTTCTTCAAAATCATCTTTAAATCTCTCAACCATACATCCGACGGCAATTATTTTTGTCCCTTTAGGTTTGGTTTCACCCGTCTCCACAATATTTTCTATCGCTTCCATTACAGCAGGTTCTATAAAACCACAGGTATTAATTACGATGTAATCGCTTAATGAAATATCGTTAACAATATCCACACCGTTTCCAGATAAATAACCCATCAGGTATTCCAGATCGGTGGTATTTTTTGAACATCCCAAACCGATAAAGGCAACACTGCTCATTTCATCTCCGCATGAATCTTTTTGGCAGCTTGGCAGTCAGCTTCAATAACGCTTTTGAGCTCTTCAAAACTGTCAAGTTTAGCTTCAGGTCTGAGATATTCCAATAGCTCTAACTCTACTTCTTCACCGTATAAATCTTCATTAAAATTAAACACAAATGCTTCCACCTTTATATCTTTCATTTCATCATGCAGAGTCGGTCTTATGCCGATATTGGCTACGGAATCATATTTTACCCCGTTCAGCGTCAAACGCGAAACATATACACCTAATTTAGGCAAAATTTCATTGTTAACAAGTATATTTGCCGTAGGATATCCAATCAGCCTTCCTATCTTGCTGCCCTGAACAACTGTTCCTTCCAGGCTGAAATTACGCCCCAGCATTTCATTGGCTTTTTTTATCTTCCCTTCCTGTAAAAATTTTCTTATATTTGTGCTGGAGACAACTTCTCCGTCAACCTCAACTCTGTCAACTTTAAAAGGGGTGTATCCGTAAGTTTGGGATAAAAACTGTAAAAGTTTAAAATCACCTTTACGCCTTTTGCCGAACTTGTAATCATAACCAACAATAATAAACCTGGCGTTCAGCTTTTTCACCAGAACCTCTCTGACAAAAACTTCCGCCGTCATTTTCGCAAACTGCTCTGCAAATTCAATCTGAAAAAGAAAGTCCACACCCATTTCTTCAAGCAGCTTCTGTTTCTGGGAAGGTGTTAAAATCATCGGTACATCAGCACCGAAGTATTTCAGCGGATGCGGCTCAAATGTAAATACCACGGACTTAAAATTATATTGTCCGGCAATCGAGTTGACTTTCTCCAAAATCTTTTTGTGCCCCAGATGAATACCGTCAAAATTCCCCACCGTGACAACTGTGGAAAACTCTTCATTATATTCGGACAGATTATTATAAACTTTCATCTTAAGAAAAATATACGAACTCTGTATTTATATCAACATCATTTTTTACCGGTTTCTTCAAGCACCCTTAACACATCAGGCAGAAGTTGTTTCTTTCTGGAAAGCACCCCGGGCAGATCGAAGGTATAATCGTCCAGCTTTTTGTATGTCAGTCTCCTGGCGGCATAAAATTCAGTGGAAATAAGCACACTGTCCGTATTAATAATATCCGTAACAAGAAGCATGGCAAAATCCAGTTTTTTCCTGTCTCTGATACTTTTAAGGGCGGTAACGAAATCATCCTTCAACTCATTTATTTCATTAAGATTGACCACTTCAACCTGCCCTATGCCGAAATCAAGACCGTATTCACTGTATTTCTTAAAATCAGCATCAATCACTTCTTCAGGCTCTCTGGATTTCAAGCTGTCAGTGGCATAAAACATCTTCTTACCGTATTCGGAACAATCGATTTTCAAAAATTCCGTAAGTTCATCCACAATCTCTTTATCATAAGCTGTGGTAGTGGGAGATTTTAACATGACAGTATCGGAAAGAATGCCGGATAAAAGAAGCAAACCGATATTTTCGGGAAGTTCAATTTTAAAATTCCTGAACTGCTCGTAAATAATGGAACAGGTGCTGCCCACCGGCTTAGCAAGAAACTGAATGGGCCTGGCAGTTTTTATCGTTCCCAACCTGTGATGATCCACTATTTCAAGAACTTCCGCAGTTTCCGCACCATCAACCGCCTGATTCATCTCATTATGATCCACCATAATCATTTTCTGTCTGTGGCCCTTCAAAACATCCGAGCGGGTGACAATCCCAACAAGCTTTTCATTGTCATCCACCACTATCAATCCTCTTCTGTTGTGTCTCAGCATAAGATCTTTTGCATCATCCAAATCATCATTGGGCTTTATAACAGGGATGTCCGAGCTCATGAGATATTTTGCCGGAACCGTCAGAGTAAGTCTTCTCAAAGTTTCTGCGGTATCCAGATTTGAAATGTAAACCCATCCTTTATAATCGCTAAAATCAAAGTCAAGATCCCCGGTTGATTTAATACCGGTAAGTATGATTGCCGGTACTTCATTTTTGAGGGCAAATTCCACTATATCCCTTCTTTTTCCCACAACCAGCATTGTCTGCCTCAAATCAAATTTCTCCATATGTTTCACATACCGTTCATAAGGCATCGCCCCCACCATGATTGAGGCGGAAAATTCCTCAAATTTACCTTCGGCGTGAAAATAACCGTCTATTACATTTTCAAAATTTTCAGGTCTGAATGTATAAACGGGCTTTTTTAAAATATCCCCGGTCATAAAATAGTCGTTTATTTCCAATATACTTACAATTCCATTGACTTTGTTATTGTCATCAACAACGGGTGTCATTCTGATTTTCAGATTTTCAATATTTTTCATAACATTGAATACCGGTGAATCTGCACGGGAGGAAACAACATCTTTTGACATCACATCCTTAACTTTTGGATATATATCACCGATAAAAGCGGGAGCTGTCATGCTGGCATTTTCAAGAATAAATTTAGTCTGACTGTTAACATTACCACATCTGAATGCACTGTATTCGTGTTCTTTATCAATTCTGTTTTTCAGATATGCATATGCAATTGCCGAACATATGGAATCGCTGTCCGGATTTCTATGCCCTATAACGGAAATTTTCGACATTCTGCCTCCTTATTTAAGAGCTTTGAATAATTGAACCATTATAAATTTTGCCACCCCCAGCCCCTCCTAACTCTTTGATAGGAGGGGAGTTAAGTTCCTCCCCTAAGTTAGGGGAGGATAGGTGGGGTACTTATTCAAAGCTCTTTATTTATAAGTTTAAACCATTTTCCTTTGCCGGTGATGTTGAATCACTAAACCCGGTGGTGAAGAAACAAATCACAACAAAATTCTCTGACAAAACTTTCAAAATAATATATTTTGTCATCAAAAATATCAACATTTGCTGCTAAAAATATCACAAAAACTGATTGATCTGTCTAATAATTTCAAAAGAATTATAGCAAAATCACATCATATGTTATATACTATAAATAGACTAAAAACACAAAAAGGGTAGTCAAATGAAACTAAACAACTACATGGACGGAAACACAAAAATAATCGAAGTGGACACGGTGAGAATCGATGCGGGCAACTCAGGGGAATTTAAAGAAAATATGTCTGAGCTGATAAAATTCCATGATGCGATTATCGATTTCAAACACCTTGAATTTATCGACAGCTCAGGTCTCAGTGCTCTTGTTTACCTTCATAAACAATCCATTAACAACAAAACGGAGCTGCGACTGGTCAATTTAAGCCCTAAGATACTGGATATAATCAAAACAACGGGACTTACACAGATTCTTCAGATATATCCGGACACAGAATCTGCAAAAAAGGATTTGTAATGTATACAAAGCCGGCCGTTATGGAACTCACCGTTCCCGGAAATATAAAGCTTGTTTCCGTATTGGGAGAGATGGCCGAGCTATTTGTAAAAAACATTGTCAAAAACGGCAATGAAATTCAGGATCTTGCCTTCAAAATAAATCTCGTTCTAACGGAAGCAGCTTCCAATGCCATATTTTACGGTTGTAAACACAATGAGCAGGTAAAAATAAGAATAGAAGTGAATAGTAACACAATAAATATAGAAGTCATAGACAAGGGAGGCGGACTCGAACTTTCAGATATTGAACAGCCGGATCCTTTTGAGGAAAGAGGCAGAGGTTTATATATTATTAAACAGTTTATGGACTCCGTAGATTATAATCAGAGCCCCGATGGTGAATGCATTTTTACTATGAAAAAAAATCTCACAACAAACAGCCAAATCATTTAGAAATAATCCACATATTAGAAAACCCCGCCGTATAAAAATTAAACTTCAAGTTTCGCACTTCGTTTTGTCTAACATTCGCATTGTGTGAATATATAGAATGTTAAACATATTTAGTGGCAATCTCAAAATATGAAAAACAAGGAGATTGCTTCGTCGCATTCGCTCCTCGCAAAGACTTGCAGAAGGTACAAGTGCGAAACTTGAATATATTTAATTTCAAAAAATCCTTTTTTGCCCGTCCGTCGACGGGTGAGGCAAGATAAGCAAATATTGCTGACTCTCTTTAAAAGGCTTGATTTTTGCGGGGCATTTCATTAGAATTCTACGGTTATGGGAAAAATAGTAGCTATCGCTAACCAGAAAGGTGGTGTGGGCAAAACAACAACTGCAGTAAATCTTGCAGCCGCTCTTGCTTTTGCTGAACTTAATGTGCTTTTGATTGATATGGATCCCCAGGCTAATGCCACGAGTGGCCTTGGATTTACGCCTTCCAAACTGAAGGCAAGTATTTACGATGTGATTATCAGCGACACTCCAATTGAAAGTATTATTTGCGATACAGACATAGATCAGCTGTCCTTAGCACCCAGCAGGATCGAACTAACGGGAGCAGAGGTGGAGTTGGTAACAGTAATTTCAAGGGAATCAAGATTGAAAAGATCTTTAAAAAATATTTCTGATAAATATGACATTATTATTATAGACTGTCCGCCTTCTCTGGGACTACTGACAATAAACTCACTCACTGCTTCCAATTCCGTAATGATACCGCTGCAGTGTGAGTATTATGCTCTGGAAGGCTTGAGTCAGCTTATAAACACTATAAATCTCATCAAGGACAACCTGAACCCGGATCTGGAAATGGAAGGAATACTGCTAACAATGTATGATCACAGAAACAACCTGTCCAAAGAAGTGCACTCTCAGGTGAAAGATTATTTTAAAGAAAAACTCTTTAACACGATTATCCCGAGAAACGTAAAACTGAGTGAAGCTCCCAGTTATGGAAAACCTATTTTCTCTTATGATATAAGATCAAAAGGTTCGGAAAGTTATATAGAACTGGCAAGGGAGATATTGAAAAGACTATGAAAAACAAAAGCCCTCTGGGAAGAGGTTTGGAATCTTTAATACCTAAGAATGAAGCTGAAACAAAAAATGTAGTGGAACTGGATATTTCGGATATTCAGCCCAACCCCGAACAGCCGCGAAAGAATTTTGACAGAGACTCACTGCAGGAGCTGGTGGAATCGATAAAAAGTAAAGGGGTGATACAACCTCTGATAGTGGGTAAATTCGAAAATAACTTTATACTGATTGCGGGTGAAAGACGCTGGCGTGCGGCAGGGCTTGCAGGCTTAAAGAAAGTGCCGGTTGTCGTCCGGGACATAAAAGACGAACAGGAAAAACTGGAACTTGCAATAATAGAAAACATTCAAAGGGAAAACCTCAATCCTCCCGAACTTGCAGCAGCATACAAGAATCTGATGGAAAAATACGGTTACAATCAGGAACAGGTTGCGTCAGTAGTAGGAAAAAGCAGAAGCGCTATAGCAAACAGCCTGAGACTTCTTTCACTCCCGTCTGAAATTCTCAAGTCGATTGAAAAAGGCTCAATATCTGAAGGACATGCCAGAGCACTCCTCGGATTGACCGATAAAGAAACGATACTGGAAGTTTTCAGAAAAATTCTGCAAAAAAAATTGACAGTAAGACAAACTGAGGACTTGATAAAAAAATTAAATAAAGGTAGTAATATTCAGCCAAAGAAAGAAGATAAATCCGTGTTTATTAAAGATATTGAAGAGGAGCTTGAAAACTATTTTCATACAAAAGTGGAAGTCAAACGCAAGAAAAACGGCGGAACAATTGAAATTAAATATTCCACGCAAGACGAACTAAACAGAATTATCAATGAATTAAGGGGCGAGGAATGATGAAAACCAAAAATGAAGACGGGACAATAAACGCTTTTTTGGGGAAAAATACCAGTTTCAACGGTACACTGGCTTTCGACGGTTTAGTCAGAATAGACGGAACTTTTGAAGGCAATATAAAAACGGATGACACTTTTGTTATCGCTAATTCCGGCAGGGTAAAAGCTGACATAGATGCCGGAACAGTTAAAATATCCGGTAGCTTTGAAGGAACAGTCGTAGCCAAAACAAAAGTTGAACTTTATAAACCGGCACAGGTCACAGGTACCATAAAAACCCCTTCTCTGATGATTGAAGACGGAGTGGTATTCAACGGAACAACTGAAATGGGAAAAAACACCGGGAAAAATACAAAACCAAATGAAGGTGAAACAAAATGAGGAAACCTTTTATTGCCGGCAACTGGAAAATGAACCTGACTCTGGATATGGCGGAAGAACTGGCCGAAAAAATTGGGGGAGAAAATATTGACTTTGATAAAGTTGATGCTGCTTTCATTCCTTCTTATACAAACCTTTACCCCGTTCATAAAATACTAAAATCTTCAGGATCAGGAATTAGTCTGGGTTCTCAAAATGTTCATTTCGAAAAAAACGGGGCTTACACCGGCGAAATTTCCGTTGAAATGCTCAAATCCGTTGGATGTAGCTTCGCTCTTCTCGGTCATTCTGAAAGAAGACACATACTTGGAGAAACGGACGGATTAATAAACAAAAAGCTTCATTCCTGTATTGAGCAGGGATTGGATGCTATAGTGTGCGTAGGGGAAACATTGAAAGAAAGAGAAGCTTATATTCATAAAGAACAGACCGTATCGCAGGTTGGAAAAGCCTTAAAAGGGATCGATGAAAAGTCTTTAGGAAATATTATGATAGCTTATGAGCCTGTATGGGCTATAGGCACAGGAAAAACGGCCGGTAAAGAAGACGCCGAAGAGATTCACTCTGCTATCAGAGATTTTATTAAGTTCAAATACGGCAATAAATCTGCATCCGAACTCAGGATTATTTATGGAGGCAGTGTTAAACCGGAAAATATAAAAGAGCTTATAAATATGGAAAATATAGACGGGGCTCTTGTGGGCGGAGCAAGTTTGAAATTCGAATCATTTAGTAAAATAATACAAAATTGTACGTAATAGAGGTGTGGAATGTATGCAGTATTATTGGGAATTCATATTTTTGTTTGTTTTTTGCTGATCATGGCGGTCCTTTTGCAGTCAGCAAAAGGAACAAGCCTTAGCGAAGCATTTGGCGGCGGTTCCAGTAATGTATTCGGTCCGGGCAGTTCTGCAAGTATTATCAATAAGGTAACAACGGTTCTGGTTGTAATATTCTTTTTTACATCCATAGCGCTGTCTGTATTATCAAGCAATAAAAGCGGCAGTTCGGTGATAAACAAAATGCAGCAACCACCTGCTACACAGCAGCAACAACAGCAAAATCAGCCGAAAGTTCCTTTGGAAAGCAAATAATTATGAATTACTCAAAATATTTTAAACTTGTAATTATACTACTGAGTTTATTTATATTTGCCTGCTCACAGCAGGATGAAACTACTGCTGAAAGCAAAAAAGAGGCTGCGCCGACTGATGTTAAAAAAGTTAAATCAGAGAAATCTTTCGGCGGTATGCTTTTTGAAGGAAGTATAGGAGATGCAAGCAATTTAATTCCCATTCTAGCTTCCGATTCCGTTTCCCACAGCGTAGCATCTTTTATTTACAATGGGCTTTTAAAGTACAACAAAAATCTCAAGCTTGTGGGAGATTTAGCAAAAGACTGGAAAATTTCAGATAACAAAAAAACAATCACATTTGATTTGAGAAAAGATGTCAAATGGCACGACGGCAAACCGTTCACCGCTGAAGATGTAAAGTTTACATATCAAACGATTATTGACGAAAATACACCCACTGCCTACGATGGGGATTTCAAAATTATAGACAATATCACAATACCCGACAATTACACCGTCCGGGTAGATTATAAAACCCCTTTTGCACCGGCACTAAACAGCTGGACGATGTCGATTCTTCCCAAGCACCTTCTTAAGGGTGAAAAAATCACTCAATCTCCGCTGCAGAGGAACCCAATAGGAACCGGTCCTTATGAATTTGTAAAATGGGAACCCGGGAAAAGCATTACGTTAAAAGCCAACAGAGATTATTTCAAAGGAAGTCCCTATCTGGCAAAGTATGTTCTAAAAATCATCCCTGATACAGCCGCAATGTTCATGGCTCTGTTAAACCAGGATATAGACCTTATGTCGATGTCTCCTCTCCAGTACACCAAGCAAACGGATACCTCACAGTTTGAAAATCATTTCAACAAGCATTCTTATCTGTCTAACTCATACGCCTATATAGGCTACAACCTTAAAAAGAAAATGTTTAAGGATAAAAAAATAAGACAGGCTCTCTCTTATGCCACCCCCAAGAAAGATATTATAAAAAGTGTGCTTTTCGGACAGGGACAGGTTGCAACAGGTCCTTACAAACCCGGCACATACTGGTATAACCCCGATGTTCCCAGATACAATTACAATATAGACAAGGCAAAGCAGCTTTTGGAAGAAGCAGGCTGGAAAGATACAGACGGTGACAACATTCTGGACAAAAACGGTCAGAACTTCACTTTCACACTGATGACCAACCAGGGGAATTCCAACAGATCCAAAGTCGCCGAAATTGTACAACAGAGCTGGAACAAACTGGGTATAAAAGTGGAAATCAGAGTGATAGAGTGGGCTACTCTGATCAATGAATATATTGATAAGAGAAACTTTGACGCACTTGTTATGGGTTGGTCAATCCCCATGGAACCGGATCTTTACGATGTTTGGCACTCTTCAAAGTGCAAAGATAAGAATTTAAATTTCATCTGCTATCAAAACGATAAACTGGACAAACTGATTGAAAAAGCAAGGCTTACATTCGACATGGAAAAGCGGAAAGAATTATATTTTAAAGCACAGGAAATTTTGGCAGAAGATCAGCCTTACACCTTTTTATACGTCCCGAAAGCTCTTGTAGGGCTTCATAAAAGATTCCGCGGTGTTGAACCTGCACCGGCCGGTATCACCTATAATCTTGAAGAATGGTACGTTCCTGAAGGTTTAAGAAAATACAAACTTAAACAATAAGACCTTTGAATAATTCAGGAAGTTTGGCAGTAAGAGCCGTGATGTATTAAGCGTGATGGGTGATGTGAAAAGTCTTTAGATTTCACTACCTAACTATTTCACCAAGAACGTGCCGATTCCTGAAAGATAAAAAAGCACATTATTCAAAGGTCGTTAGTATTTATCCCCGGGTGAAATAAGATTGTTTGTGTATATACTTAAACGTCTTTTTGGAATGATCCCTCTTATCATAGGCATTACTCTTATAAGTTTCTCCGTAATCCATATGACTCCCGGAGACCCCACCCAGCTGCTGACATCGATGAATCCGAACGCTTCCCCCGATGCAGCTCAGAAATTAGTAAAAATGTATAACCTTGATAAGCCCATTCATATTCAATACTGGCTGTGGCTAAAAAAGGTAAGTGTGCTGGACTTTGGACAGTCGTTTGCTCTGGATGGAATGAGTGTTACCGAAAAAATAGCTAACAGACTCCCTTATACCATATACTTAAACGTTATGTCGATAATCCTTATTTTCATTATAGCTCTCCCCCTGGGAATTCTGAATGCCTACTACAAAGATACTTTTTTTGACAAAATAAGTACAGTCATGGTTTTTATGGGATTTGCCGTTCCCACATTCTGGCTAGCACTGTTGTGTATGTATTTTTTCGGAATACAGCTGGGATGGCTGCCCATTTCCGGTCTGATGTCATATAATTTCAGTGAGTTGAGTCTTTGGGGCAAATTTGTTGATTTAGCAAAACACAGTGTCCTCCCTGTGGGGGTATCAGTTTTCGGCAGCCTGGCAGGATTAAGCAGATATGCCAGAAGCAGCATGCTGGATGTGCTTAATAATGACTATGTGACTGCAGCCAGAGCCCGGGGGCTCAGTGAACGAAAAGTCCTTTTCAGACATGCTCTTAAAAACGCTCTGCTCCCGATTATAACGATTATAGGGCTTTCCATTCCCGGGCTTATAGGCGGCAGTGTTATTTTCGAGTCTATTTTCAGCATTCCGGGTATGGGTCAGCTTTTTTATCAATCGGTTATGATGAGGGATTATCCTGTCGTAATGGGAATACTGGTAATCGGAGCTTTGTTAACCCTTGCCGGAAATTTAATAGCCGATATACTTTACGCAGTTGTTGATCCGAGGATCCGATATGGTAAGAAATAAAATATTCAGCGGTATAAACAAATATCTTCTTTTTTATACAGGTCTTCTTATCGTTTTATTTTTCATAATCGTGGCTGTTTTCGCTCCTTATATAAGCCCATACGATCCCACTGCTCTCCATCTGGGCAATGTGCTTGCACCTCCTTCTTCTCAGTATTTTTTCGGAACGGATGAGCTCGGAAGGGATGTTTTCAGCAGGGTGGTTTACGGCTCCAGAATATCCATCTCTGTAGGTTTTGTGGCAGTGGGAATATCTGTTGTCATCGGACTTCTTTTCGGACTGGTGGCCGGTTATTTTGGAAGGTTTGTTGATACAATAATTATGAGATTTGTAGACATTATGCTCTGTTTCCCGGCATTCTTCCTTATCCTGGCTGTGATAACATTCCTCGAACCATCCGTGTACAATGTAATGATTGTGATAGGCCTCACAAGCTGGATGGGAGTTACCAGGCTTGTCCGGGCCGAGACAATGAGTATAAAAACAAGAGATTATGTTACCGCTGCAAAACTCCAGGACCTTACAAATACCAAGATTCTAATAAAATACATTCTCCCCAATGTCATAACACCTGTTTTTGTAGCCGCAACACTTGGAGTTGCAGGAGCAATACTAACGGAATCCGCTTTGAGTTTTCTCGGTCTCGGTGTTCAGCCCCCCACTCCATCATGGGGTAACATTCTGACTGCAGGAAAAGACAATATAACCTTTGCCTGGTGGTTGTCCGTTTTCCCTGGACTTGCAATTTTTATAACAGTATTGGGATATAATCTCCTGGGGGAAGGGTTGAGAGATATACTGGACCCAAAAATAGCCAAAAAATAACGGACTATCAGGAAAGGTAGGTTTCCAGTAATTCTTTCATATTCCTTTTCTTAACATTTGTTTCTTCAAAGGCTTCATCATCGGCGCATACATTCCCTTCTTTCAGCATAATAAACTGATCCTTTGTAATAGGAAACCAGCTGAATCCGCCAAAAACAGTTATACCTGCACTCACAAAAGCCTCAGGCACAGAAATCAGCAGACGTTTCTTACCTATAACATCCATTATAATATTTAACAATTCCCGATAAGTGTAAACCTTATCGCCACATAATGAATATGTTTTGCCGTACATCGTGGAAACCGGTATACTTTCCAAAAAAATTTCCGCGACCTCATAGACGCTAACCGGCTGCATTTTATAATCACCCTTACCGAAATAAGAAAAGACAGGCAGTTTCTTTATCATATCTGCAAGCATGTTGACAAAGGAGTCGCCGGGGCCGTATATCAGTGAAGGCCTGAAAATAGTGTATGTCAGCCCTGAGTTTCTTACATATTCCTCGGCTTTATATTTCGTTTTATGATAATCCGTTACCGCATTTTCCCTGGCGCCGTTTGCCGACATCTGTATAAAACGTTTCACACTGTTATTAACAGCTGCATCCACAACATTTTTTGTCGCTTCAAAATGAAGTTTTTCAAATGTCATTCCCTGGGCAGGGAACTCTCTGATTATTCCCACAAGATGAATAACGGTACCCACATCTTCCATTTCCTTACCAAAACTTTCCGGATCCAGTACATCACCTTCCACAGGAACTATATCGGCAGAATCCTCTTTTAACCTGCTTTTATCTCTTACCAACACTTTAACGCGGTAATTTTTTTTCAGAAGTTCCTTAAGTACTTCACTGCCTACAAAACCTGTTGAACCGGTTAAAAATACCGTTTCCTTCATTGAATACTCCTTTTTAAGATAAGTATTTGATAAAATCTATATATACCCTTCCCTTTTAAAAGATAAAAAACCCTTAGACGTAATAATGAGATGATCTAGCAAAGCTATATCAAACAGAGAAAGACCTTCTTTTATTTTACGTGTTATACGTAAATCGTCATTTGACGGTTTTAAATTAGCACTGGGATGATTATGGCATATAATCGCTGCAGTAGCACCTTTTTGCAAAGCTTTATTGGCTATTTCTCTCGGGTATACGTTTGCCTGATTGACCGTCCCTTCAGACATAACCTCGTACCCTTTTACGCCATTGGAGCTATCCAGCAGTAAAACTACAAAGACTTCCTTTTCTGAATAGCCTATATGATACTTCAGAAATTCATATACCTTGTCCGGACTGTCAACCAGAGATTTTTCCTTCTCAGCCTTATCCAGATTTACTCTGCGATAAAACTCCCGGATCAGACGGAAAAATATATCGGATTCCTCTCCGAGCCCTTTAATATCCGATGGTTTACAACCAAAGATACCGGAGATACCTCCACACTGTTTTAAAAGATCTTTGGCCATAGGTTTCACATCCTTACCTTTTACAACATACCCCAAAATCAGTTCCACTATTTCATAATCAAACATTGAATCCGGATTTTGGGAAAACCGCTCTTTCAGCCTGCTTCTATGACCATGGTAGTGCTTTTCCATATCACAAGTTTAACAAAAAAATTGTGTTACGTCACCTTTTTTTATTTATATGCAGAAAGGGTTCAATATCCAAGGTGCAAGGTGCAAGGTTCAAGGCTCGAGGTTCAAAGTATTTACAGTAACTTCACCAATATACCAATAACCAGTATACCAATCTACCACTCAACAAATTTAGGGCAAAAAAATTTATATATGGAATTTTTTCTATATGTCATTATTATAGGTTTCTGAATATTCAAACATAAGGAGGAAACATATGAATTCAAACTGCAATGAGGGCAGCTCCTGCAACACATGTGGTTCCGGCGACAGCTGTGACACATCCGAGAAAGAAAAACATACTGATAAAATTATTAAAGAGAAACTATCTAAAATCGATAACAAACTGATGGTAATGAGCGGAAAAGGTGGAGTAGGCAAGTCAACAGTTACAGTAAACCTGGCAGCCATGCTCGCTTCACTGGGACACAAAGTCGGCATAATTGATGCGGATATACACGGACCTAATATTCCCAAAATGCTGGGTATCAAAGAAAAAGGCGTTTTATCAACCTCCGAAGGGATTATTCCCTTTGAACCTATTGCCAATCTGAAAGTGATGTCTGTTGCATTTCTTCTGAAAAATGACGACGATGCGGTAATCTGGAGAGCCCCCTTAAAACACAGCCTTATCCAGCAGTTTATAAGTGATGTGGAATGGGGAAATCTGGACTATCTAATCATAGATTTGCCCCCCGGCACCGGCGATGAACCTTTAAGTGTCACACATATCATGGGGGAACTTGACGGAAGCATAATTGTAACCACACCGCAGGAAGTCGCTCTGCTGGACGCCAGAAAATCGGTAACATTCAGCAGAAAAATCAATGTTGAAACCCTTGGTATAGTTGAAAATATGAGCGGATTCGTCTGCCCGCACTGTGGAGAAAAAACGGAAATTTTTAAAACAGGCGGCGGTGAAAAAGCAGCAAAAGAGCTGGATGTGGATTTTCTGGGAAGTATTCCTCTTGATCCGCAGCTTGTTGCAAACGGTGACGCTGGTACACCTTACGTCGTAAAAAATGAAAACAGTCCTGTAACAAAAGCATTCCAGTCGTTGGCAAAAAGAGTTATGGAAAAATCCTCCATCAAAACATAATTAAGCGGCGGTTCATCGCCGCTTTTTTATTGCCGTCAATCGAAAAGATAATATCTTAAATACCTTTAACTTTCTCAAATACAGGACTTTTTAATAAGTAAGTTATTGTCACCTCGACCGAAGCGGAGAGGTCTCTTTGTCAAACGACGTCATTACAAAGGACGGAGTCCCGAAGTAATCTCGTGTCCCGTACAGAGATTGCTTCGTCGTTGGCACTCCTCGCCCTATTAAATGCTGCACTGCAGCCCGGTGAAACCGGATTTAACAGGGCGAGCAATGACGGCTGAACCACATCAACTTTCTCAACATTGTCAACCTTTTGCTTTTGCCTGTTAAATACTGCCAAAGACAGCCCATCGAAGAATCATTTAAAACCTTCAGTCTTTAAACAGAGACAAATTAACGCCATATCGATAGATATTATATATTATACAAATTATTAATAATACACCGTTTTACATAAAACACTATATTATTTCAGGTTAATCATAGCTATTTTCTATCAATTTTTCAACTTTCTCACCTCTTTGTGCTTAATAGCTGAAAAACTAATAATTTAATAATGTATAATAATAAATTACTTGATAAACTATAATTATTAGATGCTAAAAGGCTACACAAGCTTAATTAATAATCCTTATTGACAATTTATTTTTTCTATATTATGCTTCTCTAAAATAAAACAGAGGTTGTTAATGAGAATAAAAAAATTGATGTCCACTAACAGAGGCGAAATTTCGATAAGAACATTCAGAGCATGTACAGAGCTCGGAATCAGAACAGTCGCTATTTATTCCGAAGAAGATAAGTATTCTCTCCACCGCTATAAAGCCGATGAGGCATACCTTGTAGGTGCAGGACTTGAGCCTGTGCAGGCATATCTTAATATCGATGAAATTATCGATCTGGCTTTAAGAAAAAATATTGATGCAATCCATCCGGGATATGGTTTTCTGTCTGAATCTTATGAATTCGCCGAAGCCTGTGAGAAAGCAGGCATTATTTTTGTAGGACCCAAGCCTGAAACGTTAAAGATTTTTGGTGACAAACAGACCGCCAAAAACCTTGCCAAAGAATGCGGCGTTCCCATTATAGACGGTTCCGACGGCGAGGTAAAAGACTACGAAGAAGCGGTAAAAGTTGCCAAATACATAGGATATCCTGTACTGCTCAAAGCAACGGCAGGAGGCGGCGGTCGCGGCATCAGAATAGTTGAAAGCGAAAAAGATTTAAAAGATAATTTCGAAGCAGCCAAAAGAGAGGCTCTTAAAGCTTTCGGTAAAGACGGGATTATCATAGAGAAATATATAAAAAATCCCAAACATATAGAAGTACAGCTGCTTGCTGATAAATTTGGCAACACTTTTCATCTATATGAAAGAGATTGCTCAATCCAGAGAAGGCACCAGAAGGTGATTGAAATTGCTCCCTCAATAAATATCCCCCAGGAGACTTTAAATAAACTTTACGAAGATTCGATCAATATAGGTAAAAGAGCAAACCTTGTCAGTGCAGCAACGGTAGAGTTCCTTGTGGATGAAAAAGGCAAACATTACTTTTTGGAAGTCAATCCCAGGATTCAGGTCGAACATACTGTAACAGAGCTGATTACAGGTGTCGATATAGTACAGGCACAGATTTTTATCGCAGCCGGTGAACAATTGGACTACCCGCTTATAGGTTTAAAAAATCAGTCCGATGTCTACAAACACGGATTCGCAATACAAAGCAGGGTTACAACTGAGGATCCTGAAAATCAATTTATGCCTGATACCGGCGAAATTGAAGCCTACAGGACTGCTGCCGGTTTCGGAGTTCGTCTGGATGCAGGCAGCGGTTTTGCAGGAGCGGTAATTTCACCGCACTATGATTCCCTTCTTGTTAAAGTATCTTCATGGGCAACCACTCTGGAACAGTCCGCCAGAAAAATGGACAGGGCTTTAAAGGAATTCCGTATCAGAGGAGTAAAAACAAATATACAGTTTCTTGAAAATGTTGTCATGCATGATGACTTTATAAAGGGTACTTTTGATACAAATTTTGTAGACAACACACCTGAATTATACAGATTCAAAGAACAGCGGGACAGAGCAACAAAAGCTTTGAAATTTCTTGCAAACAATATTGTAAATAATCCATCAGGGGTTAAAATAACCGAAGATGTCACACTGCCCCCTATAAAATCTTTTCAACCGAAATTCGGAGAAAAAATTCCGAGCGGCACAAAAGATATTCTGAACAGAAAAGGTGTGCAGGGGGTACTGGACTATATCAGGCAATCCCAGGAAGTTCTGTTTACTGATACAACATTCAGGGATGCTCACCAGTCACTTCTTGCCACAAGATTCAGGACAATTGACATGCTTAATATAGCTGATGCCTACTCTCATCATATGCACGAACTCTTTTCTATGGAAATGTGGGGCGGGGCCACTTTTGATGTTGCATACAGATTTCTCAAAGAATCTCCCTGGGACAGGTTAAGGCTTCTCAGAGAAAAAGTCCCAAACATTCTTTTTCAGATGCTCCTTAGAGCTTCAAATGCCGTAGGGTATACAAACTATCCGGACAACGTTGTAAAACGCTTCATTAAACTTTCCGCAGACAACGGTATAGATGTCTTTCGTATTTTCGACTGTTTTAACTGGATAGAACAGCTAAAGCCGGCAATCGAAGAAGTGAAAAAACACGATAAAATCTGCGAAGCCTCCATATGCTATACTGGGGATATTTCCGATAAAAGCAGAACAAAGTATGATCTCGAATATTATATAAAATTAGCCAATGAACTGGCTGCAGCCGGTACAGATATTATAGGTATCAAAGATATGGCGGGGCTTTTAAAACCATATGCGTCCAAAACACTGGTAAAGGCAATCAAAGATGAAACGGGGCTTCCCGTTCATTTCCATACACACGACACCAGTGGTAACGGTGAAGCCGCAGCACTTATGGCCATTGAAGCCGGAGCAGATATGGTGGACGCAGCGGTGAGTTCTATGAGCGGACTTACAAGTCAACCCAATCTGGGCTCAATATATTCGGCAATTGAATATACTGACAAAGCTTCAAGTCTGGACAAAATATGGACACAAAATATCTCGGATTACTTTGACAGAGTAAGAAGATATTATTTTCCGTTTGAAAGCGGCATGAAATCTGCATCTGCTGAAGTTTATGACCATGAAATCCCCGGCGGACAGTACTCGAACCTTATCGTCCAGGTGGAGGCCATGGGTCTGATAGACAAATGGGAGGAAGTCAGACAGATGTACGCCAAAGTAAATGAGGAGCTGGGCGACATAATAAAAGTCACACCTTCTTCAAAAGTTGTAGGTGATATGGCTCTGTTTATGGTAAGAAACGAACTTGAAATAAAAGATCTGTATGAAAAGGGCGAAACACTTTCTTTCCCGGACTCTGTGGTGGCTTTTTTCAAAGGACTGCTCGGCCAGCCTTATGGTGGGTTTAACGAAAAGCTCAGGAAGATAGTTCTGAAAAATGAAAAAGCTATAAATGAGAGACCCGGCGAGAAACTGCCCCCCTACGATTTCAACAATGTAAAAAAACGCCTGGAGAAAAAATACGACAGAAAACTATCGGACATAGATATAATCTCATACGCTCTGTACCCCCAGGTTTTTGAGGAGTGGTTAAATTTTACAGACGAATTCGGAGACCCTTCTATTTTCAGCACACGCTCCTTCTTCTACCCGCTGAAAAAAGAAGAAGAGATTCAGGTTGATATCGAGGAAGGAAAAACTCTTATTCTCAAATATCTCGGGGAAAGTGAACCGGATGAAAAGGCTTACAGAAAAATATTTTTTGAGCTTAACGGTCAACCAAGAACGGTAAAAATAAAAGATGAAAAATTAACAGATGTTATCAAATCCAATGTAAAAGGTAATTCTTCGGATCCCAAACAGATTTGCGCAACAATGCCCGGTAAAATATTGCAAGTCAATGTTAAACAAGGCGAAAAGGTTTCCAAAGGCGATCTGCTGATTATCACAGAAGCTATGAAAATGGAAACGAAAATTAGTGCCAGCTGTGACGGCGAAGTGGAAGAAATCTACCTTCATGAAGGTGATAAGATAGAGTCGGGCGATTTGCTTATATCTCTTGCCTGATTTTCTCTTAACATAGAGGCTGCAGAAAAAAACTGCAGCCTCCACTGCTCTACTGACCTATTTTTTCAACACTGTAGTCATATTTATAATCAGTTCCAAGCTCTTCAATAACTTTTTTTTCGGCATTACAGACACTTGCAATATTAGCTTTCGTTTCCGGTCTTTTCGGTACAAACAAATGACAACAGTCGGTCTCTTTTCTGATGGATATATCATATGTTCCTATATGACGGGCTTTTTTTACAATTTCTTCTTTATCCAGCCCCACCAAAGGTCTGAGAACTGTTAATCCGAAAACATCGTCCACACACAGCATATTTTCAAGCGTCTGGCTTGCAACCTGCCCAAGGGCTTCACCTGTAACGACACCTTTAGCCTTTTCCGAGCGGGCGATTTCTTCGGCAATACGTCCCATAAAGCGTCTGCTGATTACAGTCACATACTTATCAGGAACACATTTTTTAATGGCAAGCTGAACAGCCGTAAAATTCACAAAATATGAAACAATCGGGTTACCGGCAAAGATTGAGAGATGTTTTATCAAATCCTTGACTTTCAAAAGAGAACCTTCACCGGTATAAGGAGGTGTATGAAAATGCACGGGGAGTATTTCACAACCCCGCTTCATCATCATCCAGGAAGCAACAGGAGAATCTATTCCACCGGAAAACAGTGACACAACTCTGCCTGCTGTTCCGTATGGAAGACCTCCCATTCCCCTTGCCGCCTCTGTAAACACCATTGCCGCGTCTTCAAAAATCTCAATATTTATAACCTGCTCAGGATTATGCACATCAACACTCGTCCCCGGCACTTCAGAGAGAACAAATTCTCCGATTTCGCGGTTAAGATCGGGTGACTTGATGGAATAAGATTTATCATGACGTTTGCTGCGGATTTTGAATGTAGAGTTTTTTTCAGCTACGCTTAAAACACATTTCTTTATCGAATCTATGTCTCTTGAAATGATATATCCCTGAAAAATAACAGTAATTCCGAAAATATTTCTGATTTTTGAAACAAGTTCCTGCAAATCAACGTCATCATTTTCAGCAATTACTGCATAACGTGCCCTGTATTTTTTAAATTCGTAAGAACCTG
>Ga0247721_100034_pt1 | contig 82678 bp, 84 predicted proteins | sample MSEWel2017_08_16_FD_189089 | JGI IMG/M metagenome (GOLD analysis project Ga0247721, IMG submission 189089) | Subsurface sediment microbial communities from gas well in West Virginia, United States - MSEEL Well Study Marcellus 3H_2017_08_16 | ecosystem: Environmental > Terrestrial > Deep...
GGATCTGATAGAAATGGTTCAAGAATTGAGATACTTGAAAAGGAGGGATATTAGGGCTTCTTTTGGACAAAAGAGGGTGAAATTTGTGCTGTCAAAATTCAATATCCACTAAAACAAGGATTGAAACTCTTTCAACTTCGGGCTCACCTTACCCTTATGGACATATAATGTCAAAATTCAATATCCACTAAAACAAGGATTGAAACTGTTTATGTTGATTCAGATAAGGAATATGAGAGTGTCAAAATTCAATATCCACTAAAACAAGGATTGAAACGATGGCACTATGACACTTGTTAAAAGTAATGATAAGTCAAAATTCAATATCCACTAAAACAAGGATTGAAACTTCTACGTATCGCAACTGGATGATACGAGGCGAAGATGTCAAAATTCAATATCCACTAAAACAAGGATTGAAACTTCCTAACTGTGGGGTGGATACAGGTTAAGCCGGAGTCAAAATTCAATATCCACTAAAACAAGGATTGAAACCACTCGTATTCTACGAGCTAAGGATGTGATCGGGGAAGTCAAAATTCAATATCCACTAAAACAAGGATTGAAACTCGACATAACACCGATGGGCGACATGCTCGGGAAGTGTCAAAATTCAATATCCACTAAAACAAGGATTGAAACTGATGCACTTATCCGTACTGTGTGGTGGCAAGGCAGTCAAAATTCAATATCCACTAAAACAAGGATTGAAACTCCGCAGAAGAGTTCATGGCTTTTTTTGAAGGACTGGTCAAAATTCAATATCCACTAAAACAAGGATTGAAACCAGTTTGGATCATTTTGGAACTTTTCAATTTCTTCCTGGTCAAAATTCAATATCCACTAAAACAAGGATTGAAACCGCCTCACAACTATTCGGCAGGAACACAGAGGCTATGCGTCAAAATTCAATATCCACTAAAACAAGGATTGAAACCAATTCCAGGTGGCTGGAAGCGCATCCCTGAAAGTGAGTCAAAATTCAATATCCACTAAAACAAGGATTGAAACAATACTAATAAATCTGGATGAATGCCACCTTCTGGGTCAAAATTCAATATCCACTAAAACAAGGATTGAAACTCAACGAGGCCGAGCATAAAATATGCACTATTTTTGAGTCAAAATTCAATATCCACTAAAACAAGGATTGAAACCTTTTTCCATGAACCAATCTGGAATGGACTCATAAGTCAAAATTCAATATCCACTAAAACAAGGATTGAAACTCGCTGGCTGCTATTCTAAGGATTTCTTCATGTTCGTCAAAATTCAATATCCACTAAAACAAGGATTGAAACACTTTGTCTATTCCACTGTAGTTGGAGTGCAACAAATGTCAAAATTCAATATCCACTAAAACAAGGATTGAAACCGGCTACTCTCAAAATAACAGGCAAGCCGGTATTCGCGTCAAAATTCAATATCCACTAAAACAAGGATTGAAACATGCTGCTTTTTCATCAGGAGTAGGATCATTTGCATGTCAAAATTCAATATCCACTAAAACAAGGATTGAAACAAGCATGATTGCCGGATTCTCTATGAATCCAAACAGTCAAAATTCAATATCCACTAAAACAAGGATTGAAACCCTCGTCTCGTAGTGTGAAAGTGCCCTCACGTCTCTGTCAAAATTCAATATCCACTAAAACAAGGATTGAAACCAATTCCAGGTGGCTGGAAGCGCATCCCTGAAAGTGTCAAAATTCAATATCCACTAAAACAAGGATTGAAACTAAAAAGTAGGAGTATGCCTGGAGTGCCTGAAGTGGTCAAAATTCAATATCCACTAAAACAAGGATTGAAACATTGACAATCAATAGAACGTTCGAATTTTCGAATGACATTGTCAAAATTCAATATCCACTAAAACAAGGATTGAAACTCAGCATTCTGCTTTTGCTGCATGTATCTTAGCCCTGGTCAAAATTCAATATCCACTAAAACAAGGATTGAAACAATCTTCAGAATTCTTTGCCAATTCCAGCCGTACCCAGTCAAAATTCAATATCCACTAAAACAAGGATTGAAACCCGATTTGAACAGCGTTGTATTGCTGGAGTGCTTGTGTCAAAATTCAATATCCACTAAAACAAGGATTGAAACATTCTCCTGCGCCTTTTAGCCTGCCGAGTTTGCCGCTGTCAAAATTCAATATCCACTAAAACAAGGATTGAAACCCGTTCCTGCGACTTCTGCGTTTGCTACGAAGTCTGGTCAAAATTCAATATCCACTAAAACAAGGATTGAAACCAAATTTTGAATTGCGGGAGGCACAAAAACGGGGATAGTCAAAATTCAATATCCACTAAAACAAGGATTGAAACTTAAATTTTAGTGGAAGTGATAAAAGTATGGTGTAGGGTCAAAATTCAATATCCACTAAAACAAGGATTGAAACTCCCCATATCATGTGCGGGAATTGACTGCACGAGTGATGTCAAAATTCAATATCCACTAAAACAAGGATTGAAACTTTCCAAGTGTTATCTTGTGTATCAAAAATAATAGGTCAAAATTCAATATCCACTAAAACAAGGATTGAAACCCATAACTTTTAGCAATTTGAACCCACTCGCCTACGTCAAAATTCAATATCCACTAAAACAAGGATTGAAACATACCATGCGATTTGAAGTAGTCGGCTATTTCTTGAGGTCAAAATTCAATATCCACTAAAACAAGGATTGAAACTAAAAAGTAGGAGTATGCCTGGAGTGCCTGAAGTGGTCAAAATTCAATATCCACTAAAACAAGGATTGAAACCGTAGTTTTTTCAGGGCGGGCTCGCTTTTGCTGGTCAAAATTCAATATCCACTAAAACAAGGATTGAAACTTAGCCTTGCAGCAAGCGTGGTTTTTCCTGTACCTGTGTCAAAATTCAATATCCACTAAAACAAGGATTGAAACAAGCATGATTGCCGGATTCTCTATGAATCCAAACAGGTCAAAATTCAATATCCACTAAAACAAGGATTGAAACTCTCTCGATTCGATCTCATTTTTGTATTGCGGGATGTGTCAAAATTCAATATCCACTAAAACAAGGATTGAAACGTAGAAAGAGATATCCATAGAGAGATTATAAGATAGTGTCAAAATTCAATATCCACTAAAACAAGGATTGAAACCGATTATGATAACAGCAACCAAGAAAGCACGGACATACTTGTCAAAATTCAATATCCACTAAAACAAGGATTGAAACTCAATGTCGATTTTGTAGTAATCGCCCATGTCGGGTCAAAATTCAATATCCACTAAAACAAGGATTGAAACTACATGCGGATAAGAGCGTCCTGTATGGGCTCGATGTCAAAATTCAATATCCACTAAAACAAGGATTGAAACATCCTTTCTCTTCGAATTCGTATTCAAGCGCCTTTCTAAGTCAAAATTCAATATCCACTAAAACAAGGATTGAAACCTGGTGCACCGTCGGGTTTCTCTGCCTCGTAGAATTCTGCGTCAAAATTCAATATCCACTAAAACAAGGATTGAAACAATCTGTTTTTAGTGGTGATCTTGAGGATTTCTGTGTCAAAATTCAATATCCACTAAAACAAGGATTGAAACCCGTTCATCTGGTGGGTACTGATTGCGGATACTTGTCAAAATTCAATATCCACTAAAACAAGGATTGAAACTGCCTTCATGATGTAGCATTGATGCAGATTTGCCAGCGTCAAAATTCAATATCCACTAAAACAAGGATTGAAACTCAATTACAGCAGATGAGTCAGGCATGGTTTACGTGGGTCAAAATTCAATATCCACTAAAACAAGGATTGAAACTTGTATGGAACAGTCTATGATGCATCTACTGGTCAGCGTGTCAAAATTCAATATCCACTAAAACAAGGATTGAAACTGAGTCATATCAATCCTCATTTACAGCAACAAATAACGTCAAAATTCAATATCCACTAAAACAAGGATTGAAACCATAACTATATAGTCAACATCTTCCAGAACTGCAAAAGTCAAAATTCAATATCCACTAAAACAAGGATTGAAACTAATCACCGTATGTGTGCCAGGTGCGAATGATCTCTGTCAAAATTCAATATCCACTAAAACAAGGATTGAAACGTGAGGAGAGGAGAAAATATGATGCTAGTACGGGGGTCAAAATTCAATATCCACTAAAACAAGGATTGAAACTATTCCCACGAATTGAGGCGGAATATGTATGTGAGTCAAAATTCAATATCCACTAAAACAAGGATTGAAACTTCCTTAATGGAGCGTTTTTCTCCAATCCTGATAGAGTCAAAATTCAATATCCACTAAAACAAGGATTGAAACTATTGTTATATAAGAGTGTATCAAATTGTAGGTGATTGTCAAAATTCAATATCCACTAAAACAAGGATTGAAACTCTGGTTCTGGAGCCTTTTCTTTTGTACCCTCGTCGTCAAAATTCAATATCCACTAAAACAAGGATTGAAACTTATCCAGGAATGTTACTTCAATTCCATTCTCCAATTCGTCAAAATTCAATATCCACTAAAACAAGGATTGAAACTCGATTATCAGCCCGCTGCAGTTGAAATTGGACATGGTCAAAATTCAATATCCACTAAAACAAGGATTGAAACCCGGATAGAAAACCATCACCAGGGAATACAAATTCGTGGTCAAAATTCAATATCCACTAAAACAAGGATTGAAACTATCCTTTATAGATTTAGGTTATAATTGAGCATAGTCAAAATTCAATATCCACTAAAACAAGGATTGAAACCTGTTGCCAGAGGTAGAATGGGGACCACTGCTGCTACTGTCAAAATTCAATATCCACTAAAACAAGGATTGAAACTATTGTTATATAAGAGTGTATCAAATTGTAGGTGATTGTCAAAATTCAATATCCACTAAAACAAGGATTGAAACTCTGGTTCTGGAGCCTTTTCTTTTGTACCCTCGTCGTCAAAATTCAATATCCACTAAAACAAGGATTGAAACCCAGTGGAGCAATTATTACAGTTGAGGCTTCCAATAGTCAAAATTCAATATCCACTAAAACAAGGATTGAAACCTGTGTTCCCTGATGACTTGCTGGCTCTCGAAAAATTGTCAAAATTCAATATCCACTAAAACAAGGATTGAAACTATACCGATACGGGTTCATACTCTGCACAAATTATGTCAAAATTCAATATCCACTAAAACAAGGATTGAAACCTGATGAGATGTCCCTTCCCATTCATGAAAGACTGGAGTCAAAATTCAATATCCACTAAAACAAGGATTGAAACAGGCTCAGTTCAGGGTGCTGCCCCTTGAACTTAGTCAAAATTCAATATCCACTAAAACAAGGATTGAAACTCCAATTCTTTCAGAACTGCCCTCCTGACAAGATCTGGTCAAAATTCAATATCCACTAAAACAAGGATTGAAACTAATTACAGAATACGTATCACTTCACATTAACATTTCGTCAAAATTCAATATCCACTAAAACAAGGATTGAAACATGTTGTGCCTGTGCCGTCATCAAAATTGTAGTAGTCAAAATTCAATATCCACTAAAACAAGGATTGAAACCTCATTTTTTTGCTATCGCCAGCAATATCAGTATTGTCAAAATTCAATATCCACTAAAACAAGGATTGAAACGTAAGTATGGGATGTTGTTGTATCCTGAAAAGGAAGGTCAAAATTCAATATCCACTAAAACAAGGATTGAAACTCAGGGCCATGAATGATTTAGTGTGGAAGATGGCATCGTCAAAATTCAATATCCACTAAAACAAGGATTGAAACTCACTTTTACTACTAGGCAGCGTGGTTTGTCATATCCGTCAAAATTCAATATCCACTAAAACAAGGATTGAAACATATCAATATGTTTCACTTGTGGTGAACTGCTTGTTGTCAAAATTCAATATCCACTAAAACAAGGATTGAAACATAAACACTATGGGCTTACTGTCATAAAACATATAGGGTCAAAATTCAATATCCACTAAAACAAGGATTGAAACCTGTGAAAAAACTTTCACAGAAGAATTCAAACTAGTCAAAATTCAATATCCACTAAAACAAGGGTTATAAAGTACCTTAATACAATTCAGGAGATAACCATGAACAACGCTGATGAAATCATAAAATACCTTGATATGAGCAAGCATCCCGAAGGTGGGTACTTTAAAGAAACTTACAGATCGGGGGAAACAATCAAACACCAATACCTACCGAAAAGATTTACTATAGATCATGCGTTTTCCACGGCAATCTACTTTTTATTAAAACAAGGCGACTTTTCAGCACTTCACACAATAAAACAGGAAGAAATCTGGCATTTTTACAGTGGGGCACCCATTGACATACATATGATACATCCAAATGGTGATTATGAACCAATCCATCTTGGAAACGACATATTAAACGGTGAGATACCACAGGGTATTGTCCCTGCAGGTTCAGTCTTTGGTGCAACAGTGTGTGATAATTCCAAATATGACTATTCACTTGTGGGATGTACGGTTGCACCGGGTTTTGAATTTGAGGACTTTACACTACATAAGAAAGATGAATTACTGGAAAGATTTGCCCAGCACAGGGAGTTAATTGAATCATTGACAAGGGAATAAAACCCCTCTTGTTTGTCCCTTAGTCAATTCGTGAAGATAATGATATTTTAAGATTAGTCACTCTTTCCTATTTTTTATTATTTACCATTATTTAAAAAATCTTTTTTCTTTTTCCCCAATAACCTTCCCCAACTTTTGTACAACCTTTGGCTCCCCCCTATCCCTGTTCAAAGTATCAAGCATTAGTGCCATTCCAATAAGTAAAAAATCTGATAAACGATATTCAAAATTCGCAGAGGGGGTCGAAGTATCCGGACAGTGGAATACAGGTACATCATTGACATCCAGTCCATAATACATATGTTCCTCATCCGAGCCGATCATGCGAAAACCGCATGAAACATAGAACCTACCTGCAGCGTAGTGGTGTGGAGACCTATAGGAAGTAGTCACATAAACACGGCTGTATCCCTTATAACGGGCATGCTCAATGATGCAATTGACCAATCTGTGGCCGTGCCCCCTGTTTTGCTGGCGGGAAAAAAGAAGCAATATATAGATAGCATCCCTGGCATCATATGCATAGGCTACAGCCCCTCCCCAGGAAAATCTGCGGGACTGCATTGCAAATTCGCAGTCATGGAAATAATCCAGCAGTGAGAAACTGTCATAGATTGCCCAGGAAGCATCGATAGCCTCCTTGCAACAGGCCACACGGCCGATGTCCCTGTCTTTGGCTAAATGCATAAAACACCTTAAAAGAAATTAGGAAGGCAGCAAGCATAAATGTTGTGGTGGAATAGCAAAATTGAAGTGAAAAAAGAAAGGAGGAAAACAGGAAAGAGCGGGAAATTAGTCTCCTATATCCTCCGAAGCCCTGCCAAGAGCTTTCAGGAATTCAATGGCTATCCCCAGCCCTTTCTGGAAATCCTCATCTCCCATCTCACGAAGTGCACCATACATCCCCACCTTTGGCGGGTTCATCAAAGCCCGATCCATATCAGGGTCCTGCATACTCCTTTCCAGTACATCCACAAGATCCGTACTGGCAACCCCGTTGAGCAGTTTTAGCAGGGGAGTCATCACATTCGCAACACCGTGGACCGTCTCATCATTTAAGTAACTCTGCATGATACGGGCAGTCCTGACAATATCCAGGAAGGCGTCGATGTCTGCCTGTGTCATTCCTATATTAACATTCTCTATATCTTCAGCCATACCAATCACCTCACATCAATGCCTTAATACTCATGTCCCAGTGCAGGTAGTAATACATCCGGTACAGATACCAGCCAAGCTGAGTGGTATCGAACGATTGGGGCGGGTTATTGTAACTCCAGGTTGCAATGTATGCTCTACCGGCATGGGCATCAGAGGCCATGTCCGTAATTATCGGGCAACCGGTCTCACCCTTGTACTTCGATTTGATATTGCTGCCATTGATCGTATTGATAAGATTGTGGGATACCACCTGTGCCTGATAGTGCGCACCAATTCCCGTTTTCATGATATCGGCCGGACCATTGTCCCCCACAACATACACATTATCCTTATCCCCGACAGGACCACGATATTGTAATGTTGTTTTATCCGCGGCAATCCACCCTTTTTCATCTGTAAGACCCGAATCCAGTACAGCCTGTTGTGGCTTGTGGGGAGGAACCGTGATAAGCAGGTCATAGTTTTCCTGTCTGCCATCGGTAGATTCAACCATCTTGTTTGCAGCATCAACCTTACCAAGCTGGAACTGCCTGATATCCTCGATTCCTTTTTCTTCAAGACGACCGGTAACCAGTTTGTTAAACTCCGGCGGACCTATTGGTTCCATGGGCCAGAGAAGCGTCAGCTGCACATCATCCCTGATATTGCGTATATCTCTCAGGTAACTCTCCAGCAAAAAGGAGAATTTTACCGGCGCACCGGGGCAGGGTATCGGCATCCTGGAAACCGAAACCACTATCCTGCCACCTTTGAAATTGCGGATAAGCTCCCCTACTTCCAGGGCATCATCCATAGATGTATAGAATGTATTCAGATCATCTTCAAGACCCTGCACACCGGAAGCATCCGGTCTTGCACCCATTGCGATCACAAGATGATCATAGGAATACTTTGTACCGGATTTGGTCGTTACCTGTTGCCTGTTCAGGTCAATATCCGTGACTTCACCCTGATCACCAAAACGACTCTTAATCCTGGGACTCAGTGATTCTTTCCTGGGCCTGACCAGGTCCTCAGGGGTGTATAACCCAAAGGGCAGTAAAGTAAAACCACCCTGGTTAACTCCCATATCGTTCCTGTCAAGCACTGTAATTTCAAGTTCATCCTTTGCAATTTTACGCCTGAACTCACGGGCCAGTGTGTTTGCAATCACCGCACCCGCATAACCGGCTCCAAGTATCAGTACTCTTTCTTTCATGACAATCGCCTGTTGCAATATTACTACAGTACTGATATTGGATGCCAGCCCTATATAAATCAAATTAAGTACGGCTATCGTAACAAGAATATTAGAAGTACTGTGACCCCAATAGGAAATAAGTCCGTAACGGTGTTAATCGCCTCTGCAGGAAAATGCCTATAGGCAGACAGCACCGCAAATCATGAATAGGCAGATTTCAAATATTGATATAGTGAACAATCATGCCACCTGAAAAAGGGATTTTCCAGATTATAGTGTTGATCACTACAGTAATGGTATATGTTGCCATAATTAACCTGATATTTCAACATGGCGGGCGATAATATTCCTATTTATGCACCCGCTACACTGGTTGTAGCATTGCTGGGTTATGTGCTGGACGTACCTTTATTCGAAGATATATGAATGAGTAGCCTTCCAAATGTTAATATAACCTACCTTCATTATTATGTAGTGGGGATATAATGAATAATGTAAAAAAGATATTAATTGCAACAGATGGATCTGAACACTCCAAAAAGGCAGCTTCAGAAGGAATCGGGCTGGCAAAAATCTATGGAGCAAAGGTATTTGCAGTATACGTAATGAAAGAACTTTCATCAAAAACCCTTCCATATGGAGCAAGAATCACAAATTTTGACATCCCCCACGAAGACATAAAAAGAGAAGGACAGGAAGCCCTCCAATATGTGGAAGAACTGGGAAATCCTCAGGGAGTAGCTGTTGATACAGCTCTTTTGACAGGTAATCCTGCAGAGGAGATACTGGATTTTGCAAAAGAAAATGAAATAGATATAATAGTTATGGGCTCACTGGGACGTACAGGCCTGGAGCGCTATCTTATGGGAAGCGTTTCTGAAAAGGTTCTCAGACATGCAGAAACTGCGGTAATGGTAATCCCTTGAAGTTACTCAAGGGATTCCAGTGCTTTTCTCAACATATCTGTTGATTGTTCCATTTCAGAAGAGGCAGCAGAAACGTATTCTGCAGCCTGCTGGAATCCCGCATCCTCAAGCTGGGGAATCCATTTTTCAAAACTATCACAATGGTTTTCGTTGTGTTCTATCCAGTGCCCAAGCAAATGTTTCAGTTTATCCCTGTTAATTTCTTCCATTGTACCATCTCATACATTACGCGGATCGGTAATCTCACCTTTTATAGCCGAAGCTGCGACCGTTGCCGGGGAAGCAAGATAGATGTAGCCACCTGTACCCATACGACCCCGGAAGTTACGGTTTGCAGTGGAAATACATACTTCACCTTCACCAATAACCCCCATGTGACCACCCAGACATGGACCGCATCCCGGAGTACCTATGGTAGCGCCTGCATCGAGGAATATCTCTATTAATCCTTTTCTTGCGGCTTCCTTCATAACCTGCCTGGAAGCCGGTATTACAATTGTCCTCACCGCAGCCTCGTTGCCTTTCAGCACTTCTGCTGCAGCCTCAAGGTCCTCCAGCCGGCCATTGGTACAGGTACCGATAAATGCCTGATCGATTTTTTTGTCTGCAATTTCTGACACACCACAAACGTTGTCCACCTCATGGGGACAGGCAACCTGCGGTTCAAGGGAGTTCACATCAATGTGATATTCGGCTACATAATCTGCATTCTCATCCGAATAAACAGGTTCATAATCACTGACTGCCCTGTCTTTCAGGTATTCAAATGTCGTTGCATCGGGAGGTACTATACCCGCCTTGGCACCCATTTCAATAGCCATATTGGAAAGGGTCATCCTGCCTGCCATGGAAAGTTCCTCTATGGCATTACCATAGAATTCAACCGCTTTGTAGGTCGCCCCGGAAGCGGTCACCTCACCGATGATCTTGAGGGTGAGGTCCTTGGCATAAACCCTCTCTCCCATTTTTCCTTCAGCTGCAACCTTAATGGATTCCGGTACACGGAACCAGAGTTTGCCGGATGCGAATATTTCGGCCATGTCCGTTGCCCCTACACCAGTACCGAAGGCACCGAAGGCACCATATGTACAGGAATGGGAATCAGCACCCACAATCAACTTGCCCGGCATTGCAAAACCCTTCTCAGGCAACACCTGATGACAGATGCCGTTGCCAATGTCATAGAAATTGTTTATGCCCTGCTGACGTACCCAGCCTCTGATATCCTTTTGCAGACCTGCCGTAGTATCGGAATTCGCTGGTGCCAGGTGATCAAAGGGAATCACTATACGTGAAGGATCCCATACCTTTTCAACTTCCATCTGTCGGAAAGAACGGACTGCCAGAATGCTGGTACCGTCGTGGGCCATTGCATAATCAATATCAGCTATCACAAAATCATTGGCCTTTGCCTTTTTGCCGGCTGCCCGGCTGAATATCTTCTCGCTGATAGTACTCAAAATTAAACACCTGTGAGATTCTTGAGAAAAATACGTTTTAACCCTGTATAGATGTTATGCACAATAACCTTTTCCGATACTCAAAGGTTCTCCAGAAAATCAGTCAGATCAACCGAATGTGTCTGAAAGCCACAAACCCTAAGAGGATCGCCACCCAGCGCCAGGGCCGTGAACTGGGCAATATTCATGTGAACCATATCGTACTCCTCGCCAAACTCCTTTTCTATAACAGGCTGATAACGATCATACTGCACCTGGCAGTTGGGGCACATATGGAGTACAAGTTGCACACCTGCCCTTTTCAGGCTTTCCAGCTTGGCATGGGTGGCTTTCAGGGACATTTCACGGTTTACATAGCGCTGGGAAAATCCCGCACCGCATGTAAGGGTCCTGTCCTCATACCACTCCACCACATCACCACCGCAGGCTTTTGCAATATGGTCGATAAGCTCCGGATGTTCCGGGTTGCCGGCAACGTCTTCATAATCTATCTTGTAGTAATGGCAGGCATGATGGGCAGCCATCTTCACACCGGCAAAATTAATGATAGATAAATCCCCAATCCTATCGGCCATTTTTGCCAATACTTCCACAACATGATAAAAGTTTTCAACATCATCGAAACTGTCCGCTTCATATTTCAGGTTAGCAAGCCCTGAATCCTTTGCATTGTCATTGACAAGGTTGATGACCTGCCTGTTATTATTGAGCAGGGAGCAGGCTTTCTTATTGATGGCATAACATGTGGCGCACATTGTTGTGATATTGGTGTAACCTTCCTTTTTGGCCACAGCAAAATTGCGGGCGGCAATAGCCGTTGTGGTCATCTGATCAAACAGGTCAAAATAATGTCCCATACCGGTACAGCAGGACTGCTCCCCGCTGACAAGATAATCCACACCAAGCCTGTCGAATACGTATTTGGTGGAACTCTCAATACCGGGATACTCAGCACTCACAAGACAGGATTTAAACAACAATAATCCTTTTACAGGTACATCCACAAGTTCCTTCATTCATCCTCACCTTCTTCTGTGGCCATCTCCTTTAGCCTGGCAAAGCGATCCTCAAACCCGATTCCCTTAAGTAGCGTTTTGATCTCGCCCCTTTCGTCCTCTATGGTCAGGGGATCCAGACCGAGTTCTTCCCGGATATCCTCCAGATTGTCCCTGAAATGCTGCCAGTGTTTACCCAGATCCTCCTCCATTTGTCCAATATAGGGTGCCGGGATCTGGCTGATACCCAATTTGGCGAAAGATTCGGGATATTCGAAAAGCACACTCAATCTCTCAATACCAATGCCTTTGTTAATTGCCATCTGACGCAATACCTGGGCAACCTGAGAAGGACTGTTGTTGCGGGGGCAGCGCAGGTTACATGTATAGCAATAGAAGCAATTCCATATCGTCTTATCTTCAATTACACTCCAATCGTCCTCTTTGACCCTTTTCATTACATTGCGGGGATTGTAATCGCTGTATCGTGCCGCAGGACACGAAGAGGTACAGGCACCACATTGTATACAGCGTTCAATACCGATAGAATCCGAGGTCCTGAGGCTTTTCTTAACAGTTTCTACAAGGGATTCGCATTTTGGAGTATCATAATTTTCATTCATTTTTCCACCTCTTCCAGGGAAGAGAACATGTCACTGAGCCCTTTTGCATGAGGAATGTAAGCCTTCTTGAGATGCAGTCGATCCCCATATTCTGCATTAAATCCAAGGAAACGAGCCTCAGCCAGTGGATAGATTATTTCACCAATCTGGTTGTCCGGTGGTTCTTCCACAAAAACGACATGAGAGGCGCCTTTATCGAATGCCATATCAATCATCTCCGCTGTCACAATGGTTGTTGTGGGCACCTTTATTATCTTTGTAGAGGAGGGATAATCCTGCGCACTACTTCCTATATTATCAATAGTTGAATATGCGATGTTGCGGCTGGCAAAGACAATCGTATCCCCTGCTTCGGCCAGACCTCCTATCTCGGCCAGCAGTTCTTCTCTGCTGTAACCTCTGACATGAATAGCACCTTCATCGCAAAGGGAGGTACAATAGCCACATCCATTACACACAAGCGGATCAATTTTCACCTCATCCTCAATGGAAATAGCCCCGAAAGGACAGGTTCCACACTTGCCGCATAAAGTACACACACCGGGATCTGCAACTGCAATATGCGGATCCAGAGATATCTCGCCTGCCGACAGGAAAGCATGGGCACGGGAGGCAGCAAGGCCTGACTGGGCTATTGAATCTGTTACATCCTTGGGAGACTGGGCACTTCCACAGACAAATATACCTTCCTTTGATGTATCTACCGGCCTGAGTTTGGAGTGTCGCTCCTTGATGAAACCGTCTTCACTTAGATTGGTGTCCATTATCCTTGCAATCTGCTGTGTACCCTCTGAAGGTTCCATGGCAGCAGAAAGTACCACCATATCTGCTGGCAATTCCATAAGTTGCTGGTTCAGGGTATCCTCCACCTTCACCACAAGCTCGAAATTATCTCGTTCTGCGATCTCAGCAGGCCTGCCACGCACAAATTGTACACCCATTTCCTGTACGGCGCGGTAATAGTTTTCATACAGGCCAAAGGCACGCATATCAATGTAACAGATGGTGACATTCACATCCGGATATTTTTTCTTTATAAGGCTGGCATGTTTAAGAGCTGCCATGCAGCAGTAACGAGAACAGTAGCGGTTTCCCGAAGATTTCTCATCCCTGGAACCCACACACTGGATCATAACAACGTTTTTCGGTTTTTTTGCATCAGAAGGGCGCAGTAATTTACCGTGAGTGGGACCATTAACACCAAGTATGCGGGCAAGTTCCATCTGGGTAGTGACATTGGGAAAGCGACCGTAACCGTATTGGGGTTTGGAGGAAGGATTATATTCATCAAAACCGGTCGCAGCAATAATGGCTCCCACCTGTACTTCGACAGGTTTGTCCTTTTGGGAGAAATCAATAGCACCTACATTGCAAACTTCTCTGCACCTACCACACTTGCCACCCTTAATTTCTATGCAATGTTCAGGATTGACGGAATATATCTGGGGTACTGCCTGGGCAAATTTTATTGATATGGCTTTTTTGTCCTTTGACCCACAGTTGAATTCATTTTCTGTAACTACAGGGCATACTTCAGCGCATTTACCACAACATACACATTTATCGGTTACATACCGGGGATTCTGAATGATGCTTACCTGAAAGTTACCCGTAGTCGAATCTATATTCCTGATCTCACAATGAGTTAACAATTCTATGTTGGGATGCGATGCGATCTCATTCATAAGGGGACTGAGAGAACACATGGCACATTCCTCGACCAGTCTCTCCGGGGAAAAGATTTTACCAATCTTTGCGACATTACCACCTATTGTCGTTTCTTTTTCTACAAGATAAGTATGCACTCCACTATTAGCAAGATTCAGGGCTGCATTTATACCGGAGATTCCACCACCGATTATCAGGGCATTCGGGTTTATAGGTAAACTTTCATGCTCAATAGGTTGTGCCCGAAAAAGGCGAAGCATGCCTGAATTAAGCATCGAAAAAGCTTTATGGGTTGCCCTGTCGGAATCGGTATGCACCCAGGAACATTGTTCCCTTAAATTGACAACTTTGAGAAATTCCTGATTCATTCCGCATTGGGAAGCACATTTTTTGAAAAGATTTTCATGCTTGGCGGGTGTACAGGCTCCCACAACTACCCTTTCAAGACCGCTATATTCAATCTCGTCCTTAAGGTACTGTTGGCCCCGATTGGAACAAAGATACTCGTAATCGAATACTTTACTGTCCGGAAAAGATTTCTTAAGCTGCTTAATATCAATATTGTCTGAAATATTGCCTCCACAATGGCAAATAAAAATGCCTGAAGGTTTTTTCGTATCATTCATAAAAAGGTGTGTTAAGAAAGCCATATATAAAATTAGCCCGAAAGGGCACATTTATTACCTGAAACAGACAGTTATAATATATAATTCTCTAATAAGGCCAAAAGATTAGCCGAATATCTAATATGTATTTTAAAAAGGGGAACTAATAAAAAATCAGATGAAAAAAGAAATGCCAATCAGGAGAATTCTTTGAGGCGATTTATATTTTCCAGTAGAGTCTGGTTCTCTGAAAGGATTTCCTGTTCTATACTTTCTATAATGGATTCCATGGGTACTGCAAGTTTATAGACTTTGATAGGTCTTCCCTTGCCTTCATTGCGTTTAATTTCCTCATATTCAACCCAGCCTTTTTTCTTCAAGAGGAAATTCATAGCAATGCTCACTTCCGGCTGCCTTAGCTGTGACATTGATTCTATTTTGCGGGAGGAAACTTCTTCACCACATGAAAGACAGGCAAGTGTCCTTGCAACCGGTTTTGAAAGGTGTAGCCTCCTTAGCAGCTTTGCAATTTCTCTTTGAGTTTCATTCATTGAAAATAGGTCATCTTCTTCCATGGAAACACCGATAAATAATTTGAATGGGACGTTCACCAGAGTATATAATATGCATATATGTACTTAATATTTATATTATCCATTCAATATATAAAGTTATGGAAGTACGGAAACTACCAGTTGCTCAATAGAAAACAAAATTGTACAAAAACAGATATGATGGTGGGCCCGCTGCGATTCGAACGCAGGACCTCACGGTTATCAGCCGTGCGCTCAACCTGGCTAAGCTACGGGCCCATTGGTACACGATTTGTCATCGCGCAACCACTCAAATACACACCCTTATACTTTAATGTTTCGGCCAACCCCTGATTTGGCCAAAAATCGGTAAAATGCAATGAAAGGAGTTCGAATAATGCCGATAGGTTTATTAGTAATGATTGCAACTGTGAATTGCAAATGTGGGCCGGTAGATCAGCTCGGAAGATCGCTACCTTGGCATGGTAGAGGCCTCGGGTTCGAATCCCGACCGGTCCACTTAAATATTTTAGAAAATTTTAAATGTTCAATGTTTTTTTACTATAATCTTTATTAGAAGTAGGCCCACATAGAAACCCATACAAAAAGTTCTTTCAGTTAACGAGTAAATTTTATCTGTAAGGATTTAAAGACCATAGTGGCCCTATGTATGCCCTTTCTGTAGACTGAAATGGTCTTTTACGTCCCGCCCCACACATTGACACAGGCCGACAAAGACTAAATATTTTGTTATTTATTTCCTTCTTCACCTGTTGCATATGTTTGTTGACGAAAGTGGAGATTTGGGTTCACAATCAAACTTATTTGATTTTTGCTGCCTTATTGGTAAAAGATGAACTTCCACTTAAACGAATCATTAAAAAAATGAGAAGAAACAAATTCAAAAAGGAATTAAAAAACGGTTCTGTAGAAACCCTTTCCTCTAACTTCCACTAATACATTATCATTTTTATTTTGGAATGAAATTAATGATGCTCTTTTCATATCAAATATTCCCGGTAATTCCAGATATAAGTTATATGTATTATAGTGCCTTTGCCTTATTAAATCATTATCATGCCTCAGATAAGTTTTAAAGTGATTTAAAATCTTCTATTTTGTCTTTAATTGCTTAATAAACCTTCATTATTTCATAAATACCCTTTTCTGATCTTTTAAAATAAGTATGTTTATATTTATGACTGTTCATATGAGATTGCCTGGTCTTAGAGAAGACAGGCAAATACACCACCCAACAATCACTCCAGATGAAAGTTTTCGCCTCATTTGTTTCATCTGGAAGTGATTGTTGTATTCTTTGAGAGGTGAATTATGGAAGAAAACAAAGGAACTTATCCAGTAACACACCCGGTTCAATCCACTTCTCTCATGCATCTAAGTGGAGTATGGAAAATCTACCAGATGGGAGATACCGAATTTGCAGCATTGAAAAATATTGATTTGGAGATTCAAACAGGAGAATTTGTTGTAATTCTGGGTCCAAGCGGCAGTGGTAAAAGTACAATAATGAATCTGTTGGGATGTCTGGATCTGCCAAATAAAGGAATCGTACAGTTAAACGGTAGAGACATATCTAAAATGCAGGAATCGGAGCTTGCACAGATCAGGGGGCAATTGATCGGCTTTATTTTTCAACAATTCAATCTCATTCCTATATTGAATGTTATTGAAAATGTTATGCTTCCTCTTGAGTTTCAGGAAGAGAATGCTGATTATTCATGGAAAAAAGCAGAAGAACTGCTTGAAATTGTAAATCTCTCTGATAAAAAATACAATTTGCCTTCTCAGTTATCAGGTGGGCAAAGGCAGAGGGTTGCAATAGCAAGGTCTCTGGCGGTGGATCCGATGGTAATTCTTGCAGATGAGCCCACCGGCAATCTGGACAGCACAACCGGCACTTATATCCTTGATTTTTTGAGTGAATTGCATAAAAAAGAGTCCAAGACAATAATTATGATCACACATGACCCGGAGCTTGCGGAATATGCAGATCGTGTTGTCCATATTCTGGACGGAACAATTGAAAGAATAGAGATAAGAAATAATAAGTAAAAGACGATGTGGTTTTTAATGAATAAGTTGGCATACTTTTCGTTTTTATTGATACTGTTAATCTTACCGGTAACTGCTTCAGCAGATATTTCTGCAAGCATGAGTGGTATTGAGGTAGGTAAAGTAACCCAGAGCCCGGCTCCTGCAAGACCAGGTGAGACAGTAGAACTCTCCCTGAGTATCCAGAATGTAGGAAACGAAGACCTTTCAGATATAGTAGTTTCATTGGACCCGGAGTATCCTTTTACAAGTATATCGGGACAATCCCTGACAAAAAGAATCTCTTTTCTGGAAGCCCGGCAGGATGAGGAAGACGGAACCATTCTCAAGTTCATCCTAAAAGTTGACCCTGATGTTGCAGAAGACACCTATGATATTGATGTGGTAGTAAAGGATAGCGGAAGCGATGCAAGAAAAAGAACACCTATAAATATCGACATTCAAGGTAAGGAATATGCCCAGGTTGTGACTATAAGTGAGTCAAATATAGATCTTGCAACTGTGGAACCTCTTGAATTTGTTATTACAAATACAGGTGATGCACCGATTAAAAACATGGAATTTTCCTGGAAAGAACCGACAGGAGTTGTATTACCTGTATACTCATCAACAAGCAAGTATATTAAATATTTAGGCGTGGGTGAATCTGCCAATGTGTCATATTCTGTGATGGCTGATGTAAATGCCCATCCTGGATTATATCAGCTTGATATTACACTGCAATTCCAAGATTATGATGGTGATAATTCCACCATACAGACCAAAGCGGGTATCTTCGTAGGCGGAAAAACAGATTTTGATCTGAGTTATTCCGAGAGTGACGGAGGGGAGGTTTCCCTTTCTCTTGCAAATATCGGTAATAATGAAGCCTATTCTGTAAAACTCTCGATACCTAAACAGGATAACTTTGTAACTACAGGAAGCAGTTCATCGATTGTTGGTAACCTTGAAAAGGGTGACTATACTGTTACTTCCTTCTCCATATCCAGGACAGGTGCAATGGCTTCAGATGCCGAAGTGACAGCAGAAGACGGTGAAGCTATGCAGCAGCAAGGAGACTCTGCCAATGAACTTCTGGTTCTCATAGAATATACTGATACCACCGGTCAGAGGCTTTCTGTTGAAAAGGCAGTTCAAATTGAAGACCTTACTTCAGGTACTATGGGCACAGCAGGGTCTAAGGGACCGGGTCAAACAGGAAGTAATACTTATCTGTATGCTGTTGCCCTGATTCTTATTGCTGGTGGTCTTGTATTTTACAGAAAGAAAAAAATGGAGAAAGAAGGTAATTGTGAACCCATCGGGGTACAGCTGAGAATGCTAAAAGGCAAGATCTTGGGAAAGGATAAAGAATGAGACTAAGTACCTGTTTCAAACTTGCTTTGAATATTTTAATACACAGCAAGCTCAGAAGCTGGCTTACTATAATAGGTATTGTTATCGGTGTGGGTTCTGTTGTTACGATTATGGCACTAAGTGACAGCATGTCTGCAGAGATGGAAGGACAATTTGCAGATATGGATCTCACAACAATCCAGGTAACTCCGGGATATACGAAAGCTTCTTCGGGTGGAGGACCACCGAGACCGGGGGGCATGGGTGGCTCCTTTTCTTCTGATGCAGAGCTTACTGATAGGGATATACGCGCGATGAAGTTAATTGAAAACATCGACTACATCTATGGTCAGGTCTATGGAAGAGATATGGATGTTTATTTTATGGGGGAGACGGCGGAACTTTCCGTAACAGGTGTTGATTCGCAGGTCTGGCAATATACTGTAACCTATGACATGGAATCCGGCAGGCTACTTGAAGCTGCGGATAATAATGTTGTAGTTATAGGCTACGGTGTAGCTCACCAAATATTTGATCAGGAGATAGGTCTTAACCGTGCACTTACAATTGAAGGCAAAAACTTCAGGGTCGTGGGTGTGCTGGATGAAGGTGAAAGTGACAATTCGATCATAATGCCAATAGATTCAGCCGTGGATATAATAGATGATGCTGAAGAAGATGTCTATGATACAATTATAGTCAAAGCCTCTGATACCAAACATGTAGAAACAATAGTCAATACTATCGAAGAAAAGCTTATGATATCCCGTCATATCGCAAATGAGGATGATAGAGATTTCAGTGTTTCTTATTCCCTTTCAATGGCAGATACTGCAACTGAGATAATGGATTCAATTACTATGTTTCTGGGAGCCATAGCGGGAGTTTCCCTTTTGGTAGGTTCTGTGGGAATTGCAAACACCATGTTTACGTCTGTGATGGAGAGAACTAAGGATATAGGTACCATGAAAGCCATAGGCGCTAAGAACAGGGATATTATGATGATATTTTTGATTAATTCCGCACTGGTAGGCTTTGTTGGTGGGGTGCTTGGTATCCTGCTGAGCTTTGTACTTACAGCACTCATGCCGATGCTTGGAATATCTATGATGAGATCTTCCATGGGTATGGCAGTAGCTCCCGATCTTATAGGAATGGGAATCGGCATTGCAGTGTTTGTAGGTATCATATCGGGAGTGGTTCCTGCTTATAATGCATCGAGAATGAAACCAGTAGATGCCCTCAGGTATGAATGAAGTCTTTGGTATATATGAGGCGCAGAGCTTCATATATTTATTAGGCATTGTTAGGCACTGTTATTCCCATCACACACCCATAAATTTAAATACAAATTCTAAGAAATAAAGCAGATTATCATGTGGAAACCTGATCAGGTAGATCAAATGGACTCTAGATCCATTCAGCCGGGTTAGATTCCCGGGGTTTCCGCCAGTAAAATAGAAAGTGACGGTCTGGATATGTTGCAAAATTAGACGCCTCAGCAAATGTAGATATCAGAAGTCGCCCCTATAGCCGGAGCAATCCCCTATGGAAAGGAAACCACTAGATTTACTTATAGACACCAACGGAGTGTGGCTCTCAAGGAATGGGTTACTTCATGGTGTAAAGAACTTTGAGGTGTCGAGGAACCATATTCATATCACTACTGACTGCGGAAGCCGCTTTACAGTACGTAATTCCAGAAGAAGTCGCTCTGCAAGGGCGCTACGCAACAATAAATATCGCAAAGCATGCAAAAACTGCAAACTTTCCGATGAGCGTATTACTCGTTTTGTCACAAAAGATTTCGGCAGGGGAAGCCAGGCACGCGTTGTCACAGCTTCAAAAACAAAAAAGAACAAACCTCCAGAGGCAGCAGTGGTTAAAGCTGTTTCCAGCAAGGCAAATGAAATGCCGCCTGTTGCAGAGACAAAAAAAGAAAAGCCTGTAAAACCGGATTACACGCCTGCCCAGAAAAAAAGAATTACAACACTGCTTAGCCCTGCAGATGACTTTAGTTCAGTAAAAGAACTCCCGCCCTTCAAGGAGCTGGAGACAGAACTTGTCAAAAAGAGAAAGCAAGATCTGCGTCATATGTATGAGAAGGACCGCAGACATCAGCTGGCCCAGCTTGAAAGGGATATTTCCCTCTTTTTAATAGAAAAGGGGTTCATGGAAGTACGCACTTCAATCATGATCCCGGCTAAATTCATTGAAAGAATGGGAATCACAGAAGAGGATCCCCTCTACAAACAGATATTCCGGGTGGATAATAACACATGTCTGCGGCCCATGCTTGCCCCGGGATTATACAATTACCTGCACAATTTTGATAACATAATGCCCGACCCCCTCAAGATATTCGAGATAGGCACCTGCTACAGGAAGGAATCCGACGGCAAGGAGCATCTTGAAGAGTTTACAATGATTAATTTTTGCCAGATGGGCTCGGGATGCACAAGAGAAAATCTGCTGAAAATTATTGATGACTTGCTAAAATATCTGAAAATCGATTATGAGGTAATCGCGGATAATTGCATGGTGTATGGAAATACAATTGACATAATGCATGGAGACATGGAAATATCTTCAGCCGTGGTGGGACCCATTCCACAGGATCTGGATTGGGGAGTGACCAAACCCTGGATGGGCGCAGGAATGGGACTTGAAAGATTACTCAAGGTCAAGCACAAATACATAAACATCAAGCGTTCAAGCAGGTCTATATCATACTATAACGGAATTACAACCAATCTCAGGTGAACAATTTGTTTGAAAACATGGACAATGAACAGCTGGACAAATTTGCATCCTCAATAAATGAAGGATACCAGCTCAGGGACCAGGAGATAAGAGACCTGCTGGTCATAGAGGATGAAGAAGAGATGCAGAAGTTGTTCCATGTGGCACGCATGGTCCGTGATAACTTTTTTGGAAATAAGGTGTTCCTGTACAGTTTTGTGTATTTTTCAACATATTGCAAGAATCAGTGTTCGTTTTGCTACTATAACTGTAAGAACAATATCCACCGCTACAGGCTTACTCCCGACGAGATCGAAAAGGTCTGCGAGGCGCTTGAAAATGATCCTGTCCACATGATAGACCTGACAATGGGAGAGGACCCTTATTATCATGACCACCCTGAAAGACTGGTCAGTGCTGTGCGGAAAGTTAAGGACAAACTGGGCCTTCCGATAATGATCTCCCCGGGAGTTGTGGGGAAAGAGACCCTCAAACAGATGTATGATAACGGAGCCGATTTCCTGGCACTTTACCAGGAAACCTATGACCAGGAATTATACAACAAGCTCAGGGTAGGCCAGGAATACGACCAGAGAATAAACTGCCGCCAGGATGCAAAAGAAATTGGTTACTGTGTAGAGGATGGGATCCTTACCGAAATCGAACCAGAAGCCGAATCAACCCTGATATCCCTCAAAGGCCTGCGTAAGTCAAATCCCAATATGGTACGTGTAATGACATTTGTACCCCAGGAAGGCACACCTCTGGCAAGCCGAGAACCCGGAAGCAGCAAATCAGAACTGAAAATCATATCGATCCTAAGACTCATGTTCCCGGACAGGCTGATACCTGCTTCCCTTGACCTTGAAGGCATGGAAGGTATGGTTTACCGCCTGGATGCCGGAGCAAACGTTGTGACATCCATCATTCCTTCCGGATCGGCACTGGAAGGCGTGGTTAACTATGACAGGGAACTGACAGAACGCAACCGTGATGCATGGAGTGTGGTGGAAAAGCTTCAGAGCATGGGAATGGAACCGGGAAAACAGGAAGATTTCAATCAGATACTGGGAAGGTAGAATGAAAACGATATGTCTGATTGGGGGCAAGTTGCAGGGCTTCGAGGTGGCTTATCTTGCCAGGAAATCCGGGATACAGGTACATCTGATCGACAGGAAAAACAAGCCTCTGATACGTAATAGTGTGGACAAGCATTTTTGCTTTGATATTACAGAAAAGCCGGAAAGGCTCATCGAATTATCCCGCCACTCAAATGCTATAATTCCGACAAATGAAAACCCTGGCACCCTTCTCTTTTTGAAAAAAATAGAACCAGAACTACATTGCCCTCTTCTTTTCGATTTTGCCGCTTATGATACCAGCATGCACAAAAAGCGTTCAAGGGAATATTTCAAATCGATCGACATACCCATCCCTTCAGATAAACCCCAATCCCCTCCTTATTTTGTGAAACCCCCATGCATGAGCAGCAGTAGGGGCGCGCGCATAATTGACAACGAAAGTGAACTGGCAGACATTGATGATTCGATGGTCATTGAAGAATATGTACCCGGACCGGTAGTTTCACTGGAAGTGGTGGGTGACGGGAACAATTTCATGATCGGTCAGCAGACACAGGTCCATATTGACCAGGAACATGATTGCCACCGGGTCACCCCGATGGAGACGGATGTAAATTTCAGGGAAATAACACACCTGCTGGCCAGCAATCTGTGCCTCAAAGGAATCATGGATGTGGAAGCAATACTCTCCCCAGAAGGAATCCGGGTTATTGAGATTGATGCACGGTTTCCCAGCCAGACACCTACCGTAGTATATCACAGTAGTGGTGTAAACCTGCTTGAATGGCTAATGGAAACTATTGCAGGAAATATAAGGGAAAACAAACCTCTACCTGTTGGCAAACAATGTAACTATGAGCACCTGATGGCATCTGATGGAAAACTTATCCCTGTTGGAGAACATGTGCTTTCAGGCGGTGATGACTACCGGCTATTCCATGAATCAAACGGGTTGGAAATATTCAAATGCAGTGGGGAAAAACCAACCTATACCCTGATATGCACTGGCACTACCCGGCATGAGATGTGTGACAAAAGAAAAAAAGCAATTCAACTTATCAAATCCGATATTAAGCAGTAAAAGGAGGATAAATATGGCACTACTTACACCACAAGATCTGGAAGGACTCACAAAACAGCTTGAGTACAATAACAATACTATCAAAAAAGCAACCGGAATGGACATTGCTGATATATGCAAAGAAATATACAGCACCACTCTTGACGGAGAAAAAGTAGGGATTGTGCCTATAACTTCCGGCAATGGGATCATTACCAATTTTTCGTCATCCCTGCTTACAATAACCGAATATTTCGGCCTTGAGGGTGATATAACCGAGCATCCCGATGTTACCGGGTACTATGAAGCTGTTTCCGGTAATGCCGATGTAATACTGATGGCAGATGACCACATATTTATTGCACATAATTTGAGAAACGGCAAAATTGCAACCAATCATGTATGCACCGGAGTGGTTTACGCTGAAATCGCCTCCCGTTACAAATATGCTGACTCAAAAGATATACTTGTAATCGGCCTGGGAAGAGTGGGTTATGCCGGAGCACAACATCTTGTAAAAAGGAATTTCGATGTGTATGCCTATGACCCCGACCGGGAAACTATGGAAAAGGCTCGCAAGGAACTAGGCATCATACCCTATGATCCCGAAGAAGAACACAAGTTCTCCATGGTCCTGGAAGCTACACCAAACCCCAATACAATCTCTGAAGGCATGGTAGCAGAAAGATGCCTCATATCCACACCGGGAATTCCCTGTGGATTACCTGAAGACATTGGGGAAAGGAACGAAATCGACTTGGTAATGGAACCTCTGACGATTGGCGTGGCTTCGATGCTTTACGCGGTAATGTAAAGTAGAGAGCCCTCAAGAGCAAAACAAGTATATTGATAGCGCTTTTTTCATGAACATTTGAACATGAAAAGATATATATATGCTAAATGCGTAGCCAGATTACCTTTTAGAATAGAAATAAGTTTCAAGGAGTAAAGGTTATGGTTGAATATACACCCAAAGAGAGATTAGCACGCGTATTTGCAGGTAAAGAGGTAGACAGGATGCCTGCTATCTGTGCCACCCAGACAGGAACAGTAGAACAAATGGATGCAGTCGATGCTTACTGGCCAGAAGCTCACGAAGATCCTGTAAAAATGGCAGCACTGGCAGAAGCAGGACACACAGTTGTAGGATTTGAAGCTGTGCGTGTGCCTTTCGACATCACAGCAGAAGCAGAATTTTTCGGATGCGGAATCAAGCCAAGTACCAAGGAACAGCAGCCATCCGTAATCAGCCACGTTGTCAGCAAGGCCGAAGATCTCGAACAATTCGAAGGGTACAACATCGAAGAAGGCAGGATCGGAAACGTATGTAAGGCAGTCAAGATCCTCTCAGACAAATACGGCGACGAACTTCCAATCATCGGCAGCATGATCGGACCCTTCTCCCTTGCACAGCATCTTAACGGTGATTCCTGGTTTATGAACATCATGACCGACCAGGAATTTGGTCTCAAACTCATGGATTTCACCACTGAGTTCTGCACACAGTACGCCCTCAAGCAGGTCGAGAACGGTGCCAACACCTTTGCAATCATTGATCCAACAGCCAGTTACCAGCTTATTGGTGCTGACTTCTACAAGACTTTCGTAGTTCCATTCCACCAGAAGATTGTTGAAGCACTCCACGAGAAAGGTATACCATCCATCCTCCACATCTGCGGAGACACAACAAACGGACTTGCGATCATGGAAACCTGCGGCGTAGATGCACTCAGTGTAGACCAGAATGTCGACCCTGCAGCAGCAGTTGAGAATGTGGACAAGGCCCTCATAGTAGGTAACCTAGACCCAGTAAGTGTTCTCTGGAACCAGGGCGAAGACAATGTCGAAGGTGTAAAGGAAGAATCCAAGAAAGTTCTCGATGCAGGAGTACAGCTTCTCGCACCGGGTTGCGGTATTGTGAGCAAGACTCCTACCCAGAACCTTCAGGCAATGATAGAAGCAGCAAAGAACTGGACATACTAAGTCCAGTTCTTTATCTCTTTTTTTATAATTTCTAAATTAATTTGATTTTTACAGGCTTGGAATGCTTACTGCAGTATTTATATTTGCAGTATCTCACTGGCTATCATTGGCTTAATAAATATAGCATAAGAGATTTTCTATAATATGGTTTTGAGAAAGTTATATATACTTCCTCCATTATGTGCTAAATACCGTAAAAAGAGGAATAACAATGAAAATCTGCATAACATCAAAAAGCAATGAACCTGATTCAGATATTGAGCCCCGTTTTGGCAGAGCTCCTTATTTCATAATTGCCGACACCGAGAACGGAAAATTAGAAGCAATAGAGAACCCTGCAGCAGGTGCTACCGGGGGTGCCGGAATACAGGCTGCCCAGGAAGTCGCAAAAATGCAGGCAGATGTTTTGATCACCGGTAATGTGGGACCTAATGCCTATGAAGTCCTTTCCACAGCAGGGATCGAAGTCGTAACCACTTCCGGTGTATCGGTAAAAGAAGGAATTGAACAGTATAATAAAGGAACTCTGGAAAAAGTATCCGGTCCAACTGCCAGGGCACATGCTGGCATGGGTCGCGGACAGGGCAGAGGGGGAAGAAAATGAAAGTATGCATACCGGCAACCGAGAACAGTGGAATAGATTCACCCGTAGGCCAGCACTTTGGTAAAGTCCCTTATTACACAATATACGACAGTGAGACCGGCAAAGTAGATGTTCTGGAGAATACCAGTGAGCATATGGGCGGTGTTGGATTGCCTCCCGAATTACTCACAAATGAAGGCGTTGAAACCATGCTCTGTGGAGGCCTGGGGTGGAAAGCCGTCCAGATGTTCGACCAGTTCGGCATCAAAGTTTTCGTGGGAGCACAGGGGAAAGTCAGGGATGCCATAGAAGACTGGAAAAATGAGAGGCTCGAGCAAGCTGGTGCAAACAACTCCTGCAGTGGACATGATCACCACTGAAACACCAAACATGAAAATAACTGTGGCAAGCGGAAAGGGAGGAACCGGGAAAACAACAGTTGCTGTTAATTTCTTCCTTTCTGTTCCAAAAACCAGCCTCCTTGACTGTGATGTGGAGGAGCCAAATTCCAATCTGTTTTTACACAATGACCTTAAAAAAGTAAAAGAGGTTACGATACCAGTTCCCGTAATCGATGAGCAAAAATGCGAACATTGTGGCAAATGTGCTGATTTTTGCAATTACAATGCGCTTGCAGCACTACCACAAAAAGTGATGGTCTTTTCCGATCTCTGTCATGGTTGTGGAGGATGTAGCCTCGTCTGTCCCAATGATGCTATCAGTGAAACAGGACGCAGCATAGGGAACATAGAGCGGTCCCTTTCAGGACAGTTCCATACAGGACTTCTGAATATAGGAGAAGCAATGGCATCACCCCTGATAAAAGAACTCAAGACCTATGCAGGCGAAAATACAGTAATAATGGACGCTCCGCCGGGAACCGCCTGTCCTATGATCACAACCGTTGAAGATACTGACTATTGCATCCTTGTTACCGAACCCACACCTTTTGGACTCAATGACCTGAAACTGGCAGCGGAAGTTGTCCGGGAAATGAAAATTCCTGCGGGAGTGGTAATCAACCGTGCAGGAGTAGGAGATGGAGGTGTTGAAGAATATTGCCACCAAACCGGTCTACCAATAATAATGGAAATTCCCTATGACCGCAGAATAGCTGAAGCTTATTCAGAAGGCATACCTTTTGTTGAAACTATGCCGCAGTGGAAAGAAAATTTCCTGCAGATGTTTGAAACTATCAAGGAGGCAGTTAGATGAAACAACTCACAGTAATCAGTGGCAAAGGTGGCACCGGCAAAACCACCCTCACCTCTGCCTTTGCAGCTCTTGCGGAAAATGCCACCATTGCAGACTGTGATGTCGATGCTGCCAACATGCACCTGCTGCTGCAACCTGAAATAATAAAAACCTATGATTTTACTGCATTACCTACCGCAAATATACATCTTGAACAGTGTACAGGGTGCGGGATATGTGTTGATAATTGCAGGTTCGGGGCAATAAAGGAAGGTTTCGAAATCGATCCGTACATATGTGAAGGTTGCGGAGTCTGTGAGTATGTCTGCCCTGCCGATGCAGTGACAATGGAATACAATAAGTGCGGGGAAGCCTACGAATCTAAAACCCGGTTTGGGCCTCTTGTGCATGCTAAACTTGGAATAGGGGAAGAAGCCGGAGGGAAACTTGTCACACTCGTTCGGGAAATTGCAGAAGAGGTAGGCCCAAAGAATAATTGTGACACAATAATTATAGATGGACCACCGGGTACCGGTTGTTCAGTAATTGCAGCCCTTACAGGTGTGGATATTGCCCTTGTAGTCACCGAACCCACCGTCGCCGGGATACATGATCTTAAAAGAGTGATGGAAGTGACAGAACACTTCGAGATACCATCTCTGGTTTGTATAAACAAATCCGATATAAACGATAACAAAAGAAGAGAAATAGAAAAATTCTGCACTCAGAAAGGGATTAAAATTGCAGGCGAAATCCCCTATGATACAACCCCTACCGAGGCAATGGTGGAGGGAAAAACAATTGTGGAATATACCGACAATTCTTTTGCAAAATGCGTCATAGAAGTATGGGAAGAAGTAAAAGAAGAGATGCAATCATGAAATGTGCAACCTGTCAGGAGAAGAAATGTCGCAACGGGAAAGATTGCAGCGGTGTTGCAGAGGATATCGAATATACCGGTGAAGACCTCGATTGTATGCAGGTTGCAGCTGCTATCGAAGGGCAACATTATATGCAAAAAACCCGGCTGGAAGAGCTTATCCTGTTTGCCAAACAAATGGGTTACCAGAAACTGGGAATTGCTTTTTGTATCGGACTGGCCAATGAAGCCGCAACCATCACCCGGATCCTGAAAAAGGATTTCGAGGTTTATTCTGTCTGCTGCAAGGTCTGTGGTATCCCAAAGGAAAAGTATGAGCTTGAAAAGATCCATCCCGAAAAATTTGAGGTTACCTGTAACCCGAAGGGACAGGCCTTCTTACTTGCCAAAAAACAAACCGAGTTGAATATCATCGTTGGTCTCTGCATGGGCCATGACATTATATTTACCCGCCACAGCGAAGCCCCGGTAACCACCCTGATTGTCAAGGACAGGGTGCTTGCACATAATCCCGCTGGTGCAATCTATTCCGGATATTACCTGCGCAAAAAGTTCAATCTGGAGGATTGAATCTGGAACTTACCGTTGTTTATGATAATAATGCAGCTGAAGATTTTCATGCAGGATGGGGGTTTGCCTGTCTGATTCAACAGGAGGACACTACACTTCTTTTTGATACGGGTTGGAACGGACCCGCCCTGCTGGAAAACCTAAAAAAAGTGGGAATTAAACCCTCAGACATAGACATACTTATCCTCTCCCACCAGCACTGGGATCATATAGGAGGGCTGTCTGCAATATTACATAATTCAGATGCCCTGGAAGTGTATGTGCCCCGGGCATTCTCCCCAAATCTCAAAAAGGAAATAGCCAGGCATGCCCAACTTATAGAAATCACAAAATCCCGGCAGGTCTGCAAGGGAGTTTTTACCACCGGTCAACTGGGAAACCACATAAAAGAACAATCCCTTGTCCTCCAATCTGAAGATGGATTGTATATTATAACCGGATGTGCCCATCCGGGACTGGGGGAAATAATTGACAATGCTGCAAAAATGGGTCATGTCACAGGTGTACTCGGAGGACTACATGATTTCAATGACATGGGCACATTGGAACAACTTTCATACATAGCAGCCGGACACTGCACATCCCACAATGATGAAATTAAACGCAAATATCCGGAAAAATTTGCATACATTTATGCAGGATACTCCGTAGACATATGACAATATGGTAAGAACTATATTCTAAGATTCCTATAATGATTGATAGGAGGATACGTATGTTATCAAAGATACCAATTGACCTTGATGCTGTAGAGGATGAGAACATAGATAAAGAAATCTTAAGGGCTGGCATTATAGCCGAACTTGATGCTATCAACCTCTATGAACAGATGGCCGAACTTACTTCCAGCGAGGAGATCCGGGCAGTGCTGCTAGACATTGCAAAGGAAGAAAAGACCCATGTGGGAGAATTCCAGACCATGCTGCTTGAATACGATAATGAACAAGAAGATGAACTGGAAGCAGGCAGAAAAGAAGTTGAAGAAGAAGTCCTTAAATAAAGGATCTTAAAGACTTTAGCAATCCGGAGGTGGAGTGATGGAAATTATACCCACCATCGGGCTTGATCCTTTTTTATTTGATTATCTGGAAAAACTCATCCTCTCCCTGATGATAGGTATTATCATCGGAATAGAAAGAGAACATCGAAGAGCAGAACATCCGGTTTTTGCAGGTGTGCGTACATATTCTCTGGCTGCTGTCACAGGCATGCTGGCAACAATTGCAGGGAAAGCAATCGGTAATGATATTATAATTGCTGCAGCCTTTTTGATAATAGCATGTAGTATTGCCCTGATATACCGTACCTACACAATGCGGGGCAAACTGGGCATGACAAGTGCCCTGTCTTTATTCTGCACCTTCCTACTGGGAATACTGGTCGCGACCGATAATTATCTGTTTGCTATTGCCGGTGGAGTTGCAATAACTTTTCTGACTATTGAAAAACGCCCGCTCCATTCTTTTGCCCAAAATCTTTCCAATGAAGATATCCTGAACAGCCTGCAGTTCCTTGCTGTGGCCTTCATCCTGTATCCCCTGGTACCTGATGAAGAACTATGGGGCATTGTGGACCTTAAAGCCACAATTCTTATTGTTGTACTTGTGATGTTTATCGGATTTATCAGTTACATTTCTCTCAAACGCTTCGGAGCAGGTGGAGGCGTACCCTATTCTGGATTGTTGGGAGGATTTGTGAGCAGTGAAGCCACCACTGCTGCCCTGGCATCGATAGCAAAGAAAAAATCCGGGCTTGTAAATGCTTTTTACATCGGGATCCTTTTGTCCAACCTTTCCATGTTCATTAGTAATCTGGTAATTGCCCTGATTGTAGATAATTCAGGTAAAACTACACTGTATATGCTACCTCCGCAATTATTGATGATACTGGTAGTAATAGGGATTTTTTGGAAAAACAAGAATATATCAAAGAAAATGGAAGGAGCGCTTGACATTGGCTCACCCTTTGCCTTAAAGCCTGCACTGCGTTTTGGAGCGATCTTTCTGGTATTACAGCTTTTTGCAACCTTTGCCAACGAATACGCGGGAACGTATGGCACATATGTAACTGCGCTGGGAGGTGTGGCCAGCAGTTCGGCAGTAACAGCTTCCATGGCATCCCTTGCAGTGAAGGGTGAAATTTCATACATGCTGGCCGGCCAAACCGCAGTTATTGCCGGTATCGTGAGCACTCTCAACAAAATCACCTACATCCGGATTGCAGGTGCTTTGGAACTTGAAAAAAGAGCCCGTATAACATTGATACTTTTATCCATTGTGGGAATTGTCGGGCTTGTTGTATGGATTTATGCAGATATTAAACCTGTCTTCTGAGCAAAACCTCATAAGACTTAAATATATTTTTAATTAAACTCCCACCATGGAAAAGATAACAGGGCTGGAGCTTTCCCCGCGTAAAATAGAATATCTCAAATATATTCATCAGAGAAAAGAAAACGTACGCACCAATGAACTTTCAGCCCACCTTAAGGTAGACCCCTCTACAACAACCAAAACAATCAACGAACTTGCAGAGGAGGGATACGTCAACCATGTACCTTATCGTGGCGTGAAACTTACAGAAAAAGGGAAAGATTATGCTGCTTTTCTGATTCGCAGACACAGGATCTTGAGCCTTATGCTCAAAAACTATGGCCTCTCACCCGAAGAAGCCTGCAGTGAGGTAAACCGTTTTGAAAGCTTTGTCTCCCTGCATGCTATCGATACCATATGCAGTACCATGGGCCATCCGACAATGGGAGTGTGTGGCAAAATAGAGCACCCCCACTGTGACGTATAAAATTTAAAGATTCAACTCCTTTATTCTGTAAAGGACCGCCAGAGCGTCTTTTCTTTTGATATCCACTTCAGTGTCACGGCAGAAACCAAGTAGACATGCGGCAGTCTGTTCATCCAGCATTCCTTTGTCCCGGGCACTTTTTATTATGCCGTAATAACTCCTTAGAGAATAATGGGTAGCTTTTGCAATATCCAGCAGGAAAGTTTCCTGAACAGAGGAAATAATGCCCTCATTCATAGCAGAGAGGAAGGTACATCGGATATTCACAAGCGGAGCAGAAATGGACTCATAGGTATCAGGGTTTGTTGCAACCGCCACTTCATCATCATCTTCAATAACACCATCACGATACCATTCATAGATTTTACCTACACCTATCATGCCGTGGCGATCCATTTCGGATGCACGCAAAGCTCCCATGCTACACCCACCAACAATTGTTACATTTTTGCGCAGAGCCTCCAGTATTTCCCTGTGACCAACCGCAGCCCTGTGAAAAAAAATACCATCAATGATGCCAATCAACTCATAACCCTGTTTTACAGCCTGTGTAACATCTCCGCGTTTAACAGGGCCGTGGACGGTGGCCCCACTGAGTATTCCTGCTTCTTCCAGGCCTATACTGGTGCCGGCAAAAACGATTGTTTTCATACTTTCGGCCTGCGTTTCCAGGGTTTTTCTTTTTTAGGACCTTTTCTTTTGCCTACCAGACGAATCCTTTTACCAACCCTTTCACGATCAAGAGTGTATTGTTCAAATCCGGGAATTATTACCCTGACTACAGGTATATTGATCGAACTGCGGCTTAAATCCACAACAATAGCATTGCGGGCAATCTTTTCCAGATGGGACAGAACAGTATTGATATTTCCTGCAGGTGTAGGGGAGGAGATGTCCTGCATATCTGCCAGGGATATCTTATCCACACCTTCCTCATACCAGTAATCGTTCATCCTTCTCATACGTTCATAACCAATCTTGCGCACCAGGTCCTCCCGGATTGTATCCTCACGTGCCCCGTGTATCTGGACAACACGGGACTGTGCAGCCTCGGTAATAGCACGCATAACAGCAATCTCTGGTCTTAAATGAGATCCTGCCCCCATTACCAGCAGGGCCGGATCTTTCAGCTGTACGTCATCCGTAGCAGCGACCACTGTTGTGACAGGAGTGTCATGTAGCAAAACCCAGAGGCGAATATCCACACCACTGTCCCTGAAGGCTTTGAGCATCTCGTAGGCCTGCCCGTCTTCTTCCGTTAGCACAAGTTCCATTCCCGGATTGCGGTTGAACTCGGCCATACTCAAAGCATCCCTTTCAATTACTTCCAGCAAACCATGCAGTATGGCTTCTTCCATCACATTACCCGATGCAAGTCCATTGGTATTGCTGCGGAAAAGATGGGCAGACATGCCCGGAGCATCATAGGGATGATAAACAGAATTGGAGGGCACATAGACCTCTTTTCCTGAAAGCAGATCAAACCCTTCTGTCCATTCTATCAATGAAGAAGAATCAAGGGGTTGGGGCATCAGGAATTCTTCAGGACGGATCAGGTCATGCTGGCCGGCAGCTTCTTCCATTGTGGCCATGAATTCATCAGCAGCTACGTTTTCGTCAATGTCTGCATTCACCCCGTTGCGCTCTGCAAGACAGCGTTCGTAGCATTCCATAATCGTGGAGATGCGGGCCTGCTGCGGGTTCACTCCTTTACCTGAATAAACGGAGATGGCACCATCAGCAGCTGTGGGGCGGATGCCTGAAAACACCGGGATACCCAGCCGATCAAGATCAGTAATATTGGCAATACGGGTCACACCAATTGTATCCAGGCCGGCACTGGCTTTTTTCAGGGTGGCTTCACCATCCAGCACCCTCTGGCTATCTCCCTCATACTTTATAGAAGGATCAATGTTTATGGTAGGCATGGAAGGGAAGTCTCCTGCATCGCTAATAATCCTTACGATAACAGGTATCGTAAGGACCGATTACGTTGCAATTAAGCTAAGTTATTGGTAAATGTAAGGAAAAGTGAGAATTGTATCACCAATGTAATGCATTTCCATAACCCGACAAAAAATAATCAACAAACAAATATATATAGAAAGAACACTTATGTAACTGTTTAATATTCTAATTATGCTGTTGATGCCTGAGGGGTCATGTATGGCAGCAGAGTATTGAAATTGAAGAAGACAGGAGGTTATACCATATGACAACTATAATGAAAAAACATGATATTCTGAGATGTGAAGACAAGAAGGGAAAATGCCATTCAGTAGTCAGAGGACATACAGAAGGCAAACTCAATGAAGATGATGAAGAACTCTACCACTTTATGGTAGGCGGGATGCAGGCCAAATAAGCTGCAAAACCTATTTTACTCTTTATCCATAACTTGCCTGCATGTATGACGTCGAAAATATACGTGCAGATTTTCCCGTATTAAAGGATAACATATATCTGGACAATGCTGCCACCACCCAGACCCCGGTGCAGGCGGTAAGGGCCATGGAAGATTATTTCTTCAAGTATGCGGCAAACCACGGCAGGGGAGCCCATCACCTGGCCCGCCAGACCACTGATCATTTTGAAGATGCCAGGGAAACAATAGCTGATTTGCTGAACTGCCCGGCAGAAAATACCATTTTTACCAAGAATGCAACCGAAGGCCTTAATCTGATAGCCAGGGGTATAGACTGGCAGGAAGGTGACCACATAGTAACCACCCTGGTGGAACACCACTCAGACCTGCTCCCCTGGATGGAACTCAGGGAAAGGGGAGTTGAACTTACCATTGTGGAACCGGACAATGAAGGCCATGTGGCCGTGGAAGCCCTGGAGCAGCACATTCGCCCTTCCACACGTCTTTTGGCAGTTACCCACATATCCAATTCCTTTGGTTCCATACAGGATGCGGATAACATGTGCAAACTTGCCCGGGACCACGATAATCTCTGTTTGATAGATGGTTCTCAATCCGCAGGGCACATGCCGGTGAACCTCAAACAGATGGATTGCGATTTTTTCGTTGCCCCCGGACATAAAGGCTTGCTGGGCCCCCAGGGAACCGGTGTGGCATACATTAAAGAACCGGATTCAATCAAGCCCCTCAATGTAGGAGGAGGAGCAGTAAGATCAGTTACCACCACAGGCTACGAACTGGAAGAAACACCTGCCAGGTTTGAAGCCGGGACACCCAACATCCCGGGAGGAATCGGACTGGGCAGGGCTGTGAAATATGTCCAGGAAATAGGTGTCAGCGACATCGAGAAACATGAAAGACAACTTGCAAAAAATGCCGCATACAGACTTGCACAAATAGAAGGAGTGGAAGTATACGGCCCGGATAACAGGGGTGCTGTGGTGCCTTTCAATGTCCGGGGACTTAATCCCCATGATGTGGCAATGATACTGGATGAAACCCGGCAGATATGTCTGCGCAGCGGTTACCACTGTGCCATGCCGGGGATTGATTTCATGAAACTGAAAGGAACGGTGCGGGCATCTTTTGCCCTGTATAACACCGAAGAAGAAGTCGATGCCCTGGTGGAAACCGTTGAACAGATAACCACCCTGGCCTGATTTTATTTCATCATCAATCGGGTTAGCGAAGCACGGGAATCCCTTATCTCATCCAGATCTACTTCAATGTAATCATTGTTTACTGTAATCCTTACACTGTTACCACCGGTAGTACCGATTACAACGTGCGGGATATTGCCAAGCTGTGCAGAGACTGCATCCGGATCATCTGTTGCAAGCAGAGCCCTGCCGTGGGATTCGGAAAAGAGGAGTTCTTCTGCTGACATGTCCCCTGCAATCTCAGAAAGGTTCACTTCAACACCCACATTCCCACATATCTCACAGAGAGCAGCTGCAAGCCCACCCTGTGACACATCGTGAGAAGCAGCGACTTTACCGGCCCTGATTGTTGTGATCAGGGATTCAACTATTGCCGCCATATCAGCCGGCACTTGCGGGACATTGCCTGCATTTGGACTACCCCTTAGATTATAGTATTGCGAACCACCCAGTTCTGCTTTTGTGGTTCCCACAAGGATGACAGACTGGCCTATCCCTGTAAATTCCGAAGATGGGATCGCAGAAATATTCTCCACTTCTCCCACAACACCTATTGCAGGAGTTGGCAGGATTGCAGTATGATGCTCCTCACTCTCGTTGTACAGAGAGACATTACCCCCTACCACCGGAATGGAAAGGTCGCGTGCTGCATCAGCCAGTCCATTTATGGTGTACTTGAATTGCCAGTAGATATCAGGCTTTTCAGGATTGCCGAAGTTCAGGCAATCCACCAGGGCCAGGCCACGACCGCCCTTTACAGCAAGATTCATTGCATTTTCAGCAAGGGTTCCCTTCCCTCCTTCGTAAGGGTCAAGATAGGTATGTCTGGGATTGCAGCCACATGAAAGAGCTATCCCCCTGTCACCGACAATCCGCTGGATAGCAGAATCTCCTCCGGGTCTGGCTACTGTCCGTATCTGGACCTCATGATCATACTGGCAATATATCCAGTCCTTTGAAGCCACATTGTGGGATGCAAGTACATCAAGAACTGCCTGTTTCAGGTCCCCTGTTGCAGCCGGCACAGGATCTTTTTTGACTGCAAAGGGCGTGGAGGGACGCTCAAAGGTTGGCGCACCTTCTGTTAAAAGATGAATTGGAATATCCGTCTCAGTATTACCTTCAAATTCAACTGTAAAATAAGGCCTCTCGGTCAATTCGCCAATGACAGCACCGTTGAGGTCATATTTTTCGGCAAGCTGGAGCATATAGTCCACATTTTCAGGTTCCACCTCGAAAAGAATACGCTCCTGGGATTCTGCAATCAAAATCTCAAAGGCATTCATCCCGGCCTCTCTCTGGGGCACACTGTCTGCAAGTATATGGATACCCAGACCGCCTTTGGAAGCCATTTCTGAAGAAGCACCTGCAAGGCCGGCAGCTCCTAAGTCACGGCAGGATTTTACGACACCTTCTGCAACCGCTTCAAGAGAGAGTTCAATCAGGAGTTTTTCAGTAAACGGATCACCTATCTGGATACTGGGCCGGTCCTCTGCCTCGGCACTTTCGGACAGGTCCCTGGAAGCAAAAGAGGCGCCCCCCAGACCATCACGGCCGGTAGTGGAGCCAATAAGTACGATCTTATTACCTGCCTTTTGTGCCGTGGCAGTTACAAGCTGATCTTGACGGGCAAGCCCCACACATACAACATTCACCAGAGGATTGCCACTGTAGCGTTCATCAAAAAATGCCTCACCCCTGACAACCGGCACACCTATACAGTTACCATACCCTCCGATACCTTCGATAATATGCTCGAACAGATACAGATTCTTAGGAGTGTTCAGGGGGCCGAAATAGAGCGGGTCCATAAGGGCAATTGGACGGGCACCCATGGAGATAATATCACGGACAATGCCTCCCACGCCTGTAGCCGAACCATTGTAGGGATCGACATAGGACGGATGATTATGGCTTTCCATACCCAGGGCAAGTACCCAGCCGTCACCAAACCGCACAATTGCAGCATCATCACCAGGACCTATGATTACACGGTCACCGGTAGTTGTAAAACTCTTAAGCAGTGGGGCACTGGAGCGATAGGAGCAATGTTCACTCCAGAGATTGAGAAAACAACCCTGCTCCACATTATTCGGCTGCCGTCCCATTTTTTCTACAATGATCTTCAGGTCATCTTCAGGTAGCATGTGAGAACCTCATTAAATTGGAATGATGTACCCATAAATAGGCATGTAAATAAACATTTCTTATGTATGGGTATTTTCCAGGGACATCTACTGCCCTACCTCAAGTCCATACTTCTCCACGGAACCTGCAGCCATTTCTACCATATAGCGGGTTGCATTTTCTGCGCGGGCAAAACCCAGCCACGGATGCAGGGATTCAATTTGTGTTATACGATAATTCGAATCGAGGAAAAAAACATCCAGGGAGAAAGGAACAAAAAGCATATGTATGGAAAACTTGCAGGGTTTGTTTATAGAAAAAAACATAGCATAATCCTGTGGGATATTCAGCCTGAACATCAGACCCATCGTTCTTTTCAGTAACGTATCAGCCATTTCAACGTCTCTTGCAACCATTTTACCATTAGCTTTTAATAGCATCGCATTTAACTTCTATTTGTCTGTATATAAATTATACAGACAACATAATACTAAATTTTCGGAGGAAAAACCAGAAGATGAGTTCAGAAATGTGCTCTGTTTGCGGATTGCCAAAAGAATTGTGTATCTGCGAAGAAGTGGCCAAAGAGCAACAGAGAATAACCGTAAAGGTAAACAGGCGAAGGTATGGAAAAGAAGTTACAGTGGTAGAAGGTTTTGATGCCAATGAAATTGATCTCCATGAACTTTCAACATACCTCAAATCAAAATTCGCCTGCGGTGGTACAGTACGTGGCAATGCCGTAGAGTTGCAGGGCAATCATCTTGGAAGGATGAAAGACGTTCTGGTCCAGAAAGGGTTTTCTCCCGATCAGATCAAGAATTAAAACTTTTTTCAATGACTAATTAAATGACAGAAATTCGAAAAACATCTGTCCCGGCAAAAGGAAGAAACACAAAATCTTTTTTGAGCCGGCCTTTTCAATTACATATAGCACCTTATCCTGCAGTAAAGAGAGGGATTAGTGTCATCTGAATAAAACTAACATAGAGGATACCATTAAATGAAACCTACCTGTGAAATAATGGTGCAAAGGGTATTGCCAGCCATCAGAGCCGTACTTGCACGTGAGCTTATGAATGAACATAAGTGCACACAGCAACAGGTGGCCAACCTATTGGGCCTGTCAAGAGCCGCCGTATCTCAGTACGTCAGTGAGAAAAGAGGTGCAGAAGTAGGATTTTCTGAAAATACAAATGAGGAAATCCGTAAATTTGCCTTCTGTCTTGCAACGGATGGCCTAACCCCCAAGCAAAAAGTAAAACGTATGTGTGAAGTATGCAAACATGTCCAGAAGTCCGGCTGGCTTTACAAGAATGCACCAGAAGTAGGATACTGTATCCTGTGCGGTGAAGATGATTGAAAAACCGGTGTATTGAATGTAAAGGGAAAGGACTTTGTGGAAGAGCGCGGTGTCCCATACTTGAAAAGTTCAGGGCCACCACTAAACATTCCCCTCAAAAGCAAGGGGAAAAAACTATTTTTGGAGCATCTCCTCCTGCTGTATTTGTTGGTAGGTATGGCTATCCCGAAGTAAGTGCCGGACCCATGATACCTCCTTTAATGGAAAGTGAGGACGCTGCACAGCTGGAGGACCCACATGCACTACTTGGCATGGGAATAGATGATATCATACAAAAAAGGTGCCAGCTGGTACGGGCTAACACCACTGTCAAAGTAAAACAATTTGAAAAAAGCCGCCTGATAGAAAAAGCCCAGGAAATGGCACTTTCCCGCAAACCCGTGGACACAGAAGTGTTGCTCAGCAAACCTTTAAAGCCTGCCCAAAAATTCGATGGTGTACTCACACCGATGGGACCGGCCGGGAAAATGGAACGTTTTGATATCGCAGAAAACCCGAAGGTCCCTGATAAAGTTGACTACCTGACCTATGATACCGATGTAAAAGCCACAGATGCTGCCCTGGAGCTTTATGACCATGATATTGGCTGTGAACATATAACCCGGCTTCTTTCCATCGGTTTGCTTGGACAGGAAAGAAAACTTGTACCCACACGCTGGGCAATTACCGCCACAGATGATATGGTGGGCAAAGAACTAACAAAAGATTTACTGGATTGCCCCGAAATAAAGGACATACAACTATACAGCGGAGGTAGCCTTGGAAACCATTTTGAAATACTGTTGATACCCAGGAGTTATTCTTTTGAACTGCTGGAGTTGTGGATGGCACGTACGGTGTGGTCTGCAGACAAAGCCTGGATTGGACAGGACATGGAAGGAACTTGCGGGAAGAAAGGATACTCCCCCTTGGCAGGAGGGTATTATGCAGCCCGCCTGCCGGTTCTGGAAAAACTCAAAAGTATAAGAAAACAGGCTGCAGTATTTGCAATCAGGGAAATTACTCCTGATTACTGGGCCCCCCTGGGAGTATGGGTTGTCAGAGAAGCAGCACGCAATACCCTTTCAACAGAACCGGATTCTTTTGAAAACCTGGAAGAAGCATTGATGGATATGAACACACGCATCAATACGCCCTTCCACCAGTGGAGAGATAAATCAGAGCTCCTGCCTTATGTAAAGGAGCAAACAACACTATCCCGGTTTTTGCCATAAGTATTCACAGCAGTTTTGCAGCAGTAAATTGATTTTAGAAAAGGAAAAGGAAGGTAGCGGCAGCTGACACTTAACGGATTAGATGAAGACTACCGCTTACATACCTGACAGGACTGAAAATATGCATCCAACAGCCTGCAAGCAATGATATTTACAGTTTAATTTTCAAATATTTCGGGAACAAGGCGACGTGCCAGTTTCTCATATGTTCCGGAGACATCACCCTTGTTAAACCTGAATACATCCTTATCCAGGGATTCACGGGTACCTGCATCCCAGAAACGACAGGTATCACAGGATATCTCATCGGCAAGCACAATTTCACCGTTTGCCCAACCGAACTCTAGTTTGAAATCAACGAGCAAAAGGCCCTGTTTTTCCATGTAAGTTGTGAGAATGGAATTGATATTCAGGGCAAGTTCACGGATTTTTGCAATATCCTCATGGGTGGCTATTCCAAGAGCGATGGCTATATCCTCATTCAGCATGGGGTCCCCATATTCATCGCTCTTATAATCCATCACAAGTACGGGTTCTTTAAACTTGTCCCCTTCATTGAAAGGATATGTCCGGGTGATAGAACCTGCAGCTATGTTGCGTGGAATCACCTCAATAGGAATTATCTCCACTTTTTTCACAAGCATCCGTTCATCGTCAAACATCCCAAGATAATGGGTATTTACACCCTCATCCTCAAGCATCTCGAACAATTTGCGAGATATCTGGGCATTGTAATAACCCTTTTTCTCAGCCTCACTTTTCTTCTTTCCGTCAAAAGCGGTAAGACTGTCCCTGAAATGGGATACAAGTACTTCCGGGTCATTCGTTGTATAGATGGTTTTGGCCTTTCCTGAGTATAATTCACCCTTGATCTGAATATCAGACATCATGCAATCTCCTCTCCTTACAGACACACAATATCCAATATAAATCTATCACACCGTTTACACATGATATAATACATAGTAACCTAAAGTAACACAAAATATTATTAATATGCAAGACTATTGAAATAGAGGTGATAATATGGAACAAGAACTTATGCGAATCGGAGTTTCCCTCCCAAATAACCTGCTGGAAAAATTTGATTCCATTATACAACAGCGTGGCTACTCATCACGGTCTGAAGGAATAAGGGATGCTATTCGAAGTTATATAAATTATCATGAATGGATGGGCGATATCAGTGGCAGAAGAGTTGGTACTATAACCCTTATCTATGATCATACAAAAAGAGGGTTATCCAATGCCATTGCAGACGCACAACATGGCTACACAGACCTTATTAAAACTTCAATCCATATACATCTTGACCCTGAGAACTGTATGGAAATCATAATCTTTGACGGGGACGGGGAGAAAATAAAGAAACTTGACGAAAATCTCATTTCCCTGAAAGGTGTCAAGTATGTCAAACTCAATACAACACCACCTGCGGAAAAATTGTGAAGAATAACATTAATTGAGCATATATCAGTAAAAAAGAATAATCCATAAATATGTCACTCAAGATACTCATATTCGTTTGTGGAGAGGGGCTTGGTCATACAGGCAGGTGCCTTGCAGCCGGCAGGGAATTATCCAGAGCAGGACATGAGGTGACCTGTGGTGCTTATGGCTATTCCGCACAGTTTCTGGCCGAACATGGAATGAATGTAAGAGAGGTGCCTGCCGAAATTCGACTTGTGGGAGAGAAAGGCTCTCTTAACCTGGGAAAATCCATAAAGGAAAGTATAAAGTTGGGACAGGTGCCCGGCCTTTTCGATGTTCAAAGGCTTGTTGATGAAGAGAAACCGGATGTAATTCTTTCGGACAGTTATTACCTTGGAACTATAGCAGCCCTGAGAAGGAAGATACCTGTTGCATTGATGGTAAACCAATCCAATATGGAAATATTCTTTCAGGAAAATTATTTGTTTCAGGGCATGGGGATCATTGCAAAAAAGTTCTACAACGGGATTTTCAAACGCGTGGACAGGACAATCATACCCGATTATCCACAACCCAATACGATCTGTGACCTGAATCTCAACTTTGAAGATGAATCTACCTCTAAAGTGGAATACACGGGCCCTCTGCCCGCCAGAAGTTATGAAGATGTAATAGCACAGGACCTGCCCAGACCTCATGTCCTTTCCCTTATAGGTGGTTTTGGTTACAGGGCACCTATTTTCCGCAGAATAATCGAAGCTGCAAGTATGGACAGCACTATCAACTATACACTACTCTCAGGCCCGGGTCTTGATAAAGAAGAGCTACCCCCCCTTCCTGATAATGCAGAACTTCTACCATTTATTCCCGACCAGTTCCCATATCTTAAAAGCTGCGACCTGGCAATTGCCCCAGGCGGCCATACAACAATGATGGAGGCTCTTTCCTATGGTGTGCCAATATTGTCATTCCCTGACAGGGGGCATAGTGAACAGCAAAATAATGCAGAGGGACTTGAAGCTAAAGGGTGTGGAAAGCAGATGGATTATAAGGCTTCAGCTTCTGAAATACTCGAATCTGTCAGAGAAGCCGTAAACGGCAAGTACAGGGATAAAACCGAACAAATGAAAAAACTTGCCAGAGAAATAAATGGACCTGAAAATTTAAGAAAAATACTCGAAGATATAGCATACCAAAGATTATAAATGTCTGATCTACATCTAGAGAATAGCCTCTGCATGCTGATTTATAAAAATCGTTACCAGCATAGCATCCAGCAAAAAATACCAGGTGCACAGGATGAATAAGTTCGCAAAATGGCTTGCTATTTCTTCAATAATCAGTATTATAACAATAATAGGGGTATTCGTTTACACAATCGACCCTAAAACTACGGAGAGTCTTCACAATATCCGCCCCCTTTACCTTGTTGCAGCTGCTGGCCTTCATTTACTGGCATTTGCTATATGGGGTATGCGAACTAAAATAATGGCTGGAGCCCTGGGATACAACCTTGAGATCAAGAAGGCATGTGAAATTGTCATATCAAGCTCTTTTCTTGCAGCAATGACCCCTTCCTCTGTAGGAGGAGAGCCATTGAGGATACATCTGCTTCAGAGTGACCGGATGCCTGTAGGAAGTGCCACTGCAGTCGTACTTGGCGAAAGGGTGCTGGATGCCATAATAATATTGACAGCCGCACCCTTTGCGCTATCCCTCTTTGGAGAAGTACTTGGAGACGGCAAACTTGACAGTTTACTTACGTTTGGTCAATTATTCCTATTTTTCATACTTGCAATACTTCTGTATGCAATCTGGAAACCCCATTACACACGCAGATTTCTCCAGTGGGTAGTAAATAAATGCAGCAGGCTCTTTGGAGACGATAAAAAACACATCTTCTGTAAAATATCTGAGAAAGTTGATACCGAACTTGAAGAGTTTCATTACAGTATTTTCTTTTTCCTGAAAGAGGGCAGGCTGGGGTTAATTGCAGGAATATTATGCACATTTGTATTCTGGTTCACTGAATTTTCCATGTTGCCCGTACTCCTTATGGGCCTAAACCAGTACCCTTCGGCAATCATTGTTTATGCAGCCCAGGTTTTGCTGATGATTGTGATAATCATACCCGCAACACCAGGTTCCAGCGGAGTGGCGGAAATTGGGGCAACCACGCTTTTTTCAGTTTTCGTGCCCACTTATATGCTGGGAATCCTTGTGGTGGCATGGAGAGCATTGACATTCTACCTGAATCTGCTTGTCGGCGGGTTTATGAGCTTCAAGATACTCAAGGATACAGTTGAAGTCGATGAACTTCTAAAATAATTCCATTATTCTGAAAAGCGTTTTCTGAATCGTTTTAATAATGAAAACATGCGCCCTTTGATGTCATATTCAATGCCGCAATGACCACATTGCATAAAGGAATCAAAATATATACGCCTGTTACACCCCACACATGGAAGTGCCGGCCCTTTTAATTTCCAGGCGACCATGGCCACAACCCAGCGATAAATGGCAAAAAATCGCTCACTGTAGTGAAAAGCAATCATACAGCATACAATCGCAAGCAATGTACCTGCTATAAGATCGCTCAGCCAGTGAATCCCCAGATAGAGAATTGTAAAAAGAATTGTTGCTGTGGTAATAACGGCAAAGGCCTGATATCTGCGGGATTTTACATTATGCAGTACCATTATCATAGCCATTACCGAAAGAGCCGCGTGGAGGCTCGGGAAACAATTATTGAGTTCAGGATCCACAATACGCACACCTTCGGCTATGAGAGGGCTCAAATTATAAAGAAGCGGACTGACACCTGAAAGAGTATAACCGGTCACATGAACAGGGAACAGTACGTAGAACGGAAATGCCAGCATATAAATCAGGATGAACGCCACCACAAATTCCTGGATGGCTTTGTGCCTTTGCAGGTAAACCAAAAGCAGGAATGTGAATACCATTAAGAAAGGAAACATTAAAAGATAAAAAAAACCGCTTACATAAGTTAACAGAGGAGTCGCTATTTCCTGGAGCAGGCTTACTACATTACCTTCCAGGATCATGATATAGCGAGCATAATTCTGGTTTGCCGGGATTCCAAGTAATGTGGCAGCAGTTGTTTGCATATGCACAAGTGCAAAAACAATTAGCATGGGGATGGCATAAATAGCAACATCCACCACAAAATGGAAAAATCCTTTCATACTGCTGAATTCAGGACGCCTGTTCTCGACAGGCACAAAAAAAACATACCCAACAGTAACCATAAGAAATAATAATGGAATCATTACGATTGTCATTATATATTGGGATAACCATTGCCCGCTGAAGCTGGATATAATCTCAGAGAGCAAAAGCTGGATGAAAGAATTCATATCCGACCTACCGGGTTTCAATATGCAGAGACTTGCATATATATTTTAGGTATCTGGCCATAAAGTCCATATTTCAAAAGATAACCAATAATATAGGGAAGAACTAGCCTTTAACCCGCAAAAAATATTAACTTTCAAAACATAGATAAATTGTCAAAGAGGAGGTCAATTCATGCAATCTTTCATAGTGGAACATTACCTTGGAACCGAACTTGATATCTATTGTGGCGAACCGGATACCTTTAAAGGAACCGTTGAGGCATGTGCAGACGGTGTGCTTACAATACGTAAAGACAACAAATACACCCATATAGCCATCGACAAAATCATAGCTATTTGGGAAGAAAAGTGAACTACAAGCAGGCTCATGCCTGTACTTTTTTATGAAATAAAATATGCAACTCTATTGGTTTGCTAAAAAAAGCAAAACACTGAAACATTACTTTGATTAAGACAGGGTAAAAAATAGATGACAGGGATTTACCTGTCGGTTTGAGAAATAGAAATTTCAGACTACTTCTCCAAAAGCGAATTTAGAAAGGACTTTGGTTACTTTTATTGAAAGTTCATCTCCCACTTCTGTTTCGGGTACAAAAATGACAAAACCGTCAACACGGGCAATTCCATCGCCTTTCTTGGCAATATCTTCAATCACAACATCGTAGGTTTCTCCAGCTTCTACCGGAGCACTTGATTCAACACGTTCGAACAAACTAATACACATCCTTATTTAAATTGGCCTTTCTAGAAGGCACAAATTAATAAACACACTTCCCCTATATCAAACCTTTGCAAGAAGGAAAAACAGGGGCAGTACCATAAATATATATCATTTGGGAATTTAATAATATAGATATATCAGTACAACATATTTTCGGGATGAACTAAATGGAAGAGTTACAAATAAAAGTGGAAAAAGCGCATCCTATCGATTTTGGCAGGGGAATAATACGACTTGATCCGAGTACCCTCCTGAGCCTGCAGCTTTCCCCCGGAGACATTGTCCTCATCGAAGGAAAGCGCCAAACTACAGCAAAAGTGTGGCGTGCTGACAGGCAGGATTGGGGACAGGGAATTGCCCGTATAGATGGTTATACACGACAGAATGCAGAAGTGGGGATTGGTGAAAGGATAACACTCAGTAAGGCAGAGCCAATACCTGCGGAGAAAGTACTCCTTGCACCTCCGGAGGGAATCGTCATGGAGTTTGGTGACAATACAAGTGCCGTTATCAAACATAATATCCTGAAACGTCCCCTTGTAAAAGGTGACATTATTCCTATAATCAGTTCCATGGGGCAAACTACCCCGGGTAGTCAGGCCATTCCCCTAATAGCTGTTGAAACCGAGCCATCCGATGGCATACTTATCATCAGTGAAAATACTGAGATCCAGCTCCAGCAGAAACCTGTAGTGGGTTATGAGGGAGCTGCCAGAGGTATCAACTACGAGGATATCGGCGGGCTTAGAACTGAAATTCAACGGGTACGTGAAATGATAGAACTTCCGTTGAAACATCACGAGCTCTTCCTGCGTCTTAATATAGACCCACCAAAAGGTGTTATTCTCTATGGACCACCCGGCACAGGGAAAACCCTGATAGCAAGGGCAGTTGCCAGCGAATCTAATGCCTATTTCATCAACATTGCCGGCCCGGAAATAATGGGAAAATATTACGGGGAAAGTGAGGAAAGACTGCGAAAAATATTTGATGAGGCGGCGGAGAATGCCCCTTCAATAATATTTGTTGACGAAGTAGATTCCATTGCCCCTAAAAGGGAAGACGTTACCGGAGAAGTAGAAAGAAGGGTTGTAGCCCAGCTTCTCACCCTGATGGACGGAATGGATGAACGTAAACAGGTAGTTGTAATTGCAGCCACAAACAGGCTTGATTCTATTGACCCGGCCCTGCGCCGCCCTGGCAGATTTGACAGGGAAATCGAAATAGGTGTTCCGGATAGTGAAGACAGGCTCGAAATACTTCAAATCCACACTCGTGGAATGCCACTTAACGAAAATATCGATGAAGAATATTTTGAACACCTGGCAGAATATACCCAGGGTTTTGTGGGAGCCGATCTATTAGCTCTTGTACAGGAAGCCTCCATGAGGGCACTGAGGAGATTGCTTCCCGACATCAATCTCGATGAAGAGGAAATTCCACAGGAAATACTCGATAAACTGGAAGTCACGCCCGATGACTTCGAGGAAGCCCTGAAGGAGATTGAGCCCTCAGCATTGAGGGAAGTTATGGTCGAAGTACCGTCTGTGGGATGGGATGATGTTGGCGGGCTGGACATGGCCAGAAAAGATATCAGCGAAGCAGTCGAATGGCCGCTTAAATGGCCTGATAAAATAAGCCAGATGGGCATTAAACCTCCCACAGGAATACTGTTATATGGCCCTCCCGGAACAGGCAAAACCCTGCTTGCCAAAGCTGTGGCAAACGAATCTAATGCCAATTTCATCAGTGTCAAGGGACCCCAGATATTGTCCAAATATGTCGGGGAATCTGAAAAAGCAATTCGTGATACTTTCAAAAAAGCACGACAGGTTGCACCCTGTATAATCTTCTTTGACGAGATCGATGCTATATCTTCGACAAGACAGGGTGGCAGTGATGTGGGCAGCAGGGTTTCCGAACAGGTTGTCAATCAGATGCTTACAGAGATTGATGGACTTGAACCGCTGAATGAAGTAGTTGTCATTGCAGCCACCAACAGACCGGACCTTATTGATCCGGCATTACTGCGATCAGGAAGATTTGACAGGCTTGTAATGGTAGGAGCCACACTCGCAGATGGCAGGGAAAAAATATTCCAGATACATACAAAGGGCATACCCCTGGATAGCGATGTTGACATAAAAGAACTTGCCACAATAACTGAAGGCTATGTTGGATCAGATATAGAGTCCATATGCAGGGAAGCAGCAATGTTATCCCTGAGAGAAAATTTCGATAATGAAAAGGTAAGCAAAAGACATTTCCTTTCAGCTATGGAAAAAGTAAAGCCAACGGTCAATGAAGACATGATAGACTTCTACAACCGGGTTCAAGAAAAATTAAAGGGCGGATCAATCCGCAAGACAGACGCAGGGTCATTTACGGGATATATTTGAAAAGGAGGTTATGAAAATGCCAAAGGTATTTGCAAAAAACCTATCCAACAAGCAGGTCATGACAACAGACGGAGCAGAAATTGGTATACTCGACAATATAGTAATGGAAGTCAAAACTGGCAAACTTGAAGACCTGATGGTCAAACCTGACATCGGGCTTGACACATCTAAATATGTTACCGACGGCCAGTTTTTGAAGATACCCTTCAAAGCAGTCCGCTCAATCAAGGATTATATTGTTGTGGATAAACAGATAGCCACCAGTCTGGAGTGAACTACCCCTTCCTAATTAATGTGACTTTGTCACATTAATTTGAGGAGGGATACCTCTCGCTCAATAAGTTAAAAGAAACTTTTTCGACGTAATATCTCAAGAGCCTCCACTGTACCTCCCCCGAAAGATGTGGAGGTCACAGTGTCTGCAATCAATTTAAGGCCGGAGTCTGCATTGGCTACCGCTATTCCGTAACCTGCTAGCTCAAGCATTTCCCGGTCATTTACAGAGTCACCTATTGCAATAAAATCAGAAACATCCAGTCCCATAAGGGATGCCATTTTTGCCAGTCCCGTACCCTTATTGACCTTTTTGCTTTTTATATGCAGGGCAAACTGGGTATCAATAACTTCTATAGAAAAACCTGCCCCTTCAAGACTTGCTTGTAAATCACCTGCATTGACATTGCGCCTCAGGGCAATTTCTGTTTTTCTCAGGTCACCATCAAGTCGAATCAGATCAAAACGACTGGAAAGATAGGAAAACGCTTTTTCACATTCCTCCATGCTCTCGGAAATGTGAGGTTTAGTATCGAATCCTGTGGAAATTACCCCACCGTTTTCAGAAATAACTTTACCTCCAAGTCCTATAAGCTTGGAAGTTGCTGCAGCATAGCAGAGTACATTTCCCGTGGCAAGAACTACTGGAATACCCAGATCCCTCAGATGTTCTGCTGCCAAAAAATGAAGACGGCGATCACTATAGGTGATCGTACCGTCAATATCTATTGCAAGTGCTTTAAATTTCATTATGGACAATAGGCACGTTTGATAAAATAACTATTCTCAGGCATCACAAAGGCCATCGGTGGTAATACATGCAACCGCTTCTCCATCAGGCAGGCAAGGCGAATCCACGAGTTTCACAATCCTTTTATCACCTTTAGATTTGCGTATATAGAGCCTGAATGTGGCAGTATGTCCCAGAATGTGGCCGCCAATCGGACGTGTAGGATCCCCAAAGAATGCATCCGGTTTTGACATTACCTGATTGGTAACTATCACTGATGCATTATTCAGGTCCCCGAAACGTTGCAGATCATGCAGATGTTTGTTCAGTTTTTGCTGCCTGTCAGCCAGTGTACCCCTGCCCACATACTCGGCCCTGAAGTGAGCTGTTAAGGAATCCACAATAACCAACCTGACCGGTTTATCCGTATTTTTGAGATTATTGGCCATTTCCATTGCTGCATCGACCAGAAGGATCTGATGATTGGAATTGTAAGCCCTTGCAACATGTATATTCTTCAAGAACTCGGCAGGATCAAAATCCTGTTCTAATTTTTGTGAAAGACCCGCAACCATCTGCTCAATACGTTCAGGACGGAAAGTATTCTCTGTGTCTATAATTATGACTGAACCGTCAAGTCCGCCCATATCCCTTGGCAACTGCGTATTAACCGCCAGCTGATGGGCTATCTGGGTCTTACCCGAACCAAATTCCCCATACATCTCGGTGATTGATTGGGTCTCTATCCCACCACCCATCAATTCATCGAATTCTTCACAACCCGTGCGGAGTTTGCCCACTTCCATACGCCTCTGCATCACGAAATCCCCTGTTTCAAAACCACCTATATCGGCTGCACTGCGGGCAGCACTTATGATCTTGGCAGCTGTGGATTCACCAATCTCGGCAGTTGCCACAAGTTCTGAGGGGGAAGCGACTGCAACTGCTTCCACACTGTTATACCCCGCATCATTCAATTTCTGGGCTGTTGCCGGCCCTACATGATCAAGTTCTTCAAGCAAAATTTCACTCATATCTGATACTCCTTTAGGTGCACTGGTTTTCCCTCTTGTACACTGTACTCATGATGCTATCTTGCTGAACGTATTTATATGTAGTCAAAGCGAATTGAAAGTATTCAGAAACCCGATGATCTCCTTTCAAGTAACCTGTATTCTTTCATGAACATATACACTGCAAGCAGAACTGCCAGAAGATCCGAAATCGGGAATGCCATCCACACACCGGTAGTATCAAAAAACCAGGGCAAAACGAGTACAAGGGGAAGTAAGAACACCTGCCTGGCTGTTGAAAGAATGAAAGATGGCCGTGCCTTACCCAGTGCCTGATACATACCACCACTCACAAACTGGATACCAAGCAGGGGGACAGCAAGGACCATGATCTTCGTAGCACCAGTGCCTTCCTCTATAAGAGTTGCATCTGTTGTGAATATCGAAAAAAGGTTAGCTCCGAGAAAGAACAGCAGTAAAAAAGCTGCTACTGCAATCACAGATGAACTCATTATAGAGATGCGCAACGTTTCTCTTACCCTCTTGAAGTTATGTGCCCCATAATTAAATCCAACTATCGGTTGCATGCCCTGCAGCAGCCCTATCATCGGCATAAGGGAAAACATAAGCATGCGGTTAAAGATACCATAAATTGCAATAGAGACATCCCCACCATACAATGCCAGGATATTATTCACAACAAGCACTATAGCACTAGTGGAAGAATTACGTGCAAAAGGGGATGCTCCGATTGCAACCATTTCGCGGATTATGCCCTTATCCAGTCTCATAAAACCCGCATGGAATTGCAGGCTACTTTTACCTGACAGGAAATAATGTATCAGAAATATTGTTGTGACAGACTGGGAGATGACAGTTGCAGCCGCAGCCCCCTTGATACCCATGTCAAGACCAAATATCAGGATGGGATCAAGTAATATGTTAAAGCCGGCTCCTATAAGCATTGTATACATAGCGACTTTAGCATTGCCTTCAGACCTCACCACATTATTGATAGCCTGGGCAAACGTGATTAAAGGAGTACCATAAAGTATAATTTGTAAATAATCCCTGGCAAAAGGCAATATCGTCGGTGTTGCTCCGAAGGCTTTGAGAATGGGAACAATAAAAATTGAACCGAAGATAAGGACCAGAAACCCCAGCGAAAGAGACAGACCGACAATATTACCAAAGGTATGTTCCGCACCTTCCAGATCATCGCTACCCAGCCGACGGGAAATTATGGAAGAGCCACCCAGACCGATCGCCAGGGAAATAGCCATTGCTATCATCATAACAGGGAAACTGACAGCAATACCACCAATACCCTGGACACTTTCAGAACCAAGAGCACGACCGACGAAAATCGTATCCACTATATTGTACAGCCCCATAACAACCATACCAACTGCGGCCGGTGCAGAGAGCCTGAAAAGGAGTTTGCCAATATTTTCCGAACCAAGAGCAATACTTTGTGCCTTCATTTGCATTCCTCTCTGCAATTGGAAATAGCTTTTTCCATTAATTTCCTGAGTTGTGCCTTTTCCTCAGGGGAAAAGCCTGCAAGCATGCTCTCACTTCTTTGCTTTGAAAGTTGTTGTATAAATTGATGCATACGATGCCCTTTTTCGGTGAGGTTCACTTTCAGTGCACGCCTATCCAGAGGATCAGGGGTTCGGAGGACATAACCTGCATCCTCCAATCTTTGCAAAGCCCTTGTGGTAGTGGCCCTGTTGACCATCAGCAGCCGGGACAAATCGTCAGGACGAATACCTTCAAGATGATACAGAGCAAGCAAAAACCTAAACTGTCCTCCACCAATTCCGTATTTTTCCAGTTCCCTTGATAGATAACGCAGGTTGTGCTGATGGAGACAAGCAACCATTGCACCCAGACTATGTAGATGATCATCTTGATTCATTGGCTGCTATGAGGGAAAAAGGATTATATATTTGTTGCGTATGCAACTAATATTTACAAATATTTATCAACCGGGAAAACCTCACACAAACTATGCCAAAAACTGCTGTGGGAGGCACCTTCGAATACCTCCATGATGGCCATCGTAAACTTCTTCGCAGGGCTTTTGAAATCGCGGCGGGAGATTTACTTGACATTGGCCTCACATCCGACTCGATGGCAGGACAGAAGGACAGGAACATTCCCTCCTATGCCACCCGTCGCAACCAGCTTGAAGATTATATTGCCAGCCTTGATATTCCTGATAAAAATTACCAGATCCAAAAACTGGAAGACCCTTTTGGCACCACCGTCAATGGTGACTACAGATATATTGTGGTTTCCCCGGAAACATACGCTGTTGCTGAAAAAATAAACAAACTCCGCAGGGAGGATGGAAAAGAGCAACTTGAAATTGTCAAAATCGACTACGTTATGGCAGAGGATGAAAAACCCATATCATCAACCCGGATCTCAAATGGCGAGATCGATATACATGGCCATCTGAGAGGAAAGTTTTAAAGGAAAAATCTCTTATTTTCCTGCATGGGACGAGAATTTACAGACAGAGACATGAACATTTTTAACAAACTTGCCCCCGAAGCCGGCGGAAACAATATTTCACAGATGGGACATCCCTATCCATTTATTCTCAGGCCGATTTCCCATCGTTTTGCCGAATCAGGAGAAGATTTCCGCAATCGTCTGGAAAAACTGGACCGCACAGATGTGGAATACCTGGCAGACCTTGCAATTGAAGGAAAAGAGGATGTCAGGGGACTGGAAGATGAGGACATGGATTCTTTTTTCAGCGTTCTTGAAGGATTTTCACCCGAAAAACTGGAAGAACTCAAGGACAAGTTGGGGATGATCTGAATTGGCCCTTCTTATTGGAACCGCCGGCACACCCCTTAGTGCAAAAGGCAGGGGAAGTCAAGGAGGTATCCGACGGGTAAAAGAGCTCGGACTAGGGTGCATGGAACTGGAATTTGTGCGGGGAGTACGGATGAAAGAGCCCACTGCGGAAAAAATCGCAGATACAGCCCGCAAAACAGGGATTTCCCTGAGTGTACATGCACCCTACTACATAAACCTGAATTCAAAAGAAGAGGAAAAAATCCAGGCCAGCATCAAACGCATCTATGATTCTGCCTATATAGGCAATATCTGTGGAGCCAGCTCAATAGTCTTCCATCCGGCCTACTACCATAAACAAAATGAGAACACCGTTTTTTCAAAAGTGGAGACTCTGCTGGAAAAACTTGCAGGCCAACTTGAAGATGAGGGAATCAATGCTACCCTGCGCCCGGAAACCACGGGTAAACCCAGCCAGTTTGGCAACCTGGAAGAAACCCTCGCTCTTTCAGCAGATATTGAAGGCGTCATGCCATGCATCGATTTTGCCCATTTACACGCCCGTTCAAAAGGTGAGGAAAACAGTTATGCAGAATTCAGTGCAGTGCTGGAAAAGGTCGAGGAATACCTGGGCAAGGAAGGCCTGAAAAATATGCACATGCATATTTCAGGAATCGAGTATACCGACAAAGGAGAAAAAAACCATCTTGTGCTCGAGGAATCAGACCTGAATTATTCAGAACTCATGCAAGCATTGAAGGACTTCAGGGTGCAGGGGCTTGTTATATGTGAGAGTCCAAATCTGGAAGAGGATGCCCTGCTGCTACAGAAGACTTATAATAATAAGTAAAGACCGGACATTTATTTGTTATAATTTGCACAAACATCGAAGAAATTCCTGAATAATTCCTCGCCTTTGTCCGTATGTGCAACCTCAGGATGCCACTGGACACCGTATAGCGGTTTGTCTGGATGTTTCATAGCTTCGATTGCGCATATCTCAGAGCGGGCAAGTTTCACAAAACCCGGCGGTAGTTCTGTAACCTCATCCCCATGTGAAGCCCAGGTAGAAATACGGGGACCGAGCCTTTTTAGAATATCATCCTCCTCCACAACCTCTACATCCACGGCAGCATATCCTCCATGGCTGCCGGCTCCTGTGGACCCGCCGTAGGCATGTGCGATAAGCTGGTGACCCAGGCATATACCAAGAATAGGAATATCCAGTTCTTTTGCGTATTCTTCACATAGACCTCCTCTTTCCAGAGAAGGACCGCCACTAAAGATCAATCCATCCGGTTTTTCAGCAATGACCTCCTCAACCGAAGTTGTGTTGGGAACAATACTTGTATCCATATCAAGATCCCTTACGGTCCTGTGAATAAGGTGACAGAATTGTCCGTGATTATTGATCACAAGGATTCTCAACTCTTCCATATCTGCCAGAAGGAGAACTGCATATATAAGCTTATTCCGGCAAAATGTTAACTTTTTTTGTATACGCAAACCCTTATAGAAAATAAAAAGGGAAAATTATAAATAGAGTTGGGTGATACCATGTCACATGCTAACACGATACTTGCGGAGAGGTAATATGCCAGAAATAGGAAAACAAATTCGAATAGAAAGGATCATGGACAGAGACAGCAGAAATATGGTTATCATACCTATGGACCACGGAATTACAGATGGACCAATAGAGGGATTGATCAACATAGCAGATTCCATAAATAGCGTTGCTGAAGGAGGAGCCAATGCAGTACTTATGCAAAAAGGCATGATCCTGCACGGTCATAGAGGATATGGCCATGATGTAGGACTGATACTCCATATGAGTGCATCAACTTCACTGGGACCCGATCCCAATGACAAAGTGCTGGTCTGTACTGTAGAGGAAGCATCCCGCATGGGAGCAGATGCCGTATCCGTACACATCAACGTGGGATCGGAAACCGAATCCGAACAACTTAAGATACTGGGTCACATAGGTAGACAGTGTGACTATTGGGGCATACCCCTGATTGCGATGATGTACCCCCGGGGCAGAAAAGTCACAAACCCGAGGGATCCACAGATGGTAGCCCACGCTGCTCGCGTAGGAGCTGAACTTGGAGCTGACGTGATTAAGACCGTCTACACCGGAGATATTGAAAGCTTCTCCAGGGTAGTAGAAGGCTGCCCTGTACCCGTAGTAATTGCAGGGGGACCAAAGACCAATACTGACAGGGAATTCCTGGAAATGATTCGTGAAGCAATGGATGCAGGTGCTCGCGGTGTTGCTATTGGCAGAAATGTGTTCCAGCACCCAAGCCCCACCCGGATGACCCGGGCGATCACAGAGATCGCACACAAGAATAAAACCGTGGATGAAGCCCTCAAGCAACTTCAGTGAGGATACAAAATGAAAAAGCAGGTATGGATACGTGCCGACGAAGGCGACTGGGAAGAGAAGAAGGAGCGTATAACAGGCGGCCTGGAATCAGGTGCCGACTGTGTTCTGGTAGAGGCAGAGGATGTAGATAAAACAAAAGAACTCGGAGACATCAAAATTGCTGCATTTACCGATAATGCGGATACTGCCGCAGACATAATAGTTATCGGTCGCGGTGGAGAAGGCGACGGGACACTTCCATTACCTGTGGACATGAGCAACTCCCGGGATTTTGAACAGCTGGCAACATTGAGACGCCAGAAAAAGAGTATCGCTGCCCTGGTGGTAATCCAGGACAAGAAATATGAGAAATTTGCCGCTGCAATAGGAACTGAATGTGATTACCTGATCGCTATCGGTACAGACTGGAAAGTCATCCCTCTGGAAAACCTCATAGCACAACTCCAGGAAAAAGAAGTGAGTATAATATCCGGTGTCAGAGACGCCGATGAGGTTAAACTTGCCCTGGAGACCATGGAGCATGGGTCCGATGGCGTCCTGCTGGATACCGCAAATCCCGATACCCTGAAGGAAACCGTAAAACTTGCAGAAGAAGCAGGTGTAGAGGGAATTGATCTTGTACCTGCCACCATCACCAAAATAGAGCCTGTCGGAATGGGTGACAGGGTTTGCGTGGATACCTGTAACCTGATGGAAAGAGGGGAAGGTATGCTTGTGGGCTCCCAATCCTCCGGAATGTTCCTTGTACATTCTGAATCCGAAGAAAGCCCCTATGTAGCATCCAGGCCATTCAGGGTAAATGCCGGAGCAGTTCATGCTTATGTTAAGATCCGGGATAAAACAAGATACCTGTCCGAGCTGGAAGCAGGAGACGAAGTAACGATTGTCAATTCAGAAGGCCAGCAGCGTAAGGGAATTGTGGGCAGGGTTAAGATCGAACGCCGCCCCCTGATGCTTGTGGAAGCCCAATCCAAAGACGGCAATACAGTGAAAAATATCCTCCAGAATGCAGAAACAATAAAACTGGTTTCAAGCAATGGAAAACCGGTATCCATAGCCTCTCTGAAGGAAGGGGACGAGGTCCTGGTGCATATGGAAGATACTGGCAGGCATTTCGGGATGAAAGTCCAGGAAACAATCATAGAGAAATGAACATGACAGATTTTGTCCCCGACAAAGATGTAAAAATTGTCGCATCCATTGACAGCGACCCTCTTTTACAGGCACGCATCGCCAAAGTGCTTGGTGCGGATATTCTGGAAATCAGGCTGGATTTGCTTGAACAAAAAGAGGCTGTGCAGGCAAAGAAATTGTTCGACTTGCTGGATTCACAGGGTGAATTACCTCGTATTGCAACCAATCGTGCACATTCCGAAGGCGGCAACTGGCAGGGACAAGAAGAGCAAAGAATGACCCTGCTGGAAGATTTGATTCCTTATGTGGATATGATCGATATCGAGCGCAAAAGTACCGATTGCCTTCGAAACCGTATGGTAGAGGAGGCAAAATCACAGGGAACAAAGGTAATTATGTCCTCCCATTTCTTTGAGACCACACCTCCTCTAAAAGAGATGGTTGCTATTCTCAACGAATGCACGGATAAGGGAGCCGACATAGCCAAACTCGCCGTCATGCCTCAAAAACCCGAAGATATACTGGAACTTTTCCATGCTGCATTGCAGGCAAGGGGAGAAGTTTGTGTTATTGCTATGGGGGATTTGGGACGTCACAGCAGGGTTATTGCCTGCAGATACGGTTCATTACTGACCTACGGCTGCGTGGAAAAACCGGTCGCTCCGGGACAGATCAGAATAGACCAGCTTAAAAGGGCCCTGGAGACTATCGTATGAAAAAGGTATTCGGTGTACAGGGAGACCCTATCGAACATTCCCTCTCCCCGGCAATGCACAATGCAGCGTTCAGGAAACTGAAAATGGATTGTGAATACCATGCATTCAGGGTAATGAAAAAAAATCTCAAAGACGCCATTCAGGGAGCACAGGCAATGGGTTTTGGCGGCCTCAATATCACTGTGCCCCATAAAGAAAAAGCATTAGAATTTACAAACCCTGATACACTGGCCCGCAGGATAGGGGCTGTCAATACTGTATCCTTCAATGATGGGATACGTGGCCACAACACAGATGGGCTGGGAGCTGAATTGGCTCTGCGGGAAGCAGGAGTGGGAATAAAATCCTCTAACGTCGTTCTTGTCGGTGCCGGGGGTGCCGCCCGTGCAATTGCCTTTCATTTCGCAGAAAAGGGAGCTTGTGTAACAATTGCAAACCGTACCCCTGAAAAGGCAGAAGTCCTTGCAGAGGATGTCGGTTGTAGTCATGCAGGAATAGAGGACCTAAAAGGACTGTTGCAAGACAGTGACATACTGATCAATGCCACGTCCGTGGGAATGCATCCACATATTGATGCAACCATTGCCAATCGGGATATCCTGCATCCGGATCTGGCTGTTTTTGACATAGTTTATAATCCCCTGCAAACAAAACTGCTGCATCAAGCAGAACTTGCAGGCGCCAAACCTATCAACGGGGTTGCAATGCTTGTCCACCAGGGTGCCGAAGCTTTTAGGATATGGACCGGCCAAAAACCACCGGTGGAAGTCATGCGCAAGGCCGTACTGGAGGGCCTGGATTGAAAATACTCATTATCGGTGGTACGGGGGAAATGGGTCAGTGGTTTGCAACCTTTTTCAAAAAACGTGGTTATGAAGTATGGATAAGTGGCCGCAGTGGAAAAGTGGAAGTTGCCGAAAGACTGGGTGTGCATTTTACAGCTGAGCCTGAGATTGTGATCCCGATATGTGACATTGTGATAATTTCAGTACCAATCAACATAACACCTACCATTATAGCACAGACGGCCCCTAAAATGAAAAAGGGGAGTTTGCTCATGGACCTGACATCATTGAAGAAAAAACCTGTTGAGGCCATGAAAAAATATGTTCCTGAAAATGTAGAATTTCTGGGGACCCATCCAATGTTTGGTCCTTCTATTCCCTCCCTGCAGGGCCAGACCTTTATACTCACCCCCGTAGAAGGCAGATGTGATCAATGGTTTGACCATATATTCAACCTCTTAAGTGAAGAAGAGGCGAATATAGAAATCATAACTCCCGATGAACATGACCATTTTGTATCCATTGTGCAGGGACTCACCCATTTTGCCTATATTACCATTGGCGCAACCATGCAGACGCTGGATTTTGATGTGAAAGGTTCCCGGCGTTTTATGAGTCCGGTATATGATATAATGCTGGATTTTGTGGGACGTATTCTGGGGCAAAACCCCGAACTTTATGCCCTCATCCAGATGGAGAATCCTGAAGTTATCCACGTACATGACGTGTTTATAGATCAATGCAGACATTTTTCTTCAATGGTACGTTCCCATGACACAGGACAATTCTGTGAAGAAATGAAAGCCGCAGCCCTACATTTTGGCGACACGGCCTCTGCTTTACGTCGCTCGGACAAACTCATCAACAGCAAGGTAGCCGAATTCGAAGAACTCGTACACTCCATAGGTCAAGAGAGGGGACTTTTGCACATATATTCCAGAAATATACATGTTGGAATTATTAAAAAGGTTACTTCGCATAATGTAACCCTTGAAGAAGGGAAAAGGGAACTGCAACTTAAAATAGGTAACATAAGGATCCTGTCAGCAGATGAATTGAATCACTGGAAAGAGAATAAACTCAAACCAACTCTGCGCGACATCTCTGTTTTCATTCCCAGTTCTGCCAGACCTTTTACGATACAACAAATCCTGGATTGTCACATAGATGGGGTGAAAGTCGAAACGATCGATACGTATCTGCACAAAAAGGGTCCTAGTGCAACCTTCCGTTTGAACATACGCGGCGATCTGGATGCCTGCGAAATACAAAGGGATATGGAAGAATTATTGGAAGGTATGGGATGTAGCCTGCGCAATTAAAGCAATTATTTATGCCAGCAGCCACATATCCAATCGAAGATATAGCAGGGTGATAGGTTGAAAAAACAAACACAAAAAAGCGGAGTGAAAGCTGCTTTCGGCAAAGATATTACCGAATATCTCAGGTTTTACAAAATGGGACTGATCCTGATATCAGGACTTGGCATATATCTGGGACTCCTGGGATTATACCTGATAATTGTTGATAATAACTATATTCCAGGCATTGCCCTCTTTATTGCAGCCCTGCTCATATCCCCGCCACCTATCGGGATATCAAATATGATTATCAGGCATTTCAACATAGAACTTTCAATGGGATTAAAATTAGGAATCGCCACCCTGCTTCTGTTTATTGCATGGTGGCAACTGGGTTTTTAAAGCTGGCTGACAAGATCTTCAAGGGCTGATCTGGGATCTTCTGCCTTTACTATACCTGATGCAAGCAAAACGCCTACAGAACCAAGATCCATTGCGGCGGTGAGGTCTTCTCCCCGGGAAATACCCGCCCCACACAAAATCTGAACATCAGGATTTATTCTTTTTACAGCCTCAACCGACCCCCTCACTACCTCCGGATCAGCCTGGGAGACCGGTACACCCGTGCCAATGAGCTCGGGAGGTTCCACTGCAACATATTCCGGATTCAAAGCTGCGGCTGCTGCTGTTGTGGGAATGTTATTGGTGCACACAATCGTGGTAATGCCTTCTGCCCGGGCTGCACGTACCGATGCTTCAATATCCGCCAGTTTGAGCCTGCGTTCGGAATGATTGATAAGACAACCCACCGCCCCTGCCTGTTGTACACAGGAGGCCATTACATGGCCGGTATTGCTACCCGGGGAAACACCATCCACATGCTGGGCATAGACAGGTATATCCACCTGAGAAGAAACCCTGTAGATGTCACAAAGCTGGGGAGCAACCCCAATGGTCACTCCCGCATCTGCGGCTACATCCCTGCAGGCAGCAGCAATTTTTACTGCTGCCTCACCTGTACTCTGTGAATAGGTTTTGAAGTTCACAACTATAAGGGGCGAGTCCATGGGAATCTCCTCAGAAATCAGTCATTACTCTGAACTGGTCTATCTCGGGTTTGTTCAGGCCTTCGACGAACTGTTCTGCAGACTGGCGTATTTCCCTGGAATTTGTAATTGCACGTCCGACAACAAGGATATCGGCTCCTGCCTTGAGAGCATCAGGTATCGTATGCACACGTACACCACCGGCAACTGCCACAAGGATCTTCGGGGACAGTTCTTTGATAGCCTCAATACTACCCCAGGCATAAGCGGTATCCTCTACATCTATGGCGCGGTGAAGTTCCACAACATCAGGAAGCTCATTGAGTTCCTTAAGTACGGCCATTGGGTCAGGCTGATTGAGAGTATCCATTACCGCATAGATTCCTGTCTTGTGAGCCTCAGAGATTGCCTTTTCAAGAGTTGGCACCGGTGCAAGGGCGGAAACCACAATTGCATCAGCTGTGGCATCTGCCACCATACGTGCCTCAAGGTTACCGGTATCCAGTGTTTTCAGGTCAGCCACGATGAAAGCATCAGGTTTGACTTCACGCAGTTTGGTGATTACATCCACACCGTAACGTTTTATCAGAGGAGTGCCTGCTTCAAGGATGAGGTGGTCACTCTTGGGCAGCTGTCTTACAACATTGAGCACTGCTTCCAGGTTTGGATTATCCAGTGCTACCTGCAGGTATGGAGGGTCCCATAGTCTGGAAACTTTGAATCCCATAACTGCATGGGAACCTTTGTCTTTTTCATCCAGTACAGTGTCTATGGCAGGGAAATTCTCCATTGCTCTTTTCAGTGCAAGTTTGGTCGCACCGTAATTATACCTGTAGATGCGGTTGTAATCCAGAGCCTGAGGGTGTATGAATACGCTGGCCACGATCACAAGATCGTCAGCTTTTTCTTTGGGTACAATTCCTTCTTCCACGGCATCTGCAACCGCTTTTGAAACAGCTGCCTGTGCAGGACCAAATATCTGGGATGCCTGGTCCATATTCTTTACCGTTACCTTGGGAACGATGAGGGTCGAAGGTTTTGTGGGTAGGTTCGGCCTGATCACAGAAAGCAGGGGAGTATGTCCTGCGGATAACTGAGTCATACCGGTAGCAAAGGCCTGCCCAACAGGTCCTTCCTTATCACCGATCATAAGATCAATATGTGCGAGTTCGGGTTCCTCGCCAATAAGTGCTTCTCCAATTAACATCATGCTCGATCAGCTGCTAGATTGGAATGAACGTATATATGATTTCTGATGAAATGAACTCGAACCGTATATACATAATTATTTATTTTTTGTGCAACTGATAGTGATATGTGCTGCGGAAAACCTATTCCATGATATCGGGAGACAAAAAAATAAGAAAATTGCATCTGTTAGTCGCTTTTGTTGCAACATATTTTGCCATCTGGTTTCCTGACATACAGGGAGTTTTAGGAATGGAGAATGTGAAAATTAGTTCCACACTGATTTTCGGCACACTGAACGGACTGCTTCTTGGCCCGGTATATGGAGCCATTGTATCCCTTGCAGCTATTTCAGTCCACCGTATAGTGCATGTTGATATGTTGCTCAATAACCCATTCTATCTCATAAGCCCGCTATTTATTGCAAGTGCCTCCCTTGTAGCTGGATTGGTAATAACAGGGAAGAAAAAGAGAGCAATCATTCTCCCATGCCTATTAATCGCCATCTGGTTCGCAACAGGAGTGGGAAGAGAGGTTTTTTATTATCCCTGGTTACATGTATTATCTATTGTATTTTTCCTTACTTTTACCAGAATAGAAAACAAAATATCCTTTTTTTCCAAAAACAAAGGATATCTATACCTTTTTGCATGTTCACTACTTGCCGTCTCCACAGACCATCTTGCAGGAAGCCTGTCAGCACTCTTTATTTTCGACCTTGGAAGCAGTATGTATAAAGAGGTAATATTTGTATACCCACGTCAACTACCCCTCCCTGACGGAAGGGGCTTGAATGTCAATTAAGCATTCGTCCGGGTGGCTGACAAGCACCCCTGAGATTCCAGGATATACCTGTAATCCCGTGTTTTGTGTTCAATGTTCATTGCACCGATTAGGTCGGCATTGTTTTCATAACCACATTTTTCACATCTAAAAGACAACCTGTTACGATTGTTTTTTGAGATATGATTGCATCGAATACATGTTTGAGAGGTATAAGAGGGGTCAACATAATGTGTAATTATACCTGCTTCTCTTGCTTTGTATTCAATGAATGTTTGTAATTGGCGGAAAGCCCAACTACTGTGGTTATGTCTTCTCTTTTTGGGAGTTTTATAAAGAGTGGAATCACGTATTCCTGATAAATCTTCCAGACCTATTACAGATACACCTTTTTCAGTTGCGAACTTCACAATTTTCTTTGAGATTGTGTGGTTTACATCTCGCATAAGACGTTTCTCTTTACCTGCAATATGTTTCAACATACGTTTTGCAGATAAAGTTCCCTTCGATTGTAAACGCTTTCGCATTGACTTGTATTGGTTGCGAAGATTCTTAATTTCACCACCAGCAAAAAAACTACATTTCTTGTCAGTGGTAGAAGCAACAGCAAGATAGTTCATACCTACATCTATACCCATGAATGTAGAAGCGTCTGTTATTTCTTTATCAGGAACTTCTTTTTCAATAGATAAATGGAAATAATAATCTCCATCTTTATGTTTTACAACTTTGGATGCCTGATATTTCCATGAGCCATCAAAATACTGTTTCGCATGTTCATAATTCAAAATGGAATATGCTTTTCTTCCGTTGATAGTAGTTATTTTGACCGTATCTTCATCAATTACAAAATCCCTTTTGTATGAAAAAGTCATTGAGGATGGCGAAAACTCTACCTTTTGCCATTTTGCCTTTTTCTGTTTCTTCAATGTTTTGTAACATCCAGCAACCTGTCTTGGAATGTTACAACTCATCTGAGATTTCAATTTTAATGTTTCACGAAGATAGGAGTAAACTTCCTGCTGTAACTTCATTGCTGGAATTGGTTTACCTTTATCAAAAAGAACTTCAGAAGCATAGTTCATTCCATCTGAATATTTCTGCATAGTTTCCACCAAATCATTATCAGGATTTGCTATTTTCAGGATAACTGTTTTAGTGAGAAACATATACTACTATATTCACACGTAAATTATAAATACTTTACTGTGAATCAATAGACGCATTCCTCCCCTACCTTACGGAAGGGGACTCCTGCTCGGTAAGTTGAAAAAGAAAAATGAATTAATAATTGATACTATTCTTCAACCTATCCATAGCACTGGAAAAGGGATGGGAAGATTTTTCGACAGTAAATATTTTGGATAGGCCATGCGCGGACACCTCACACATGCATGGAATCGAAGTAAGTACAGGCACTCCATATTTTTCACCCATTTGCAATGATTGTTCATCAAGACACATGTTTTCCACAATCCCACATTTTTTGCCCAGGGGAGTGTATATTCCATCAATTGCCTGCTTTATATTTGTGAGACAGTATTCATTGGGTTTTACTACCATCAGGACGTAATCACTGCTTGCCACAACATTGACCGATGTGAAATCCACCCCGGGACTTGTATCCATAATTACAACGTCAAAACCTTCCTTATGAAGATCTTTTTTGGATTGAATCAATGCTTTGAGGGCATCTGATTGCCATTTCCTGTCCTTTGAAGAAAATTCCCTGATTGCGGAAATTTCGGGATTTGAGTAACCTACATAGAAACGAGCCTCTGAAGCAATGCTTTTTGAACCATCCACTATTACTTGACGTATGTTTTTTTTGTAATCAAAAATATCATTTATCCACTCACTCGAGGGAGGGAACATGCCATTAAATGTGCTGGGAGATTTCAGGTCCATGTCAAGCAAACATACATCCTTACCTTCTTTTGCATAAGCACATGCAAGATTGATGGCAACACTTGTTTTTCCCGTACCCCCACGTGGAGAGTGGACTGCAATTGTAAACGTATCTTTCATTTGATTTGCCCACAGATTAATTGCTTAATTAAATAAACCACCATCAATAATAAATTCGTAACAATGACACCAATTCTTGATGGAAATATCTTTTGTTTTTAAATATAGAGACCCATTCTTCAGAATGAAGATGTATTATACATTAATTATTCTGCTGAAGATTAATCACAGTGATTAATATGAATTTTTCTTCACTCAGAAATATGTTATCTTTATTGAACTGTAAAAAAGACTTTTCTGCCATTTCTGTACTTGTGTACATGACCCATACGTACAAGCTGATTGAGATAATTGCTTTCAACTGCTCTTTCCTTAGATGTTTTTTCCGAAATCTGTGCAGCGGTTGCAGTTCCCATTTCAAATAAGACGGTCGCTGTCGTGCGCAAATGATCCGGCAGGGAAAGAAGGGTCATTACATCGAGCTCATTTAAACCATCTTCCTGTGAAACATGAGACGAAGAATCCTGCTGGAATAACAGCCTGTCGAGCTTATCATTGATTTCATTCAAAGCTACAAGAATATTGTTCATTTCAACTTCTGAAACCATGTGACCACCATAATTTGTATCCTGGTATTACAGTAATACTGTATTCCAATAAAACTATAAAAAAGTACAGTATACACAGAAAAGAATTGAACTACTCCACGCTTACGCTTAAAGATATTTTACCATATAAGGGCCTTCCAGAACATAACCCAGTTTCCGGTAATATTCACGTACACCAATACCGCTGATAATACTGAGTTTTTCAAAACCGGCATCTTTTGCCATTTTCTCAGCCTCAGAAATCAACCTGAGACCATAACCCCTGTGTTGCCAGTCGTGATCCTTTGCAGATCCACCCACGACAACCATTGAACCATAAACATGTAATTCCCGTACAAGAGCCGAATTATCAAGTTCAGGCCGATGTGGATTGTTCGGAAACCTCAACCTCAAAAATCCAATCAAGATGTCCTGACTGACATCCTCGAACGATAGGAAATGTTCCTCCCCTCCACAGGAAGAGTAGGATTGCACCATAAATTCAATATCTTCTATTGAAGGTGGCCTTTCTTTCAGGATATTATGACCAACTTCCCTGCAACGTATACAACTGCATTTGCCACCTTTTTGCAGAAGTCGCTGGCCTGCAAGCTGGCGAATATTACTCTTTTTCACACCGGCCAATATCTGCTGTGCAGGAATATCCCGCTGGATACGTTGCAGCCGCACCCACCTGGGGAGCATTGCTTTTATGTCAGCAAGCAGTTCCACAGCTTCTTCATCATAGAGGGGATCGTACTTGCCTGCCCTCCACATTTTTTCAAGCTCTGTACCTTCGGTTACAAGAGTGGGATAGATCTTCAGGAAATCCGGCATGAAACGTGAATCACTGAACAGTTTTTTAAATCCCCGCAGGTCCCGCTCATTATCCGAACCCGGAAGACGGGGCATTATATGGAAACCTACTTTCAGGCCACTATCGCGTAATACGCGATTTGCCTCAGCGGTGTCGGCAACTGTATGGCCCCGACGCATCCTTGAAAGTACAAAATCGTATACACTTTGCACCCCGATTTCTACTTTTGTAGCACCAAAATCCAGAAGCCGGTCTACCTCCACAGGAGATGTCCAGTCGGGACGTGTCTCATAGGTTATACCTATGTTGCGAACCGCAGAACTTTCATTGGTCTCCTGTACATCTTCGATAGGAATATAGCCGTAAACATTATGGACACTATCCCGCCATTGATGCCCCTTAAAATCATTCATCGCCTCAAGACAACGTTTGGTGAACCATTCCTGGTAATCCATATTACGGGATGTAAATGTACCTCCCATGACTATAAGTTCTGCCTTATCGACTTCGTGCCCGATTTCCTGCAACTGTTTCAGGCGTGCGTGCACTATCCTGTAGGGGTCATACTCATACTGTATACCCCGCATGGCGGCGGGCTCCCTTCCCATATAACTCTGAGGAGACTCAAAAGCAGATGCAGGCCCGCCGGGGCAGGGCACACATACACCGTGAGGACAGGGTGCAGGAGATGTCATAACCGCAATAACCGCCACACCGGATATTGTCCTTACAGGTTTACGCCGCAGCCGGCTGCGCACATATTCCTTTTCACTATCAGAAGCAGCGGCTATGACATCGGAATTACGAGGAAGAGTTGACAGCCCATATTGCCTGCTTATGTTCAATTTTTCCCTGTTGAATTGCACTTTATCCAATGTTAAATCTTCAAGAACCAGCTCAACAAGTTTCCTGCAGGCTTTAGCAAAATCACTCTCATCAGACATTGGCCATCTCCGTGACCAGTCGTTCAAGATGTATCCTGTCGTTAGCGGCACTCCTGACATTCAGGTCAGCATCGGCAATCTTCAACAGGATCCGGGCAAGGATTGCGGGAGATTCACCGGTATCATTCACAATCCGATATAAATGCCTGACAATTTCCACCCCTGACATACCGTCTTCAATAAGCATTTTATCAATCGCTTTACGTGCCAGGGGAAAATCCGCAGCTGAGATGGCTTCCTGAAGGGAAGAAACACCCGCAGGTACATCTTCCATTACTACCTCAAAGATTATGTCTGCAGATAGTTTTTCGCCGGCATGTTGAAGAGCTGCAGACTGGAGAAGCCGCAGAGCACAGTCCACGTTGCCCTTACAATGACGCGCAAGACTTACGAGAGCTTCTGGTTCATAAGCAAGACCCTCCCTATCAGCAACATCACCAAGGAAACCTACAAGTTCTTCATCCGACACGTAGGTGAAAAATAATTGCAGACCACGGGAGCGCAGAGGGGAAATCAGTCTTGAGGGTTGGGTTGTGGAAAAGATGAACCTGCAGGTGCGACTGTAGCGTTCCATAATCCGGCGCAAAGCATGCTGGGCGCTTTCATTGAGGGATTCCGCACTATCGACAAAGATTATCTTATAATCTGCATCAATTGAGCCCATACTTGCATATTCATTTACCAGGTCCTTAAATATTGAAATTACACTTGACCTGATCTTTTTGGGATCATCCGTACCCAGAAAACGCACAAAACGTTTGTCCCTTACAAGATAACGTTTCCCCTGATCGAAAAAATCTGAGGCATTGAAATAGGTGAAGTTGTGCTCAAAGTTATCACCATAAATGCCTCTTGCAAGAGCAAATACAGCAGATGCTTTTCCACTTCCTGCAGGACCGTGGACTACAAGGTGTGGCAATTTCCCGGAAGATACCAGATGTTGCATTATCGATATTGCCTTCTCATTGCCTACAAAATCACCCAGGTACTGTGGCCTGTATTTCAATATCCAGAGACCTTTCATTGCTTCTCTCCTTTTTCCTGAAGCACTTCCTTTATCACCTTACCGTATACCGGACGGGCAATAAGTACACCAATCAATACACCGACAATGGTAGTTATGGCGAAACCTTTCAGGGCCCCAAAGCCCATGACAACCAGGGGCGACATTGCAATGATCGTGGTTGCAGCGGCTGCAAAGATTATGCTGAAAGCCCGGGCAATTCTCGAAAGGTAAACCTTTGTCGGTGGTAATTTGCCCTCATAGAGTACCTCGTCGGTAATTATCACAAGGTGATCGATACCCGTACCTATCACTGCTATTATACCGGCAATGCTTGGAAGGTCAAGTTGCCACCCTACAGCTGCAGCAAACCCGAGGATCATGAGTACTTCACTAACAGAAGTTGCCACCATCGGCACAAGAATCTGTTTTTTACCATAACGCCTGTAGACCACACCGGCAACTGCAAGCATAGAAAGCAATCCTGCAAGCACTGCCTGTTTCTTGAACTGGTCTCCCAGTGAAGCATCGACCTGTCCGGAACCTACGAGCTCCACATTGACCGGCAGGGCTCCTGCACGCAGGTGTATCTGGAGTTGCTCGGCCTGTGCCTTACTTTCATTATCTGCACCTGTGGAAGCTTCCCAGGAATAAATTGGGTTCGTCCTTATACGGGATGCAGCTGAAGGGCTTAGCGGAGCACCATATACTTCCTTATCATCAAGATACATGTAAAGCCAGTGAGAATTGGGATCGTTTACTGCACCTGTCTCTATTGCAGCTTTTTGGAGAGCGTTTGCCCCATCAAGGGTCAGCTTAAATGGAGTGTACCACTGTCCATCATGACGTGAGGGGACACCGACACTGGAAATATCGTCACCGTAGAGCACATGTTTGGTATTGTTGCCTTCGGTTTGCATCCGTATTTCAAATTTACCAGGTTTTAGGGCAATCTCCTTGGCAGTTGTAAGATCGATACCTGCAAAGTCCATCAGTATGTATTCATCACCCACCGTACGTACCGGTATATCCTTCAGACCAAGGGCATTGAGTTTTTCACTGAGGATCTCTTTAGTAAGGTCCCGTGTCTCTGTGCGCACACCCTTCCGGTAGAGTTTGTCACCGTTTTCATCGGTCAGCAGAGAACCGCCAACATCAGCCAATAAAGTTTCAACAGTTTCCTGTTCTGCTTTGGTCCTGATTTCATATTCCACACCGCCGGGAACTGCATAGGGAATTACCTCGGCATTGAGTTCCTCAGAGAGATATGTGGCTATCAGTTGTTGTTCTGTTGTGTAAAGAGTGATTTCTGAAAGATTGCCTTCTCTATTTACTGAAGAATCACTCAGACCCAGTTGATTTAGCTGGGATTGGGTCACTGAAGCTTGTGTTTTTAGGGAGATGGTGATTGTGGATTGCCCTTCAGAGGGTGGTATGACATTCACGACTTCAACCGGAGAGCCAACAATATTTTCGACAAGAGCACTTGCAGTCATTCCAGAATCTACATTGGCCTGTATTACAGCACCCTGCAGGCTTACCTGTAACCAGGAACCCCCTTCAAGATCAAGTCCATAATCGAGGTTGGTATCAAAACCTTCATCTGCCGAATACCAGGGCTGGATTGCAACAAGAGAAAGCAGAATGGCTATTATGAATATACGTACACGCCAGTCACTCAACAGCCCCTTTGGTTTTTCTTCGCTCATGTCTTCACCCCCTTGGGATTCTTATTCACATACCACCTGAGGATGCCCGTATTCAACAGCCAGGTATTCATCAGGTCAGCAAGTAGACCGAATATCAGTACAATGGAAATGTCAGATAAGAGGTTTATCTGTGAGACAGTTGAAGTCAGGACATAAGAATATGTGGAAACAATATACATAACCACTAGCGCTGCAAGGGTCGTGGTGGTCATCGTAATACCTGTATGCATTGCTAGGGATATTTTTTCATTTGCAGATCCGCGCCGTTTGAGTACACGGGTTGTGAGTAAGATATCACTGTCAACAGAGTAACCAATAAGCATCAATAAAGCTGCAACTGTACCAAGGGATAGTTCAATTCCTGTGATATTCATGAATGCAGCGGCTATGCTGATATCGGAAAGTGCAGAAAGGACCACTGCTACGGAGGGTATGGTGCTGCGGAAGATAAGGAAAACTACTATTGCCATGCCTATAAAGGACAGAACTACAGCCTGGAGAGCCTGTACCTGCAAATCCTTGCCGTAGACAGCTCCTACCTGCCGGATCTCTACGGATGAATACGCAGATGTTATTTTCTTTTCAAGTTCCAGCTGTTCGTCATTGTCCATAGGCCCAAACTGGAGTACTGCCCTTTGTCCGGTTTTACGTACATCGGCCAGAGAATATCCTGAATAATCGACCTCCAGTTTTTCTATCGGGTCGTCTGTCTGGAAGGAAATCATTGTTCCGCCCTTAAATTCCATACCCAGGTTCACAGGGGACCCGGATGTGGAATACACAAATACCATAATCAGTAAGGCTATTGCAAACACCGCAAGAGGTATAGTTACAAGTTGCCTCTCATTATGGTTCTTAATGAAGTTTTCAAGTTTATCAATAAACAGCGCCATAAATTGTATGCTCCGATAACATAGACTCAGAAGTCAAATTACACTTTTCCATACTATGAAGTAATATATACTATTTTCTTGTGTTATTGCTTTTTGGTGAATTTTCTCAAGGCCAGATTTCTGGAAAAGAGCTATACATAACTAATATATACTGCCGACAACCCATTTTACAGGCATGCCATACAGACCATCTGTTGACGAATACTTTCTTGAGATCGCTACCGTAATAGCCAAAAGATCCACATGCCTTCGCAACCGGGTGGGAGCGGTTATCGTGCGGGATAAACAAATCCTTTCCACAGGTTACAACGGAGCCCCAAGTAATATGGAACACTGCCTGGATATCGGATGTATCCGGCAAAAAAACAATATCGAATCAGGAACACGTCATGAGAAATGCCGGGCAGTGCATGCCGAACAGAATGCCATAATCCAGGCAGCACTGCACGGAGCTGGAATCGAAGGGGCAACCCTCTACTGTACACACCAACCCTGCATCCTGTGTACCAAAATGATAATCAATGCCCGGATAAAACGGGTGGTTTACCTGACATCATATCCGGATACTGATGCCCTGGATTTCTTTAATGATGCAGGAGTGGAGATAATAAACCTGCCAGTATCAAGACTCCTGGAAGATGCGTAAGGCCTTCTTTATAATATCCATGTTGTCCGGCCGGTAAAGCTGGCGGGCAGATGTTTTTTCCTCGGTAAACAGGGGTATGCCCCGTACAACAACTACCGGATTACCTCCACTCCCTTCTCCCATCAGCAGGTTTGCAGCAGCTGCCACTTCATCGGCAACCGCCTCCTCACTGATCTGCATTTCATAACCGAAAAGGTCCTTTGTACCTCTCCAGTAATAAATGGGTGTAGCATGATACAGCCCTATTGCAACACCTGTCTGACCCAGTCTGAAAGCCCTGCCATTGGTGTCAGTTACCACAACAGCAACCCTGCAACCTGTAATCTCTTCAACTCTCTCTCCTATACTTCTGGCACTGGCATCCGCATCCCGGGGGAGATCGGCAAGTAAATCGTTCTCGACATTGGAATCATCCACTCCCGCATTGATACATACATGTGCCCTGTCGGATTGCACAAGCATTACAGGAGATTCGACAAAACACTCACTGCACCTGTCCAGTACCGCCTCTACAAGCCGTGGGTCTTTATCGTCCTTTTTGCCAATCCCGATTGCCCGATCAGAGGGCGTAATGTCGTCAAGGGAAAACAGTTCATTTTCGGCTTTTGCAATGATGGTAGAAGCAATAACCAGCACATCGCCATCTTCCAGAGCGGCACGCTCACATATCATAGCCGCAATGTCGTCACCGGGTTTTACAAGGGGTATATCATCAACAGTAAAGGCTTCCATCCTCACCTTTTTTCAACTCCACAGGAAAATACAGCAGCTCATGAACGTCGGGAGTGCAGAGGGTCGTGGAAACCCATGACTTTAGTCGTGGGAGGAAACGTACCCTCGCCGCCCTTTTCACCTCTTATACTTTTTATTGTTTTTAAATATGAAATGAAATAAATACTATCAGCCCCTATATTATGTTGAGGAACAAACTGTCCTGATACCCCTTGTGGGAAAGGCACAATCCGACAGGAAGTAAACGGTTGAAGTTCAGGGTAACAGTTTGAACACATTGCTCTTTCGGGCAAGGTGGTTGGTAACAACCCCGTGGAAACGACATTTGAAGCGTCTCGATTGAGTAGGCTGCCACTTTCGTAAGAAAGTCTAACCCGTTGTCCGGGCAGTGTCAACCAGTCATATGCGAAATGAATGTTACTTGTTAACATGATGATTTACCTGCAAGCCCTCTACTTTAGTCGTGGGTAGTTGACAAATAATACTAGCCCTATATATTGACCTGCGGCGATGATGAGAGTTACCCCCACTGAGCAAAGTATGAGGACAGAACTTAGCTGATGCCGCAAAAAATGAAACCTCCCTGCAACCTGCAGAGAGGTAATATCACATTTAGCTAATTTATTCGATTGGGATCTTCGGCTTTTCAGCTTCTTTGGTTTTTGGTAATGTGACTGTCAGCACCCCTTCCTCAAGTTTGGCCGTGGCGCCTTCCTCAGTCACAGAAGCCGGCAAAGAGACAGCCCTGGAGAAACTTGAATAACTGCGCTCTTTCTGGAAATAACCTTCTTCCTCCTTCTCTTCTTCCTTCTTGCACGTTGCACTGATCTCAATCATGCCCTCGGATACACTGATGTCCACATCCTTCTTATCGACTCCAGGAAGATCTGTGGTGACAACTACTGAATCATCCTTTTCCTGGACATCCACAAGGGGAGCCAGAGTTTCGCCCCCTTTCCACTGTACCGAAGGTAAGAATTCCCTGAAAAGGTCGTTTAGGTAATCCTGCGTCTGTTTTATCTCATCGAATGGATCCCATCTGCTTACTGAAGGTGAATTTTCCCTGCGTATTAATCCTCTTTTCATATTATACCACTCCTGTTATTCCTGTTTTGAAATAACAGACATAATATGTGCATGTACTTCTATAAGAAGATTGCGGTTGCTCAAAGGGATAGCATGGTATGTATCAAGTCACAACCCCTGACAGTTGAAAGAATACCATCTGCTGCTGCATCTTCTGAGTAGGTTTTGACAATATCAGCATCCTTATTGAAAGATGGATAAATCACAAAGGGTACAGGATCGGGCGTATGAGTCCTAACTACAATTGGTGTAGGGTGGTCAGGAAGGACAAGTACGTTACACTCTTCAGACATTTTATCTATTCCTTTAAGGATGGTACCCACAACTTTGGAATCAAAATCCTCGACTGCCTGTATCTTGGCCTCCAGACTACCCATATGTCCCGCTTCATCCGGAGCTTCCACATGGACAAAAACAATGTCATGATCTTTCAGGGATTCAAGAGCATATTCTGCCTTACCTACATAATTTGTATCAAGATATCCGGTAGCTCCGGGAACTTCAATCACGTCCATTCCTCCACAGATACCCAGACCCTTGATAAGATCCACTGCAGATATTACAGCTGCTTTTAGTCCGTACATTTCTTCAAAAGAAGGCATCGAAGGAGCATAGCCCTGACCCCAGAACCATATGGAATTGGCAGGTCTCTTTCCCTCTTCAATGCGTTTTTTATTAACAGGATGCTCGGAAAGAATATCCCAGGATGCCCTTATCAATTCTTCCAGTTTTTCTGCTGAATCCCTCATTGGCATGTGATTTGAGGCCGGGTTCTCAATCACATCATGAGGAGGAGTACAGATAGCCTCCACACCAAATTGGGCAACCATAAGATGGCGATAGCTGATCCCCGGATAAAAATGGACATCTCCACCCAGTTCATCCTCAATTGCCTGCATGAGTTGACTTGCTTCTTCGGTGGAAATATGACCGCCACTGTGATCCAGTATATTACCATTTTCAATTGTTATCAGGTTACAACGAAAAGCAACATCATTTTTATCCAGCTCAATTCCCATACTTGCTGCTTCCAAGGGAGCACGTCCCGAATAATGTTTGGCAGGATCATAACCCAGAATGGACATATTAGCCACATCACTACCTGCGGGCATCCCATCCGGAACATTGGTAGCCAGCCCGTTTATTCCCTCCAGTGCCATACGGTCCATGTTGGGAATATCCGCAGCTTCTAATACAGTTTTGTCTCCCAGTTCCCTAATAGGATAATCTGCCATTCCGTCACCGATTAATACAATATGTTTCATACAAACACCTGCCATCTTTTTAAATACAAAACTGCCAATTATTCATAAGACAATTAAAAATATAATCATACAAGGGTGAGGACTAATGAAATATATACGTTTTGCAACTGCCGTCATTTGTGTATTCATAATCTTCTGTGGTTTTGCCAGTGCTGCAGAAGAAATAGAGGAACAAATCCAGCATGCTGAAATCACGGTGGGAGCAGGAGACAGCATCGTACTGGATCAGGGTTATTCCATCAATGTAATTGATATAAACAGTGAAAATGGAGATTTGCTCATAGAAGTTTACGTTGATGAGAAAAAGGTAGAACAGGGAATTGTCAAAGAAAATAAGCCTTTCAGATATCTGAAGACAATAGAAGATGAGGATGATGAAGAAACTGACTACCTGATATTCAATGTCAGCCTGCAGGATACTGAAGATAAAGACGGCGAAACATATTCCGAGATCATAATCAAACAGTATATCGATCCAGAAATTGCTCCTGATGACTATTTGATATCGGAAAAATCAGATAAGTCGAACAAGTCGTTGTCCATGATTATCGGAAAAGAAACAGAACTTAAAGAAGATTACACCATCAAGGCAACAGATCTTGACGATAAAACCGTAACTATCACACTTCGTAAAAACGGCAACATTGTAAAAATGACAGAAGACCTTGGTGAGGGGGATGTTTTTGCCTATACACGCAAAAATGGAGATCGTCTGAGGACTATTTTTATGGGAGAAATTGATACAATATTTGAAACTACGGATTCGGATCATGTAATCCTAAAAAAAGTTATTCAAAAAACCGATAAGGTAATGGGGGAAGGACTGGAAATCAAAATAGAAGTCCCTGAAAAAAGTCCGGCAAATGAAAAAGCCATCATAAGTTACACCCTTGATGGTTATGCAGACAAAGTCGAGATCTATGTAGATGGAAATCTCATTGACCAGAGAAAAGAAGTATATGAAGATACCTACGACGCAGTTACCGACAGATTAAGCACCGGGGAGTACAATATCGAGGCAAAAGCAATAACATCCGAAGGAATGGTGGGAACCGAGTCTGCGCTGTTGATTGTGGGGGACATAGCAAAAGAAGGAAGCCTGGAAAATGATGCCGCAGATATCATTGAAAGGGCAGAAAATGTGACTTCAAGTGCATCAGAGGCCGTGGACAAGATCTATGAAACTGCCAATACCCTGGAAAAAACTCCTGCACCTGGCGCATTTTTTGCTATATTCATACTTCTGGGAGCATGGATGTGTTGCAGGAGGAGGTGACAATATTTATATGCGCTTCTTCCCTATAACAGCCAGAATTTTACAAATCATCAATAACGTGATACTAATATGAGATATGTAATGAAATTCGGCGGGACATCCATCGAGAACGGGGAAAAGATCCGCCATGTCGCAGAATTACTGAAAGACTACAGGGGACAGGGACACGAAATCGTGGCAGTGACCTCGGCCCTTGGTGGAGTCACCGACGGGCTGATGGAAATAGGTATTGATGCATCCCATAAAGGCAAGATTTCCCGGGTAAAGGAATTTATGGCAGACCTTGCCAAAAAACACTACGATGCAATTGAGATTGCCATCGATGATGCCAGCATTGCCGATGAAACAATCCGCACGATCGATGCTCTTATCGATGAACTCGAAAAAGCACTCATCGGCATCTGCTATCTGGGGGAACTCTCCCCGCGTTCCATAGATTACATATCCTCCTATGGGGAACGTCTTGCAGCTCCTGTTGTTAGCGGAGCTGTGCAAAGTAAGGGAATTAATTCCAATTCATTTACCGGTGGAGAGGCAGGCATTGTAACCAATAGTGAATATGGTTGTGCCAGACCTTTCGAGAAAACCTATGAAAATGTTGGCAACATCCTGAAAAGGGTCGTTGCAGCATATGTTCCTATAGTTACCGGTTTTATCGCAGAGAATGAAGAAGGAATCATTACCACCCTGGGACGCAGTGGATCTGATTTCACTGCTTCGATTATAGGGGCTGCTATAGAGGCTGACGAGATCTGGTTATGGAAAGAAGTTCACGGCATAATGACCAGTGATCCCCGGATTGTCCCTGATGCACGTCCGATACCCCAGATATCCTATATTGAAGCAATGGAACTATCCTATTTCGGCGCAAAGGTACTTCATCCCCGTACAATTGAACCTGCAATCAAGCATGGAATACCCGTACGGGTGAAAAATACATTTGATCCTGATTTTGAAGGAACATTGATTGTTTCAGACCAGCGACTGCGCAAGGATGTAGTAAAAGCCGTGACCTTGATACGATCGGTAGCCGCAATAAACATCTCTGGGGCCGGTATGGTGGGTGCAATCGGTACAGCCGCCAGGGTATTTTCCACACTTGCCAATGCTGGAGTGAACATTATAATGATAAGCCAGAGTTCCTCGGAAGCAAACATGTCATTCGTTGTGGATGAGGCTCATCTGGAAGATGCTGTAGCTGCCCTGAAATCCGAAATGAACCGGGATGTAATAGGAGATGTGGCCTGCGATAGGGATATCTGTGTGGTAGCGGTTGTCGGTGCCGGTATGGATGGCATCCCCGGTGTGGCAGGCAGGGTATTCAGCACACTGGGCAGGGAAAGAATAAATGTTATCATGATCAGTCAGGGATCTTCCCAGCACAATATTTCATTCGTGGTCAGTTCCGATGAAGCTGAAGAGGCAGTACGCCTGTTAAACCATGAGTTTGAACTTGGAAATTAAAACAGAGGGATAAAATGGACAAAAAACTTACCTACGCTGATTCAGGAGTTGACATTCATCAGGAAGAATCCACCATAGGCAATCTCACAGGAGGTATGACCTACAGCAGGGAAGGGTTGGGAGCCCCAATGACATGTATTGGGCATTATGCCGGCCTGATGGATTTTGGAGATTTTGCGCTTGCAATGGCCACCGATGGCGTGGGCTCCAAGGTGCTGATTGCAAATGAGATGAAAAAATGGGACACCGTGGGGATTGACTGTATTGCCATGAATGTCAATGACCTGATTGCCATTGGCGCCGAACCTGTCAGTTTTGTGGATTACCTGGCAATCGAGAAACATTCCGACGAATTCGCACGGCAGATCGGCGAAGGGCTTGCAAAAGGTGCCGAGATTTCCAGAATGTCCATTGTAGGCGGGGAGACCGCAACTCTTCCCGAGATAATCAAAGGATTTGACCTGGCAGGTACATGTCTGGGAATGGTGGACAAGGATGCCATCATTACCGGGGAGAAAGTAACAGAGGGTGACGTGCTTGTGGGTGTTCCCAGTAGCGGGGTCCACAGCAACGGCTATACCCTTGTCAGGAAGATCATTGGGAATTCCGATTATTCCTATCATGACCCCCTGCCCTATGATAGCTCCCGCACCATCGGCGAGGAACTGCTAACCCCCACACGGATATACATGGAAGTGCTCGATGCAATCCGTAAGTACGAGGTACACGGCCTGGCACACATTACCGGCAGCGGCCTGCTGAAGTTGCGCAGGGTAAGCGAACTGGGATTTGATTTCACAGACCCTATCGAGCCACCCGAGATCTTCCGTTTCCTCCAGAAAAAGGGCAATGTCGAGGAACTGGAGATGTACCGCACCTTCAATATGGGGATGGGCTTTCTGCTTATTGTCCCGCCACATGAGGCTAAAAACGTTGCAGAAATAGTCAACGGGAAAATTGTGGGCAGGATTACGGAAAAAGATATCCGTGTAAAAGACCTTATTATTGAATGATCAACATGGCATGTATCAGTGACCTTCCCTATGAGATCCTGCTAAAGGGCGCATCCGTCAAGAAAAGTGAGGAATTCATTCGCGAGAACTGTGACGAGGTCTACCACGTCCCGGGTGGCTACAGCCTGGCCGGAGTAATGCTTAAAGGCGGCAAGACCATACCCATAGGCGTCAAGGGCAATTCTATTTATTTCCAGTACGTCAAACCCTGCAAGGGACTGTTCGTCCTCAAACTGGATGATGCACAGGAAGAAATTGAAAAATTGAGGCAGGGAAATTACCAGTAATTACAATCTGGTATTCTTGCCCTGATCCACCGCACATCCCAGGAAATCCGCAGAAGGGAATTCATGGACAGTCGTGGCAATGATCAAACCCTCACCGAACTCTTTTTTCACCATCACAGCCCGGCCCTGCTCATCTTTAAGAATCACTTCCCCATCGGCCCGTGAGAAGTAACCATCGCATTCCACCGGCTCCTGAGGTTCTCCAATAATACAGGGCATAGAATCATCCACAACCTCCAGCGGGGATTGCATGTGCTCTTCCACATAGGACAGTTCAAAGGGCAGCCATTCATATTCATATTCCGGCATACAGGCCCCGAATACCACAAGCACACCGCCCCTTTTCACAAAATCGGCTATCTTGTCGCCTTTGTTCTCAATACCTTTCTGCACTTTCGTATAGGCCGGATTGGCAAAACCGGTGGGCACCATCAGGCATTTTGACGAGGGTAAAAAAGGAGTGCCCAGCGAATTGCCGTCCACCCGCAGGCATTCATAGCCGTGTTCCTTGAACAGTTTTTCAAAAAGGAGGGGAGTATCCCAGAGCAGCATTACGTCGGTCATGTTCCACAGCTAGGATAACATCAATGATTAAAATTGTGGTTTTCAACTGTACTCAACCATTAGTAATGGCGCCTTATCCGAGTCACCATCATAAGACTCAACTACTCGTTTTCCAGAACCATTGATAATGAATGTCATGGAATTTCCTGAAGACCATCCCGACCTATCAACTATCTCCTGAACAACACTGGAAATATCGGGAGACACAAGTGATTCTCCTACTGAGGGAGCTGGAACATTATTCCATTGGACATAGTGGTTCGTCTTTGTCCTACCCGTTATATCATAATAACTATAACTGAACTCGGGAGAATTGTCGATGTCATGGCCATAAATATTCAAATCTGTATCCTCAATTTCAGATTCATCCACAGTGAAAACAAGCTTTACGCTTTCAATTGTGCTTCCCTGAGGAATAGCGACATTCCTAAATCGGACTCCAACTTCTTGATCCCCACGGTGCCATCCCGCATACCAATTATAACTTAAATCAAGATAGGTTTTATATAAAAGAATATCTCCATTTGAAATACTCTCTTCAGCATCATCTTTTGAAGCACTTACCCTATAGGAATCGGATGGATTGAAACGGTCATAGAGGTGCTGAACATCCCCCTGATTGAGAGAGTAATTGTAAATTGAAACTTCATCAATCATACCATCGAAATCTCCCGCCGATAAATCAGTAGAGCCACCAATTATCAAAGCTTCTCCCGAATTTTTGGCAGAAATACTTTGAGAATTTTGCTTACTGCTCTGAATAGAATTTACATATATACACACTTCAGAAGAATTCCAAGTTCCAACTACATGATACCACTGTTCTTCGTTGATGCTCTCTGAAGATTGTACTTTTACATTTTTTGAAGTGCCTTCAATTTCGAAAGTTATTTTATTTTTATTTGTTGAATATAATGAATAAGCAAAATCACCTATGCCTTTCTGCACAATTACTTCGTCTTTTGATATTGAATCCTCAGACCAGAACCATGCTTCTATGGAACCTTCTTCACCAAGGTCCAAACTATTATCATCGGGAACTTCCACATAATCAAGACCAATATCTAGGTCTCCAAAAATAGCAGCTTTTCCGCTTACACCAACATCAAACCTAGTGGTTTCATCTTTCAGTTCACCATCATTTCCATCCTTCGAATCTATTGCTGTACTCCCACCACCTTCATCGAAAGTCCACATAGAGAAAGGAACTGGTAATCCGGCTTCCACAGTCCAGACCCAGGAAATCGAATCGGTAAGTAATGGATCTGTTTGGTTGTGGGCAATAAGTGTCAGGTTATAGGTACCCACGGAAGGAGTAATATTCGTATAGGAAGGACTGGTGCCATTGGACCATGCTACACGGGTACCATTCAGAAGGAATTCATTGTTTGAAGACTGGTTGCTGGTTGCATTAAAGGTTGCGGGTTCCAGAACGGTGCTGGTATTAGGCGAAGTTGGATAGGGATTGGATAATTGCGGTGCTGTGGCTGAATCTTCTCCGCCTCCACCATCGCCATCTCCGCCGTTTCCACTGCCGCCACCAGCTCCACTGTCCCCTATGGACCCATAGGCATCATAGATTACCAGACTGGAAGCGGTATGGACCAGTTTGGTAGGCACCCTGTCATCGGTGATGTCGTAATTGAACTGTGTAGAAGTATTAATCTCTATTACATCCCCCAGAGCCCATTCGTCCGAATCGTAATTGGCCCGGATCTGCTCTGAAGTCAGGGTTTCATAGGAACCATTGACATTGACCACAAGTTCAAGGTTTTCCACATCAACAGTTTCGCCTCCACTGTGGCGAAAATAGAGGGTGTCGGTATCCTTATCGACCCAGTGGTCGATGTCCACCCTGACGTTATCGGGTCCATCAAGAGAAGATAAAACAAAAGCAGCGACTGCCGCGATTACAAGTACGATGATGCCGGTCAGCAGTATTTCACTGAACACCTCAATGACCGCATCATCTTTTCTGGAAAAATCCCGCAGCCGTTTTATCATGGTGTGGGTTATGATACCATGAATATATTAATCTATCTTATATATTATACCGCATTGAGATACCGATTGGTTTCCCAGTCATGAACCTGTAATTTGTAGGCATCCCACTCTGCATAGGCAATACGCAACAGGTTCTCATGCACATGTTCTCCCAATGCATCCCTGAGGAACTCGTCCTTTGCCAGATGGTTGGCCGCATCCAGGAGGGTTGGAGGCAGGGTATCGATGTTCCTGTCAGCAAGACCCTTGGGAGTGAGATCATAAATATTCACATCAGTGGTTTCTCCGGGATCGATCTCCTCTTTGATACCTTTCAAACCTGCAGCCAGGATAGCCGCAAAAGTCAGATAGGGATTACAGGACGGATCGGGACTCCTCAATTCCACACGGGTACTCTGGCCCCTGGCAGCAGGAATCCTGACAAGGGAACTGCGGTTTGGACCGGACCAGGTTATATACACCGGTGCTTCATAACCCGGCACTAGGCGTTTGTAGGAATTCACCAACGGATTGGAAATTGCAGTGATACCTTTAATGTGTTCCAGGACCCCACCGATGAAATGATAGGCGATTTTGTCCAATTCTTCCTCATCCTGCGGATCAAAGAAAGCATTCTTACCATCCTTGGAAAGGGACAGATTGACATGCATCCCAGAGCCGTTTTCAGAAGTGAGAGGTTTAGGCATAAAAGTTGCATGTAGTCCATTGAGTTTTGCTATAGTACGTGTAACGTATCGGAAGGTCACCACATTGTCAGCGGTTGAGAGAGCATCATCATATTTGAAATCGATCTCATGTTGTCCGAAGGCAACTTCGTGATGTGCCGCCTCTATATTGAAACCAAGATCAATCAAGCCGAGAACAATCTCCCTGCGTATATCCTCTGCAAGGTCTGCAGGAGCAAATTCAAAATAGCGTCCGAAATCGTGGGGTTTGGTGGTTGCCTTACCATTTTCAATCTGGAAGAGGAAAAATTCCAGTTCAGGACCCACATTGAAAGAAAATCCCAGATCATGGGCTTCCTTCAGGACTCTGCGCAGGACATACCTGGGATCTCCTTCAAAAGGAGAGCCATCCGGTTTGCAGATATCACAAACCATACGGGCTACCACTCCCTTTCCCTGGTCCCAGGGGAGCAGGGCAAAAGACCGCACATCAGGTCTCAGTACCATATCGGATTCGTCTATTCTCACAAATCCTTCGATTGATGAACCGTCAAATGAAATACCTGTTGTCAGGGCTTTTTTAACCTGCGTGACAGGAATTTCCACATCTTTGACTATTCCCTGAATATCGGTGAATTGTAGTCGGATGAATTTGACATTATTGTTCTCTATCGCGTTGTATACGTCTTCCTTGCTCTTAATGTTCATTAAATCGCCTTAATAGCTTTGTACGAACTATATGAATGTGTTTTTTAGGATTAATATTGTATATCATGTTTTTGGTTTGGGAGAATGATACAGGAGAGATTGAGATAACCTTGATAAAAATCGTAGAGGATTTTATTCTGGATCCGGGAATAAACCATATATCTAAGAAAGAGGCCACAGATGAATCGGTAGTAGGACTGAAATTATTTGAAAAACCTGTTATTGGATATGCCAGTGCAAACGATGAGTTATTTGAAAAATTCAAAACCGACGAGAAGATAACACACGGTCGTTTTATTCCACCTCAAGAGTGGCTTGGAAGATGCTAAGACTGGCATATCGATTTTTTAGCCATATTCAAAACAGGTAAAACCAGGCAATAGTCGTAATATGAGGGAGCCATCAAAAGAATGGCTTCATGTTAGGCGTGAAGGTAAAAAGGCTATCGACAAACTTTCCCTGTACATAAAAGAGGATTCAGATTAACGTTCCTCTTCCAGAACTTCTATAAAAATTGTTCTTATTATTGTTCCATTTGCCTGTTTCCCAGGCAATTATTCTGAAATATCTGCTTATTTATAGATAGCTTCCGCTCTC
>Ga0247721_100035_pt1 | contig 82052 bp, 73 predicted proteins | sample MSEWel2017_08_16_FD_189089 | JGI IMG/M metagenome (GOLD analysis project Ga0247721, IMG submission 189089) | Subsurface sediment microbial communities from gas well in West Virginia, United States - MSEEL Well Study Marcellus 3H_2017_08_16 | ecosystem: Environmental > Terrestrial > Deep...
TTAATCCAGAGTATAAAGAGCGTCAAATCGGAGAAGAAATGATCAAAGTTGATCGCTTTTTTAGAGGTGGTAATGCAAATTTAGAATTTATTTATACACCTGGTTTTACTCCTAATCGTCTGGCAGAAGATCCGGAGAGTCCTTTAGGGAATTGGGTGATAAATCCTTTTACAGCTCAGTTGTCTGATTTGACATTAAGAAAAATTTCTGCCGCGACTAATCAAACAGAAGCAGAGGTTATTTCACAGGTGAAAGATGCTGCAGTTGATGAAGATAATCAATTTGGCTTAAGATTTACAGACAGCCGTGCTGGTACTGATTATGGTTTAAGTTATTATCATGGTTACTTGAGAACACCAGGTTATGATAAAGCTGCTTTAAATGCCAAATATAAAGAATTTAAAGCTGGAAATAGTACATTTTCTTCAGTTTTAGAAGCTGCTGACCTTCATTATGATGAAGTAGATGTTTTTGGTTTTGAGCTGGCCCGTGTAATTGCTGATATTAACAGCCGTTTAGAGTTAGCTTATTATAGAACTGATGATACAGATGGTGATAACACAGCTGTTAGAAATAATAAAATAGCCTGGGTAATTGGTGGTGACCGTGACCTGCCAATCAGCAATCTTAATTTGAATCTGCAGTTTACAGGTGAAAAGATATTAGACGATGATCAAATTGAAGGTAATAGTCTAACAGATGTAGAATATAATCAAGATGGAGATTATATTACCAATAGAGCTGTTTTAAGATTAGAAGATAGTTATCAAAATGAAAAAATAATTCCCGAATTAACCTGGGTTTATAATCTGCAGGATCATGATTATAGTTTGGAAGCAGCTGTTGATTATGAGTTAAAACAGGATTTAGTTTTTACTATATCCCATAAGATCTTTAGTGGAGATCAAGATACAGATTTTGGTCAGTTTGAAGCCAATGACTATACATCTTTTGCTATAAATTATAATTTTTAAAGAGGAATGTTAAAAGCTATAAAAAATTTAATTATAAGCTAAAATCCCTCTAAATTTAGAGGGATTTTAGCTTATAAACATTTAATCAAGAAAAATTATTAACAAATCAATTTTCAAAATTGTAAAGCAGTTGACATTTTAGTACTCTCTGGGTATAATAGTTTTGTGAACTTTTTACAAATGATTTTTAGTAAGCTGAATATCAGGAGGTGAACAATAAATGGCTCATGTAATTTCCGATGGTTGTATTATGTGTGGTGCCTGTGCGCCAGAATGCCCAGTAGATTGTATCAGTGAAGGAGATACCCAGTATGAAATCGATGCTGACGAATGCATCGATTGTGCAGCTTGTGTATCAGTGTGTCCGGTAGATGTTATCAGCCAGGCATAAGTTTATAAATTTTTGAAAAAACCGGGGGCTTTTCTCCGGTCTTTTTCATTTTAAAAAGTCAAATTTTTAAATTTTATTAAAAAAAGAAGCTAGAAATTAAGCAGGATTTAAAGTAATTTTATAGAAGTATATTTATAATAAGAGAACTATAATTAATATAAATCAATTAAAGTGTTGAGTATTATTGTTAGTACATAAATAATTTTTATCACTATATTAAGGAGATGAGCTTTGAATGCAGGAACTTAAAAAAATTGATCCGGAAATAGCAGCTATTATTGCAGAAGAAGAAAAAAGACAGGCCCAAAATATTGAGTTAATTGCTTCAGAAAATTTTGTTAGTTCTGCTGTAATGGAGGCGGCTGGTTCAGCCCTGACCAACAAATATGCAGAAGGTTATCCTCACAAAAGATATTATGGAGGCTGTGAGGTAATTGATAAGGCGGAAGAACTGGCTATTAAAAGGGCCAAAGAATTATTTGGTGCTGAACATGTCAATGTACAGCCCCATTCTGGTTCACAGGCAAATCAGGCAGTTTATTTTTCTCAGGTACCTAAAGGTGGGACCATTCTGGCAATGGATTTGACTCACGGGGGTCATTTAACTCACGGTAGTCCGGTTAATATGTCTGGTAAATATTATAATTTTGTTCATTATGGTGTTACAAAGGAAAAGGAAATTATTGATTATGATCAGGTAAGAGCCCTGGCAGAAGAACACCAGCCGGATTTGATTGTTGCTGGAGCCAGTGCCTATCCCAGGGTAATAAACTTTAAAACATTTAAAGAAATTGCTGATTCAGTTGGAGCTTTACTTATGGTAGATATGGCACACATTGCAGGTCTGATAGCTGCTGGCTTACACCCTAATCCTGTTGAAGCAGCAGATTTTGTGACAACAACAACACATAAGACTTTAAGAGGGACCAGAGGTGGAATGATTCTCTGCAAAGAAAAATATGCTAAAGATATAGATAAGGCAATTTTCCCGGGACTGCAGGGAGGACCACTAATGCATATTATTGCTGCCAAAGCTGTTTCTTTTAAAGAAGCCCTAACAGATGAATTTATGGAATATCAGCAGCAGATTATTGATAATGCTTATACTCTGGCGGAAGAATTGAAGAGTTATGGGATGCGGCTTGTGTCTGGTGGAACAGATAATCATATGATGCTTATTGATTTAAATAATATGGAGATAACCGGGAAAGAAGCAGAGGAAGCTTTAGATAAGGTGGGAATTACAGTTAATAAAAATACAATTCCCTTTGAGACTAAAAGTCCGTTTGTAACCAGTGGAATTAGAATTGGAACGCCAGCCGTTACAACCAGAGGTATGAAAGAAAAAGATATGAAAAAAATTGCTGAGTTTATTTTTGAAGCTTTAAAGAATCTTGATAATGAAACAGCACTTAAAGAAATGAAAAATGAGGTTCATGCTTTTTCTGCTCAGTTTATGGAGTAGATTTTAGATAAGCTAATATTTAATTGGGCCGGGGAAACCCGGCTATTTTTTTAGAATATAAGAATATAAGAAAAAGGTGATATAATGGATGTTAAAATGATTGTTTTTGATCTGGATGGAACTTTATTGGATGCGGAACATCAGCTTCAGCAAAAAACTATTGCAGCAGTTAAAATGATAAGAGAAATGGGGATCAGAACCCTGGTGGCAACGGGTAGAATGTACTGTTCTGCTAAACCCCATACTGATAAACTGGCGATTGTGGATCCAATAATAACTTATAATGGTGCTTTAGTAGTTGATCCAAAAAATCAGCAGCAGATTTTTCATGCACCTATTCCTTTAGAAATTGCTAAAAAAATTACAAAAATGGTAGTTAAAAACGACTACCACCTACAATTATATATTGATGACCAATTATACGTAGCTGAAGAAAATGAATTTACTGATAGATATGAAGAGATCTCGGGGATCAAAGCTAATGCTGTCGGCAATCTGGATCAATTTTTGAGTGCTGAACCGACAAAGATGCTGATAATTGAGGAAGATAAAGATAAACAGCTTGAAATCAATAATTTTTTAAAAAGCAATTTTGAAGATGAAATTGAGCTGTCTTCTTCCTACCCTTCTTTTATTGAAATTACAAAAAAAGATATGTCTAAAGCAGTACCAATCAAAAAATTGGCAGCAGATTTTAAGATTAAGCAGCAGGAAGTTATGATTTTTGGAGATGGCTTAAATGATCTGTCAATGATTAAATGGGCAGGTAAAGGTATTGCAATGCAGAATGCCCATTCAGAACTGCAGGAACACGCTGATGACACAGCTCCAAATCATGATGATCTTGGTATAGCAAGATATTTAAAAAAATATTTTCAACTTGATCTTGATCTGGATAATTTATAACAGCTGAGAAAAGCTATCAGAATTATGCATTTATAAGCTATTTATGTTATAATTAAAGATAGTGGTTGAGTTTAATATTTGATGGAAATTGGAGGGGATGACTTGGAAATTTTTTCTATTTTAAAATCTACATTTAAAGATTTCTATGAGGATTTATTTAAACTTGTGCTGCTCAGTGTAGCCTGGTTTGTTATTAGTTCTGTCTTATTATTTGCTGTTTTTATTGGCTTACAGAGCGGCTGGTATTTAATTATCTTATTACCACTTATCTTTTTAGGTCCGGTATTTTTAACATCACTTTATGGTGTTAATGAGATTTTAGAAGAAGGAAGGGTTGCTTTTAAATCACTCTTTGCTTATTTTAAAAATAATTTTTGGCGTGGATTTTTAGTTTTCTTGATTTCAGTTATTTTATATATAGTTTTTGTAGTAGATTTACGTTTCTTTTTAATAAAGGGACAGGAGAATATCTGGCTTTTAGCCTTTGCTTTTTTATTTGCCTATTTATTAATTTACTTTTCAATTTATCAGGCCTATTTGTGGGGATTGTTGATTATTCAGGGGGATAGACCACTTAAGGATATTTTTAAAAATGCGGTTATTCTCAGTCTGGATAATATAATATTTTCTCTGCTCTGGTTTCTGGCAATTTTCCTGTTAACTGTAATTTTAATTGTGATTGGTATTGGTCTTCCAGCTGGATTTATTGGGATTATAGGTTTATTAATTATTCAGGGAACTAAAGAAATGCTGGCAAAATATTAAAAACAACTATCTAGAAGGTTATGTGAGAGGGGAATAGTAATGAAAGAATATTATTTAGGGCTGGATCTTGGTGGAACAAAAATTCTTACAGGTCTTGCCGATAGTGAGGGGAAGATTATTACAAGATCTCGTAGAGATACTGAAGCTGATCTTGGAGAAGATAAAATAATAGAAAACATGATAGCAACTATAGAAGCTGTACTAAAAAAAGCAGATGTTGATCGAAATCAGGTTAGAACGCTGGGAATTGGCAGTCCGGGTCCACTTGATGCCAAAAAGGGAATCATCATTGAGAACGCTAATTTACCCTGGAAAAATGTTCCCCTGGTTGAGAAAATAGAGTCAGCTTTGGGAATTAAAACTCTCTTAAAAAATGATGCTAATGCGGCTGCCCTGGGGGAAAAATGGTTTGGTGCCGGTAAAAATGTTAATAATATGGTTTATATAACTATTTCCACCGGTATTGGTGGAGGAGCAATTATTAACAGGGAACTGTTTAGTGGGATTAATGATAACGCTTGTGAGGTAGGACATACAGTAATTGATCCTAATGGTCCACTCTGCGGTTGCGGAAATCACGGCTGTCTGGAGGCGTTTTCCTCCGGGACCTCTATTGGTAAGAGAGCACGAGAGGCTGCTGCGGCAGGACAGAGTAAGGAAATGCTGGAGCTGGCAGACAATATTGTTGAAGATATAGATGCAGTTATCTGTGCTCAGGCTGCCTATCAGGGTGATCAGGCAGCTCAGGAAATTTTCGAAAATGCCGGTTATCACCTTGGGATTGGCTTAGGAAATGTTGTAAATACTTTTAATACTGAGATGATAATTCTTGGTGGAGGAGTAATGAAGGCCTCAGATCTTTTTTTAGAGAAGGCTATTAAAACCATGGAAGATATAGCACTTGCTGGATCTTTAGAAATGGTAACAGTTAAAGAAGCTGAGCTCGGTTCTGATATTGGTTTAATGGGTGCTATAGCTGTGGCAATGGAAGACAGGTTGAAAAAAAATGATTGATGAAGATAAAGTATTAGTACTTGATATTTTCAACCGCTTTGACCTGGAAATTAAAGCCGGACGTGCAGGTATTAAAAGAGAGGTTAAAGTTAGTGATATTAAACGACCGGGAATTGAACTGGCAGGTTTCTGGAAGCACTTTGTACCGGAGCGGGTTAATTTAATTGGAAGAACTGAGCTTTCTTTTCTGCGGGAGCTTGATGAGCAGATCTTACAGGAAAGAATTGAAGAATATGTAGACTCTAATCCAGTCTGCATTATAGTTGCCCGGGGAGAACATATTCCTGATTATCTGCTGAAAAAAGCAAATCAGAAGGGTATTCCTGTTCTTTCGACAGAAATTTCTACGACCAGATTTAGCAGCATGCTTTTAAACTATCTGGAGGAAAAATTAGCGCCGGTTAAGGTGATTCATGGGGTTCTGGTAGATATCTATGGAATAGGTGTCTTAATTAAAGGTCAGAGTGGAATTGGAAAAAGTGAGACAGCTATAGAACTGGTTAAAAGAGGGCACCGCCTGGTTGCTGATGATATTATTGAAATCAAAAAAATAGGAGAACTGCGTTTAAGTGGTACAGCTCCCAATAATTCTCGTTATTTTCTTGAGATGCGCGGTATTGGAATAATTAATGTCAAAACTTTATTTGGGGCTGGAGCAGTAAAACACGAATCTCCAGTTAATCTTGCAATTAAATTAGAAAGATGGGAAGATGGAGAAGAATATGAAAGACTTGGTATTGACAGCCGCAAAACAGAAATTATGGATTTAGAAATTGACGAAATTATAATTCCGGTAAAACCAGGTAGAAATCTGGCTTTAGTTTTAGAAGTTGCAGCCATGAATTATAGAATGAAAACAATGGGTTATAATGCTGCAGTTGATTTTACAGAGAATATAATGAATAGATAGATAATGTTTTTAGTAGAGGTGTAAAAATGGCTTTTAAAAATATAAAAAATAAAAGACAAAAATTAGTAATCCTATTTATTATCTGTCTTTTTATTTTGCCTGCAGCTGTCAGTGCAGAAAATTATAGAGTGATTTTTAATCACCTTGATGGAATTGGTGATGATTATGGGCCTGGAGATTATGATTATCCCCAAAATCATATCTTCCAAAATAAAGGGCGTTTATTTGATCTAAAGTCGATGACTATTTTTGAAGGAGAAAATGAATATAAAGTTCGCTTTTCGTTTTCTAATTTAACTGATCCCTGGGGAGCTAAATATGGATTTTCATTACCTTTAATCGAAATTTATATTGATTATCAGAATGGTGGAAGTAATCAAATTTTTCAGGAAGGAGCAAATGTCAGATTTAAAGAAAATTTTAACTGGGATAAATTTATAAAAATTAGCGGCTGGTGGGTTAGATTGTTTAATCCTAACAGTGATAAAGAGAATTTATTGAATATTAATGATTTATCACTTAATAAGCCTGATTCAAATGGAGATCTTAGTCTGCAGAGAGAAGGTAATGATCTATTTTTAAAAATCCCTAAAAATGAGATTAATTCACTGCAGAATAGTAAAATTATTGTAATGGTGGGCAGCTTTGATCCTTTTGGCTATGATCATTTTCGTTCTTTATCCAGAACAAAAAGCTACTGGCAGATATATTCTAAAAATGAGATTTCAAATTCAAAATCTCCCAGAGTACTTGACCTTTTGGTCCCTGAAGGCCGAAATCAAAAAAATATATTGAGTGGTCAATTACCAGTACTGCCGTATTTAAAAATTGAGAGTGAACGGCCGGCCAGAGAGCCGACTCTTGTAGATCAGCTGCAGCCTTTAAATGAAATTTCTTTATCAATACTATTTTTTTACATATTATTTTTAATTTTTGTGCTTTATAAATTTAAATACAATAAATAACTTTGAACTTATAAAGAGGTGAGATAATGACAGATAAAACAATGAAATATGCCAGAGAGATATTAAAAAAAGTATCCCGCAGCTTTGCTCTGACAATTCCGATGCTCGATGATCAGATCAAAGATGAAGTCCTTTTAGCCTATCTCCAGGATAGAATTTTAGATAATTTTGAAGATGAAATTTATCCACCTGATCTTAAACTACAGCAGGAAATGATGGATCGAGTCAGCAGAATATTTTCTCCAGTAGAATATGATCGCAGTTCTGATTTTTCAATTATTGAAGAAAAGAGCAGTTTAATAGAAAAAGACTCACTGCGGGAGTTAACTGAAAATATTGATTTGATTTACAGGTGTTATCAAAGTTTTGAGCCTGTGATTCAGGAGATCTCTCATAAATGGCTGCAGGAAATGAATCAGGGAATGCAGAAATATTTAAGCAAAAAAGTAGAGACTTTTGCAGAACTGGATGAATACTGTTATTATGTTGCTGGTACAGTCGGAGGATTTTTAACTGAAACTATTATTTGTAAATTTGAAATTGAGGCTCAGAAAGAGAAAATATTAATGGATAATTTTAACCAGGCAGGTTTGTTTTTGCAGAAAGTTAATTTGATTAGAGATATCAGAGAAGATTTAGAGAGTAGAGACAAGCATTTCTGGCCTTTAAAAGATTTAGGAATTAGCGAAAAAGAACTTACTGATCCCCGATATGAGAAACAGGCGCTGGCTGCCTTAGAGCAGATGCTGGCAGATTTAAGAACTCACATTCCAGCTTTAAAGAAATATTATCAGGCTCTGCCGGCTGAACTTAAAGGTTATAAAAAGTTTTTTGCTGTTAATAATGCACTGGGGTTGGCCACCATGGATAAGCTAAAAGACAATCCTGATGTATTTTATGGGAACAAACCGGTTAAAACTTCTAAATTAACTTTTCTAAATATAATGCGGGCTCCGGAAAAATATTTTTTGAAGCATATAAATAAGATAGTACGAGTATAGATTTAGTTTTAGGAAGGAGAATAATTCCAGATGGACTTTTTACTTATTACAGGTATGTCGGGAGCGGGAAAATCTCTGGCCTTAAATTATTTTGAAGATAGGGGTTATTTTTGTGTAGATAATTTACCACCAGCTTTAATTTCAAAGTTTGCAGAATTATGCCTGCAGTCAGATTTAGACAAAATTGCTCTTGTCAGTGATATTAGGGGACGAGAGTTTTTTAATGAACTTTTTGAGGAACTTGCAAAAATAGAAAAAATGAACTTGAATTACAATATTCTTTTTCTGGAAGCATCAGATGATGTTTTAATTAGAAGGTATAAGGAAAGTAGGAGACGACATCCTCTTGATGAAGAGGGAAGAGTTCTGGATGCCATTGAGCGAGAAAGAAAATTATTAGAAGAACTGCGGGGAAGGGCAACTAAAATTATTGACACTGGAGAATTAAAGATCTCAGAACTGCAGGAGGAATTGAATCAATCATTTTTTGTGGAAGAGGATAAGAATTTACTCCATTTAAGTTTGATTTCCTTTGGCTTTAAGTATGGTATTCCCAGGGATGCTGATTTAGTAATGGATGTTCGTTTTTTACCAAATCCTCATTATGTAGAATCTTTAAGAGAAAAAACAGGAAATGATCAGGTAGTTCAGGATTATGTACTAAAATGGCCGATAACTGATAAATTTTATGAAAAGTTTTTTGATTTAATAGATTTCTTACTGCCGGAATATAAAAAAGAAGGGAAGAGTCATTTATCTGTTGCTATTGGCTGTACTGGAGGCAAGCATCGCTCAGTTACAACAGTTAATAAGCTGGCAGAATTTTTATCAGACAAAGAATATAATATTAATCTCGAACATCGAGATATCGAAAAATAAAAGTTTTAGTTGAGCATTAAAACGCAATTATTAGAAGGAAGTGTAATTATGAACCTGCCAAAATGGTTTTTTCCAGGTCTGGGTGTAAAAAGATGGGTTTTAGTAATAATATTTGCCTTTATTTTAATTAGTCTGGGAATTACCCCTTTGTTCGGTTTTGATTTGAGTGTCTATGTAGCTAATAATTTATTAGCTATCTTAAGTAATATTTTTGGAAATCAGGCAGGATTTATTCTAAAACTCACGGCAGTGATAATGATTTTAAGTGGTATCGCTTTAACCTATTATTCTTTAGTAAAGATCAGATCAGAATTCAATACCCATATTACTCCAAATGGAGAAATACTGGATCTATTATATGAAAAAAGAAGATCTAACAGGGGGCCGAAAATAGTAGCTTTTGGTGGTGGAACAGGGCTCTCGAATCTTCTGCGAGGTTTAAAAACAAATAGTGATAATTTGACAGCAGTCGTCACAGTGGCAGATGATGGCGGCAGCTCAGGCAGGTTGAGAGATGAAATGGGGATTTTACCTCCCGGTGATATTCGAAACTGTCTGGTAGCTCTTGCTGACAGAGAGCCTCTAATGGAAAAATTATTTCAGCACCGCTTTGAATCAGAAGGTGGGCTTGAAGGTCACAGCTTTGGCAATTTATATATTGCAGCAATGACTGAAGTTCTGGGTGATTTTGAAGAAGCCGTTAGAGCTTCCAGCAAAGTTCTGGCAATCAGGGGTAAGGTTTTGCCAGCTACTAATGAAGATATTAAACTGGGAGCAGTTTATCATGATCAGGAAGAAAGAATAGGAGAATCAGCTATTCCGGTTTATAATAAGGAGATTAATAGAGTCTTTTTGTATCCGGAAAATGCAAGTACTACTCCAGAAGTAAGAGAATCTATAAGAAAAGCAGATGTGATTGTTATTGGTCCCGGCAGTCTTTATACCAGTATTTTACCGAATTTGCTGGTTAAAGGGATTGCAGCAGAAATCAAAAAAAGTGAGGCTCTGAAATTATATATTTGTAATGTTATGACCCAGCCAGGAGAAACTGATGGCTATACTGCTGCTGACCATGCTCAGGCAATAATAGATCACTGTGGGAGTGGAGTTTTTGATTACATTATTGTTAATAATCGTCAGGGAACTGAAGAACTGCGCCAGAAGTATGAGGCTGAAGGTGCATATTCGGTTCAAATAGATCATCAGTGCTTAAAAGATCTGGGTGTTAAAATAATTGAAGCAGACCTCTTAAAAAAAGACAGCTATTTACGTCATGACCCCCAGGCACTGGCAGAGTTAATTTATGATTTAAATAAAAAATATAACTAAAATAGATTGAAAATTTAAAGCAATTTTGAGTTTGAATAACAATTATAGATTTTAAAGGTGATATAAATGTCTTTTACTGATCAGGTCAAAGAAGAGTTAACACATAAAGATAAATTTGATTATCAGGAACAGCTGGCTGAACTTTCAGCCTTAATTAGAATAGATGGTTCGATTCAGATTTCAAATAAGCATTTAGCTGTTAAGGTAACACTTTACCACGGGAATCTGGCCCGCAGAATTTATTCCTTAATAAAAGAGCGATTTGGTTTTAGTATTGAGATCAGAGTCAGACAGGATAGAAGATTTAACTTAAGTCACAGCTATGATATTATTGTAACTCCTCAGCCTGGGGTTAGAGAATTTTTACTGGAACTTGGATTTTTAACTCCAGCTAATAATCTGGTTTTTCATATTAAAGAAGAATATTTAGATTCCCGCAAATTATCTCAGGCATATTTACGAGGTTTATTTTTAGGTGGGGGATCTGTTAACAGTCCTCAGAGCGAATATCATTTAGAATATCGCTGTGAGCGGGAGAGTGTGGCGGAAGATTTAAAAGTTTTATTTGCTAAATTTGACTTAAAAGCTCATCAAACTGAGCATAAAGGTTATCAGGTAATTTACTTTAAGAGTTATGCTGAAGTAGTAAAGGTTTTAAATATAATCGGAGCCCACCAGGCAATGTTAAAAATGGAAAATGATCATATTGTTAAAGAACTTAAAAATAACGTTAACCGTCGAGTTAATTTTGAGACAGCAAATCTTGAAAAGTCAGTTTCAGCTGCTATGGACCAGCTGGAATATATAGATATTATAGAAAGAAAAGAAGGACTGGAAACATTAAGTCCCGGGCTGCAGGAAATAGCGGAACTTCGCAGAGCTAATCCTTATGCATCATTAAAGGAATTGGGAAATATTCTGGATCTCAGCAAATCCGGGGTGAATCATCGTTTGCGAAGAATTAAAAAAATTGCTCAAGATTTAACTTGATATTATTTCAAAAGATGATATAATAGTAATTAGAAGTTAAAAATACAATATCGAACTTGCTGCTGATTTTAAAGATCAGCTTTGTTTTTGGCTGTATCGGGACAATTTTGTTCCATTTGGACAAAAACGTTCCAGCTCGGAGGTTAAACATGAATAAATTGTTTAAAATTCAGCAAAAAATTGTACCAGAAATTGTTAAGACAGCCCAGCAAAGATATAATATCCTACGTGGTATTTATTATAATCAGCCTATTGGCAGAAGAGCTCTGGCCCGAATTTTGGGTCTCAGCGAAAGAACAATCCGCAATGACCTGGAGTTTTTTGAAAAAAATGCTTTGATAACTATTACCCCTGCAGGTACTCAGATAACTAGAATTGGAGAGGAATTTCTGATAGAATTAGATGAGTATATCAAAGAATTAAGAGATATCAGTTATTTGGAAAAAAGGCTGGAGAATATTCTGGGGATAGAAAAAGTAAAACTGGTTAACGGAGCTGTTCCGGCCGGAGATTTAAAAGCAGAAATTGGACGTATGGCCTCACAGCTTTTACAGCAGGAGATAAAAAACGGCGATATACTTGCTGTTACAGGAGGGACAACTCTGGCCCAGGTGGCATCTGAGATGAGTTACAGTGCAGAATCTCGAGATGTAACGGTTGTTCCTGGCCGAGGTGGACTGAGTGAGGATGTCGAAATTCAGGCTAATACAATTGCTGCCAAGATTGCTAAAAAACTTGGAGGCAGCTATCATCTGCTGCATATTCCGGACAATATGGCTGAAGAAAATATTTATCATATAACAAAAGAACCAACAATTAAGAGAACTTTAGAAATTTTAAAAAGAGCCAATATTTTAATTCACGGAGTAGGAACTGCTGAAGATATGGCAGGCCGTCGGGGAATGGATGAGCAGGAGATAAAAGATCTCATTAATGCAGGAGCCGTTGGAGAAGCTTTTGGTTTTTATTTCAACTCTCAGGGTGAGATAATATATTCAACTACAAGTGTTGGCTTAAACCTGGATGATCTGCAGGCAATAAATAAAGTAATTGTAGTTGCCGGTGGAAAAAATAAGGCAGAAGCAGTAATTTCTGCTGTGTCTCCTAAATACCAGGATATTTTAATTACTGATGAAATTACAGCCCGAAAAATTATCTCTCTTAAAGGAGGTGAGGCCGAAGACAGGCTGGCCAACTAAAATCAGCAGGTTATAAACTTTCAAATTTTTTAAGTCTTTGTTTAATAAATTAAAATTTAGATTTGTAAATGATTCATCAATTATAAGGAGGAATTAATAATGAAAAGAGTAGCAATTAATGGTTTTGGAAGAATTGGTAGAGGATATTTAAGATTAGTAGAAGGAAGAGATACAGAGGAAATTGAAATTGTTGCAATTAACGATTTAGTAGATGTTGAAAACTTAGCTTACTTACTTAAGTATGATTCTGTGCACGGTCGGTTTGATGGTACAGTAGAAGTTAAAGATGGTGACTTAGTAGTTAATGGTAAGAAGATTAAAGTTTCTGCTATTAAAGATCCTAAAGAATTACCATGGGGCGAAAACGACATTGATGTTGTAATCGAATCAACAGGTGTCTTCCGTAAAAAAGATCAGTTAATGCAGCATATTGACGCTGGTGCGAAAAAAGTTATTTTAACAGTACCTGCTAAAGATAAAATAGATAATACTATTGTACTTGGTGTTAATGATGATGATCTTAGCGATGATGACTTAATTGTTTCTAATGCATCATGTACAACAAACTGTCTGGCACCTTTAGCTAAGGCATTAAATGATGAGTTTGGAATTGAAAAAGGTCTAATTACAACAATTCACGGTTACACAACAAGTCAGGCTATTCTAGATATGCCAGCAGGCAAAACTAGAAGAGGTAGAACAGCTGCTGAGAACATTATTCCAACAACTACAGGTGCTGCAATTGCAACAACTAAAGTACTGCCTGAGTTAGATGGTAAGATTGACGGAATGGCTATTCGCGTTCCAGTACCTGATGGATCCTGTGTAGATGGAGTATTTACTCTAGAAAAAGATGTAACAGTTGAAGAAGTAAATGCAATGTTTAAAGAAAAAGCAAAAGGCGAAATGAAAGGTATTTTAGGTTACACTGAAGAAGAATTAGTTTCCAGAGATATTATGGGACAGTTCGAATCTTCTATGATTGATGCGCAGTCTACTATGGTTGTTAATGGTAACATGGTTAAAGTTATCTCCTGGTATGACAATGAGTTAAGTTATACAAATAGAGTTGTAGACTTAACATTAAAGCTGTAAATTAAATATAAAATTATTTCAGGGTGAGGCCAGGTTAATTTGCCCGCCCTGAAATTTTCTCAATAAATTTTTTTGCCCTATTTTTAGAGATAGTTATTTAGCTTTAAGCTTATTTTCAAAAAATTAATAATAGCTAATTAATAACGGAGGTATAAAAAATGAAAAAAACACTTAAAGATATGGACTTTAAAGGAAAGAAAGTCTTAGTTAGAGTTGATTTTAATGTTCCTCTTAAAGATGGAGTTGTTGGTGACAAAACAAGAATTAGAGCAGCTCTACCAACAATTGAGTACTTAATCAAAGAAGATGCAAAAGTACTGCTGATTTCTCACCTTGGACGTCCAGGTGGAGAAGTTAAAGATGATTTAAGAATGGATCCAGTTGCTAAAGCACTGGCTAATTTATTAAACAAAGAAGTAAAAAAAGCTGATGATTGTATCGGAGAGAAAGTTAAAGAAGCTGTAGACAATATGGAAAATGGAGAGGTAATGCTATTAGAAAACAGCCGCTTCCATGCTGGAGAAAAGAAAAATGATCCAGAATTTGCAAAAGAATTAGCTTCACTTGCTGATCTTTATGTAAATGATGCTTTTGGGGCTGCTCACAGAGCACATGCAACAACAGTTGGGGTTACAGAATATTTACCAGCTGCTGCAGGTTTCTTAATGCAGAGAGAGTTAAATGCCTTAGGTGAAGTGATGGAAAACCCAGCCAGTCCTTTTGTGGCAATTATGGGTGGAGCTAAGGTTTCTGATAAAATCGATGTAATCAAAAACTTAATTACTAAAGTAGATAAATTAATCGCTGCCGGTGGAATTGCAAATACATTCCTGCTTGCAAAAGGTTATGAAGTAGGAGATTCTCTTGTGGAAGCTGATAAAGTTGAGCTGGCTAAAGAATTAATGGCAGAAGCAGAATCAAAGGGAGTAGAGATTGTGCTTCCAATTGATGTTGTAATTGCTGATGATTTTTCCAATGATGCAAATACAAAAACAGTTTCTGTTGAAGAAGTTCCGGCTGGCTGGCAGATCTTAGACTGCGGTGGCCCTCAAAGCTTAGAAAAATATAAAGAAATTATTAAAAATGCAAAAACAGTTATCTGGAATGGACCATTAGGAGTATTTGAAATGGAAAAATTTGCTAAGGGTACTGTTGAACTAGCTAAGGCACTTGCTGAATCAGATGCACATTCTGTAATCGGTGGTGGAGATTCTGCTGCTGCAATCAATGAGGCTGGTGTAGCTGATAAAATGAGCCATATTTCTACCGGTGGTGGAGCTTCTCTGATGTTTTTTGAAGGTAAAGAACTTCCCGGTGTAGCTGCACTTGACGATGTTGAGTAAGCTTAAATAAATGAAATGCTTTATTTTGAATTGAATAAACTCGAATCTAAATTTTTGTCGTTCAGACAAAATTTGAGGAGGAATATTAATGCGTAAACCATTTATCTGTGGAAACTGGAAAATGAATAAAAATGTTAAAGAAGCCGAAGCCATGATTACTGCTTTGAAAGATAAAGTTAAAGCTGTAGATAATGTAGAAATGGGCATCTGTCCGACAGCTCTCTGCTTAACAACAGTTAAAGAAGCTGCTCAGGGTAGTGACCTTGTAACAGGTGCTGAAAATATATACTGGAAGGATTCTGGTGCCTATACTGGAGAAATTTCTGCTAAGATGCTGGCTGATAGTAGTATAGAATATACTATCGTTGGTCACTCAGAAAGAAGAGAAATTTTTGGTGAAACTGATTATGAGGTAAATAAGAAAGTTTTATCTGCGCTGGAACATGGTGTGAAACCAATTGTCTGTGTAGGAGAAACTTTAGAAGAAAGGAAAGCTGAACAAATAGAAGCAAAGGTTAACTTCCAGGTTGATGCTGCCCTGGCAGGATTAAGTAAAGAAGAAGCTGCAGATGTGGTAATTGCTTATGAACCTATCTGGGCAATTGGTACAGGTGAGACTGCTTCTGCTGAAGAAGCTAATCGCGTAATTGGAATTATTAGAGACAATATCAGAAAAAAATATCCTAAGGCTGCTGATAAAATTAGAATTCAATATGGTGGTAGTGTTAAACCTCATAATGTAGAAGAAATTATGGCTCAAACAGAAATCGATGGTGCTTTAGTTGGTGGAGCCAGCTTAGAAGCAGACTCTTTTTCTGAAATCATTTTAAAAACTGCCGAAATCTATAAGTAAATAAGTAAGATTATAAGGAGGATTATTATGGCAAGACCTAAACCACTGGCCCTGATTATTGCAGATGGGCTGGGAATAAACGAAAATGCAGAAGGAAATGCTGTCTATCAGGCAGAGACTCCTTTCTTAGATAAATTAAATAAAGAGTATCCACATTCAATTTTGAAACCTTCAGGAGAGGCTGTAGGTCTCCCGGAAGGCCAGATGGGTAACTCAGAGGTTGGCCATCTAAATATTGGTGCCGGCCGGATAGTTTATCAGGATTTTACAAGAATTAATAAAGCTGTAGAAGAAAAACATCTGCTGGACAATGAAGCACTAAAAAAAGCAGTAGATCATGCTAAAGAAAATGATGGGGCCCTGCACTTAATCGGACTTTTATCTGATGGTGGTGTACACAGTCATATTAAACATCTTTTTGGTTTAATTGAGATGGCTGATCGAGCTGGTCTGGAAAAAGTATATATTCATCCCATCTTAGATGGTAGAGATACTCCACCTTCCAGTGGTACAGGTTATTTAAAAGAACTGCAGGAAGAGCTGGATAGAGTAGGTACCGGAAAAATTGCAACTGTCAGCGGCCGTTATTACACAATGGATCGTGATAACCGCTGGGAGAGAACAAAAAAATCCTATGATATGTTAGTTCTGGGCGAAGGAAATAAAGCAGAAGATGCTATCAAAGCTGTAGAAGCTTCTTATGCAGAAGATGTGGAGGATGAATTTGTTGTACCAACAGTTATCACTGAAAATGGAAAACCTGTAGGCCCCATGAATGATCACGATTCTGTAATTTTCTTTAACTTTAGAGCTGATAGAGCCCGTCAGATTACTGAAGCTTTAACTATTGATGGTTTTGAAGGATTTGAACGGGAACCAGAACATCCCGAAGATTTATATTATGTCACTATGACAGAGTATGATGAAGACTTTGATTTACCGGTTGCTTTTGAACCGGTAGAGATCGAAGATGGACTGGGTGATGTTCTGAGCCGTGAAGGTTTAAAACAGCTTCGAATTGCTGAAACAGAAAAATATGCTCATGTTACTTTCTTCTTTAATGGAGGAGTTGAAGAACCTAATCAAGGTGAAGATAGAATTTTAATTCCTTCACCCCAGGTTGCAACTTATGAGATGCAGCCGGAAATGAGTGCTTATAAGGTAACTGATAAGCTTCTAGAAAAAATTGAGGCAGAAGAATATGATGTGATTATCTTAAACTATGCTAATATAGATATGGTTGGACATACTGGTTTTATGGATGCAGCTATTGAGGCTGTAGAAACTGTAGATGAGTGTCTTTCTAAAATTGTTCCAGCAATTTTAGAAAAAGGTGGACAGGCTTTAATCACAGCTGACCATGGTAATGGAGAAAAGATGAAAGAAGAAGATGGTTCTCCATTTACAGCTCATACTTCTAATATTGTTCCTCTCTATTATGTAGGTGGACCGAAGAATAAAGGTATAGCTTCTGGTAAATTAGCTGATCTTGCTCCCACAATGTTAGAAATTTTGGGAATTGAACAGCCGGAAAAAATGACTGGAAAATCACTCATCATAGATAATAAATAATTTTGCTTGAGAAAAGTTGACTCTAGTTTGATCTATTAAGAAATTAAATAATTAATAAGCAGGGGCAGTTTCTGCTGTCTCTGTCTAAACACAACTTAAAAATAGTTTTACTGTAAAATTATAAGGAGGTCAATTAATAATGTTAAGTACAACAATTGTAGAGGTTTTTGCAAGAGAAATTTTGGATTCACGAGGTAACCCAACTGTAGAGGTAGAGGTAGTATTAGAAGATGGCACATTTGGTAGAGCTGCTGTTCCATCTGGAGCTTCGACTGGAGAATACGAAGCTGTTGAATTAAGAGATGGCGGCGACCGTTATATGGGCAAGGGTGTTTTAGATGCAATTGAAAACGTAAACGAAGTTATTGCACCTGAATTATTAGGTTTAGATGTCAGAGATCAGGTTGACATTGATAACTTGATGCGCGAATTAGATGGGACTGATAACAAAGGTAAATTAGGTGCCAATGCTATTTTAGGTGTTTCAATGGCAGCTGCTAAAGCAGCAGCCAATGCGACTGGAACTGAGCTGTATAATTATATTGGCGGTATGAATGCTAAAACTCTGCCAGTACCAATGATGAATATTTTAAATGGTGGAGAGCACGCTGATAATAATGTAGATCTACAGGAATTTATGATTATGCCTGTTGGCGCAGTAAGCTTCCGTGAAGCTCTGCAGATGGGGGCAGAAGTTTATCACAACTTAAAGAAAGTACTGCAGGAAAAAGATCTGGGTACTGGTGTTGGTGATGAAGGTGGATTTGCACCTGATTTAGGTTCCAACGAAGAAGCTCTACAGGTGATTGTAGAAGCTATTGAAGCTGCAGGTTATGAAGCTGGCGAAGATTTCTATCTAGCTATTGATGCAGCAGCATCTGAAATTTATAAAGATGGTAAGTATGATCTGGCTGGAGAAGGTGTAAAAAAGACTTCTGAAGAAATGGTAGATTTCTATGCCGAGTTAATTGATAAGTATCCCATTATCTCACTTGAAGATGGTCTTGACGAAGATGACTGGGAAGGTTGGGCTCAGCTAACCGAACGTTTAGGTGATCGTCTGCAGATCGTTGGAGATGACCTCTTTGTTACTAATGTAGAAAGATTAAGCAGAGGTATTGAGGAAGATTCAGCTAACTCAATTTTAATTAAGGTTAACCAGATTGGTTCCTTAACAGAGACTTTAGATACAATTAAGATGGCTGCAAGAGCAGGATTTACTTCTGTAGTATCCCACCGTTCTGGTGAAACAGAAGATGTAACAATTGCTGATCTTGTTGTAGCAATGAATACCGGCCAGATTAAAACTGGTGCCCCTGCACGTTCCGAAAGAGTTGCTAAATATAATCAGCTGCTTAGAATTGAAGAAAGCTTAGGAGAAGCAGCTCAATATGCAGGTAAAGAAGCATTTTTTAACCTTAAGTAAAATTCTTTAAATTTAAAAAACAGTAATGATAATCAGACTGGGTAGAGATTATTCTCTGCCTGGTCTTTTATAGTCTTGTGTGCTGAAACTGTTTTCCAGGTTCTTAAAAAGTCCTTTTATCTTCTAAGTTATTGTTTTTTTTTCATTAATATGTTAAAATTAGATTGTGTTGAATTATAGATATCTAGTATTATTTTATTTAACTTACTGGAGGTGAGATTTAGATGTTTGTACTTAAGGTTTTACATTTTATTATAGCGATTGCAGTAATTGCTGGTGTTTTACTTCAGTCTGGTAAAAGTGCCGGTCTATCTGGAGCAATTGATGGTGGTGCTACAACTTTTTTTGGTAAATCAGGAAAGAAGATGGAAGATAAAATAAGTAAGGCAACAACTGTTGCAGCAGTATTATTTATGATTAACTCTCTAATTTTGGCTATATTTTAAGTTTTGATATTTATTTTTATAATTAAGTAATGGGCAGTTGATTATAAAGCAGGAGATTAAGTATTTTTAATAAAATTATCTAATATTGATTCAGGGAAAATTTTAAAGTTTTGAATGCAATAAATACCAGATAAGATGCTAAATATTAGCAGATAAAAAGAAAATATTAATTAATAAGGAGGTTGGTGCATGAATTTTTATACACCTTTAGCAGGAATAATTGCCTTAATTTTTGCCTTTATTCTTGCTGGAAAAGTTAAAAAAGAAAGTATGGGAACAGAGAGGATGGTCGAGATATCAGATGCAATCAATGAAGGGGCAATGGCATTCTTAGGTCGTGAGTATAAGATGCTTTCAGTATTTGTTGCTGTTGTAGCTGTAATAATGGCTGTTGTACCCAGTTTAGGCTGGCAGTATGCAGTATCATTTATCTTAGGGGCATTTTTCTCTGCTTTGGCTGGATTTATAGGAATGCAGATTGCAACTCAGTCAAATGCCAGAACAACACATGCGGCTAGAACAGGCTTAAATGCTGCTCTAAAGGTTGCATTTTCTGGTGGAACTGTAATGGGAATGTCTGTTGTAGGTTTAGGAACCTTAGGACTTGGAATTTTATATATGTTCTTTTCTCACAATGTAGAGTTTATTAGAGGTTTTGCTTTTGGAGCCAGTTCAATTGCTTTATTTGCCCGTGTTGGCGGCGGTATTTATACTAAGGCTGCTGATGTTGGTGCTGATTTAGTGGGTAAAGTAGAAGCTGGAATTCCAGAAGATGATCCCCGTAATCCTGCAGTTATTGCCGATAATGTTGGTGATAATGTTGGTGATGTGGCAGGTATGGGAGCAGATTTATTCGAATCATATGTTGGTTCAATTGTAGCTGCTATGACTTTAGGAGTTGCTTTAAGTGTAGATCATGTTTTACTGCCGATGTTAATTGCAGCTTTAGGAATTATTGCTTCTATTATTGGTACTCGTTTTGTAAAAGCTAAAGAGGGTGGAAATCCTGCTAAGGCTTTAGAAAGAGGAACCCTAACTGCTGCTGGAATTACAATTATTGGAGCTTACTTTTTAGTAACTTCTTTAACTGGAGAAATTGGTATTTTTGTAGCAATTATTGCCGGCTTAGTTGCTGGAACACTAATTGGTAGAATTACTGAATACTATACTTCAGAGCATTATGGACCTGTTAAACATATTGCCCGTCAGTCACAGACTGGTACGGCAACTAACATAATTAGTGGTTTATCTGTTGGTATGAGAAGTACAACCCTGCCAATTTTAGTCATTACAGCTGCTATTTATTTAGCTTATAATTTTGCCGGTCTTTATGGTATTGCAATGGCTGCAGTTGGTATGCTTTCTACGACAGGTATCACACTTTCTGTGGATGCTTATGGACCTATCGCTGATAATGCTGGTGGAATTGCCGAAATGGCAGAGCTTGATTCTTCAGTTAGAGACATTACTGATAAATTAGATTCTGTTGGTAATACAACAGCTGCTATGGGTAAGGGTTTTGCAATTGGTTCTGCTGCTTTAACAGCTTTATCATTATTTGCAGCTTTCTCACAGGCAGTTGGCTTAGAGTCTATTTCGCTGACTAATCCACAGGTTATTATAGGACTTTTCCTGGGAGCTATGCTTCCTTTCCTATTCTCCGCAATTACAATGGAGGCTGTAGGTAAGGCCGCAGGAGAAATGATCGAAGAAGTTCGAAGACAGTTTAAAGAAATGCCAGGTATTATGGAAGGAACTCAAAAACCTGACCACAGAAAATGTGTTGATATCAGTACAACAGCTGCTCTAAAAGAAATGATTTTACCAGGACTTTTAGCTGTAGTTGTGCCAGTAGTAGTTGGACTCTGGGATGTACAGGCATTGGGTGGTCTTTTAGGTGGAGCCCTTTCTTCCGGTGTGCTCTTAGCTATTATGATGGCTAATGCCGGTGGAGCCTGGGATAATGCAAAAAAATATATTGAATCAGGAGCTTTTGGTGGTAAGGGTACAGACACCCATGCTGCTTCTGTTGTTGGTGATACAGTAGGAGATCCATTTAAGGATACATCTGGTCCATCCTTAAATATCTTAATCAAATTGATGACTATTGTTTCACTTGTATTTGCTCCTTTATTCATGTAAAATTAATATAGTAGTAAAGGATTACTTACCCTCCTTGTAGTTAATGCTGCTGGGAGGGTTTTTTGATAGAAGGGTAGTGATTTATAATGCCGGAAGTTGATGATCAAATGTGTTTTGCCTGTGGTGAGGAAAATCCGATTTCTCTGGCCTTAAAATTTGAAGAAAGCTCTAAAAATAGGGTTAGAGCAGAATTTATCCCTGGGGAAAATCATCAGGGCTATAATGGGATAATTCATGGTGGTTTAACAGCTACTTTACTGGATGAGGCAATGGCATATGTAATTGGATTCAAGGGAATCAAAGCATTTACTGCCGAGTTAAATATCAGGTACAGAAAGGCAATAGAAATTGGAGAAAAGTTAGAAATAATTGGTGAATATAAAAGATCCAAAAAAAGTTCTATTGCAAATGTTCATTATGCTCAGGCGGAAATTTTTGCTAAAGATGGTAATTTAAAGGCTCAAGCAGAAGCTAAGTTTATTGAGGCTGATAATTAAAGTTTAGAATTAGGCAGTTTTATTTTTTAATAAAGATAAAACATAATGAGGAGGAATTTTAATGCAGAGAGAAGAAGCTCTTAAACTGATGGAAGAAAACATCAAACAGAAGAATTTGCGCAAACACTGTCTTGCAGTGGAGGCTGTAATGGCAGATTTAGCCGACTATTTTGATAAAGATGAGCAAAAATGGCGTCTGGCAGGCTTACTTCATGATATTGATTATGAGGAGACTGCAGATCAGCCAGAAAAGCACAGTCAGCTTGGTGCAGATAAGCTTGCAGAGATGGGGATGGAAAAGAAGATAGTAGAGGCTGTTAGAGCTCACAATGGGATGCATCAGCTGCCCCGTAAAACGTTAATGGCTAAAGCTTTGTATGCCGCTGATCCTTTAACTGGTTTAATTGTTGCTTCGGCACTGATCCATCCTGAAAAAAAATTAGAAGCACTGGATACGGAATTTGTTTTAAACCGTTATGGAGATAGTTCGTTTGCTAAAGGAGCAGATAGAGATGTGATTGCTTCCTGTAAGGAGCTGGATCTTGAGTTAAAAGAATTTGTTGGTCTTTCTTTACAGGCCATGCAGGATATTTCTGATGATCTAGGACTTTAAATTTTAGTGTCAAGAGCAGAAAAAGTTGAATAAAATTAAGTTCAATATCACCAAAAGATTGGGGATGATTATTAATGAGTGCCAGAAGTGAATTATTAAAAAAATTAAGAGAAGATGTACATCGTCCACTCAGTAAAGAAGATATTTTCAAGAAATTTGAAATAGATAAGGGGCAGCAGCAGATATTTTCAGATCTCCTTGATGATTTGATCAAGTCAGGTAAGATTTTCAAAAACTCAAAGGGTTTGTATGGAGTCCCGGAAAAATTCAATCTAATTGGAGGAAGAATTGAAAAAATTGCTTCCGGAAATGCTTTTTTAATTCCGGATGATCCTGAAAAAGAAGATGTTTATATTTCTTCTGCCAATATGAATGGAGCAATGCACAATGATAAAGTGTTTGTGCGTCCTGTTCCTTCTAATCGCGGCAAAAGCCAGGCAGGGGAAGTTGCAGAAATTATAGAGAGAGTTAACAAAGAAGTAGTTGGTAATTTAGAGAAATATAAAAATTATGGTTTTTTGATTCCAGATAATAAAAGAATTTGTAATGATATTTTTATTCCACCAGAGGCCTTAAACAATGCAGAAAACGGCCAAAAAGTTGTGGCAAAAATAAATCGCTGGCCTGAGAAGAACAGGAATCCTGAGGGAGAAATTATAGAGATACTGGGTGATAAAGATGATGTCGGTGTTGATATTGAAGCTATAATTCGCCAGCTTAATTTACCGGGTGAATTTCCAGATAAGGTTTTAAAGCAGACTGAAAATATTCCTGATCAGGTAAATGAAGATACAATTACAGAAGATGATGAGCGTCTGGATTTAAGAGATTTAAAATTGGTAACTATTGATGGACCAGATGCAAAAGATTTTGATGATGCTGTGTCCATAGAAAAAATGAGTAATGATATTTATAGGTTGGGAGTTCATATTGCTGATGTCAGTCATTATGTAACAGAGGACAGTCCACTTGACAATGAAGCTTTTTCTCGCGCGACCAGTATTTATTTAGTTGATCGGGTAATACCAATGCTGCCAGAAAAACTATCCAATGGAATTTGCAGTTTAAATCCACAGGTTGATAGACTGACAATGACTGTATTTATAAACTATAGATTTCAGGGAAAAAATGGGATAGAGGTTATAGATCATGATATTACAAAATCGGTGATTAATTCTAATCATAGGATGACTTATGGTGAAGCCCAGGATATTCTGGAGGATAATGATCAGGCTAAAAAAGATGAATATAGTGATTTTATAGAAGAACTGGAAATGATGAACGAACTTCGTAGAAGACTGCGCCAAAATCGTTTTGCAGAAGGAAGTATGGATTTTAATTTTCCTGAGGTTAAGGTTGAGCTTGACAAAGATGGTCATCCTGTTAATTTAAAGAAAAGAAAACATCGGGAAGCAGAACAGCTGATTGAGGAATTTATGATTGCCGCTAACAGAATTGTTGCAGCAGAGATGTCCTGGCGTGAGATGCCCTTTATTTATCGAGTTCACGAAGAACCTGATTTGGATAGAATGCAGCAGTTTAACGAATTTATTCATAATTTTGGTTATAGCTTAAAAGGAGTCAAAAATGGAGTCCATCCCCGGGCCTTACAGGAAATTTTAGAAGATGTAAGAGGCACAAAAGAAGAAAAAATAATTGAAACTGTGATGCTGCGCTCACTTAAAAAAGCAGTTTATTCTGAAAAAAACGTGGGTCACTTCAGTCTGGGAATTACTCATTACAGCCATTTCACCTCTCCAATTAGACGTTATCCTGATTTAACTGCTCATCGAATAATTAAGGAAACTATAACAGAAGGTTATTTAAGTCAGAAACGTCAGGATGAATTGGATATAGAACTACCCAAAATAGCCGATCACTGCTCACTCCAGGAAAGAAGAGCAATGGAGGCAGAACGAGATTCAGTTGACTTAAAGAAAATTGAATTTATGGAAGATAAAATTGGTGAGGAATTTGAGGGAATTATCAGTGGAATTACCGGTTTTGGGATGTTTGTGGAATTAGAAAATACTGTAGAAGGTCTGGTGCATATTAAAAATCTTCGTGATGATTATTATCATTATGATGAGGAAAAATATCATCTAATTGGAGAAAGAACTAAAAAGATTTACAGAATTGGTGATGAAGTCAGAGTTGAAGTTACAAAGGTTAATAGAGATGAACGAGAATTAGATTTTGAATTACTGGAAAAAATTGATTAAGAGAAATTAAAGATTAAGGATGTGATAGTCATGGCTAAAGATGAGGATATAGAAATTATCGCCAGAAATAAAAAAGCCAGATATGATTTTTATATAGAAGAAACTTATGAGGCCGGGATAAAGCTTAAAGGAACAGAGATTAAATCAATTAGAAATCATCGGGTTAACCTAAAAGATAGCTTTGCTCTGGTGCAAAATGGAGAAGTTTATCTGCATAATATGCATATTAGCCCTTATAAAGAGGGGAATCGTTTTAACCATGAGCCGGAAAGAAAAAGAAAGCTGCTGCTTCATAAAAATGAGATCAGAAAACTGATCGGTTATACAACTCAAAAAGGTTATACTCTGGTCCCCCTGACTCTATATTTGAAAAAAAATCTCTGCAAGGTGGAACTGGCCGTAGCTAAAGGTAAACAACAGCACGATAAGAGACGAGATATCGCCCAAAAAACAGCCAGGCGTGAGATGGAGAAAGCCTTTAGACGCCGCCAAAAAGGGGATATATAAAAAGAAACTTATTCTTTTTAGTTAATTTAATGATTATATTATAAAACCTAAAATATAATTTGACATTCTCTGACCTTTACGTTATAATATTAATGTAAAAGAAAGAGTTATCCAGGGGGTGTTCTGGCTTCGCCTGGATAGTGAACCCTTTAGAAGCGAGCCGAGGAGTTCCTTTCACTCGTTAAACACTGGGAATATAAATTATCTGCAAACGATAATAATTACACTTTAGCTGCCGCGTAGGCAGTTAACGCCTGAGCGGATCCTGTCTGTGGAGTCGTCTTAGGTGCCATACAAAACAGGCTCACCTTCTTCTGATGTCTGTAGGAAGAAGGGACATTTAACAGGCTGGCAGTAAGCAATCCTGTTCAGCGGAGTGCTTACTGTGAGACGAAAAGCTGAACTACGCTCGTAGAAACTACTGGGTGAGCTATTTAGTACGTGGGTTCGACTCCCACCACCTCCACCAATTAAAAAAAGATAATATAACATAAATTTTAGAACCTGATTAAAAGGGTTCTTTTTTTATTAGCTAAAACATTTTATTTAGACAGTTAATCAACAAAAGTTAAATTTGCGGCTTAAGTCTGAGCTTTCTATTTAATATAAAAAGCAGGAAATTTAGTTAAGATGTTTAATATAGATAATAGAATATAAAAAGAGGTACCCTGATGTCCAGGACCAAAATAAAAGAATATATCTTTAATAACAGAGAGAGACTGTCAGAAAAGATTATGGATCAGGCAGTGTCAATAAAAGAAAAAAATCAAATCTGCATCAGATATCAGATAAAGGAGGAAGTTGAATGCAGGAAATTGGACTTGAGACAATATTATTAAACAATAGTATTGGAAATTACATTTTAGCATTATTATTTTTATTTACAGTGGTTTTTATAATAAAAATTTTCGATAAATTTTTGCTGGAAAAGATGAATTTATTTGTGGGAAGATTTTCTCGTTCTTTTTCAGTTTTATTAAAGAAAACAATAAAAAAGAGAATATACCCTTTACTTTACCTTCTTACTCTTTATTTAGCTTTTAAAGAGCTTAATACCGGTAACCAAATTAATAATATTATTAACTCTACTTTAATGATTTTAACAGTTATTTTTGTAGTTTTAGCTGCTCTTGATGTAATTACTTACAGTTTAAAAAAATACTGGGCCAAAAAACAGAGAAGTGAAGAACAGCAAAAGGTTTTAACTATTTCACTTTTTTTAGCAAAAATTATTGTCTGGATAGCTGCATTTTTATTTGTTTTAGATAATTTGGATATTCAAATTACAGGTCTGATTACTGGACTTGGAATTGGTGGTGTTGCAATTGCCTTTGCTGCCCAGAATATTTTAACTGATCTCTTTAATTATATTACTATCTTTTTTGATAAACCTTTTGATATTGGTGATTTTATTATTACGGGAGAGTACAGAGGTACAATAGAACATATCGGAGTAAAATCAACCAGAATTAGAAGTTTAAGTGGAGAACAGCTGATTATTTCTAATACTGATCTTGTTAATTCTCGAATTAATAATTACAAAAGGATGAAACAGAGAAGGATTAACTTTAGTTTTGGCCTGACCTATGATACTCCTCTGGAGAAATTAAAAAAAGTTCCTGGGATTGTAGAGGAGATTATTAAATCTATTGATAAAACAGAATTTGATCGGGCTCACTTTGCAGAATATGCAGCTTCCAGTCTGCTGTTTCAGGTAGTTTATTATGTTAAAGATAGTGATTATAAAACATATATGGAGATTCAACAGCAGATTAATTTCCTGTTAAAAGAAAAAATTGAAGATCTAGGAATAAGTTTTGCTTTCCCAACCCAGACTATTTATTTCGCTAATCAAAATAAATCAGATAGCAATTTTGAAAATGTTCAAAAAATCAGTTCTGAAATAAAACAAAAAGATTTAAATGAGGAAGCATAAATTATAAATTTATGCTAAAATTAATTTTAAAAAGGAGAATTAAATGATGTTAATTGCGAGCTGTGAAATTAAATTATATTTACCGGGAGCGGCTACTTTAAAAGATAAGCGGCAGATAATAAAAAGTCTGCTGCAGAAGAGTAAAAATAAATTTAATCTTGCTGCAGCAGAGGTAGATGCTCAGGATTATATTCAGACTGCTGTACTTGGAGCAGCTGCAGTTGGAAGTGATTATAATCAACTGCAGAGTCTGATGGATAAATATCTTGATTTTATCGAATCATTTCCAGAATTCTTACTCACAGATTTCGAAGTGACAATCAGCTGATAAATCATCTTTATTAATTAAGGAAGCAGCTTCCTGATCAAGTAAAATAGTAATTTCTGGATGTGTCTGCAGTAAAGTAGCTGGAACCTGAGTAGAAATTTTACCACTGACAGTTTTCTTTACTGCTTCAGCTTTGCTTTCTCCACTTGCCAGCAGAACAATTCTATCAGCCTTTAAAATAGTTGCCATTCCCATCGAAATAGCTTTTTTTGGGACTTCGTCTTTACTATCAAAATAGCGGCTGTTGGCCTCAATAGTCTCTTCAGTTAAATCTACTACTTCGGTTGCTACATTTAAGTTTTCAGCAGGTTCATTAAAACCTATATGACCGTTTGAGCCAATACCCAGAATCTGTAGATCAATTCCTCGGGCTTTTTTAATAGATTTTTCATATCTTTTGCATTCCTGCTTAGAATCTTCTGCAGCTCCATCCGGAATATGGATATTTTCTTTTTTAATATTTATTTCATTAAAGAAATTCTGATACATATAATGATGATAGCTGTTGGGGTGATCTGCTTTTAGTCCACAGTATTCATCCAGATTAAAAGTTTGGACCTCACTAAAATTTATTTCATCATTTTGATACATTTCAATTAAATTATCATACATAGCAAGCGGTGTTCCTCCTGTAGCCAGCCCCAGATTACTGTCTGGTTTTAAAGTGATTTGACTTGCTGCCATTAGAGCTGCTTTTTTACTCATTGTCTGATAATTATTTTCTACAATAACTCTCATTTTTACACATCCTTTGTAATATTTTTTAAATTAATCTAAATTAAAAGTAAATTTAAATTTGTAGTTATCATTTCTGTAATAAGCAGAGGTATATTCTATTATTTCTGCATTTTCATTTTTACTGAACTGTTCAAAGTAGAGCCCCAGCATACCTTCCTGAACCTGCATTTTATCTGCAATACCAGCATCCAAAATTACTGCTTCAACTTCTGCTTCTGCATTACTCAGCTGAATATTATATTTATTTTCAATAATCTTAAATAGAGAATTGTTTTCTAATTCATCTTTTTTTAAATCTCTAAAATAATCGACAGCTAAATAGGTATTTTCCAGCAGAAAAGGTTTATTTTCTATTAATCTAAGCCTTTCCAGTCTAAAAAGTGCTGTTTCAGGATCTAGATTCATTTTTGCTGCTATTTTTTTTTCTTTGGTTTTATTGAAACTTAAAATTCTAGTAGTATAGTTTAAACCTTTTTTCTCCATTTCTTTAGTAAAACTTAGAAGTGGAGAAATACTGTAACTCTGCTGATAATCACTGACAAAGGTCCCACTGCCCTGTTTTCTAATCAAATAGCCATTATCAACCAGGATATCAACTGCCTTTTTAACTGTCATCCGACTGATATTATGATATTCAGCCAGTTCTCTTTCTGATGGCAGTCGATCTCCCACCTCAAATTCTTTGGTTTTGACTGCATTTAGAATACTTTCTTTGAGTTGATAATAAAGGGGTAAAGGGCTTTTTTTATTAATTTCCTGCATTATTTCGCCTCCCAAAATAGGAATATACAACATGTGGTCTATACCGATTATAATATAAAAAATTATTGTCTGCAAGTTTAAATGAGACAATAATTTTGAAAAGAGATTAAAATTTAAAAATAATACCGATCAGAGCTGCTGCCATTATGTAAAATATGGGGTGTTTTTTAAATTTGCGAATTGCTGCAAAAATGATAACTAATAAAAATAATGATTTATAATCAAAAAATTGAAGCAGATTATTATTAAACTGTAAATTATTTAAATTAAAAATCCCACCGCGGGCCAGCTCAAAAGCGGCTGAGGCAATTAATCCTGCCACTGCAGGTCTAATACCGCTAAATGCAGATTTAACCAGTGGATGCTGATTAAAGCTTTCAAAATAATGGGCAATAATTGTAATTATAATAATCGATGGAGCTGCCAGACCAGCTGTAGCGATAATTCCACCAGGAATTCCAGCAGTATTATTACCAATAAAGGTGGCTGTATTAATTCCTATAGCTCCCGGTGTTGATTCTGAAATAGCAATCATATTCAGGAGCTCTGCAGAAGTCATCCAGCCGTATTTTACAATTAAATCCTGTAAAAAGGGGAGAGCAGCCAGCCCACCTCCCAGAGCAAATAGACCAACTTTAAAAAATTCTAAAAACAAAATAAGATAGATCATTATTTATCACTTTCCTGATTCTGGTTATGATAGTTATGATAGGCAGGCTGGAGATTGCCTCTATAATATTGGATTAAAATACCTGCTGCTGCAGATCCCAAAATAACAAAAACCGGTGATAGATCAAAAATTACCAGCAGTAAAAAGGCCAGCAGAAATATTAGTAAACTAATTTTACTCTTATCTGATTTCTGCCACATTTTAATTACTATATCAATAATTAAAGCCACTACTGCAACCTGAATGGCTGCAAAAGCATGCTGAAAAAGATTAATTTGCTGAAAACGCTTAAAAAATGAGGCAATAAGAGTTATAATAATAAGTGAGGGCATAATAAAACCAGAAGTTGCTGCCAGCGCACCTTTAATTCCGCAGAGGCTGTAGCCGGTCATTGTTGCAGTATTAACTGCTATGATACCGGGAGTGCTCTGTCCAATTGCATAATAATTATAGATATCATTTTCTTTAATCCAGCCTAGATTATCTACCAGTTCTCTTTTAATTATTGGCAGCATTGCATAACCACCGCCAAAGGTAAAAGAACCAATTTTGAAAAATATCAAAAATATTTTTAGTAATTTTTTCACTTTGAATTCAACCTCCGGCTAATATTATAACATATTCTAAAAAGTATAGCGAAAAATAGGTTTATTATTTTATTAAACATTCTAATTTAAAAGGATAATAGCATTTTTAAGAGAATAATGATTATATAGACTTTAATTTCTAAATTTAATCAACAAAACTAAAGGGAGGTTTTAATTATGGCTGAATTAGTAGGGATTGTTGTTATAATATGGGCTCTTGTTTATTTTTTTGATAGAATGGCTCCATAAAGAAAAAATTTGAAGGGAGAATTTAATTTATTTCTCCCTTCATTTTCAAAATAATTAAAGAAATAAATTTTAAGTTAATAGGAGAGTAATAATGTCTAATATTATAGAAAATTTTAAGATTATACTTTTATTAGTTAAAAAAGATTTAAAAGAGTCGCTAAAAAACAGAACTGCCTTAATGATCATTATGCTGCCGCTTTTTGCATCACTCATGTTTTCTCTGGTCAGTTCACAGCAGCTTGTGCGGAATTTTGAACTGGCAGTAAGTGGTAATGAAAGTCAGGAACTTATATCATTTATTAATAATAATTTTCAAAACTTTAAAATTGAAGAATATGATAATATAGAAGCTGGTAGGGCAGATACAGCTGCAGGTAATATTGATGCTGCGCTTAATTATAATCCTGAGGCAGCAGAGATAGAAGATCGTTATCAGATATATCTGGACAGCAGAGACACGGTTAATTTTTTTATTTTAAGAGAGAACATTTCCCAGATATTAGCTGATTATCATAATTTGGATAGTGGTCCACAGTTTCATTTTCAGCCTGCTGCAGATTTTAAAGCCAGCAGTTCTATTTTGCCGGTCTGGTTAACCGTGACAATTACCATGATTGGTTTAATGTTGATCTCTGCCTCTTTATCCGAAGAAAAGGATAATAAAACTCTCTCAGCTCTACTTGTGAGTAAAGTAAATATTTATCAGGTAATAGCAGCTAAAACTTTATTTGCCTGGATTTTGGCCCTGATCACTTCAATTTTAATGGGAGCTTTAAATGGAATTCTGGTAGTTGGATTTAGCAGATTATTACTTGCTTTTATTGTTATTTCCCTTGCTGCTTTTGTTTTTAGTGGTCTGGGATTGATAATTAGTCTTTTTAGCAGTTCTCAATCTTCTTCCAGGTCAATTTCGACTGTGATTTATTTTCCGATAATTTTTCCGGCTCTGGTTGCAGATGTTTCACCTTTAACTCAAAAACTGGCTTTGTTTTTTCCAACCCATTATCTTTATCAGGCTCTGGATAAAGTTCTTGTTTATCAGGGAGGAAATAGCAGCTTGAGTTTAGAATTATCATTTTTGCTTTTATTTGCTATTATTTTTTATCTTATTATCTTGATTTATATCAGAAAGGCTGATTCCATTGTTGAATAAAAAAATTATTCTTTTAGCAGTGCTGTTTATATTTTTAATAACTCCTTTGCTTCAGGCGGAGAGTTTTGAAAGCCCTGAAGCTTTTACAGAATATATTTATGCTAATTATGCAGAGAAAAATTTTGCAGAGGTTTATAATAACTTTGCAGCAGAATTAAAAAGAGTCCTGACTGAGGAAGATTATCTGGAGTTCCAGCAGCAAAATTTTAAAAAATACAAACTGGAATATACAGAAATCGAAGTAGGTAAAGCTGAGGAAATTGAATTTGAAGAAATTAAGGATAAATTTGATTATGCAGAAGATTTCGGCAGTTATTATAAGCTGCAGATCAGTTATTTGCTAAAATTTAATCGTCTGGGGCGTCGGGAAGAGAGATCCGAAAAGGATGTTTATCTCAGAAAAATTAATGATGACTTTCAAATTTTCTGGGATTATGAGAGTGCTTTAAATGATGATCAGACTGCTGATAGAGATGATCAGGATGAGTGAACCAATTATTGAGATCAATAATTTAAAAAAAACATTTTCTGGTTTTAAAGCATTACAGGGAATTAATCTTGAGATTAACAGGGGAGAGATAGTGGGGCTGCTTGGACCTAATGGTGCCGGTAAAACAACTACCCTTAAAATATTAACCGGGCTTTTAAGTGCTGATCAGGGCAGTATTAAAATAATGGGAGCAGAAATTGAGAAACAGCTTCCGACCTGGTTGAAGGCAAAAATTGGGGTCGTTTTTGAAGAAAGCAATTTATATCTACGCCTTAATGCACTGGATAATCTTAAATTATTTGCAGGAATTAATAATATTAGCAGTGAGAGAGTGCAGAAACTGCTGACTGAATATCAGCTGCAGGATGCTGCCAAAAAAGAGGTTAAGAATTTCTCTAAAGGGATGAAAAAGAGATTGATGATCTGCAGGGCTCTGCTTGCTGAGCCGGAAATTTTAATACTTGATGAAGCTACAGGTGGACTGGATCCTATTTCGGCAGAAATTATTAGAAAAAAAGTTCTAGATTTAAAAAAAGAGGGAAAAACTGTCATTCTGTGCACTCATTATCTGGAAGAAGCGGATCGCCTCTGTGATCGAATAGCTTTTATTAATCAGGGCCAGGTAATAGCTGTAGATAGTCCAGCAGTATTTAAAGATAGTCTGCAGGAAAAATACCTGGAGCTTAAATTTTTAGCTGATTCTGAAATGAATGAGCAGGAATTACAGGTTTTTATAGAAAATATTTTAGATTCAGATGACAATTATAGTCTGCAGTCTGGATATTTGACTCTGCAGCTAAATATCAAGCAGCAGCTTTTCGAAAAGGCTGCAGAGATCAGCTCTAAATTCAAGCTGCTTGGTCTGGAAAAAATAGAGGCTGATTTACAGCAGGTTTTTAATAATTTAAATAATTAACGATATTTATCGGAGGAGATAAAATGCAGGAAATTTCACCTTACTTCGATTTTCTTTTTAATAATCTAAATAAAATGGCATATATTTTTTTTGATCCCCTCCATTTTGGCCCTGTAAATCAAAAAATGGCTAATTTTTGTTCCCGTGAGATTTATGAATTGGAAGGTCAATCACTATCAGTTATCCTGGATCAAAAAGAGATAGAAACAGTTAAAAAATTTAATCAGAAAATTTTCGAAGAGGGGTTACGTAAAAGTGCTAAAATGGAAATTGAAATAAAGGAAAATTTACACATAATTGAGGTTGATACAATACCTCATCATAATCAGGAAGGTGAAGTTGATTATTTACTCTGTCTGGCAGAGGATATCACTGCTGAAATAGAAAAAGAAGATAGATTTTATAGAAATAAAAAAAGATACAGCAGCATCTTCAAAAAAGCGCCTCTGGCTTTTGTTGTTTCAGACAGGAAAACTAATATTATTGACTGGAATGATAAGGCGGAGGAAATTTTTGGCTGGCAGAAGGAGGAGATTATAAATAAAAACTTCAATCTTATTGTAGCAGAGGAATCCTATTCTGAAATTACTGATGTTGTAGAGGATGTTTTTGAAGGAGTAAAAAGTTATAATATCAATAAAAATATAGCAAAAGATGGCAGTGAACTTTACTGTGAGTGGAATACAGCTTTGATTAAAGATAAAAATGGTAAAATACTTGAGATTATTTCTATTGCTCAGGATATAAGCGAAAAGATAAAAACTAAACAAAGAATAGAAACCCAGAAAGAGGAATTGAAATATAGTGAGTTAAGAACTCAATTTTTTGCCAATATTTCTCATGAGTTAAAAACTCCCTTAAACTTAATTTTTTCAAGTCTGCAGTTGTTAGAGTATAAATTAGAGAATAAAGAGTTAAATCAGAATAAGGAATTTGATAAATATTTAAGCTCAATTAAAAGCAATGGGTTTAGACTTTTACGTCTGGTTAATAATTTAATTGATCTAACTAAAATTGATGTTAATACTTTTCAGCTGCATCGCGGTAATTTTGATATTATAGAGCTTGTAAAATCAGTAGTTAAAAGTACTGGAGATTATCTGGAGGCAAAAAATAGAAATTTTCGTTTTGAAAGTGAGTTAGATTTTCAAATTATTGCCTGTGATCCTTTTAATATAGAAAGAGTAATTTTAAATTTGATCTCAAATGCTGTAAAATTTACAGCAGAAGGGGATGAAATATTATTAAGAATTGAAAAAGAGGAAGCTCAGGTTAAAATATCTCTCAGGGATACCGGGATCGGAATTAAAAAAGAGAATCAGGATATTATATTTGACCAGTTTAGACAGGTTGATCAAAATTTTAATAAAAAGCGTGAAGGTAGTGGTATAGGATTATCTCTAGTTAAATCCATTGTGGAAATGCACGGTGGGAAAATAACATTAGACAGTATTTATGGTATCTACAGCTGTTTTAGTGTTTATTTACCAGTTGAGAAATTAGATGAAAAAATTTTGGCAGCGGAAAGTTATTCTGCTGACAGTCTTTTAAATAAGGTGGAGCTGGAGTTCAGTGATATTAATTATATTTAGAAGTAAGGAGGGGTTTCCTTGTCAGAGCTCAAAAATTTTACAACTATAATCTTAGTAACAATTTTATTAACTTTAATTTTAACTAATAATGCAGCAGCACAAAACACAATTTATTTTAATGGTCAGGATATTACTTCTCAAATTGAGACTGTAAGTCGTGAGGGTGAGCTTCTTATCAGGGCAAGGGACCTGGCAGAACTTTTGGATGCAGATTTAACCTGGCGGCCCGCTTTAAAATCTCTAGAGATGGAATCTCAGGATGTTACAATTAAAATTATGGCCAACAGTCGTTATATTCAGATTGAAAATGATGCAATCAGAACTGAAGCAGGTCTGCAGCTGGTTGATAATCAGGCTTATATTCCGCTGGCAAAATCTATTGAGGCATTTGGATATCTGCTTGAGTATCAAAGGGATAACGAGGAATTATATATTTTCCAGCCGGAAACTACAATTAAAAATGTTTCCTGGCAGGAAGATGGTAATCAATTACAGATAAAAATGGATGAAATAACACCTTACAGAGTTTTGCATAGTGAAGATGGCAGAGAAATAACAATAGAGATTGATAAAGCAGAGATTGATCAGGAGTTTAGTGATAATATTTCTAATAACAATTATTATTTGAGAGTAGTAAATGTTCCGGATCGTGCTTTGTTAAGATTGGTTATTAAAAGTAAAACTCCGATTCCTTTTCAAATTGATGGTGGGGTTTATGAACATGAGGATTCGCTTGTGCTTAGCTTTTTACCACAGCTTAAAGATATTAGAATTAGTGAAAATAATCTACTGAGTGTGGAGGCTACCGGGGAGATTCCAGATGCTAAAACTAAATATTTATCGGAAAGTAGAAAAATGATTATAGACATTCCCTCAGTGGTAATTGGTAATTTTGATCAGCAGATTGAAGATCACCCCTTAATTAAGGATATTAAAGTAACTCAACATGATCTGGATCCGGTTATTCTAAGAATTGAAGCCACAATGGCTAATGGTGATATATTTAAACCCCTACAGCGAGAAAAAAGTAATTTACTGACATTTAAGCCAGGTCAGCGTTCCGAAATTAGTAACCTGAAATATGCAGCCGGAAGTTTTAGTTTTACATCTTCTTCTGCTTTGAATCCAGAGCTGTTTTTGCTTAAGTCTCCACCAAGATTAGTTATGAATCTCTATCATGTTAATAGGGGGAGCGGCATACTCGATAAAATTGAAGTTAATAATTCTCAGATCAAAAGTCTAAGAACGGCAAGATTTGATGAGCAGACAGTAAGAATTGTTGCTGATTTAGAGGAGTTAACCGGCTATAGCTGGGTAGAGGAACAAAAAAACGGTCTCTATTATTATACTGTTAATTTAAAAAATAAATTCTCAGAAATAACAACTAAGGATAATCAAGATTATCAGTATTTAAATATATTAATGGAATCTCAGGCTGAGTATGAGGTTAAGAAGTTTAATTATCCACATAGAATTGTTGTTGATTTTAAAAACACATTGAACAATTTAAGTAACTTCAATTTAATTGAAAAAAGTTCATTAATTAAAGATATTAGAAGCAGCAATTATCAGCTGGAAGGAGAAGATGTTACAAGACTTGTTTTTGAATTAAATAAATACTACAGTCATAAAGTGAAATCTTATCAGAGTGGGAAAGGAATTAAAATAGCTCTCGCTAAGGAATTCTTAAGTAAAGAAATGAAACAGGAACAGAAAATTGGAAGTTATTTCATAGTTGTTGATGCCGGCCACGGGGGATTTGATCCTGGTGCAATAGGAGTAAATGGATTTGAAGAAAAAATACCTAATCTGGCCATAGCCAGAGAAATAGCGGGGTTACTTGCTGATAAAAAGCATAAGGTGCTTTTGACAAGAAGCTCTGATAAATTTCTTTCTTTACAGCAGAGAGTTAAATTTGCAAACAATAAAAATGCAGATCTTTTTGTAAGTATTCATGCTAATTCTTTTAACAATTCTCAAACTGGAGGAGTAGAAACATATTATAATCAAAGTATTAATAACCAGAATAGACTTTTAGCTGAAAAAATACATGATAAATTAGGTAGAAACTTGGGAATTTATGATCGAGGAATTAAAGAAAGTAATTTTTATGTAATTAAATATACTAATATGCCTTCAGCTTTAATTGAAGTTGCCTTTTTAAGTAATTTGCGTGAGGAAAAACTTTTAAAAAGCCAGGACTTTCAGCATAAAGCAGCAGCTTTAATTGTAGATGGAATACTTGATTATCTGGAAGAAAGTGGGGATAAATAATATGGCTGCAAAAATGTTAAGTGCTGATCAGAAACGAAAAGTACTGTTTATTCTTAGGGTTTTATTGCTGACTGCAGCAGTATTATATCTTATTTTTCTTGGCTACAATAATTATATATTAGAGGGGAAAATAAAAGTTTATTTTGCGGCTGACAATGCCAGTTATCTGCAGGCAGAAAGTAGAAGCCTTGATCCAGATATTGATAAATATCTTCAAATATTTGAAGAACTTAAAGCTGGTCCGGAAAGTGATAATTTAACAAAAACAATTCCTGAAGGCAGTCAATTACTCAATTACCAGCTTGATAATAAATTATTAACCCTGAATTTCAATCTGGCCCTAAAAAATAACCACTGGGGAGGAAGCACTGGCGAAAGGATGACAGTGTATTCAATTGTAAATTCTTACACAGCTCTCTCCGAGGTTGAAAGTGTTAAAATACTGCTGGAGGGAAAAGAGGTTGAAAGTCTGGTCGGTCATCTTGACTTAAGCCGTCCCTTGATGTACAATCAAAAACTGACTGAGGGTAATTAATGATCGAGATAGGAGTGGTTTTGTGGAAGATTCAAGTAGAGCAATAGGATTATTAGACTCAGGTGTTGGCGGCCTGACAGTTGCTCGCGAAATTTTTAAACTGCTGCCGAAAGAAGATGTTATATATTATGGTGATACTCTGCATCTTCCTTATGGACCAAAAGATTTAAACTTAGTCAGGGAATATGTAGAAAAAATAATACAGTATTTAATTAGCAAAAAAAATGTTAAAGCAGCTGTTATAGCCTGTAATACTGCTACTTCTGCAGCTTTAGACCATGTCCAGAAAAAATTTGAGATACCTATTTTTGGGATGATTAAAAGTGCTGCCTCGAAAGCAGTTGAGATAAGCTCCAGGCAAAAAATAGCAGTAATTGGCACAGAAGGTACAGTTAATAGTTTTGCCTATCAAAATGCAATTTTAGATTTAAATAGCAGAGCTGAACTATATGCGGAAGCCTGTCCAAAATTTGTAGATTTAGTAGAGCAGGGTAAATTTGATGGGGCAGAGGTAGAAGAAACTGCCCGTAATTATCTTTTACCTTTAATAGAAGCTGAGGTTGATTCTTTGATTTTAGGCTGTACTCATTTTCCTTATTTAAGTCCTCTTTTGACCGAAATAATGGGGGCCGGGGTTACATTAATTAATCCTGCTCACGAAATGGCAGTTGAGGTGCGAGATAATTTAACTGAAATAGACCTGCTTAAAAAGTCATTTACAAAACAGCCAGATTATAGATTTATAGTAAGTGATCGTTCCAGAATATCAAGAAGATTTTTGGAGCATGGCCGTAAATTTTTAGGTTTAGAAGCTTTGAATTTCAAAGAAGAAAACATATTTAGCAAAGAATACAACTGGGAGGAAAGTATATAATGCGTACAGATGGAAGAAAAGTTAATCAATTAAGAGATGTGGAAATAACAAGGAATTACACCAAATATGCTGAGGGTTCGGTTTTAGTTGAGACTGGTGACACTATGGTTTTATGTAATGTATCTATAGAGGATAGTGTTCCTTATTTTTTAAGAGGTCAGAATAAGGGCTGGTTGACGGCAGAATATTCTTTATTACCGAGGGCAACTCAGGATAGAAACATTAGAGAAGCAGCTAAACGGAAATTAAGTGGTAGAACTCAGGAAATTCAGCGTTTAATTGGAAGAAGTTTAAGAGCAATTATTGATCTTGATAAAATGGGAGAAAGAACAATCTGGGTTGACTGTGATGTTCTTCAGGCTGATGGAGGGACCAGAACTGCTTCAATTACTGGTGCTTATGTTGCTTTAGTGGATGCAATCAATTTTTTGATTGACGAAGGAAAATTAAGAGAAAACCCACTTCAGGGATTTATGGCAGCAGTAAGTGTAGGTATAGTTGAGGGGACTCCAATGCTTGACTTATGCTATGAAGAAGATTTTAAAGCCCAGGTTGATATGAATATTGCAATGACCGAGGAGGGAGAAATTATAGAGATTCAGGGTACTGCAGAAGAACATCCCTTTAGTAGAAAAGAATTAGACCAACTATATGATCTGGCCGAAAAAGGGATTTTGGAACTTATTGAGGAACAAAAACTGGCCCTGGTTGGTAAGTAAAATGAGAAAAATTATTATTGGAAGTGGAAATCAGCATAAAATAGAAGAAATTAAAGTTTTTTTTTCGGATTTAGAATTTAACTTTGAAGGTCTGGATCCTGAATTAGAACTACCAGAAGTTATAGAAGATGGGAAAAGCTATCAAGAGAATGCATTAAAAAAAGCCAGACAGCGGGCTGAAGAATTAAATGAAATTGTACTTGCTGATGATTCCGGACTTTCAGTTGAATATTTAGATGGGGCTCCAGGAATTTATTCTGCCCGTTTTGGTGGAGATGATTTAAGTGATCAAGAAAAATACTTAAAGGTATTAAAACTTTTAGAAGGACAGCCGGAGGCGAATAGAAAAGCAGCCTTTATTTCAGTAATTGCTCTTGTAGATCCTTTCCGAAATATGGAAATTACTGTTAAAGGTAAATGTGAGGGTATTATTGCCGAAGAACCTGCAGGAGAAAATGGATTTGGCTATGATCCAATATTTTATTTACCCGAATATGATAAGACAATGGCCCAGATTAGCCAGGAAGAAAAGAATAAAATTAGTCATCGAGGTCGTGCTCTTCAGAAAATTAAAACCAGAATAAAAGAGAGATATATCAAGTAAATTTAAGTATTGAGGATCTGATTTATTCTAACCCCACATAAATGCCGTTTTCTTCTTTGACCGAAAGCGGCATTTACTATATACTATTAATTGTCGCCGCGAAAAAAGTTATTAATTTTTGGGGGACAAAACACGTCGGAGCGTGGCGCAGTTTGGTAGCGCACCTGCTTTGGGAGCAGGGGGTCGAAGGTTCAAATCCTTTCGCTCCGACCATTTTAAATTACAGCAAATTTTTGAGCGGGAGTAGCTCAGTTGGCTAGAGCATCAGCCTTCCAAGCTGAGGGTCGCGAGTTCGAGTCTCGTTTCCCGCTCCATTTTTTATTGCGCCCGTAGCTCAGCCAGGATAGAGCAACGGACTTCTAATCCGTAGGCCACAGGTTCGAATCCTGTCGGGCGCGCCATTAAAAACTCACAACAACCTAATATGGTGGATGTAGCTCAGTTGGCTAGAGCGCAGGATTGTGGCTCCTGAGGCCGTGGGTTCAAGCCCCATCATCCACCCCATTTAATACATCTATCTAAGGTGTATTTTTTTTATTCTCTGGATAAATAAATTATCTGATCGGCATTTCTTTAATTTATTAAAAAGTTATGCTATAATATACTCACTCTATACTGACTAAAAGTCAAAAAACAAGTGGGGGTAACTAAGAGTGGCTAAGCAAACAGAAAAATCGCTTAAGAGGCGTAATACCATTTTAAATGAAGCAGAAAAATTATTTATAGAAGAAGGCTTTGAGAAGACAACTGTCAAGGATATTGCACAAAAAGCTGGAGTTGCCAAAGGTACATTTTACTATTATTTTGATACAAAAGAAGATATTATTTCATCTCTTTTGGAAAAAAGATATATAAAAACTGAAAAAAAGGCAAAACATGTTTTAAAAAATAAAGAGATGACTTCTTTAGAAAAATTAGAAAAAGTGATTTTGCGTTTGATTTTTAGTAGAAGAGGTAATTTTAAAGTTTACGAATTTTTTAAGATTGATGAAAATGCCAAATTTATGAAAGAAAGAAATAAGGAATTCTGGAATAAATTTATGCCTATTTTTACTGCTATAGTAAAAGAAGGTGTAGAAAGAGGAGAGTTTGAAACTGATTACCCGGAAGAAGTTACAGAAATTCTATTTATGGGTATTGATAATTTTCTGCACCGTCATTATGCTAAATTTACAACAGAAGAAATGTATATAGATAAATTTGCAGCTGTAGAAGAATTGTTAAATAGAGCTCTAAATCTAAAAGAAAGAAAAATTGATTTATCTTTAATGAAACCCGAAAAATCGTAAATGATTTAAATTCACATTAATGTAAAAAGCTTTAGTTTCTGAGTTTATATTATTAGATACTGGTGGTGAAAATATGAAAAAAGATTTTAGTGATAATGAACTGCTGGCGTTTCTGGGGAGACTGGCTAATAAGTGGGGAACAGGACATCAGAGTGTGAGTAAAATTCTGGATAAAACTCGAAACTTTATTGAATCTAAAAATTATAAACTTCCATTTATTGATAAAGTAACCGAACTGCTGGAGATGTTGAGTGAATACTCAAAAGGAAATTTTAAATTAAATGATACAGCAGTGGGTTGGATTGTAGCAACTCTGGCTTATTTAATTTTACCAACAGATTTAATCCCCGATTTTTTGCCGGGGGTTGGTTTTACTGATGATGCAGCAGCTTTTATTCTGGCATTTAGACAGCTTTCTCAGGAACTTGAACACTTCCGTAAGTGGAAAGAGTTAGAGTCAGAAACTATAGATATTGAAACTGAATAAATTAATTTTAAAAATCACTGGATATTTTCTGTAATCTATTATATAATTGAAAAGATGAAAATTTTACTGCAGGGATTATATTTATCAAACAGGAATTTAAGATATATTTGATAATTTATAAAAAATCCTTGACAAGAGCAAAAAGCTGTGCTACCATTATATTTGCTTTTTGTGAAAAAGAAAAACAAATTTTCACTCACAGCATTATTTAGCATGCGAAAGTGGCGGAATTGGCAGACGCGCTAGATTTAGGATCTAGTGGGTAATCCCCGTGTGGGTTCGAGTCCCACCTTTCGCACCATTTAATAATTCTGTCATTGACCCCCGATATTGGCCCGGTGCCAGATCGGGGATTATTAACATATAGAGAATTTTCAAAAAGTTTTATTTAAATATCAGTTAGGAGGAATATTAATGGAAGTAAAAAAAGAAGTTTTGGAAGGTAATAAAGTTAAACTGGACGTTGAAATAGAAAGTGACCGTGTAGATGAAGCTCTAGAACAGGCATATCGTCAGGTGGTTAAAGATATAGAAATTCCTGGTTTTAGGAAAGGAAAAGCACCACGAAAAATTATTGAACAGAGATTTGGCGAAGAGGTCCTGCACAAGGATGCACTTGATATTCTTATTCCACAGGGATATAGTGAAGCTGTAGAGGAAGCTGATATTGAGCCAGTAGCACAGCCGGATATAGAAGACTTTTATATTTCTAAAGGAGAGGCTGCTACTTTTACTGCAATAGTTGAAGTGAAACCTGAGGTTGAACTTGGTGAGTATAAAGGTTTAGGTATTGAAAAAGAAGATGCTGAAGTTCAGGAAGAAGAAATCAAGCAGCGCCTGGAAGAAATGCAGGATAAGTACAGCCAGTTAGTTACTGCAGATCGTGAAGAACTGCAGGAAGGTGACTTTGCTATTATTGACTTTACCGGTTATGTAGATGGCGAAGAATTCCCGGGTGGTTCTGCCGAAGAGTACAGTTTAGAGATTGGCTCCGGAAGCTTTATTCCAGGTTTTGAAGAACAGTTAGTTGGAATGAAAGTAGGAGAAGAAAAAAATGTAGAGGTCACATTCCCGGAAGGTTATCAGGCAGATGATCTTGCTGGTGCAGATGCTTCCTTTGATGTTGTTCTAAAAGAAATCAAAGTTAAAGAGAGACCTGAACTTGATGATGATTTTGCTGTTGAAGCAAGTGATTATGAGACTATGGATCAATTAAGAGTTAGTATTGAAGAAGAAATAGCTGAACAAAAGAAAGAATCTGTAGAAAATAACTTTAGAGAAGAAATCATTAAAAAAGCAAGCGAAAATGCTGAAGTGAATATGACTGATACTCTTATTGATGAACAGCTGGATCAGATGTTCCAGAGATTAACCCAGTCTATCTCACAGCAGGGAATGGATGTAGAGGATTATTTGAACTATATGGGTATGGAGGAAGATACCTGGAGAGAACAGAATCGAGAAACAGCATCTGAACGTGCAAAAGAACTGCTTGTTCTGGAAGCTATCGCAGATGTTGAAGATATCGAAGTAACAGATGAAGAAATTGAAGAAGAAGTTAATAAAATTGCAGAAATGCATGATCAGGATCCCGAGCAGATAAAAGCTATTTTGCAGATGCAGGGCCAGCTTTCACAGCTAAAAGAAGATATCATCAGACAAAAGACAATTGATTTCTTAACAGAAAACAACTAATATTTGATTAGATTGTTAAACATTAACTGTTTTTCAATCTGTTTTTAGATATAATATATAGGTACCAGGTACAAAAATCGTTTTCGGGTACCAGGTACAAGATAATGTGGGTACAAGATAATGTGTAAAATAATACAGGGAGGTTTTAAACTATGAGTCTAATTCCAATGGTCGTTGAACAGACCAATCGTGGGGAAAGATCTTATGACATTTATTCCCGACTTTTAAAAGATAGAATTGTATTTTTAGGTTCTCCAGTAACAGATGATGTTGCAAATACTGTTATTGCTCAACTGCTCTTTTTAGAAGCAGATGACCCAGATAAAGATATTTATTTATATATTAACAGTCCGGGAGGTTCAGTAACAGCTGCTCTAGCAATGTATGATACAATGCAGTATATTAAACCTGATGTAGTGACAATTGGTATGGGACAGGCTGCAAGTGCAGGTGCGCTGCTGCTTGCTGCTGGTGCAGAAGGTAAACGCTATGCTCTTCCTTACGCCAGAGTTATGATTCATCAGCCAGCCGGTGGAGCACAGGGTAAGGCAACTGAAGCTGAAATCCATATTAAGGAACTTATGAGAATTAGAGAACTGCTGAACACTATTCTCAGCAAACACACAGGTCAGACTGCAGAAAAGATTGCTCAGGATGTAGAAAAAGACTATTTCATGACTGCCGAAGAAGCTGTAGATTATGGATTGATTGATGAAGTAATTACACGTAATGAATTAAGTGAAGAGTAAATGAATTAAGTGAAAAGTAATTTAGCCCAAGAGGTGATAAAATGTTCAAATTTGGCGATCACGATCACGAAGACGGGGAACTAAAATGTTCTTTCTGTGGTAAGAGCCAGGACCAGGTCAAAAAATTGGTTGCCGGTCCAGGAGTCTATATTTGTGATGAATGTATAGAACTCTGTAATGAAATTGTAGAAGAAGAATTAGATGAGGAACTCGATCTTGAATTTGAGAGTGTTCCAAAACCTAAAGAAATAAAAAAATATTTAGATGAGTATGTAATTGGTCAGGAAAGAGCTAAAAGATCACTTTCTGTAGCAGTTTATAATCACTATAAAAGAGTTAATTCTAATATGATGGTTGACGATGTAGAACTGCAGAAAAGTAATATTATGATGGTTGGACCCACAGGGTGTGGTAAAACACTAATGGCCCAAACTCTGGCTAAGATAATAGATGTACCAATTGCGATAACAGATGCTACTTCCTTAACAGAAGCCGGTTATGTAGGAGAAGATGTGGAAAATATCCTGCTCAAACTAATTCAGGCTGCTGATTATGATGTAGAAAAGGCAGAAAAAGGTATTATCTATGTTGACGAAATTGATAAAATTGCCCGAAAATCTGAAAACACATCAATTACCAGGGATGTATCTGGAGAGGGAGTTCAGCAGGCACTGCTTAAAATCATAGAAGGTACAGTTGCCAGTGTTCCACCCCAGGGTGGACGTAAACATCCTCATCAGGAATTTATTCAGATAGATACAACAAATATTCTCTTTATCGCTGGTGGAGCCTTTGATGGGCTGGAGAAATTGATTGACTCCCGGATCAGCGAAAAGGTTATGGGTTTTGGTGCTGATATTAAGACCAAAGAAGAAAACAAAAATATTGGAGATACTTTAAAGCATATTCAGCCTCAGGATTTACTGCACTATGGTTTAATTCCTGAATTTATCGGTAGAATGCCCGTTCAGGTTACCTTAGATCAGCTTGAGGAAGAGGATATGGTTCGGATTATGAAGGAACCACGTAATGCTTTAGTAAAACAGTATGAGAAGTTTTTTGCTATGGATGATATTGAGTTAGAATTTACAGATGATGCTCTGATAGCAATCGCTTCTAAAGCCTTAGAGCGGGATACAGGAGCTCGTGGTTTGAGGTCAGTAGTAGAAAATACTGTTTTAGATATTATGTATGAACTCCCATCAAGACCTGAAATTAAAAAGTGCATTATTACTAAGGAAGTTATAGAAGAAAATGCTGATCCAATTCTGGAAGTTGAAGATGAACTTCTGGAAGAGGAAGAAAGTGCCTAACAGCTAAAAGTTTAAATAATAGAAACTGTTTAAGATAGATTAAGCTGTGAGAAGATTTAGAGATAATATTACTCCTAAAGAGTGAGTGGTATTATCTCTTTTGTTTTTTGAATAATATTGGAGGGGAAAGTTAATTAATCCCGAATTATAAAAATAGAATAAATTATAAGTGATTATCATGAATTACTTAAATATAATAGATAGAGGTGAAAATTAATGGCTGAAGAAAATGAAATTAAAGATGTAATGGAGCTGCCGCTGCTGGCATCCCGCGGGGTAATTGTTTTTCCACATATGGTAATTCCTCTTTTAGTTGGCAGAGATAAGTCTGTTGCTGCGCTGGAGGAAGCAATGATGGAGGAAAAGAAAATTATTATAGCTGCCCAGAAGGATGAAACAGTAGAAGAACCGGAGATTGCTGATATATATAGTTTTGGTACAATAGCAGAAGTTAAGCAGCTGGTTAAACTTCCTAATGGGATGATTAAAGTTGTTGTAGAAGGTTTAGAAAGAGCTGAGGTTATTGAATATCTTGATACAGAAGAATATTTTCTGGTGGAAGCAGCAAGTCGACCAGAAGAAAAAGTTGAGGTTACTACAGATGTTAAGGCTTTAATGAGAACAGTAATTAAGGAATTTGAGGAGTATATTAAATATAACCGCAACCTACCTGCTGAAACGATTATGTCAGTCAGCAATATTGATGATCCAGGTCGTCTGGCTGATGTTATTTCTTCTCAGGTTGAATTGAAATATAAGCAGCTGCAGGAATTATTAGAAGCGACCAATATTATATTTCGTTTAGAAAAAATGCTGAGTCTGCTGCAGGATGAGATTGAAGTCTTAAAAATTGAGCAGGATATAAATAAAAGAGTTAAAAAGAAAGTAGAAAAAAATCAGAAAGAATATTATTTAAGAGAGAAAATGAAGGTTATTCAGGATGAACTTGATGAAGATAAAAGTACAACTGACGAGATAGATGATTATTATGAAAAGCTGGAAGAAGCTGATTTACCTGAAAAGGTAGCTGAAAAAGTTGAAGAGGAAATTGAGAAACTTGATCGAACTCCCAATATGTCACCTGAAGCTACAGTTATTCGTAATTATCTAGACTGTATTTTAGATCTTCCCTGGAATAAGGAAAAAGAAGAAGAAATTGATATTAAGAATTCTGAAGAAATTTTAGAAGCAGATCATTATGGACTTAAAGATGTTAAAGAAAGAATTTTAGAATATCTGGCTGTGCGCAAGATGGCATCAGCAAAAAAGAGTCCTATCTTATGTCTGGTCGGAGCACCAGGTGTTGGTAAAACCTCTCTTGGACGTTCAATTGCCAGGGCCCTGGATAGAGATTTTGTGCGCCTCTCATTAGGTGGAATTAGAGATGAAGCAGAGATTAGAGGTCACCGTCGGACATATATCGGTTCTCGTCCCGGAAGAATTATTAATGCAATGCGTGATGCCGGCAGCAAAAACCCGGTTTTTCTGCTGGATGAAGTTGATAAAATGAGTTCTGATTTTAGAGGCGATCCTGCATCTGCACTGCTTGAAGTTCTAGATCCAGAGCAGAACAAAGAGTTTGGTGACCACTATCTGGAAGTTCCATTTGATCTTTCACATGTTTTATTTGTAACAACTGCCAATGTAGCTCATCCAATTCCTGCACCACTTCTTGATCGAATGGAATTGATTGAGATTCCAGGCTATACAGAGGATGAAAAACTTAAAATTGCAGAAGGACATCTGCTGCCCAAGATCTATGAAGATCACGGCTTAAAAGATGATCAGATTAATATTTCTTCCAATGCTATTTTAAAAGTAATTAGAGAATATACCCGAGAAGCTGGAGTGAGAAATCTGGAGCGCAAGCTTGCTGCTATTACTCGTAAGGTGGCCAAGGAATTTGTGGAAGGAAGAGATCACAAAGCGCTGGTAGCAGTTAACAGTGTGGAAAAATATCTGGGATTACCTGATTATGAACATCAGGAAAGTAATCTGGAAAATAGAGTTGGAGTTGCAACCGGGCTGGCCTATAATCAGGCTGGAGGAGATATTTTAGATATTGAGGTTGCGGTAGTCCCTGGAAAAGGAGAGTTAACTCTCACCGGGTCTTTAGGAGATGTGATGAAAGAATCTGCACAGGCAGCCTTAAGTTATGTTCGCTCCAAGCAGAATGAATTAAATTTAAGTGATGGATTTTATAAAAAATATGATATTCACATTCACGTTCCTCAGGGAGCAGTTCCCAAAGATGGACCTTCAGCGGGTATCACAATTGCTATCGCTTTAGCTTCTGCTTTAACCGGACGTAAGGTTAGGGGCGATTATGCAATGACAGGAGAAATTTCTTTAAGAGGAAGAGTACTTCCTATTGGTGGTTTGAAAACTAAAATTCTAGCTGGCCGTAGAGCGGGAATAGAAAACTTTATTTTACCGAAAAAGAACGAAAATAAGTTTAAAGAAATTGAAAAAGAGATTACCAGAGATCTCAATGTGAGTTTTGTCTCGCATATGGATGAGGTAATGGAGCTTTTATTATTAGAGGATGAGAATCATGCAGATTAATAAGGCAGAATTTTATACAAGTGTATTTAAATATGAAGACTGCCCCAGATTACAGCAGCCTGAGGTGGCCTTCAGTGGTCGTTCCAATGTGGGTAAGTCATCTTTGATCAATAGACTTACCAGACAAAAAAAACTGGCCAGAACCAGTAATACGCCGGGTAGAACTCAATCTCTAAATTATTATAATATTGAAGATAAATTTTATTTAGTGGATTTACCCGGCTATGGTTTTGCAAGTGTACCGCAGAAGGTTAAAGATGACTGGGCAGAATTAATTGATACTTATTTAAATTACAGGGAAAATTTAATTGGAGTAGTTCAGATTATTGACTGTCGTCATAAACCAACTAAAGATGATAAAATGATGGTTGAATGGCTTCAGGCCAGTGGTTTGAGCTACCTGATTGCTGCTACTAAAGTGGATAAAATATCAAATAACCAAAAGGCTAAACAAAAAAAATTAATTTACAAAGAGTTAAACTTAACTGATGAAGATAACTTTACTTTCTTTTCTGCTCAGACGGGAGAAGGAAGCAGAGAAGTTTATAAGTATCTTGATTTTTTGATGCAGCTGGCAAAGGATAGGGGCTAAAAAAATGGAACACAGCTATTATACCACATATTTTGCTGAGATCTATGATGATGTAATGAAAAATGTACCTTATCAATATTGGTCCAGGTATTTAAGAGATCTTTTAAAATATTATAAACATCAGCCAGAGTCGGTACTGGAACTTGCTTCGGGAACCTCCAATATGACATTTAAGTTAATTGAACTGCAGTCTATAAATAGAATTACTGCGCTGGATTTATCTTCAGCTATGCTGGCTAAGGCTGCAGAAAAATTGGAAACTAAAATTCAGAACTCTCAGGATTTTAGTTATTTGTCTACTGGAGAAAATGAAATGAGTTATCAACTGCAGCAGGAGCAGCGCCAGCTGATTATTAACTTTAAAGCTCAAAATATGACCAATTTTTCTTTTGAAAACAAATTTAATCTGGTAGTATCATTCTTTGATAGTCTAAATTATTTGACTGATATAGATCAATTACAGAACTGCTTTGAAAATGCTGCTGGGGCTTTAACTAAAAATGGTCTATTTATCTTTGACATGAATTCAATTGGTAGAATTAAAACAATTGAACAAAAATCATTTGTAATTGAAGGAGATAGTTATGAGTGTTTCTGGGAGGATATTGTAAAATCAAAGGAGAATTTATGGCAGGTTAAGTTAAAAATCTGTCCGAACAATGATCAACTGCCCTGTTTTGAAGAAATACACAGTGAGCGGGGTTATAAAATTGAGACTATCTTGAGGCTGCTCAAAAATAGTGGTTTTAAAGATGTAGATGTTTATAATGCTTTCAGCTTTGCAAAAGGGAAAAACAATTCAGATCGGCTTTACTTTGCAGCTGCAAAAAATAAAGATAGATTGCAGAATAATCAGGGTCAACTTAAAAAAATATTTTATGGAGCTAAAAATAGAATTGACCACTTTTTAGTTAGCTTAAAATATTTATTTTAGTATTTCTTAAAGAATCTCTGCAGCTGAAAATAACATTTAAATTAGAAAAGCAGGAGCTTTAACTAAAGCTCCTGCTTTTTCTTATCTTATTTATTTTTTTATTAGCTAGGAAATTATACCTGATGGTTTGTTGGGGATAATATTTATAGTTTCATAATTTCCGCTATCAACAAAATTTAACCTTACTATATTACAGATTGTCCGAAGGATATTTTGTTCATTAAGAACAAATTAATCTATAATCTATTTTTTAACTACTTTTTGCAGATCTTGATCCTTATCTTTCGGTCTGCTCCAGATCTTATTTTTAAGCCAGGGCAGAACATAATAGTCTAAACCAAAAGACCGTCCGGAACCGATTAGAGTAATCGAGCCAAACAGGAACCAGAATAGGGGACTAAAGTGTCCGGGATAGTCACTGGACCAGTGTGCATACTGACCGGCCAATAAAAAGTTGATTGAAAATCCAACAGAACCCAGGGCACCCAGAGTTGCAAATAAACCAAAGATTAAAGAAATACCAATTCCTATCATACTTAGAGTTACTACAATTTGAAAGAAAAGAGGAAACTTAAAGATGATAGCCTCATTTAGCCAGACATACCAGCCGACAGCATAATCACCAATCGGTGATGCTGAAGCTCCCGAAACCAAATAATCTGGACTCCATAACCAACCATCTCTTACTTTAGTATAACCTTCATAAAGCCACATGATTCCAACAAAAACTCTTAAAAGAACTAACCAGAGTGATCTTGAAGTCTCGCTAACAAAGCCAAACAGCTGTGGGAGTAAGCCTTTAGGAGAAGCCTGTTCTTTCATATATTCAGTAATCAGACTGTATGTTTCTTTGATTCCTCCAATTTCAAAACGGTAGAACATATTAACAGAGTGTTTCATAAACATAGCTGGAATCCCTGTTAAAGATAAGCCCATTACTTCAGCAACTGCATAGCTGCTTCCAACTGAAACCATTACACCATGTAAATTGGGATCGAGTTCTTCTTTTGAGCCACCTTTAATTTCTGCTACAATATTTTTAGCTGCACACTCACCTGTCTGCTGAGCAGATTCTACTAATGCCGGCAGTATCTGATCATCATTCCAGGGAGCTGCTGCATTATCACCAATAGCATATACATTGGGATAATCTTGTGTCTGTAAATATTTATTTACTTTTATTCTATTTGCACGACTAGTAGCCAGACCAGAATTTGCAGCAAAGTCAGCTGCCTCTACACCACAGGTCCAGATAATAGTCCCTGCATTGACTTCCATTCCGTCATTTAAAATTATCTTATTTTCTTCTATTTTATCAACAAACTCACCTGTTTTAACATTAACTCCGTTATCTCGCATATAATTCATTGCTTTTTCAACCAGCTCATCACTGAGATTCGGAAGTATTTGATCAAGACCTTCAAAGTTATAAATTTCTATTTCATCTCGTGGAATATTATATTCTTTGCTGTAATCATCAAGCCATTCAATTAATTCTCCAACCATTTCAACTCCGGTAAAACCTCCACCGGCAACTGCAAAGGAAAGCAGTTCCTTTCTTTCAGCTGGATCATTAGTAATTCTTGCTTCCTGCATACACTTTTCAACATGTTTTTTGATGCTATTTGCATCATCCATAGACCATAAGGTAAAGGCATGTTCAGCTACACCTTCAACTCCACAGTGACTCGGCTTGCTGCCGGCCCCCATAATTAAATAATCATAGCTATATTGATGATCCTCAGAACTTAAAATTTGATTTTCAAAATCGATATCGTTAATCTCATCCTGAATCACATTTACCCTTGTTGAAGAAAAAATTCTTTCTAAATCAATTTCTAGTGCATCTTCATCAATCCGATTACCTGCCACCTCGTGTAATTCTGTTAACAGGGTATGATATGAATTCCTGTCAATGAGAGTAATTGTAGAGTCAGGATGTTTTTTTAATTTTTTATGTAGAGTTTGAGCAGCAGTTACTCCACCATATCCTGCTCCAAGTATAATAATATTATTACTCAATTTTTTTACCTCCCTTAATTTAGTTTCCTTATTTTTATTAGCTTTATCCTGTCATGACCGATTATATTAAGATTAAATTTATAAATTCACATACTTTAAAATAACAGTCATGAGTTATTTTTTTCACACTATTATTATAGCATAATATAAATAAATTGCAAATTTATTAGTGAAATACTCAGGATATTTTTGCAATTTCAAGTATTTATGATAAAATGTAAGTGATTTACCCGAGATTCTTAGGATATATTTTATTATTTTGTGTAAAAATTAATTTAATTGTAGAATAAATTTTATCAAATAGGAAGTGATAATTTGTTTAAGAACAAAAAGATAATTTTGATTACTATACTTGCAGTATTTTTATTGATTTTAAGCGCCTGTGGAAATAAGGCGGAGGAGCTGCCTCAGGCAAAAGACACTGCGTTTTTAATGGACACCTTAGTTCAGATGCAGGCTCATGGAGAAAACGCAGAAACTGCAATTGAAAAGAGTATGGAAAGAATCAGAGAAATTGAAAATCTAATGAGTAAAACGATTAAATCAAGCGATATTTATAAATTGAACCATAATCCAAAAACAAAAATGCAGCTTTCTCAAGAAAGTATGGTTGTTTTAAAAAAGGCATTAGAATATGCTGAAATGACTGATGGAAATTTTGATCCAACAATTGGAGCACTAGTTGAATTATGGGGTATAGGAACTGAAGATGCTGCTGTCCCTTCTCAATCTGAAATTGAAAAAGCTTTATTAAATACAGGCTATCAGTATTTAAAGCTGTACGAGAATTCAGCCAAAATTACTAATTCGGGAGTTAAGATTGATCTGGGAGGAATTGCCAAGGGATATGCTGCCGAGGAGGTTAAAGAGGTAGTTCAGAAATATGATATTCAACATGCTTTTGTAAATCTCGGTGGTAACGTTCTGGTAATTGGTGATAAAACTGATGGTTCTCCCTGGAAAATTGGAATTCAGGATCCCCGGGAAGGAAGAGGAAATGTGATGGCTATTATTGATGCAGTTGATTCAACTATTGTTACTTCTGGTAATTATGAAAGATATTTCGAAGAAAACGGGAAGATCTACCATCATATAATAAATCCTAAAACTGGTTATCCTACTCGAAATAATCTTTTAAGTGCCAGTATTATCAGTGAGAATTCTTTTGATGCTGATGCACTTTCCACAGCTGTTTATGTAATGGGCCTGGAAAAAGGGATGAGCTTTATTGAGGACCTAGAAAATGTCGAGGTTATGTTTATTACAGAAAAGTTGGATGTTTATCTTTCTTCAGGTTTAAAGAACATAATAGAGATTACTGATTCTGATTTTAATATAATTGAAGGTGAAAACTTTGTTAATTGAAGATAAACTTTATCAAAAAATACGCAAGGAATTAAATGAGAATATTTTAGAAATTACCAAATCAAAAAGACCAATAATTAATCAGGCAGTGGAGGATTTGATTAATGGTGGTGGTAAAAAGTTACGGCCTTTTTTAATGTTTCTTGCTGCTTCTTTTGGAGACTATGATAAAGAAAAACTGCTGCAGCTGGGAAGTGGAGTTGAGCTGCTGCATATGGCTTCTCTTGTTCATGATGATATTATAGATAATGCAGATTTAAGGCGGGGTAACAAAACTGCTCAAAAAAGATTTGGCAAAAAAGAGGCAGTTTTCATTGGTGACTTTTTACTCTCCCGAACTTTTGATATTTTCTTTGAGTATCTGGATAAAAAGACTCTGCTAAAAATGAATAAAAATGTACGTCTTCTATGTGAAGGAGAGATTGAACAATCAGAGAAACGTTTTGATTTTCAAATTAGGATCAAAGACTACTATAGAATAATAAGACATAAAACAGCTCTTCTTTTTGCTTTAAGCAGTTATCTTGGTGCTTATGTTAGTGGAATTAGAGGTAAAAAACTCAATTTGTTATATAAATTGGGTTTAGAAATAGGAATGGCTTTTCAGATCCAGGATGATCTTCTGGATTTTGAGGGTGAAGAAGAAGAGACCGGTAAACTTCTGGCTCAGGATTTAAAAGAAGGAGTGATTACTCTACCTGTAATTTTGCTGCTGAATAAAGATGAGTATAAAAATAAGTATGCTGCATACAGCAGAAGTAATCTGGATGATGAAATTGTAAAAAATATCATTGAAGATGTTAAAAAGTCAGGTGTGCTGGAGGAAAGCCGCGAAATTTTGTTTGTTTTTATGGACAGGGTTGAAAAATACCTGGCTCAGTTACCAGAGAATAAAGCAAAAATAAAATTAAAAAAACTGATTAAAGCACAGGTTGATCGGAAATTTTAAGGAGCTGATGACTGTTAACTTCACATCTACAGCAGCCTGGCTAGAGATTTATTAGCTGTTTTAGATAAATTAGATTTATATTTTGCTCAATGTATTTTAGTAAGTAATTTTATGAATTAAAAATAGCATGAATTTTTTATTTAAAAAAACCGAAATATACTATATTATTTATGTAAGGTATTAACTTGATTTTTAAAATAATAAGATATACAATAAAATTAATCTGCGTCTCAGTTTCGATAAGATCTGTGTCTCACTACCCACAGAGGAAAAGGTTATTATGCGCTATATGACAGTATTCATGCTACTTTAATTTCTGGGGTTATAGCTCAGCTGGATAGAGCAACAGATTCCTAATCTGTAGGCCGGCGGTTCAAATCCGCCTAACCCCACCATTTTAATATTCAGTTTGAACTCACCGCAAAAATTGTGAAGGTGGGTTTTTTTATATTCAAAATAATTTTGTTAAGAAATTAAGGTGAATTTTATTTTGACACCTGAGCAGTTAAAGTTGTATCATTATAATAGAATTTAAATAGGTGGTTTAAAAATTTTAGCTTGAATAGTATATATTTTAGTGGAGGTGTTAATTATATTTTCCAGGATTATAGATTTTATTAAAAAACCAAAAAGATCAATTCGAAGCAGAATAATAAGCATTTTTATTATTATAATTATTATTTTAAATATAGTATTTTTTCTTTCATTTATTCGCCGTGATCGAGAAATAGAAATTTACCAGAATAATGTGGATGTCAATTTTAAGCTTAATCAACTTTCACTTAAAATCACTGAGAATTCGCGTTATTTTGATCTGCTTTTTCAGGAAAGAAATGAAGAAAATAGAGAGCTTTATCAAAATTCAAGAAATGAAATCGAAACTTTAATGTCTGAAATTGAAGCTGAAATTAGTCGAGATCCAAAAAGCAAAACATTTTATAGAAATTTAAGTAATATGCTGGGTTATCATGATCAACTGGCCTCTGATTTATTAAATAGTACAGTGCTGAACCAGAGCACCTATCAAAAATTAACTGATATGGATACACTATATTCTTATATGAACAGTCATGCCCAGAACCTGATTAATTCTTATCTGGCCTATCACAGTAGTAATTATGTTAATTTACTTGTTGACACTCAAAATAGATCCAAAACTATTTATGCAGTTGTGATCCTAATTAGTGCTGCTGTCTTTATTTTTGCTGTTTTAATGGCCAACAATATTTTAAATACAATTGAAAAATTATCTTCTTCAGCCCGTTATCTCTCTCTGGGACACTGGGAGATCGAAGATATTGAAGAAATAAATTATCGAGAACTTAATATTCTGGGTCAGACTTTTAATTTAATGAAAAACAATATCAGAAAGTATATTAAAGAACTTAAAGAAAAATCTGAACTAGAAAATAAGCTCAATCAGGAGAAGATGGAAAACATAGAAAAGGAAAGACTTTTAAAAGAATCTCAGCTTTTAAATCTACAGATGCAGATGGATCCCCACTTTTTATTTAATACCTTAAATACGGTTTCCAGGACTGCAATGTTTGAAAATGCAGCTGAAACCCAAAATTTGATTATTGCTATTTCAAAAATCATGCGCTATAACCTTGATCATAAGGGGAAGATGGTGGAATTGAAAAGGGAAATTGAAGTCTTAAAAGCCTATCTTACGATTCAGGAAACACGTTTTAAAGAACAGATGAATTTTGAAGTTAATACAAATGGTGATTTAAAAAATATTAAAATTCCGCCAATGATTATTCAACCTATTGTAGAAAACTCAATTATTCACGGTCTGGCTGATACTGATTCGGAGGGAAAAGTTTTAATTGAGATTGAAAGGTTAGAAGAAAATGTAGAAATCCGGGTTAAAGACAATGGGGTAGGTATAGAAAGTGAGAAATTAAAAGAAATTCTGGCTGATAAAGAGCAGAAATCAAGGAACAAAGAAGAAAGAGAGAGTTTAGGTATTTTAAATGTTATCAAAAGGCTCAAGCTTCATTATGGGGATGATTTATTAAAAATCAACTCTACAATTAATGAGGGAACTGAAGTAATAATAGAAATACCTCTTAATGTTGAAATTAATTAAAATTAGAACTTGGAGGAGAAAATGATGATCAGGTTATTAATTGCAGAAGATGAACATTTAGAGAGAAAAGCAATAAAGTTCTTTATTAATAAGCTTTATCAACAGGAAATTGAAGTAGTGGCAGAAGTTAGCAGCGGTCAGGAAGCAGTTTTGCAGGCTTTAGAAAACAATGTGGATTTGGTTTTAATGGATATTAAGATGCCAAAAATCGATGGTCTAAAAGCTGCCGAAAAGTTAAAAGAAAAAGATCCTGAAATTGAAATTATAATTTTAACTGCTCACAGTAAGTTTGATTATGCCAGAAAATCAATAAAGATTGGAGTTAGTGATTATCTTGTTAAACCATATGTGGAAGCAGATTTTAAGGAAGTAGTAGATAATGCAATTCAAAAAATCAGGAAACAGAAAAAGGATAATGAGAAAGAACAAAGGATGCTCGAAAAAATAAAAAATATAACCCCTGTCTTAGAAAAAGAAAGCATTTTAAATATTGTTTATAACACTAAATCTTCCTTAAATAATTTTATTGCGCATAAACAAATGCTGGGAATTAAGGGAAGTAAATATTTTTTTATGACTATTAATTATGAAGATAATAGTAAAATTGATGATGTCCTATATAATTCTGTGAAAACTAAATTAAAAGAAATCTTTACAGGAGTTATTTCTTATAATGGGTTAATTAACAGCATTTATTTAATTATTGACGATAATTTAAGTTCTAAAATAAATTCTCAGCATTATCAAGATTTAGAAAAATTTATAAAAACTCAGACTAAAGATAGCAGCAGGACAGTATATATTAAAAATAGTAATATTTCCTCTGATTTCAGTAAAATTAGTGATATTTACAATCAGACAAAAGATAATACTCCTGATACTCAATATTCTATCAATAATTACCCCTACCAGAATGAAAAGAGGGTTTTTGCCAAAATTATTGATAAAAATAAAAGATCTGCAAAAAAAGAATTTAATAAAATCTATGACTATTTGCTGCAGGAAGAAAATTGTAATTTAAATAAAATCAAATCATTTTTGCGCAGGTTTTTGGTCTTTTTAAATCGACGCTTAATGGAATATTATAATGAACAGCAGCCTCTTTTAGAAATGCAGAGATTAGAAAATGAAATTAAGCAGATTAATAATTTAGAAGGACTTAAAAACTATTTTGAACAGCTAATTGATAATTTAATAGATGATCTTAATAATAATGCAAATGAAAAGAAAGTTGAAATTATAGAAACTGTCAAGGATTATATTAGAGAAAACTATAGTCAGGATATTAGTCTGGATGATGTAGCAGACTATATTTCTTTTAGTAAGTATTATTTAAGCAAATTATTTAAAGAAGTTGAAGGAATAAATTATAAGGATTATTTAATTAAGGTTAGAATGGAAGAAGCTAAGGAACGATTAAAAAATGGAGATAAAATTAAAGTTGTTGCCGGCGAAGTTGGTTACTCTGACCGCAACTACTTTAGTCGAGCTTTTAAAAAATACACCGGTATTTCCCCTGGCAAATTTCAATAATTAAGGTTTTGAGCTTAATTTTCTGAAAATAAACAAAGAAATGAAGAAGATAACAATTTAGTCTATAGTATTCATGTATTTTGACTGATACAATAAGTTTAGAATAAAATTAAGGGGGAAATAATAATGAAAAAAGTTTTAGTTTTAGTTTTAGCCAGTCTTTTGATTTTTTCTTTCGTAGTTTCAGCTCAGGAAATGACCTTACGTCTGGCAGATAATCAGCCAGAAGGTTATCCGACTGTTGTTGGTGCAAAAGAGTTTGCTCGTTTAGTTGAAGAAAGAACAGATGGTAGAATTAAGATTGAAGTTTATTCTGGTGGAATTTTAGGAGACGAAAGTTCTACAATTGAACAGGTTCAGTTTGGTGCTATTGACTTTGTAAGAACCTCAATTACTCCAATGGCTAACTTTGAGCCAGCAATGAATGTTTTATCTCTTCCATACCTATATCCCAGTGAAGAATACATGTTCCAGGTATTATTCAGTGAGGTAGGAGATGGAGTATTAGAGGGTCTTAAAGATGCTGGTATTATTGGTTTAACCTGGTATGACTCTGGTGCCCGCAGTTTCTATACTGCTGATACTAAAGTTACCAGCCCTGAAGACTTAAAAGGATTAAGAATTCGGGTTCAGGAAAGTCAGTTAATGATGGATATGGTAGAAGCACTTGGTGCATCACCAACTCCCATTGCCTGGGGTGAAGTTTACAGTGCTCTGCAGACTGGTGTTGTAGATGCTGGTGAAAATAACTATCCTGGCTGGTATTACAACAGTCACCACGAAGTGGCTCCATATTTTGTTGAAGACGCACATAATCGGATCCCTGAATTAATTATTATGAGTAAAATCACCTGGGATAAATTAAGTGCTGAAGATCAAAAAATTATCAAGCAGGCTGCTGTAGATTCTACTGAAGTACAGCGTGCGGCATGGGATAAGCGGACTGAAGAAGCTAAGAAATTAGCTGTAGAAGAAGGCGCTACAATTACTACTTTAAATGCTGAACAGAAGCAGGCTTTTCAGGACAAAGTTAAAGGTTTATATCCTAAGTACAGTGAAGGTTATGAAGATCTATTAAACAGCATTTTAAACTTTGAAATGGAATAAGCTGAAAATATAATTTATTAATCAAAATCTGTTAACTAAGTAGATTAGTTTGATAAAGGTAAAAATTAAGGATGGTGGAGGACATATGTCCTCCATCTCTTAATAAAGGGTGAATTATATGGAAGAAAGAAATGAGAAAAGGGGAATACTTATAACATTTTTTAATCTGTCAGAGAAATTAATTAGTTATCTGGCTATGCTTTTTTTAGTTGCAATGATAGTAATTGTGAGTACAACAGTTTTTACAAGATATTTAATTAATTTTACTTTTCGCTGGTCAGATGAGGTTGCATTATTAATGATGATCTGGTTTGGCTTTTTAGGAATGGCTTTAGGAGTTAAAAATTCTGTACATTTGAGTATTGAATTTTTCATGAGTCTTTTTCCAGATAGTTATCAAAAGTATATTTATAAAATTGAAGATATATTAGTAGGTATCTTTGGAGGATTTATGTTAAAATATGGCTGGGATCTTTACAATGCTACTAAAGCTACAGTTTTACCAGCAACTCAATGGACCAGGGGTCTTTTATTTATTATGTTACCATTTTCAGGTATTTTAATTATAATTTATTCTATAGCTAAGTTTTTTGGTGTTTTACGAGAAGAACACCTCACTATTCAATCTGAAACAATAAAACAAAAAGAAGTAAAGGGGGAAGAATAGTGGATCCAGCAGTATATATATTATTAGGTTCATTTTTATTTATGTTATTTATTCGAATCCCCATTGCTTTTAGTTTAGGCCTTTCAACAATGTTTACAGCCTTTTATGTGGGTTTACCGCCAATGGTGGTTATGCAGCAGATGGTAAAGGGTATTAATTCTTTTTCATTAATGGCGATTCCATTTTTTATTATCGCCGGTGAGATTATGGGTCAGGGTGGAATTTCTGATCGTTTAATCAAGTTTTCTAACGTGATTATTGGTTGGATGCGGGGTGGACTGGCTATGGTTAATATTTTAGCCAGTATGTTTTTTGGTGGTATTTCCGGTTCTTCTGTAGCAGATGTTTCATCAATTGGTTCAATTATGATTCCGATGATGGAGCAGAAAGGTTATGATAAAGATTATTCTATAAATGTTACAATTACTTCTTCTGTGCAGGGTATTATCATTCCCCCAAGTCATAATATGATAATTTATTCACTGGCAGCAGGAGGGGGAATCTCAGTAGCGAAATTATTTTTGGGAGGCATAGTTCCAGGAGTGCTTTTAGGTATTGCATTGATGATTTTAAGTTATGCTATAGCTGTTAAAAGAGATTATCCGCGGGAAGAAAAAGTTTCTTTAAAAGAGGCTTTGAAAATAACAAGGGATAGTATTCTAGGGCTTTTTACAGCAATAATTATAATTGGTGGAGTAACTACTGGTGTTTTTACAGCTACTGAATCAGCGGCTATAGCTGCAGTCTATGCATTTATTATTACATTTTTTGTTTATCGAGATATACCTATCTCAAAATTTGTCGATATTTTAAGAAATTCACTCAGTACTCTGGCAATGGTTGTGGCTATTATTGCTACTTCAAGTGCCTTTGCCTGGATGATGTCTTATTTACAGGTTCCGGGGATGATTACAGAATCACTTTTAAATTTATCAGAAAACCCAATTGTTATTATGTTAATTGTTAATCTGATTTTATTATTCCTGGGTACAATTATGGATATGGCACCACTGATCTTAATTGCAACTCCTATTTTATTACCAGTTGTGCGAAGTATTGGAATGGATCCAATTACTTTTGGAGTTGTAATGATGCTTAACCTGGGAGTAGGTTTATTAACTCCTCCAGTTGGTTCAACCTTATTTGTTGGTTGTTCAATTGGCAATGCTCCAATTGAAAAAATTGCAAAATCACTGATGCCATTTTATGCAGTACTTGTAATTATGGTATTACTATTATCCTTTGTCCCTGGTTTAACCCTCTGGTTACCCAATTTCTTAATGGGCTAACCTCCAGCAGGATAATATTTAAATAAAGTAATACGTAATATTAGATGATAAGTGAAAGCAAATATCTCCTTATTAAATTAATATTTGCAAAAAAAGCAGCCCTTTCCCGGGGCCGCTTTTTTATTAGCTAGGATATTTTTTCTTAAAGATATCTATTAATTTTTCTGCAAAGCCGGTAACACTTAAAGCATGATTAATTCTCTCTTTATCTTCTGTAAAATAATCTTCCAGTTCTTCAATCAGCTTATTTTTGAGTATCTCTACCTCCCATTTTCAGCAATAATTTTATCCATTAACTTATTCCACTCCTGATCAACTTTTTGTTCTTCAGGATGAGCATCAAACCATTCAATTGATTTCTTAACACCCTGAGCAAATTGTACCGCTGCTTTAAATCCAGGTACAAAGCGCTTAATTTTAGAGTTATCAAATACAACGCTAACTGCTTTATCTCCCAGTAAAGAACCTCTGTATTTTTGATCATATTCAGCAATTTTTTCAGAAGCAACATGTACCAGCTTGACATCTTCAACTCCAGCTGCTCTGGCAATTTCTCTAAATATCTGATTCCAGTTTAGAGTTTCATCAGAAGTAATCTGGAAAGCATGGCCGAGAGCCTGCATGTTAGCCAGTAGGCCAACAAAAGCTTTTGCAAAATCACTGTTATGGGTCATTGTCCAGAGAGAACTGCCGTCTCCATGGACCAGTATTTTTTTACCTCTGCGCATTCTATCAACTATAGACCAGGGAGCCTGATGACTGTTTAATGCTGCCGGGATTGAGGTTTTTCCATAAGTATGAGAAGGTCTAACAATGGTGATTGGAAAATTATTTTTTCTGTATTCGGCCATCAAAATATTTTCACATGCTATTTTGTTTTGAGAGTATTCCCAGTAGGGATTGGCCAGAGGAGTTGATTCGTCAATTAGATAACTGGTCTGTGGTTTTTGATAAGCCGAAGCTGAGCTGATAAAGATGTACTGATCAGTTTTGCCTCTAAAAATTTCAATATCATTTTTTACATGTTCCGGAGTAAAAGCAACCCAGTCAACCACAGCATCAAAATTATAATCTTTTAACTTTTCTTTTGCCTCTTTTTGATTACGAATATTTCCTTCAATTATTTTTGCTTCTGCTGGAGCCAGTTGGTTATTGTTACCCCGATTGAATAAATATAAATCGATACCTTTTTTTACTGCCAGTTCTGAAACTGCCTGACTGATAGTTCCTGTTCCACCGATAAATAATACTTTCATTTTATTATTCACTCCTTTAGAATTTAAGCTTAGAAATTAAATATCAATAACTAATACAAATTATCTCTTATTTAATATATTCAATATTAGTTTTTTTTCTCCTTTAATTCTATTTTATTTAACTGAAAAACTTTAAGCTATAAAATAATTAGTTTTTTTTTACTCCATAAAAGATTGCTTTAAAATAAAATATATGAGAAAATGTTTATAAAGATATAAGGCTAAAATATTAGAATAATTAAAGGAGCGGGAAGAATGGAAAAAATCATCCTAAAAAATAATGAAATTGAATTTGAAGAATTAGAAGCAAAGGTAAAACGTAAAATATTAAGTCGTGGTGGTTCAATGATGGCTGTAGAGGTCCATTTTAAAAAAGGTGGAATAGGTGAAAAACATAGCCATGACCAGCATGAACAGATTAGTTATATTCTTGCAGGTAAATTTGAGGTTGAAGTTGGAGGAGAAAAGAAAGTACTGACCAGAGGAGATAGTTTCTATGCCGGGGAAAACGTTGAACACGGAGTTAAAGCCCTCAAAGATTCAGTTATTCTGGATATATTTACACCACAGAGAGATGGATTTTTAGCATAAATATGCATTCTTTTAAAATTTATTTATGGTTGCACTGCGAAAAGTTCTAATTAAGAATTTCTGACTTATATAATCTCTATCATGATAAGCTTCTCAAATTGATATAATACCAAAAACCGAATTTTCGCAGTGCAACCATTTATTTGTTTTTGAAAATTTTACTAAAAAAAAGAAGGAAAATTATTAAGAAACAAGAATATATATAAATAGAAGATAATTTAAGGCTTAAATTAAAACTTAAATTAATAAGGAGATAAGGATTGATATTTATGAACAAACAGCGTGTAGGAAATTCAACATTTATTCACAATTTAAATCAGGGGTCAATCTTCAAGATTATTCATCGCCACGGCCCTATAACCCGCAAGGAGTTAGCAGAGAATACAAGTTATAGTGCTGCCACAATAACCAATCATGTTAAAAAATTAATTGCAGATGAATATGTAATTGAAACTAAAAAGGGAAGCTCCAATGGGGGGCGGAAACCTGTCTATATCAAAGTCAATCCCCAAAAAGGTTATATGCTGACACTTAATATCGGTGTAAATCACAGTCAGTTATATCTTTTTGATCTGGGCTTTGAGATCCTGGAAGGGAAAAATATTGATATAGATCACCAGCAGTCTGCTGAATCTAATCTAATGAAAATTAAAGATGAAATCGAAAAATTATTGGATAAACAGCAGATTAAAAGAGATAAAATACTGGGACTTGGGGTTGGTGTGCCTGCGTTAATTGACCGAGAGAATAATAGTCTGGAGTTTGCTCCAAATTTAGGCTGGCATGATCTGGAGATACCCAAATTTTATGCTCAGTATTTTGATTTTCCTGTACTGCTTGAAAACGAGGCTAAAGCAGCAGTTATTGGAGAAAAAGAATTTGTTTATCCTGATATTGAAAATCTTGTTTTTGTTTCAATTAATGAAGGAATCGGGTGTGGAATTTTGCTGGATGGAAAACTGTATACAGGTGCCAGCGGTAATGCCGGTGAGTTTGGCCACTTAATTATTGATAGTGATGGACCTAAATGTCACTGTGGTAATGACGGCTGCTGGGAAACATTAGCTTCGGAATCATTTATGAGAGATGAGGTAAATAGGTACTTAGATAAGAATTTCAGTATTGATGAGATTTATGAGCTTGATTTCGAAAAAGATGAAAAACTAAAAAATATAATTAAAAGAAGCGGCTGTAATATTGGAATTGGTCTGGTTAATATAATTAACAGTTTAAGCCCGGAACATATAGTTATTGGTGGTGGTATTATCAGAGCTGAAGGTTATCTGATGGAAAATATTAATAAAGTTGTGGACCAGAAATCCTTAAAAATTTCACGTGAGTTTGTAGACCTTAAATTTACTGAGCTGAAGGGTCTGGCGACTATTTATGGACTGGCAGCTCAAATTTTTAATCTCAGTGTGGAAATTGTGACATAGTTTTTAATTATTAGTTATATTTGTGATTTTTAAGATTTGATTTTTTAAATAAATAATTAGGGGTGTTAATTATGCAGTATACGTTAGGTTTAGATATTGGCACAAGTGCGGTTAAGGCGCTTTTGATGGATCAAAAGGGTCAGATAGTAGCGGAAAACAGTGAGGGTTATCCGCTGGCAACTCCTCAATCAGGTTGGGCAGAACAAAATCCGGAAGACTGGTGGCAGGCCAGCCAGAAGGTAATCAAAGATTTAATCTCAGAGAATAAGATTGATAATTCTAAAATTGAAGCAGTTAGTTTTTCCGGTCAGATGCACAGCTCAGTTTTCTTAGATAAAAATATGGAAGTTATTAGACCGGCAATTTTATGGAGTGATACCAGAACTTCAGCTGAATGTGAAGAAATTTATGAGCGGATTGGTGGGATGAAAAAACTGGCAGAGTTAGTTTCTAATCCGGCTCTTGAAGGTTTTACAGCACCTAAGATTTTATGGCTGCGGAATAATGAACCGGAAAATTTCAAAAAGTTAGAAAAGATATTATTACCCAAAGATTACATAAGATATCAGTTAAGTGGAGAGTTAGGAATGGATCTGTCTGATGCAGCTGGTACTTTACTCTGTGATGTTAAAGCAGAAGACTGGTCAGCAGAGATGATGAAAAAATTAGATCTGGAACAGTCAATTATGCCGCCAGTACTAAAGTCAATTGATATAGTTGGTTTTGTGACTGCTGAAGCAGCAGCAAAAACTGGATTATCTTCTTCTACAAAGGTAGTAGGAGGAGGAGCTGATAATGCCTGTGGAGCTGTAGGAAGTGGTATTATTAAGGCAGGTAGAGTTATGGCAAGTCTTGGTTCTTCTGGAGTAGTTGTAGCTCAGACTGACCAGGCTGTAGCAGATCCCGAAGGAAGGATCCACCTCTTTAATCATGCAGTGCCTGATAGTTATTATATGATGGGTGTAATGCTTTCAGCAGGAATGTCTTTTAAATGGATGAAAGAAGAAATGTTTAATGACGAGCTTGATTTTGAACAGTTAAATAAGGAAGCAGCTGCTGTGGAAGCAGGAAGTGAAGATCTAATATTTTTACCTTATTTATATGGTGAAAGAACTCCCCATGCAGATGCAGATGCTCGAGGAGTATTTTTTGGTATTTCAGGAAAACATAAAAGAGGTCATTTTATTCGTAGTGTAATGGAGGGTGTAAGTTTTGGCCTTAGAGATTCGCTGGAATTAATTAAGGCACGTGGAGTTGAGATAGATGAGATTCGTTTGATTGGCGGTGGAGCTAAAAGTGAACTCTGGCAGCAGATTACTGCTGATATTTTCGGAGAAACAATCAGTCTTATAAATATTGAACAGGGACCTGCCTTTGGAGCAGCAATAATTGCTGGAGTTGGAGCCGGAGTCTTTTCTGATTTCGAAGCAATTGTAGAAGAGCTGGTAGATGTTGTTAAAACAGTGGAGCCAGTAGCAGAGAATGTTGAAAAGTACAATCATAATTATGAGATTTATCAGAATCTCTATGAGGACTTAAAGGATAGGTTTAAAGATTTAAAATAATATCTATTCAAAATATTAAAACCATATAAGCTATTTAAACCGTCGGTGATGATTATGCCGGCGGTTTTTGTTGTAAAGAAATTAAATAAATGATAAGATTAATGATAAGAATTATAAATTATTAAAGCAGAGCAGCAGAGTTGTGAGTATTTATCTTATAAGAGAAAGGAAGATTTTGATGAGAGCAATTATAAGTGTTATTGGTGTTGATCAGAGAGGAATTATTGCTGAAGTTAGTACACTTCTGGCAGATAAAAAAGTAAATATTTTAGATATCAACCAGACAATTCTTGATGAGTATTTTACTATGACAATGCTTGTTGACCTTGAATCGCTGGAGATTCCATTAGAGGAATTGAAAAAAGAGCTAAAAACAAAAGGAGAGGAACTTGGAGTCTCCATAAAATTACAGCATGAGGATATTTTTCGTTCCATGCACCGAATTTAGTTGTAATTGAGGGGGCTTTTATTAGGCAGGAAATTATACCTAATGCTTTGTTGTGGATAATATTTATTTTCCGCTATCAACAAAATTTAACCTTACTGTATTACAGATTGTCCGAAAGACATTTTGTTCTTGTTAAATTGGTTTTTATGATTTTAAAGTTTGAGAGGAAGTGAGTTTATGTTAAATACATATGAGATTATGGAAACAATCAGAATGTTAGAAGAAGAGAAATTAGATATTAGAACTGTTACTATGGGAATTTCTCTTAGTGACTGTGCAGATGGCGACGGCGAAAAAGCAAGAGAAAAAATTTATAATAAAATTACAAAATATGCAGGTGATCTGGTTAAAACTGCAGAAGAAATTGAAGTTAAATATGATATTCCAATTATTAATAAAAGAATTTCTGTAACTCCAATTTCACTTGTAGCAGCTGCCAGTGATGATTCAAATTATGTAGAATTTGCTAAAACTCTGGATAGAGCTGCAAAAAAAGTGGGAGTAGATTTTATTGGTGGTTTTTCAGCTCTGGTTCATAAGGGAATGACCGAGGCTGATAAAAGATTGATTGATTCAATTCCAGAAGCACTGGCTCAGACAGAAAGGGTTTGTTCTTCCGTTAATATTGGAACTACCAGAGCTGGGTTAAATATGGATGCTGTTGCGCGGATGGGAAAGGTAGTAAAAAAATGTGCTGAACTTACCGCTGATGATGGTGGAGTAGCAGCCAGTAAGCTGGTTGTTTTTGCTAATGCTCCAGAAGATAATCCATTTATGGCTGGTGCCTTCCATGGTGTTGGAGAAGGAGAATGTATGATAAATGTAGGTATTTCTGGCCCGGGTGCAGTTAAAGCTGCTTTAACAAAGGTTAAAGGAGAAACTTTTGATGTAGCTGCAGAAACTATCAAAAAGACTGCTTTTAAAATTACACGGATGGGACAGCTGGTTGCAGAGGAAGCTTCTGAAAAGCTTGGAGTAACTGCTGGTATTGTTGATTTATCTCTGGCACCGACTCCAGCGGTTGGTGACAGTGTTGCCGGGATCCTGGAGGAAATGGGAGTAGAAGTAGCGGGAGCCCATGGAACTACAGCTGCTCTTGCCCTTTTAAATGATGCGGTTAAAAAAGGTGGAGTAATGGCTTCTTCCCATGTTGGTGGTTTAAGTGGAGCCTTTATCCCTGTTAGTGAAGATGCTGGTATGATTGAAGCTGTAGAAAAAGGAGCTTTAAGTCTGGAAAAACTAGAAGCGATGACTGCAGTGTGTTCGGTCGGGCTGGATATGATAGCAGTTCCCGGCAGAACTACAGCAGATACAATTTCTGCAATTATTGCAGATGAAGCTGCAATTGGAATGGTTAATCATAAAACAACTGCCGTGAGAGTAATCCCGGTTCCCGGCAAAGATGTAGGAGAAGAAGTAGTTTACGGTGGCTTATTCGGTCGAGCCCCAATAATGAAAGTTAGTGATTATTCCAGCAGTGAATTTATTGCCAGAGGAGGACGGATTCCTGCTCCGCTGCAGAGTCTTAAAAATTAAATATAAACTAAATATTTTAATATAATAATAAAATAGTATTTCAAAACATCAGCTGCTGGCTAAGATAGCAGGGCTGATGTTTTTTGTGAGATAATTAAAAAAATATTTGATTTTCTCAGAATATTGATATATAATAATTTTAAAGGTACATACAAATAAATTATTTGTAGGGGAAGTTGTGGTAATATGAAAAAAGCAAAATATAAACAAGTTGTGGATTTTTATAAAGAGTATATTAATGAAAATGATTTGAATGACGGAGAATTATTACCATCAGAATCAAAAATGGCGGAAAAATTTAATTTTAGTAGGGATACTATACGAAGAGCTTTAGATCAACTGGAAAAACAGGGTGTTGTAAGCAGACAGCGGGGAAAAGGTACTTTTTATAAAAACCCAGAAAGTTTTGTTAAGGAAAAAAGAATTGCAGTTATCACAACTTATCTGTCCAATTATATCTTTCCAAATATTATTTCTGGGATTGAAGAAGTAGTTAGTTCAAAACACTATACTTTGAATCTGGCCAACACAGATAATGATCCAAATAAAGAAAGAAAACACTTAAGAAAAGTGATAGATAACGGGGTTGATGGTTTAATTATTGAGCCTACCAAAAGTGCTGTGGATATTCATAATATGGATTTGTACAAAGAACTTAAGGAAAAAAACATTCCTTTTGTAATGTTAAATGCTTACTATAGAGAACTGGATCCTTCTTATGCGATAGTAAATGATTATAAAGGTGGATATAAAGCAGCTCAATATTTATTACAGCTGGGCCACACCAATATTGCTGGTATTTTTAAGGAAGATGATCTGCAGGGAGTTTTTAGACTTAAAGGGTTTAAAAAAGCATTAGGCGATTATGGAGTTGATCCAGAATCAGCAGAGATTGGTACCTATATAACAAGTCAGATTTCGTCTTACCCCTATCACTGTATGGATAAGATGCTGTCTCACAAAAACAGGCCGACAGCGGTTGTCTGCTATAATGATCAAATTGCAGTTGGTGTTGTCAAAGCAATTATTGATAATGGTTTAAAGGTTCCGGATGATATTTCAGTTGTTTCTTTTGATGATTCGATTCTGGCTACAGCAACAAATGTTAAATTGACAACTGTCAGACATCCCAAGGATGAACTGGGGAGACATGCTGCTCGTTTATTATTTAATATGCTGGAAATTGGGGTTGAAAAACCCAGATTTTTATATAATCCAGAATTAGTAGTTAGAGATTCTTGTAAAGAGTTAAGAAGGAGGTAGTTAAAATTAAATGAGCAAACTTTTAGAAATGCAGGGAATAAGCAAATCATTTTATGGTACTCAGGCTCTAAAAGATGTAGATATTAAAATTGAGCCAGGAGAAATCCAGGCAGTTTGTGGAGAAAATGGTGCCGGAAAATCAACACTGATGAATATCATGACCGGTATTTTGCAGGCTGATTCAGGTGAAATACTTTTTGAAGGCCAAAAATTGAGCAATTTAAACCCACGAACAGCTCAGGAAAAAGGTATCAGTATTGTTCATCAGGAATTAAGTCTCTGTCCGGAAGTAAGTGTTGCGGAAAACATATTTATGGGAAGAGTTCCTGAAAAGCGGCGTGGAATGATTAATTTTAAGCAGATGCGTCAGGAAGCAGAAAAAGTACTGGATAGGTTAAACCTGAATATTGATGTTAAAAAACCTGTTGGGAAATTAGGTATTTCAGAACAGCAGATGGTAGAAATAGCAAAGGCTTTATCAATTAATGCTAAAATATTAATTTTGGATGAGCCTACATCTTCTTTAACAGATACTGAATCTCAGATTTTGTTTGAAAATTTGATGAGATTAAAAAAAGAAGGGATTGCAATCTTCTTTATTAGTCACCGACTAAAGGAAATTTTTCAGGTCTGTGATAGTTATACAGTTTTAAGAGATGGTGTGCATGTCGGTAATGGAAAAATTGAAGATGTTGATCCAGATGATATTGTCAGGATGATGGTTGGACGACAGCTTGATCAGGCTTATCCTGATAAAGGTACTGAGGTTGGCAAAAATATTCTTAAAGTCAAAAATATTAGCCGAAAAGGTGAATTTAAAAATATTAGCTTTGAGGTTAATGAAAAAGAGATTGTTGGATTATTTGGTTTAATTGGAGCAGGAAGATCAGAAACAATGCGGACTGTTTTTGGAATTAATCAGCCAGACAGTGGGAAAATTGAACTTTTTGATGAGGATATAACAGGTAATAATACTAGAAAAAATATTGACCAGGGGTTAATCTATATCACTGAAGATAGAAAAGAACAGGGATTATTTTTAGATATGGATTTAAATGCAAATGTTGTTGCAGCTGATTTAGAACAGGTATCTGAAAATTTTATGATTAAAAAGAAAAAAGTAAAAAAAATTGGCGAAAAATTTGTGGAAGTAATGAATACAAAATATGCAAGTTTGGATCAGCCAGTTAGAAGTTTAAGTGGAGGTAATCAACAAAAAGTTTTATTAGCCAAATGGCTTGCTGTTGAACCAAGAGTTTTAATTTTAGATGAACCTACAAGAGGTATAGATGTTGGAGCTAAATTTGAGATTCATACAACTTTAAGAGAATTATCTAATAATGGTCATGGAGTAATGTTTATATCCTCTGAACTACCAGAAATTCTAGGCTTGAGTGATCGGATTTTAGTAATGCATCAGGGAGAATTAGTGGGAGAACTTGATGCTGATGGAGCAACAGAAGAAGAGATTATGATGTATGCTTCCGGTAGAAAAAATGATTTTAAAAATTAAAAAAATGGAGGGATAATAAAGCATGGAAAATGCACAGGTATCTAATATTTTTAAAAAGTTATTTGGTTTACGAGAAGCTTCACTTGCACTTATAATTATCGCTTTTGCAGCTTTACTTAGTGTTATGGCACCTGGATTTTTAAGCGCTTATAATATTAATACAACTTTAATTGGTTTATCTATGGATGGTATCCTGGCGGTAGGGATGACCCTGGTTTTAGTTGTTGGTGGAATCGATTTATCAGTTGGTTCAGTTATGGCTTTTGCCAATGTGCTTGCTGGTATGACGATGGTAACTCTGGGTTTAAATATCTGGTTATCAGTACTAATCTCAATAGTTTTATCAGTTTTTATTGGGTTTAGTATTTCACAATTTATAACTAAAATTCATTTAAGCCCTTTTATTACAACTTTGAGTATGATGTCAATTGGTCGGGGAATGGCTTATATAATTACTAAAGGTTCTCCTGTTAGTATCGGTAATATTTCTCAAACATTTGACTTTATTGGTGGCGGAAAAACATTTGGTATTCCTAATCCTGGTTTAATATTAATAGTTTTAGTTATAGTGATGGACTTTTTAATGAGGAATTCTAAAACATTTAGAAAAATTTATTATGTTGGTTCTAACGAAGAGGCAGCTAAGTTTTCCGGAATAAATGTAAATAAGATAAAAATTATGGTTTACATACTCTGTTCCACTTTAGCAGGTTTTGCTGGTATTTTAAGTTTAGCACGCTTTGGAGTTGCTACTCCAACTGCAGGTACTGGAGCTGAATTAAGAGCAATTGCTGGAGCAGTTATTGGTGGAGCCAGTCTAACCGGTGGAGAGGGTACTGTATTGGGTGCTTTTTTAGGAATAATCTTAGTTGCTTTAGTTAATAATGCACTGGTACTGCTTGGAGTTTCTGTTTACTGGCAGCAGTTAGTGGTTGGTTTAGTACTTCTGAGTGCTGTAATTATTGATGTGAAAGTTCACAGTAATAAGTAATTTAATTTGATTATTTAAGTGTGTGTTACACACACTTTAAATAAAAAATGAAACAGGAGGGGTTTATTTTGAAAAAATTATTAGTTTTAGTTATGGTTTTCGCTTTAATTCTCAGTTTTGTTGGAATGGCGGCCGCACAGAGTGATTCACCACTTCAGGGAAGTATGGAAGATGAATATGTAATGGTAACCTTTGTTTCTGGTATTGAATACTGGAAACCTGCTTACAGAGGTATGGAAGATGCTGCTGCAAACTTAGGAGTTTCCACTCGTTATACTGGTGCTACTGATTATGATATTAATCAGCAGGTAACAGTATTAGAACAGGTTATTTCTCAGCAGCCTGCTGGTATTCTGTTAACAGCAATTAATCCTAATGCTTTAGTTGGTCCAATTAATAGAGCAATGGAAGCTGGAATACCGGTAGTAACCTTTGATGCAGATGCACCTGATTCCAATCGTTATTCTTTCTTAGCTACATCAAACTATGAAGCTGGTGTAAAAGCAGCAAATTATCTGGCCAAATTAAATGATGAAACAGGTAATTTAGGTTTAATTACTATTCCTGGTCAGTTAAATCATGAGGAAAGAGCTCGCGGTTTCCAGGAAACAATTGCTAATGACTATCCAGATATGAAAGTTGTTTCAGTTCAGGATGGTCAGTCTGATCAGTCTGCTTCTGCAAGAGCAATGGGTTCCATGCTGCAGGCTAATCCTGATTTAGTAGGAGTATTTACAACTGAAGCTTCTACAGGTGTAGGAGCAGCAACTGCAGTTCGAGAAGGTAATATGGTAGATAAGGTTGACATTGTTAGTTTTGATACTGATCCTGGTACACTTGATTTTGTTGAAGCAGGAGTCATTGATGCTACATTAGCTCAGGGTACCTGGAATATGGGTTACTGGGGGCAAATGTTTCTCTTCCATTTAACTGAAGGTCTTTTAGATCCAATTGAAAATGGAGATTGGAAGGAAGCAGGAATCAATCCTCTACCTGATTATGTAGATACTGGTGTAAACTTAGTAACTCAGGAAAATGTTGAATTTTATATGGCTGACTAAATAAGGTATAATATAAGGAGAGGTTTTACTGCCTCTCCTTATTAATTAAATTTTCAATTAGAAACTTTGGACTTGAAAATTTAATTAATACAAAAATTTTTAGCTTTACTTTTAATTATAAATAAAATACTTTAGAGATAATAAAATATACTAAAGTACTAAGGAGGAAAATAATGGAAAATATTTTTGAAACACAGGAATTATGGTTTGTAACAGGAAGCCAGCATCTTTATGGTGATGAGGTTTTAAAAGAAGTAGAAGAAAACAGCAAGAAAATAGCAGAAGCTCTTTCTGCTGCTCAAGAAATACCGGTAGAAATTAGATTCAAAAATGTGGTTACCACAGCTGAAGAGATTAGAAAAGTAGTTTTGGAAGCCAATAGAGATGATAATTGTATAGGACTTATTACCTGGATGCATACTTTTTCACCTGCTAAGATGTGGATTGCAGGTTTAAAAGCAATGCAGAAACCACTACTACATTTACACACCCAGTTTAACAGAGATATTCCCTGGGATGAAATTGATATGAACTTTATGAATACTAATCAGGCTGCCCATGGAGGCCGGGAATATGGATTTATGGTCAGCCGCATGGATAAAAACCGTAAAGTTGTAGCAGGCCACTGGCAGGATGAAGAAGTACAGCGTCGAATTGGTGTCTGGACCAGAGCTGCTGCAGCCTGGGCTGATGCACAAGGAGCTAAATTTGTAAGATTTGGTGATAATATGCGTAATGTTGCAGTTACTGAGGGAGATAAAGTAGAAGCTCAGATGAAATTTGGTTATGAAGTTCACTATTACGGTATTGGTGACTTAGTTGAATATATTAATGAGGTTACTGATGCAGAAATTGCCGAATTAATAGAGATCTATAAACAGGAATATAATGTCCAAAAGGGTTTATTAGATGGTGAGGGGAAAGAATCTTTAAAAGAGTCAGCCCGAATTGAAATCGGTCTGCGCAAATTTTTGGAAGATGGAGATTTCAAGGGTTTTACCACTAACTTTGAAGATTTACACGGTATGAAACAGCTTCCCGGTCTGGCAGTACAGAGGCTGATGGGAGAAGGTTATGGATTTGGTGGTGAAGGTGACTGGAAAACTGCCGCTCTGGTAAGAGCGATGAAAGTTATGGGTTCTGGTTTAGAGGGTGGTACTTCATTTATGGAATTCTATACTTATCATCTGGATCCTAAAGATACAAAAGTACTGGGTGCTCATATGTTAGAAATTTGCGAAAGTATAGCTGATGGCAAAGCCAATTTAGAAATTCATCCATTGGGAATTGGCGGTAAAGAAGATCCAGCAAGATTAGTTTTTGATGTTGCTTCTGGCCCAGCAGTTAATGCGACAATTACAGATATGGGGAATAGATTCAGAATGATAGTTAATGAAGTTGAAGTTGATAAAGCGGAAAAAGAAATGCCTGAGCTGCCGGTCGCTAGAGTATTCTGGAAGCCAGAGCCAACTTTAAGGGAGGCTGTAGAATCCTGGATTTATGCAGGAGGAGCTCATCATACCGGATTTTCTAAGGCAGTTACTGCTGAACACTTGAGAGACTTTGCGGAAATTGCTGATATTGAATATCTGGTAATTGACGATCAAACTGAAGTAAATGAGTTTAAAAAAGAACTTAAATGGAATGATATTTATTATAAGCTGAAATAAATTAATAGTATAACTTAAATTTAATAAAGTGATTTGATTTTAAAAGATATAAATATCTATTTAAAACAGATATTTAAATAGATTTCTCATTAATAATTCTCTCCATATAAACGCTTTTTGTCAGTAATATTAAAGTACCCCCTTTTGAGCTGTCAAAAGTTGTTTATATGGAGGAATTCAAAAATTTACTATTTTTATCTGGATTTAAATCTGAAAGGAGAATGCAGATGCTGGGAAAATTAAAAAAAGAAGTTTTAGCGGCAAATTTAGAACTACCAAAAAAAGGTCTTGTTACTTATACCTGGGGAAATGTCAGCGGTATTGACCGCGAAAAAGGACTTTTTGTTATTAAACCGAGTGGAGTAAAATATGATCAGATGACAGCAGAAGATATGGTAGTTGTTGATTTAGATGGGAATAAGGTAGAAGGTGAGTTAAAACCATCTTCAGATACTGCAACCCATCTTTATTTATATGTTCATTTTAAAGAAATTGGTGGAATTGTGCATACTCATTCACCCTGGGCCACCAGCTGGGCACAGGCAGGCAAAGGGATTCCAGCTTTTGGTACAACCCATGCAGATTATTTTTATGGAGAGATTCCCTGTACCCGTAAAATGACAGCCTCGGAAATTGAAGGTGAATACGAGAGAGATACAGGAAAAGTGATTGTAGAAAGATTTAAAGATATTGATCCAACTCAGAGACCTGGAGTTTTAGTTAATAATCATGGTCCTTTTAGCTGGGGAACCGATGCAGCTAATGCAGTCCATAATGCTGTGGTAATGGAAGAAGTTGCAAAAATGGCCTACAGAGCAGTTAATTTGAATTCTGATTTAGAGCCGATTGATCAGGTTTTACTTGATAAACATTTTTTAAGAAAGCACGGTAAAGATGCCTATTACGGGCAGGAATAATTGAAAATATTTAGATGGAGGTTTTTTTATGACTACAGCTAAGAATAAGACAGCTATTGAAAAGGGGAACACTGTTTTAGGAATAGAATTTGGTTCAACCAGAATTAAATCAGTTTTACTTAATGGTGCTGATAACGAAATTATTGCTTCCGGCAGCCACAGCTGGGAAAATGATTATGTTGATGGAATCTGGACCTATAGTTTAGATGCAGTCTGGAATGGTCTGCAGGATAGTTATAAAAATATGGCTCAAAATGTAGAAGCAGAATACGGATTAACAATAAAAAATATTGCATCAATAGGTTTTAGTGCTATGATGCACGGTTATATGCCTTTTAATCAAAAGGGAGAACTGCTGGTTCCTTTTAGAACCTGGCGCAATAACTTTACAGAGGATGCAAGTAGAAAATTGACCGAGACTTTTGGTCATCCGATTCCGCAGCGCTGGAGTATTGCCCACCTTTACCACGCGGTAAATAATGAAGAAGAACATGTTTCTGATATAGATTTCCTTACAACCTTAGAAGGTTTTATTCACTGGAAGTTATCAGGAGAAAAGGTAATTGGAATTGGAGAAGCTTCTGGAATGTTTCCGGTAGATCTTAAAACTAATAATTATAATCAAACAATGATCAATCAGTTTAATGACCTTGTTTCAGATTATGATCTTCCCTGGGATGTAGAGTCACTTCTCCCTGAGCCTTTATTAGCCGGAGAAGATGCAGGTCAACTAACAGAAGCAGGAGCTAAACTTTTAGATCCATCTGGAACTTTAGAAGCTGGCAGTTTAATGTGTCCACCTGAGGGCGATGCTGAAACCGGGATGGTCGCAACTAATAGTGTAGCCGAAAGAACAGGTAATGTATCTGCAGGAACTTCAGTTTTTGCGATGGTTGTTCTGGAAGACGCATTAAGCCAGCCGCATCCGGAATTGGATCTGGTAATGACCCCAACCGGCAAGCTGGTTGCAATGGCTCATTCTAATAATTGTTCTTCAAACTTAGATAAGTGGATTAATGTCTTTAAAGAAGCTGTGGAAGCGCTTGGTTTTGAGGTGGAAATGGATAACCTCTATGAGACTTTATACAATAAAGCTCTGGCAGGAGAAAAGGACTGCGGCGGTCTTTTAAGTTATGGCTATCTTTCTGGAGAACATATTACTGGTTTTGAAGAAGGACGTCCTTTATTTACCATGACTTCTGACGCTGATTTTAATCTGGCAAATTTTATGCGGGTTAACTTACAGAGTGCTTTAGGGGCCATGAAAATTGGAATGGATATTTTACTGAAAGAAGAAAATGTTAAACTGGATAAAATGCTGGGACATGGAGGCTTATTTAAAACAGAAGGAGTTGCTCAAAAATTGATGGCAGCAGCTGTTAATGCACCGGTATCAGTAATGGAAACTGCTGGTGAAGGTGGTGCCTGGGGAATTGCTTTACTGGCATCTTATCACTTAAATAAAGAAGAAGGGCAGAGTCTGGAAGAATTTCTTAATCAGGAAATATTCAAAAACCAGAATGAAAAAATTGTTAAACCTGATCAGGAAGATGTTAAAGGCTTTGAAGAATTTATGGAAAGATATAAGGCTGGTCTGCCAATTGAAAGAGCAGCTGTAGAAAATCTAGAATAATATGACTGAATAACCTCTAAATTAACCCCAACTAATTAGTTGGGGTTAATTTAATTATAAATGCAGGAAATAGCCAGTTAACAGTTAATTATAAATAATATAGGATAATTTAAGGCTTGAAAAAAGTTTTAATTTAAACTTTATAAAATCGGGAGGTAAAAGTTAAAATGGATATCAACAAAATTTCAGGTGAAAAATGTTCCTGTGGAAGAGTTCATCAGATTCCAATTAGCGATGTAATTATTGAAGAAAATGCCTTAGCTCAAACTGCTGCTCTTATAAAAAAAATTACTGAAGAGCAGAAAATATATCTGGTAGTTGACCAGAATACAAAAAAGGCAGCTGGAGCAGAATTAAAAGAAAAATTATTAGCAGCTAATTTTGAGGTAGTTGAAATTCTGCTGAAAGAAAGAGAAGAAGATGATCATCTAGTTCCAGAACCAGGAGCGCTTTTTAAAATTATCGAAAAAATTGAGCATGATGGTTATATCTTAGCCTGCGGCTCAGGATCAATAAATGATTTGACAGCATATGCTGCTCATAAAATGCAGCTTCCTTATTCTGTTTTTGCGACTGCACCCTCGATGGATGGCTATGCTTCTTCTGTCTCCTCAATCACAGTTGATGGAGTCAAAAAAACATATAATACAACTCCTCCAGAACTGATTATAGCTGATTTAAATATTTTAAAAAATGCTCCCTGGAAATTAATTCAGTCCGGGTTGGGAGACCTCCTGGGAAAAGTTTCTTCTCTTCTGGAATGGAAATTAGGGGTAGCAATTTTTGATGAATATTTCTGTCAGGAAGCCTTTGATTTAGTAGATAATGTATTAAATGATTTAATAAATAGCTCTGATAAGATAATTGACAGAGAAGATGAAGGAATTGAAATTTTAACAAAAGGTTTAATTTATTCCGGTATTTCGATGATGATGGTTGGCAGCTCCCGTCCTGCTTCCGGTACTGAACATCACATTTCTCACTTTTTTGATATGTATGCCGGAATTTTTAAAGAACATGTACCTACTCATGGAATTAAAGTAGGAACAGCAGCCTTAATCAGCAGCCATTATTATCTAAAATTACTCGAAACAGACTTTTCTCAATTCGAAATTACTCATGACAGGCAGGCAAGAGAAAAGGAAATTAAGGAAGCATATCTGGATAAAGCAGATGGTATTTTAGAACTGCTTGATCAGCGCTGGGAGCATGATTTAATTACAAAAGAGGATTTGCTGGCAGCTGAAGAAGAGATTAAGAAGAATATTCAGGAATTTAAAGATTATCTTTTAAGTGTAGAAACTATTTTAGACGATTTTGGCTTTTTTGAACGTAAAGATGTAAAGAACTTAAATCGTGAATGGTTAAAAAAAGCAGTAAATCACTGTTTTGAAATTCGTTTCCGTTATACAATCTCAACGCTCTTATGGCAGGTAGGACTGCTTGATAAATGGGGAGAAGAAGCTATAGCTAAACTGGAAGAGAAGTTGAATGATTAAGTAGATAGAGAGAAAGACAAGTTTTTAAAATTATATATTCTATGTAATTTCCAGCTGAAGTTGAAATATTACTTCAGCTTTTTTATTAGCCAGGAAATTATACCTAATGGTTTGTTGGGGATAATATTTATAGTTTTATAATTTCTGCTATCAACAAAATTTAACCTTACTGGATTACAAATTGTCCGAAGGCCATTTTGTTTATTTAAAACACAAAAATTCAGCGAGTTAACCTCTTTATTAACTGATAAAGATTAAAAGTGAAAAATTTTGTAGTAAGAGGTAAAAATAATGTAGTGACTATTTATCTAAATTGTCTTAAAATTAACTTAAGTTAATAAAATTAAAAAATGGGAGGAATAATTATTATGAAAAAATCTTTGCTTATTCTTTTAGTTTCAACAATGCTTCTTATCTTTACTGTCTCTGCTGCGGCTGAGACCACAACTTTGACTTTCTGGACTTTTCAGGAATTACACCAGCAGTTTTTAGAAAAAGAAGTTGCCCGCTGGAATGAAAATTATCCAGACAATCAGATTAATCTTGAAGCAACAGTTTATCCTTATGACCAGATGCATAATAAACTGTTAATTGCTCTCCAGTCTGGTGTTGGTGCACCTGATATGGCAGATATTGAAATCAGTAAATTTGCTAATTATTTAAAGGGAAGTAATCCACAGTTAGTTCCAATGAACGATGTAGTGGAACCCTTAATGGATAAAATGATTAAAGCTAGATTTACTAACTATGCCAAAAACGGTAACTATTATGGTGTTCCTTACCATGTTGGGGCAACTGTAATGTATTATAATATGGAAATGATGGAAGCAGCTGGTGTTGATATTGACAAAATAGTAACCTGGGACGATTTTGTAGAAGCAGGTAAAAAAGTTAAAGATGCTACCGGTAAACCAATGACTACAGTGGAAGTAACAGAACACTGGACCCTATATCCAATGATCAGTCAGATCGGATCTGATATTTTTGCAGAAGATGGCAGTGTTATTTTAGATAATGAAAAGAACGAAAGAGTTTTAACTTTTATTGATGATATGGTACATGAATCTGAAATTGCAGTTCCTGCACCTGGTGGATTTCACCATTCAGAAGAATACTGGAACTTTATGAATAATGAAGGGGCCGCTTCTTTAATGATGCCTCTCTGGTATATGGGAAGATTTGTTCAGTATATGCCTGATTTAAAAGGAAAGATGGCTATTCGTCCTTTACCTGTCTGGAATAAAGGTGGAAACAGATCAGCTGGTATGGGTGGAACTGGCACAGTTGTGACAATTCAGAGTGATCAGCAGCAGCTGGCAAAAGAATTTTTAGCAGAAGCAAAGTTATCAGTTGAAGCATCTCATAAGCTCTGGACAGAACTTGGTTTTGACCCTGTAAGATGGGGAGTCTGGGATGATCCAATCATGTCAGAACCAAATCAGTATACCGAATACTTTAGAAATGATGATATTTTTGGAATGTTATTAGAAATTAGAGATGAAATCAATCCTACTATGGTTACAGAGCAGTATCCAAAGGCAATTGACTTACTCAAGAAGAATGTTTCATTTAAAGTTATTAAACAGCAGAGTCATACCCCTGCAGAAGCTTTAAAAGAGGCTGCAGAAGAGTTAAGAAACTAAGAGATTAATTATTAAAATAATTTCTAAATAGGCTAAAAGGTTCGGCTCTAATCTTAAGCAAATCAGATGATTAAGTTGGGTCTTTTAGCCTTTTATTAAGGAGAGTTTTTATGCAGATACTTAAAAATTTCTATGAAAAATACATTAATTCGAGAAAAGTGGCACCATATATTTTTGTGGCACCTTTTATAATTGTATTTCTTGTCTTTTATTTATATCCAATGATTTCAACTATTATTATGAGTTTTCAGGAAATTGGTTTTGGAGAGCCTAAATTTATTGGTTTAGAAAATTACAGGGATTTATTTAATGTTCATTATAAAAATGCATTATTAACAAGTACTAATTATACCTTCTGGACAATTTTAGTTTTAGTGCCCTTACCAATTGTTTTGGCCGTACTTTTAAATAGTGACAAAACAAAATTTACTAATTTTTTTCGTTCTTCAATTTTTATGCCGGCCTTAACCTCTGTAATTGTGGCTGGTATGTTTTTTAGATATGCTTTTGGAGAACAGGCTTCTACTTTAGCAAATTCCATTATTGGAGTTTTTGGTCTGGAACCCATTACCTGGCTGCAGAATTCTATTCCCGCTATGATTGCTCTGGTTGTTTTATGTGTCTGGCGCTGGCTGGGAGTAAATATAATTTATTTTTTATCAGGTCTGCAGAGTATTCCCGAAGAAATTTATGAAGCGGCAGATATTGATGGTGCCAGCAGCTGGGATAAGTTTAAATACATTACTATTCCTTCTTTAAAACCGGTGATTATTTATGTAATTACAATCAGTGTTTTTGGAGGCTATAAGATGTTTGCTGAAAGTTATGCTTACTGGCAGACAGCAACTCCTAATGATATTGGGATGACAATTGTGTCCTATATTTATCAAACGGGTTTTAATAACTTTAATATGGGATTTGCCTCTGCAGTTGGTATAACACTGCTAGTAATTGTACTAATAGTTAATGTAATTCAGCTTAATTTATTCGGATTATTCAAAAAGGGGGAACAGTAATGTCAAAAAATAAGATTCAGGTTACAGCTATAATTTTAGTTTTATCATTTTTTGCTTTTTTTGCTCTGGCTCCATTTTTCTTTATGCTGATTTCTTCTTTTAAACCAGGTGATCAAATAATTAAAAATGGAATAAGTGCAAGTATAGATTTTGATATAATGTCTTTTCAAAACTATAAGACATTATTTACAGAGAGAAGTGGAATATATCTTCACTGGTATAAAAATAGTGTTTTGATAACCACAATTCAGACTGCTGCAGCAGTGTTTTTAAGTTCCTGGGTTGGTTATGGACTTGCTGTTTATGAGTTTAAAGGTAAAAATCTAATTTTTATTTTAGTTCTAGTCTTAATGATGGTCCCAATTGAAATTTTAATACTTCCTCTCTACAAACTGTCTATTACTTTAGGTATTCTGGATAGTTATGCTGGGGTAATCCTGCCCTTTATTGTACCACCGGTAGCAGTTTTCTTTTTCCGGCAGTTTGCGGTTGGTCTACCAACAGAACTAATCGATGCAGCAAGAATTGATGGTGCTTCAGAATTTGCTATTTTCTTTAAAATTATGATGCCCTTAATGAAACCAGCTTTTGGAGCTATGATAATTCTGCAGGCAATGTTCAGCTGGAACGCTTTTGTCTGGCCGCTGATTGTTTTACGCTCAAATGAAAACTTTACTTTACCCATAGGACTTGCTTCTTTGATCACTCCTTATGGTAATAGTTATGATATGTTATTTTCTGGTGCAGTAATTTCGGTTGTTCCAATTATTATTCTCTTCATGTTTAAGCAGAATTCATTTATTTCTGGTTTAACAGTTGGAGGAGTAAAAGGTTAAAGAAGGAGAATTGATATTGAAATTTAAATTCAAGTTCAGACAGCAAAATCAATTGATTATTTTTTTACTCACACTACTGATTATTTCAGTTTATGGAAGTTCAGTTCTGGCAGCAGCTCCAGTTGTTATGGAAAATCATTTTCAGATTAAAAAAATTGAAGAGGTTGAAATCAGAGCAGAAGCTAAAAAATATGGCCCGAGTTCAGCGAATTTTTTGGGATCAAAATAATAATCCTGTATATGGTATTCCTGGATATGAAATAAAAGGCAGTAAAGATGTCACTGCAGAACTTATAATTGATTAAATTAACTATCCAGCTGGAAAGATTAGATTTTAATAATTAAAATAACTATTTCTAAATAAGATTTTGATAGAAGGGCTCTCATTTTGGGAGTTCTTTTGTCATTATTTATCCTATTTTTTAAAATAGGATGTTTAATCATAATTTAAATGTTATAATAATATTATACTCAACTTTCGGCGTTAGAAATCATTAATGATTTCTTGATATAACCAGGAAGAAGCTCAAAAAAGTAGTCTAATAGCTCATTTATCTTTTTTTCAGTTAATGTTGAATAGTCATGTAGAGTCTTTT